>Ga0209211_10001130_pt1 | contig 52268 bp, 56 predicted proteins | sample RifGroA2_FD_183992 | JGI IMG/M metagenome (GOLD analysis project Ga0209211, IMG submission 183992) | Groundwater microbial communities from Rifle, Colorado, USA - Groundwater A2 (SPAdes) (version 2) | ecosystem: Environmental > Aquatic > Deep subsurface > Groundwater | place: Rifle, Colorado...
GCCCATCTGCAGTTCTCACGCGAGAGATACGAGGCGGATTGAGTCGGCGCGTCTATCATTGCGGGAAGTGCGACCTCGGCATACTTGAGAACGGAACGCGGGCCGAAGCGGAGAAATTCTATAAAAAAGCATACCGCGAGCAACACTCGCACAAAGTGAATGCGGGAGCCGCCACGAAAGAACTATTCGATGCGTACTTGCCGTTCCAAGGAGATAGGTTAAAACTCTTGCGGCCATATTTTGGAAAAAGTAAAACGCTTATAGAGGTCGGGTGTTCCTCTGGGATGTTTCTTTATCACGCGAAGAAAGAAGTGGGGAAAGTCATAGGAGTTGATTACGACGCGGGCTCCGCCGCCTATGCGGCGAAAGTTTGCGGTTGCAAGACGTATGGAACCGACATCACCAAAACCCCTATACCGAAGGGCTCGGCGGACATCGTATGCGCATTCCAAACTCTCGAACACGTTAATGACCCCGTTTCGTTTCTCAAGACGCTCGGAGCATATGCGAAACCGGGAGGCATCGTGGCTATAGAAGTTCCGAATCTTTACGACGCTCTGCGCTCTCTTTACGATTTGCCGAATTATCACACGTTCTATTTTCACGACGCGCATCCGTGGTATTTCAGCGGCAAAAGCCTCACGAAAGCGATGAAGAAGGCCGGATTTGTGGGAACACTGCATTACCTCCAGGACTACAATGTGCTCAACCATCTCCATTGGGCTGATGTTGATGCACCGAAGCAAGGCGGTGTAGCGCAACTCGCTGCGCCCAGATTACCTCTGCGGGCAGGAGCGTCAAAGGCATCCCGTACCGATGTAACCAATCTTTTACAAAAGTTTGATGCAGACTATAAACGCCTCCTCTCCAAACATCGATTGACCTCCAATCTCTTTTTTGTCGGGAAAAAGACTCGATGAATATTTTATCTCGTCCGAAGATCGGTATTCTCCAGGGGCGATTGATGCCATCGCTCGGGCGAGGAATACAATTCTTTCCGGACGAAAACTGGAGAAAAGAATTTATAGATGCGCGCAAGATTGGCTTCGATTCGATTGAGCTCCTCGTGCGCCAGAGGAAATTGCGCGCGCACCCGCTTATGACAGAAGCAGGGCGCGCACAACTGCGCGAGATTAGAGAAGCGACTGGTGTTGATATTCCTTCCGTCCACGGCTACTATGCGCCAGAAGACGAGTATGCGGACGATTTGCTCGACATCGTCCGCGCAACGGCGGAGATTGGCGCAAAAGTCATACTCGTGTCGTTCTTTCACGAAAAGAAACTTGGCACCTCAACTGACGCCACATGGAAGCGCGCGCATGCACTTCTCGCCCCCGCAACAGAGGCGGCAAAAAACCTTGGGATACGTCTCGGCATCGAGGCCGAACTCCCGGCTAGCGTGCTAATTGAATTCATGGAACAGGCGCTGGCACCCGAGGCATTCGGCGTATATTATGACGTGGGTAATCAGTTCGCATGCGGATTCCCCGTTGCCGATGAAATTCGAGAACTCGGGAGGCGCATCGTCGGCGTTCACGTGAAGGATCGATTGCCAAATACAGACCCGAATGTTGAGAGTGCAACGGTCCCGCTTGGAGAGGGGTGCGCAAATCTGAAAAGTGCTTTTGATGCCCTGCGTGATATTGGATATTCTCGGCACCTTATCATTCAGGCAGCGCGCGGCAAGGATGGGGATGAGCTCGCGCATAACACAGGATATCGCGAATATACTGAAAAAATTGCTTCGGAAGTTTGGAAATAATATGAAAAAAGAAATCGAACAACTTTTCTCTCTAGAAGGCCGAGTTGCCGTTATTACAGGAGGCGATGGACGGCTCGGCGTTGAACATGCAAAAGCGCTAAGCGCCGCAGGCGCAAAGGTGTATTCATTTGATACTGCCCGCTCGGAAAAATTGACGAGCGTCGCGACGCACGTCGACGTCGATATTACGAAGCCCGAAGAAGTAAATCGCGCTGTCGCAAAAGTAGTGAAAGAAGCAGGCCGTATTGATATTCTCATCAACAATGCGGTAATTGACCCGCCTCTGCCGAAAGAGAATGAATCGGGCTGGGAAGCATATCCGGAATTTCCACCTGAACAGTGGGAAAAGGAGCTTGCGGTGGGTCTTTCCGGAGCGCAGTATCTCTTGCAAGCGGTCGCACCCCACATGATAAAGCAGAAGAAAGGGTCCGTTATACAAATCTCTTCAACCTCTGGCATCACGGCGCCCAATCACTCCAAGTATCCGCCTGGGCGCTTCAAGTCGGCCGCATACCCAACCGTCAAGACCGGGCTTTTAGGCCTCACGCGCGCGTGGGCATCATATTTTTCCTCCGTGGGCACGCCGGATGTTCGCGTCAACGCAATTTGTCTTGGCGCGGTCAACTTCAAAGAAATAACCCCCAAACTATTAGAGAAACTCAAAGGGCGCAATATGCTCGGCCGACCTGCGCGGCCCGAGGAGTATAACGGAGCAATTGTGTTCCTTGCGAGCGATGCGTCCGCGTTCATGACAGCTCAAACGCTCATCATCGATGGAGGACAAACCGCCTGGTAATATTAATTGCTCATGAATAATCCGTCCGACACAATACGCGATAGAATTGAAGCTCACATCAAGACGGCGCGAGGACTCGGCGAGCAATCCGCTTCCATAGCCAGTGTTGCTGAATGTTTCGTCTCCGCTATCAGAAATGGAGGCAAGATTTTACTCTGTGGGAATGGCGGGAGTGCCGCCGACGCCCAGCATGTCGCGGCAGAACTCGTCGGCCGATTCGCGCGCGAACGCGCGGCGTGGCCTGCAATCGCTCTGACGGCAAATTCCTCCATCGTCACCGCGATTGGCAACGACTACGGGTATGAACATATATTCGCGCGCCAGGTAGCTGCGCTAGGAAAAAAGGGCGATGTCGTTGTCGGCATTTCGACGAGCGGCAACTCTCCTAATGTTCTTGAGGCAATGCGAGAAGCCCGCACGCGAGGTTGTATGACCATCGGTATGACCGGAAAGAATGGCAAGGCTCTCCGAGAACTAACGGATATCTCGGTGTCCGTATCATCTGATGAGACCCCGAGAATTCAAGAGGCGCACATTCTCGCGTGGCACATTGTCTGCGAACTCGTGGAGAATGATTTGGCGAGTCCGGCCATATGATGCGGGTAGATGCGTTTATCGGGAAGGCAGAGCGCGCGATCAGCCGCCATATTCTCTAAGCTCGCATGGCAATTAGTCTACGGTCAGTATGCAGAAAACTTCTTAGCTTTTCAGCTGATACGCTTGCGCGGACGCAAGGATTCTTGTTTCCAGAAAAATTTACGTGGACGTGGAAATTCGAGATGCTGCTCGGCAGATATGAGCCGGAAACGACTGCGGTCTTCAGAAAAATAATAAAGCCGGGCATGGTCGTCCTAGATATCGGAGCGCACATCGGCTATTTTACGCGCCTTTTCTCCGTACTCGCTAAAGCGAACGGCAAAGTCTATGCATTCGAAGCTGATGATGCGAATTACAGTTTACTCGAAAACAATACACGGGCGTGCCGAAATACGGCACTCGTGAAAAAAGCCGTGGCATATGCGGATGGCACTGTTGATTTTTACCACGTCGAGAACAGCACTGGTTGCCATAGTACCATCAAGCCCAGTAGCCCGGCACAGAAAGTCTCCGTACTGGCAGTGTCCATCGATTCATTCGCCGCAAGCAAACATATTCCCCGCATTGATGTCATCAAAATGGATATTGAGGGCGGAGAGCCCTCTGCGCTCCGAGGCATGCATGCGACAATTTATGCGAACCCGCACATTATCCTTATTTCTGAATTCAATCCTAGAGCGATTGCGGCGGGCGGGAAAGACCCTGCCGCATACATCCATGAAATCGAGTCGTACGGCCTCTCTGTACACGCAATCACTGCGGCAGGGCTCGTCCTCGTCTCCTCGGACACGATTGCAGAGCACCTAGACCGCCGAGTTGGGTCCGTCAATGTCCTCTGCAAGAAGATATGAGCAAGAAAAGAAAGATGCTCGTCATCGCGCCATACGGCTTCAACGACCGGATGACGAATTTCATCGAGTTCGTCTCTGCGCGCCTTCTCGCTCGCAGTGGCTGGGACGTCGCCGCGATAGTGCAGTCAGACACGGGGATATCGGCGAAAGAGATTGTGAGCGGTATCACCGTATACCGTTACGCGCATTCGCTCGGGGGGCTCCGGATGCTCCTTCCTTTCCTTCTTTTTTCCCGCCCCTCTATCTTCCATGCTCACAACCTGCGGAATAACCGCGTGGGTATAATCGGCGCAATGCTGGCACGGCTTTTGCGCATTCGCCTCATATGCACCGAATACGGACTTCTCCATGACCACTATCTGACGGATTTCAGGGATAATCCTCTGAACAACTCGTTACATCCCGAGCGCGTAATACGAAATCTGAGAGAACTCATCGGGGGCATTGGCCGTGACCCAAGCCATTGGCTATATATCCTATCGAGCTATTTCTTTCACTGGCCGCTTGCGCATGCGCATCATCTTGTATTTGTCTCCAAACATAATCTTCCCATCGCTCGCGAGTTGAAATTACCGTCCGCAAGTTATCTGCCACATATATCGGATGAATATCGCTGGCTCGAAACTAAAACGGACACGCCGGATGCGCGCGAAGAAGATATCAAGAAAAGAATCTCAGGGCTATATGGAACAAATGTTCTTTTCATAGGACAGATGAAATTACGCAAGGGGTGGGATGTGCTATTGCGTTCCATTCCGCATACGAGCCCGGCCGATATCGCAAAGTTTGTCATCGTGTCCGCAAGCACCACGAGTGAACAGAAGGAATTTTCTGATCTCGTCGACTTACTGAATATACGCGATCGGGTTCTTTTTTTGGGAAAAGTGCCAGGCAATACCCTTCTGCAAAAAATATATGGGATATGCGCAGTTGTCGCCGTGCCCTCGCGTTATGAAGGCTTCGGACTCGTACCTTTAGAAGCATTTGAGATGCGAAAGCCTGTCGTCGCAAGCAATGTCGCGGCACTGACCGAATACCTCGTGAACGGTGAGAACTCGCTTCTCGTTCCGCCAGAAAATCCTCAAGCGCTAGGCGAGGCGCTCTCAAGGGCAGTTCGCGATGCAGTACTGCGCGAAAGACTGATCAAAGGAGGCAAAGAAACGCTCACACGCCTGCGGTCAAAAGAATACGCAGATCGCTGGCTCGCCTTTTACGAATCTCAACTGCGCTAGGCGCGCGCTCGCGCCTTAAGCCAGGAAGCAGTTTTTGCAAGACCATCTTCAAGCGATGTCTTCGGCTTCCAGCCGATACGCTCGCGAATTTTCGTGATATCGACTTCCCTGCGCAGAGCGGTATCGGAAGGTATTGATACAACCGTGTACTTGAATTCGCGTCCATCGCCAAAAAACTTCCAGATAATCTTTCCAAGTTCGAGAATCGTACAGTACGTATCATTTCCGATATTGAAATCTTCGTTAAGGACTGATTTCTCTGCGCGCAGGGCGCGCTCCGCTATTTCTACGGTCGCCTCGACCGCGTCGTCTACATACACGAACGGACGAGTCGCTTTCTCCGGCGGATCGCCAAGAAATTGCAGCGGATACTGGCCAGTAATCACTTTTTCCAGAAGCGCGGGAATGACATGGATATCGCCTGGACTTACCCCCTTCGAATCCTCACCTGGGCCATAGATGTTGTGATAACGTATAATCGTGTATGACAGCCCGTGCTGTTTGTTATAGGAGTGGCAAAAATATTCGCCGATTAACTTGGCAAATCCGTATATATTGCTCGGCGGATGTATCTTCGTGATGTCGGCTTCAGTATACGGAAATTTGGGCGGATGTTGGAACACCATTGAACTCGACGAATAAATTATCCATGGGATATTGTTCGCAATAAGCGCAGGATATAGCGCAGAATCAATAAGCGCATTGTTCGTCAGAATTTCTGCCTGATGTTCGCGCATGTATGTCATAGACCCGATGTCGGCCGCTAGATGCACGACAATATCAGCTCCCCGCAATCCTTCTATGGCTTCGGCTGGACTACGCAAATCATGCTGTCGGAATTCTATGCCGGGAGAAGCTATTGCGCCGCGGCTTTCCGGAGTGGCGATATCGACAACAATGATTTTATGACCGCGCTTCTGAAGCGCCTCTGCAACTCTGCTTCCTACATATCCCGTGCCACCAGTAATGAGTATTGTTTTGCGGCCGCTCATATCTTATTTCCTGCCTCCTGTCATTCGCTTCCACGCTAGGAGCGGGTGCGCTACATTCTTGCGTATAGCATACAGCAATTCGCTGAGCGCTCGCCATCCTGAAATATGGCGGTCCGGCCATTCGGAATACCATTCGGGGAGGAGCGGAAGCTCTTTTTCAAGCTGGGCATGGCGCGAGTTTGATTCGTACACCCCAGCTATCAGAGGAAACTTCGTTCCGTTCTTTTCATACCACGAACGGAACGCGCGGGTATCCTTGGGAAGACAATGCCCGCTGAATGCGCGGCCGTACCTCATATACATGCGATGGTCAAAAAGAAAGTCGATGACGCGTTCGATTTCCACGAGACGTTTTTTGTCTGTCGGACGTCCAATAGCGTCTCCAAACTCATTCACGAACGCAATGCGTGTCGAATTCCACAAGTTCGACAGGTATTTAATGAGCGAGGCTTCACGCGCCGTTCCAGAGAAAGTCTTCCCCGCCCTTTTTTGCCAAAGGGCGCACACAGAGGGCTCTGGGCGGGCTCCATCTTTTTTTCCGATGACGAAAAAAAACGGGTCAAGGCACTCCTCCACCGCTTTCTTCTCGTGCAGGAATTCCGGCACATACCAGTCATAATTAAGTTCTTCGAGTAGCCCCGGCAAAATGGTCGAACGCAACATAACTCCCCCCTTCGCTCCACGAAGAGACGCGAGCACGGTCTTTATGTTTGATATGTCCTGTTCGCCCTCTTCGGATACTTTGTCTCCGACACACACCATGTAACACGTATTCCGAGCATCGTTTTGTTTTAATGACGACAATGGTTCGATTTTCTTATATAGATCACTGAATTCCGCGTAGTGATGAGATGGATTGCCTGGGTCAAAATAGGAGACATCGTAACCAAGTTGTGTAAGCGCAATTGCATTCGCCTGCCCGACCCACCCAAAACCAACGATGACATACTTTTCTTCGGACACTTTCATACTATATAAGAGGAATATATCACTAAAAGGTGTATATGTAGAAATTCTCTGTTGTGGTCGCGAGAGTGAGACTTGGCAGTTCGCGTCGGAGAGCAGGAGAAATGGGATGTTTGAACACGATGTAATTCGCTCGGTAGGCGCGTATCTGTTTCTCAAGATTGCCTCCTGCAAATGCCCGGTAATTCTTCTCGAGTACGGCGATATGGTCAACTATCCACGGCTCTTCGCCATGGCTGAAAAGCTGATTCCAATCCGAGAAGTATGTGTTCCGCACATCGTCTTCATGCGCGTAGAGGTAGGTCAAGGCACTCTCTGACATCACTCCCTCGAGTCGCATGCGCAAGAGAAAATTGTGGTCAATGCGCTCCGGCGTGATACCGAAAAACGTAGATGTTGTCATGTACGTGTTGCACGCGGTGTACGCAGAAATTAGAAGAACCAGTTCCTCGTTGCGTTTGCCATCCAATACGACGCAATCCTTCGGCGCGTTCTCATTCAGCCATTCAATCACCGGCGCGTATCCCTGCAGATGCGCGAGTTCCGGTATGCGATGTTTGTAGATTGTCGTGGATATCCCGTAAGCGCCAGAGACCACGCTAATCGCGACTAACATGCAGACCAAGAAACGCGGCGCCCTGTCCCGCAAAAGAAAAAAGAGGGCCACAACGCAAAGGACTATGCCGAGAGGAACCGTGTATTGCGCGAAGTGCTGGTACCAAATCTCGCGGCCCGTAACAATCTGCTGGTTGAAAACAATCCAACCGGAGAGAACTGCCGCCCATAAAAAAATCCAGCCTCGCTCATGCTCACGCCACTCCTTTTTTACGTATGCGTATGCAAAACTTGCCGCCACAAACACGGTGGCCGCAAGAATGGCCTTATTCAGAATCGGAGCATGAGTAAAAGACATGCCATTGCGCATAGCGAGTACGCGGCCTGCTTCTCCGCTCACCGAGAGAAGGGTGTGATACCAATACCATGCGTCTAATGCGACGGAAATGATGAGAACATAAACGGCATTGCGCACGATGTCATATTCTCTGCGTAGCAGCGCCGCGCAAGATAGAGCGGCAATCATCGCGAGGGACAGCCCGAAGGTGAAGAAGTAACCGACCATGCTCGCAAGGAGGACTCCTGCCGCGACATACGCATATCGGTATTTTCTCTGCCACATATACCACAGCAGAAGAAGAAATCCGAATAGCTGGACACCCCCCGTAATTGGATTAACGAGACGGGTCCAGACCAGCGGATTAGGCGGAGATGTGCCGGAAATGAGCCCTAAAACATGGTTATAATCCACCAAATCGCTGCCGAGCGTAACCGCGAGCCCTGCCGTTATCGCGGTTAGTAATCCGAGCGCGTGTTTCTTTTCTCCGACCATTCCCAGCGCAAGGAGATAGACGAGAAAAAAGAGCGCCGCAGGAAGAAAAAATTTGGCTGCGATAATGACAGCCGAAAGGCCAAAAAAGTACGCCGGAAGCGCATAGAGCCACTCATTCAACGGTGGCATGACGACCGGCCCGTTCTTGTACTCGTATAGGTACGGTGATGACAGAAACACGTGGCCGTCTAAAACATCATGGATGCGCGCCCTGTAGCGCACATCGTCGCTAAACGGAAGGAGCTGAACACCGCGGTACTCGCTTTGTAAGGAAATAGGGGCAAGCACCGATGGAGCGACTGCAATCAGCCCGACAAATACGGCCGTAATGATTGCAATGCGATGCGTATACATGAAAGACATACATTATTACGCCGCGATAATTACTTCGCATCGCCTTCCTCTTCCCTGACTAACAGCCACCCTGATCCTTTGTCATTCAGCTTTTTTGCGGGTACGCCTGCGATTGTTATGTTCGGTTCAAGAAAGGACTTGTTAACGACGGCATTTGCACCTATCGCTATGTTGTCGGCAATCTCAATTCCGCCGAAAATCTTTGCTCCGGGCCCTATGTACACATTATTGCCGATGATGGGGCTCTTTCCATGCTTCTTTCCGATATTCACGCCTGAATGGATTTTGCAGTTCGCGCCAATCTTCTTGGCGCTTATTATGATTGTTCCGATGTGCGGCAATTCTAAACCGGGTCCGCAGACATTGAGCGGTATCTCAAAGTTCAGTCTAATGCCCAAATTATGGAATCTGTACTTCAGGTAGAGCACATACGGTCGTAGAAGAATGTTGCTTTTGCAGTTCTTGTAATATTCAAGCTTCCTCAGCAGGATTTCATATTTCCATATTTCGCTGCCGAACAAAGACGGCCGCTTTCTCCGTATTCCAAGGGCTTTTTTGTCTTCAGACAAATAAAATGCAAGGTCTTCTTTTGATGTAATCATATTCTGTATGTTCCACTGTCTGTATAACACGCTCTACTGCCGTCCAATAAAGGCATCATAATGGGGTTATTTCTTTCTCACAACGCAGTAATGAATGGCGGCCACCATGTGAGACTGGGGCCAAAAGTTGAAAATGATATCAATCAACTTGAGCGGAAAGAATACGAACATCGCAAGGTTCGCGACCAATGAATAGAGCCATTCGGACCCAAACGAGAATACGGTGCCGGCAAAATGGCACAGATATGCCGTCAATGCCGATATGGGGCCGGCGCGAACACCGATTTCGACAATATCAAAATCGCGAAACAGATAGAGAAGTCCCGCGCGCGTCCACCGCTGATAATCCGATGGAGATGAATGGAACGGATATAGAAAGGGGGCAGTCACGTATGCAAGCCCGCCATGCTGGAGCAAGCGCCGCATTTCCGCGACTGCCGCAATAGGATCAGTAACATGCTCAAGCACCGTATCGGAGATAATACGCGCGGCACTGCCGTCTCCGAGCGGCACGCGCGTAATGTCGGCAACGAGAGAAACTCCGGGGTACTGAAAGATATCTACGTTTGTGACGCCGCCGCCCAATATGCGCGGCCCTGAACCAAGGTTGAGCACGCTACCCCGCGCGGGATATTTCTTGAGAAATCCCCGCGCGCTCAAGCCCGTCATCAGCATCGGCCCAAAGACCACGGCGATAAAGTAATAAAAATTCGGCCATCGTTTAAAAAAATCACGGACATCTGGCATAGAATTATTTCTTTGCAACGATTAATGCTGATACGCCGAACGGCAGATTTGTGGCGCGGAGCAGCCAGAGCTCAAGATTGAAAATATGATACAGCAATTCATTCAAGATATTGCTGTTGGATTCAAGTTCTGACCTGACTCGCAGCTTGAAGATTCGCACGCAGCCGCGTATTGCCAATATAGCTGGGAATAACAAAAAGTTGAAGTAGCTCGCCCGCTTCACCGAGCACCCTGTACTTTCAAACACGCCCAATAATGCCGGCAAAGTGTAGCGCCGGTAATGTTGGCTCAACTCATCAGTAATACCCCACAAAAAGCGGAACGCCGGCACGAAGACTATCGCCATGCCTCCCGGCTTGAGTACTCGCCGTATCTCCCGCGCGGCCATCGCGTCGTCCGCGACATGTTCAATAACATCAAGCGCGAGTACGACATCAAACGAGTCGTCTGGAAACGGTATCGCGGTCGCCTCGCCGAATGTCACGCCAGTAAGTCCTCGTTCTCGGCAAAAATCGATTGCTAATTGAGACATGTCAATCCCGCGAATTTGGCCGAAGCCTTGCAGCTCTTTCAGCAAAAGCCCCGTGCCGCATCCAACATCTAAGATTTTCAGCCCCTCAGTCCCTACGTGGCGAGAGATGAGATGGCGTACCAATTTTCTTCGCACGCGGTACCACCAGTGCGTTCGCTCGCGCGCGTACATTGATTCGTAGTGGCTTTTTTCCATATCAATCAATATACTGCTACAGCAGTTATTTTTTTGTGGCTCGAAGAATCCATCCCGTGCCTTTTGGAGTTTCCTCGACACGAATGTCTGCAAGTGAACCTCCACCCTCCGCGAGAGAGCGCACCTCTTCGCGCCGCCAATAATGCGCGATATCCGGAATAAGCTGGTCAAATACGATACTGTGAATGTGCCAGAAATCAAATGTAGAAAGCTGGCGTAAATAGGCGGAAGGACCGCGCGTTATTTTAACGAAAAGATACAGCGGGACTGAACAAAAATACGAAAGCGCGTGGACGAGAACAGGCGGCAACTTTGACGTTATGATTTTTCTAACGGGGTCAACATATCGAACAATCCATTCATTTCCTTCGTAGCTATAAACCCAAATGAGCAGTTTGCCCCCTGGCTTGAGTGAATCCGCAAGCCGCGACACTGCGCGGCGCGGCTCCGCAAGATGATGAATAACACCGATGGCAAAAGCGACGTCGAACTCATTCTTCCACTTTATATCGTATATACTGCTGAACAGTACTCGCGCGTTTGGGAATTCTTTCAGCGTCTCTTGCGCTCTAGCTACGGAGCGTTCATCGTAATCAAAAGCGGTTACCGAAGCGGCGCCCCAACGCATAGGCCAATAGCTGTTTCGTCCCATCCCGCATCCCGCGTCGAGTACGCGCAGACCTTTCCAATCCTCCGGAGTCATTGGGTGAGTCCAATTGCGAAACTGGGGTTCGTAATCGCTGGTCATGCGTGAATAGCGGTCCCATTCGTACCCAAAACGATGCTGTGAGGACATACGTCGAATATCGTGATTCTAGCGCATCCAGCGGTCGAACCATAGCTGAAAAACCATCAGGTTCCATAGTTCTTTGCGGTTATCGCGGCGCAGCATCATGTGATCGTTTACCAAGCGAGTAATGTATCCGTGGTCAAATAGGCCTTGTTTTTTGATTCTATCCGCGGATAATAGGTCGGTGCACAGGGGTTTTAGAGGCCCTGTGAGCCATTTCGCCATCGGGACGCCGAAGCCCTTCTTCTTGCGGTTAATGATTGACGATGGCAACTTTCCTTTCATCAATTTCTTGAGAAGATATTTAGTGGTGCCGTTCCGGTATTTAAAGGAGTACGGCAGTGCAAAAACGAAATCGACGTTCGTGTGGTCAAGAAACGGCGCGCGCACTTCCAGCGCGTACCGCATGCTCGCGCGGTCAACTTTCACCAAAACTTGGTCCATAAGGTACGTTCGCGCGTATGTCCATAATATGCGATTGCCTAAATCATTCGGCTTGTACTCGGCCGCATACGATTGTGCTTCAGCAAACACGTCGCCATTCATTGAACTTCTGGCGAGGGCGCGGCGCGCGGTATCGTTGAAGGTACCGAGCCATTCTATGTGCCTGCGCGCCGCATCAGGTGAGTCGCTCGAAATAAATTTTCTAAGATTGTAGGAGAATGCAGAATTTGCATGGGACACCGGAAGCATATCCGCGGCCTTCGACACCGCACGACGTAAGACCCTCGGAAATCTGCGGTACAAGCCAAAAAGCCTATCCGCTCGGAATGTCGGATATCCAGCAAATAATTCATCTCCACCGTCGCCCCCGAGCGCCACGGTCACATGCTCGCGCGCGAACTTTGAAAGTAGCAGAGTGGGGATTATGGATGCATCGGCAAGCGGCTCATCGAGAACATCCGCGAGGCGCGGCACAATAGCAAGCGCGTCATTCGAGGTCACCGTTCGTTCATGGTGCACAGTGCCTAAGTGCCCCGCGACTAATCGCGCATGGCTAGATTCATCAAATGACTTGTCCTCAAAAGCGATGGAGAAAGTTTCAATTGGGCGCTTGCTCTCTCTCTGCGCGTAGTATGCAATCGCGGAACTATCGATGCCGCCGGAAAGAAACACGCCGACCGGCACATCCGCCACAAGTTCCCGCCGCACGACATTCCTCATCCCCTCTTCCAACCGGAGCAAGGCATTCTTCTCCGATACATTTTCAATCGCGCGCGGCGGATGCCAGAACTGTTTCTTGGTGATAGCCCCTCCTTTGCAGGTAAGAATGGTTGCCGGTTCTAATTTGTTTACGCCGCGAATAATGCTGTGCGGAGTCGGCACGTAATCAAACTGAAGGTACTGATCGAGCGCGTGCAAATCTAGCTCCTTCGGAATAAGCCCTGACGCAAAGAGCGCCTTTATTTCGGATGCGAATACGAGCGTTTCGTTTGCGTAACTCCAATAAAGCGGTTTCTCTCCCATTCTGTCCCGCGCGAGCAAAAGCTTCCGCGCCTTAAAATCGTAGAGGGCTATCGCAAACATTCCAATCAATCTCTTGAAGCACGCGTCGCCGTGGAGCGCATACAGGTGCAGAATGACCTCGGTGTCGGACGACGTGCGAAAGGTGCGTCCGCGTTTTTCAAGCTCCGCCCGCAATTCAGAATAGTTATATATCTCGCCATTAAATACGATAGCGACGCTTTCGTCCGGCAGCATCATCGGCTGACGCGCTCCCGGGGAGAGATCTAGAATTGAGAGTCTCGCGTGGGCAAAACCAAGGCGGCCGCGCAAAAAAATCCCCTTATAATCGGGTCCGCGATGCCTGACCGCTTGCACCATCTCGCGCAAGGACTTCTCGGTTCCTACGCCCTCGAATCCCGCAATCCCGCACATGGTCAGCCGAGGTTCACTCTTTCCCGTATCACGTATGAACGCTTCTCTTCCGGCCTGCGCGTCCGAATGACTACGTCCGCGACGATGCCGAGAGATACCATCTGAACACTGACTATGATGAGCAGGGCGGATAGTAGCACGAGCGGTGTTTGAATCAGCGAGATTCCGTATGCAAATCGCAATACGACTGCCGCAACAAGCGAGAGGACTCCTAGAAATCCCGATACGGCGCCGAGAAAGCCGAAGAAATAAATCGGTTTTTGTCCGAATGAGAGCACGTATTTCACTACAATCAGATCGAGAAGGACTTTGCCTATCCGTGAGAATCCATACTTGGATGCGCCGCGGACGCGCGCGCGATGATTTACTTTGATTTCAGTAACGCGCGCGCCCTGCCATGACGCGTACGCGGGAATGAATCTGTGCATTTCACCGAAAAAATCCAACTGTTTTAATATTGTCGCCCGATACGCCTTCAGCGTACAGCCATAATCATGAAGCGGAACGCCTGTCGTCCGCGCGATGAAACCATTTGCAATACGGGAAAGAAGAACGCGCAAGTAACCATCATGCCTGTCCTTGCGCCAGCCGGAAACGATATCGTAGCCTTCGTCAAACTTCTCTATGAGGCGCGGTATGTCTGCCGGATCATTCTGCAAATCGGCATCAAGAGGAATAATGACTTCGCCAGCGGCCGCCGCTACGCCCGCGCCTATTGCGGCGGTCTGTCCGTAATTGCGAGCGAAAATTATAAGCTTGGCGCGCGAGTCGGTTTTCACGATTCTGCGCAATTCAGCGACACTTGTGTCCTTTGAACCATCGTCCACAAAAATAGTTTCAATATCGTAGCGATTATAGAGAGCTTTAATCTCAGCATGTAGCGCGCCGAGGTTCCCCTCTTCGTTGTAAACGGGCACGATGAGAGACAGCGACCGTGTCTTCTTCATTACCGATACCATATCACCGCGCCACCACCGCGTCCAATCACGGCGTGGTACGATATTATTGTGCAAAAATGGCATCCATACGTGATTCTTGGGCTTATTTTCTTTGTCGCGCTCGCGATGCGGCTTGCCCTTCTACCTTCGCCCGTACTCGGGACAAAGACTTTTGATGCGCGCTCCGTTGCGTACGACGGATACTATGAGATAGCGAACAGCATTAGCGCAGGGCATGGGTTCAGCCGCTCTGTTGCGCCGCCGTATATTCCGGATTCAGTCCGCATGCCGCTTTACCCGCTTTTTATCATGGGTATCTTGAAGATTTTTGGAAGCTATAAAGCGCTCTTCATTATTCAGGCGCTTCTCGGGAGCCTTTCGGCCGTGCTTGCATACTTCATTGCAAAAGAATTTATCACCGAGAAATGGAGCGCTGGCGTCGGATTCTTGACAGCGCTTGAGCCGTATACCGCATATCTTACAGGCATAGTTTTGACCGAGACATTCTTTACGTTTGTGTTTCTCTGCTTTGTATACTTCTTCTTGCGGTATCTAAAAGGCAAAAGCATGCGGATGCTCGCGCTTACATCTGCGCTCCTTGGCATCGCCACCCTTATTAAGCCAACGACTCAATATCTGCCAATTCTTATGCTCGCGCTTGTCTGGTGGAACAGTGGTTTCAACTTCAGGAAATTTCTTTTGAAAGAGGTTCCCGTGGTGCTGGGTATCTTCCTCATCATACTCTCGCCCTGGATATACCGGAATTACGAGACGTTCGGAAATATGAGTCTCAATGTTGAGCCGGTAAGCGCCCTGTACGCCTTTCTTGTGCCTTCAACAATCGCGCTTGAGCAAAACATCCCATTTGATGAAGCGGCGCAACGATTCTTAGGTGGCCTAAGCGTGCAAAAAATCGAGGATGTGAACCTCGCAAATACGAGTGAGTTCAGGCGTAGTGCGCTCGCAGAGCTTCGCAATCACCCCAAAGGACTTGCGGAATTATTTGGAATTACGATGTACGGTTTTTTCACCCATGATGGGTATGCGTCGCTACTGAATACTTTCTTCGATGCGAACATATCATACGCCCATCCGCCAGTCTTCGAGCTCATCACGCATCCCGGGGAAGCAGTTTCCTTTTTCGGCAACCTTATGCGGGGACCGGGTGCTCTTGTCGTGGTAGGAAGACTTTTCTGGATTGCGGTAACTTTGCTGGCTCTGGCGGGCGCCATTGCGTATTGGAGGAAGAAAGGTCTTACGCCTCAATTTTTATTCATTACCGGAACAATCGCCTATTTCGCGCTGACGACCATAATTATCGGCCTAGGAGTCAACGCGCGCCTCCGAGTACCAGTTGAACCGCTCATTTTCATTCTCGCGGCATTCGCGCTCCAACGGATGTTTCGCCAGAAATTTCCGGAAAAATATGCAGGCGATATACAAAGTAATTCCCGAACGCCAATCCGCCGCTGATGAAGAATTGCGCCGCGATGTACCAGAGATGGACATACTCTACCAAGGTGTAGAGCAAAACCGTGTTCAAAATAATGTTCACGATAGATAGGCTGGCATGAAGCATGGCCTGTATATGGACGCGGTCGAGGCGCTTGTTTTTGAATGTCCAAAACTTTTGCAATATGAAGCTCGTGATAAATCCGGCAACGACGGCGACAAGAGATGAAGCAAGGTACCAGATGTGAAAATATTCCGTGAGTGTGTAGAGCAGCGCAAAATTCACTGTTGCGGCAGAACCTCCGGCAGCGATAAAACGTGCAACTCTTTGTACGCGATCTTCCATATAGTTTTGCAATCGTAGCAAATGAGATAGCGTAGCGCTATCTGAATATCCTTTTCTGCGTCCACTCTCGTTTGCCATCGCGGGCTATTCGTATTAGTCTGTTGCGATAATGCAAGCGCGCCCAAGAAACTACAAAAGCGTCGGGATTATTCTCACATGGAATTGCGCGCGGTTCCTTGAAAATATTTACAAACGCGTTCCCAAAGAATGCTTCGATGAGATAATTATCGCGGACGACGGTTCAACAGACGACACGATGAGCGTGGCCAAGCGGCTTGGCATTCGGGCCTTCACCCACGAGCATTCCGGCTACGGCGGGAATATTAAATTTGGATTAAAGAAGGCACTGGAGCTCGGCGCGGACTATATGGTTGAGATCCACGGAGACGACCAGTATGACCCGTCATTTATTCCCGGCGCGCTTCAAGTCTTGAGTCAGGAAGCGGACTTCCTGCTCGGCTCGCGATTCGTGGACATCCGGCAGCCGCTTCGAGACAAAATGCCGCTCGTGCGCTATCTTGCCAATATAGGACTAAGTTTTATAGACCGCATTGTTCTCCGGGTTCCTCTTACCGAATTCCACACGGGATTCCGCATGTACTCGCGCAATCTTATCGAAACAGTGGGATTGGACGGCACCTCGAATGACCATCTCTTTAGTTTTCAGATTATCGCGAAAGCGTGTTATTGCAAATTGCGGGTAAAAGAGATTTCGATTCGCTGCAACTACGCGCAGGAACACAGCTCTATCAGCATTGTGAGGTCGGTCGTGTACGCCCTCCTCACGTTTGGCGTGCTGTTTTACTATATCGTCGCGAAAATGGGTTTCAATACAAAACTGTTTCGGTGCAAGCGCTAAGTAGCCAAGATTGGCGTATGCTTTCTTCTATGAATAAGGCGGAAAAAGAACCGGCTTACTTCGCGCGAAACGACTGCCGGCTCTGCGGAAGCCACTCTCTCACGCGAATAATCTCGTTCGGCGAGACCCCTCTTGCAAACTCGTATCGCTTGCTGTCCGATAAAAATCCGGAAGTTTTTGCCCCGCTAATAGTAAATTTCTGCAATGATTGCAAACTCGTCCAACTGCGCGATGTGGTGCCTCCCGATATCCTTTTTAAGCACTATCTCTATGTCTCCGGCACATCACTTGCTTTTGTGGAACACTTTGCAAACTATGCGAAAAACGTTACCGGAAGATTTTCTCTGTCTTCCAAATCACTTGTCATAGATATAGGAAGCAACGACGGCGTACTTTTATCGCAGTTCAAAAAGCTTGGGGTACGTATCCTCGGCATTGACCCCGCTAAAAATATCGCCGAAGACGCGACAAAAAGAGGAATCCAGACCATCGCGGATTTTTTGACCGCGGAAACCGCTCAAAAAATTGCTTCGGAACACGGGAAGGCGCGGGTAATAACCGCGAATAATGTTTTCGCCCATACGGACGACGTGGCGGGCTTCGTAGAGTCAATGAAAATACTGTTAGCCGAGAATGGCGTCTTTATTTTTGAAGTTCAATATCTAAAAGACCTGATTGAAAAGAATTTGTTCGACATTATTTATCACGAACACCTCTGTTACTATCACTTGAGCCCGCTTGTTTCTTTCTTCAAACTTCTTGGCCTTTCCGTTTTTGACGTAGAAAGAGTCGGCACCCATGGCGGCTCTATCCGAGTCTTCGTTGGCTGGAACAATGGAGGGCATGAGCAACACCCCCGTGTGGACAAATTGCTTATAGAGGAGGAGATTCTGAACACGCTCGCGCCGTACAAAACATTCGCGAAGAGAATCGCCGAAAACCGCGTCAAGGTTCTTGCGCTGCTGAATGGGATAAAGAAAAGCGGAAAACGCATAGCGGGATATGGCGCCCCCGCCAAAGCCACCACATTTTGTTACGCGCTTGGAATAGGACGTTCAACGCTCGATTACATAGTTGATGACGCTCCTATGAAACAAGGCCGCGTCATGCCAGGCACGCACATCCCTATTAAATCTCCTTCTTTCCTTTACGAAGACAAGCCGGATTACTGCCTTATACTAGCGTGGAATTTCGCGGACTCTATAATGCAAAATCACGCGCGATTTAAGAAACAAGGCGGGAAGTTCATCGTTCCGATGCCAGAACCTCGGATTCTTTGATACTTGTCATAGCATCCGCGATGGAGTATCGTGCAAACAATCATGGAAAAGAAAAGGGTGCTTATCTTCGGAGTAAATGGGTTCATCGGCCAGCATCTTCTCAAACATATTCTTGGGAAAACTAATTGGCTGGTTATCGGAAACGACCTTGCAAATAATTCCATCAGGTTGTTCTTGCGCAATCCACGCTTTGAATTCCACAGGGGCAACATCCGAAACGAAAAGCTCATTAAGAAACTCGTGTCAAAATGCGATGTGGTGGTACCTCTCGCGGGTATCGCGACGCCAAAAGTCTATATCACTGACCCCCTGCGCGTATACGAAATAGATTTTGAAGCAAATCTATTCATAGTCCGCCTGTGCGCAAAACTAAAAAAACGAATTATATGGCCTTCCACATCGGAGGTGTACGGCATGAGCACGGACACTGAGTTTCATCCTGAAACATCAAATCTTGTCATGGGTCCAATTGTTAAAATGCGCTGGATTTATGCCGCTAGTAAACAACTCATGGACCGTATCATCTTTGCATATGGACGCGACAAAGGTCTTGATTTCACCATTTTCCGACCCTTCAACTGGATAGGATATGGGCAGGACAATATACATGACACAAACGGAAATCCGCGCGTCATCACTCAATTCCTGGGGAATATACTTCGGGGTGAGAATATGCGGCTCGTAGACGGCGGAAGCAACCGCCGCTCGTTCACGCACATTGATGATGGCATAGGCGCGCTTATAAAAATTATTGAAAATAGGAAAAATATCTCAAGCGGAAAAATCTATAATATCGGGAACCCTAAAAACAATCATTCCATACGGAATCTTGCCGAGTCAATCCTCAAAATGGCGCCGAAGTATAAATTTTTTCGCGACCGCGCGAAGAACGTTTCGATTGTCGGCATAACCTCCAAGAAACACTACGGCGAAGGTTATGAGGACATATTAAATCGTACGCCCTACATAAAAAACACAATGAAAGACCTCGGATGGAAACCGAAAATCTCACTTGCTGAAGGTCTAAAGCTCACGTTCGCGGGATACGTTGAACAAATACAAAAAGAAAAAAGAGTTTCTTAACCGCGGCGCATAGGAATTAGAGCGCTTTAAAGGCTTCTAGGATTTTTTCCGCTCGTGTATGCCACGTATACGCCCGTACTTGAATCAATGCTTCGCGCGCGCGCGCCTGCATCGCATCTTCATTCGCCAACGCTTCTGCGATGGCGCGCGCGCAGGCACCAGAATCGTCTGGCTTAAAAAAAACGGCGGTCTTTTCATCCAAAACTTCGCGCAGACTGGGCAAATCGGAAGCGAGAATGGGTACGCCGGAAGCCATGTAGGTAAATAATTTGAGAGGCGACGTATCGCGGGCAGAGATAGCGTGGCGGGCTGAATTCGGCAATATAAGAAGGTCGGCGGCCGCTTGATTGCTCGCCAATTCCCGGTACGGAAGAAACCCCAAAAAACGAACGCGCGGATACTTTTCCGCGAGTTTCGCAAGCTGCTCCGGCCTTCCGCCGATGACCGCCGGCACAATATCCCGCGGCAACTTATCTGCCGCCTCAAAAAAAGTGTCGGTACCTTTCCATTCGTCTATCAGTCCGATGTACATAACCACTTTCTTATCAAGAGGAAGTTCAAGCCGCTTTCGAGCTGCCTCGCGCGATTCCGGACGGGCAAAATCTTTCAGGTCAACCGCGTCCGGCGAGATGACTATTTTCTTTTCAGAAACACCGCGCGATGTAAAGAACTCCTTGAGACCTCGCGTAAGAACCGAAACAAGCGCGGCTCTTTGCGCGGCGCGGCGAACCACAAAATTCCACCGCCCCTCATGCGCCTCATACACAAAGCGCCGTGAGCCGAATGAAAGGAGCCATGCAATGAACTCATCGCGCGTGTACGCAAGATTAGCATCGCTGTGAGCCGCATGTTTAAGCGCCGCGTATGCGAATGAAACGCGGTGGAGCCAAAATCCGACACGGTCGTACGCCACAAAGCCGCGCGCGCTGACCGTGGTAATACGGAAAATCTGCTTGACGTTGTAGTACTCAAATGGATTGTCCGATAATTCATTGTCTCTGCGCGGTACCACGAGCTCTACATCGTGCCCAAGCCGAGCAAATGCCTCGCACATCTTCATTATCTGCAAACCATGCGCTCTTTCGGTCGGCATCCGGACTGTTGTGATGTAGATTATCTTCATACGGATAGATGTTCGGCTTTATGAAAGGCGTTTGATCTCATCGTCAATAAACGCGAGCGTTTCCTCTTTGAGGATGTGCCGAACCTTCTTGAACTGCTCGGGCGGCAAAAGCACATTGAGCTCCTGGCTGATTATAGTGTCCGTAACACGGCGCGCAATGAACGCGCGGAGTTCCTTTAGGTACAGAAGTGCGGGGACTCCGCGCCGGCTCTCTATCACATCGGTGTCATACGAGAAGCCGTTGAGAAAAAAATGGTGGATGTCGTAGACGTCGCGCCCGGCGATGGAGCCGTGCCGCTCGTAGCGGTCTACGAGCGCGACGAGCTTGTTCGCGAACATTGTTTCAATGGTCTGACAGGAGAACACGCGGTCGATATCCGCAAGCCGCACTTTCTCTGTTTTGTTTGCAGGACTCTGAAGCGTCGTCGCCTCGAACTTCAAGGTGCTGCGCTCGCCCGCTTTCGCCGGATACTGTAAGAAATATTGCGGCACGTTCGCGCTCATATCTTTGACTGCAAGTCCGAGTTTGGAAAATAATTTCTCCAGCCGTTTTCGTATCGCGGGCATCTCATCCGTGGTTCCCGCGTAATCAAAATCAAGGTCCACTGAAAAGCGGTCAAGAAAGCCGCGCATGGCGACGCATGTGCCGCCCTTAAAGACAAGCGCTTTGACAAGGCGCGCGTCGTCGGCGACTGCGCGCAAGACGCGGAACATCCACGCCTTGTGTACGGCGTCTTTTTTATTGGGAAGGATGAGCGTCATATGTTCGTGCGATTGGTACTATTGTATCCGACATCTGCCTGCACGCGGCGGACCGCGCGCCAATCGATGTGCGCTAGAGCGTCGAAATGGTACCGAGGATTGAAATACAGCATGTCGGCAATCGCGCGCGCAGGATTTGCGACGAGCACGCCGCCCTCGCGCGCTATTCCCGCCTCATTGAATAAGTACATGTCCGAGAGGCGCCGCGAGCGATATGCGTATCCGGCGAGCGCGAACTGCCGGCTCACTACGGATACGAGCGTGATACGCGGCACCTGCTGCGCAATGATGCCCGCGCGCGCGAGAACGGTTTCCGTACTTACGTAGCAAAATCCGTGCATTGCCTTCACTCCGATAAGAAGCGAGTCAACCTCGCGGGGAGGCTTTATGGAATAGAGGCCGTTTTGCAAACGGAACAAGAGTCCCGCGCGCGCATAGCGCGAGAGAGTCGTATGGAGCGTATTCGTATTGGTAATCCCCCAGATAGCGGCCGAATCGCGGGCGTGAAATACCGTCTCACCCATGCGAGCAAGCACCGCAAATCTCGCGTCCATGGGCGATGATTTAGTGGGTATGACACTTCTTTCTGTACGCATATGTACAGGTTAACATAACGTATCGGTTTTGCAAGCAATCTAAACTCGTTTTGTCCTCATTTCGAACATACGCAAAAATAGAGCACCGGAGTCGGATGCTCGCGGCGGACGCGCGCCGGTACGAGAATATCAAACAGCATCGCCAAGGGATATACAAGCGCCCGAATGATATTGAATCCAAAGTATGGCGAGAGTATTGTCATGGCCGCGCTTCCGCGCTCGCCTACTCGCCGGATATTAATATTCTTAAAACCGTTCCGTTTCAATAACCGCTCAAGTCCTTCATAGGTATACCGCGCGTAGTCATGCGGTTCCGGCATCTCATTGGCGATAAAAGGCGACGAGAGGAATAGGCGCCCGCCTTTTTTGAGGGTACGAAATATCTCCTGTAACAACTTGTCGGCATCATCCGCGATATAAAGCGCGTTAAACAACAAAACCGCGTCATATGAACTGTCCACGAATGGAAACGGCTCGTCAAAATCAACTCGTTTTACACCCTCCGATGCGACGTGATTCGTACGCGTCACCTCTAGACTCGCGGGAAGCAGGCCTAGATAGCTTGGGTTTTGCCCCCCCGCCAGATCTAGTACGCGCCCGGAAAGCCCCCCGCATTGCGAACGAACCTGTTCGTTAAAAAGAATGCGCCCGATAGATTTGCCTGAAAGCGCGCCATGAATAAGCTGACCGATGGGCATACTAAGATTTCAATTTTTGATACAAATCAACAGCTCGCGACAGCTTCCCCTTAAACTGCGAGAATGAGGTGGAGCGGTCAATCGAATTGCGCTTGAGCCGGAATTGGTCATCGTTCGGGCCCACGGTTCCCTCCAGTGCCGTAACAGCGGCATCAAAGCCGGCACCTATCACCAAACGAACTGTTTCATCATTGAAATCGCCGAACGGGTACGCGAATTCTCCTGCGCGCTTCATCGGCGCTTCCTCTAGGGTGCGTTTAGAACCCGCTATTTCATCGCGCGCGGCCTCGTTTGAAAGCGTGCTCAGTTTCATATGAGATTTAGTATGCGGGGCGATGGCAATAAGTCCAGATGCTTCCATTTCTTTCATATCCGCGATAGTCAGGCGTTCAAGCCCGCGCGTATCTTTTTTTCCGATAAGGTTCGTCGTCACAAAAATCGTGGCGGGTAATCCGTATTTCTTGAGCACGGGAAATGCGGCTGTGTAATTGTCGCGGTATCCGTCGTCGAACGTAATGACCGCGGAACCGTTCATGGATTCCCCTGTCTTCAGCCGTCGGACGAGTTCAGCGAGCGAAATCACAGGAATTTTTTTCCCGGCAAGATAGCTCATCTGCCGCTTAAATTCTGAAGGCTTTACGCTCGCGAAATAATCCGATTCGGAAATTGAATGGTACATCAGAATAGATGCCCGGTCTTCTGGAAGCCCGACGATATTCGTGAGCCGGAAAAATATTTCTTTGAACAGGCGCTTCATATCAAGTTGAGGGGGCGGACCACAAGCTCTCCGTACCAAAAAAGACTCCTAATCCTGTCAAATAGAGAAAAGTTATCTCTTTGTGTTTCTCTTAACACGCGCACGTCAATAAACTCATTCAGAAAATCATCCTTGACCATCTTTTTCCACATGGGAATGTGCCGACCGCTCTTTATGAAATCCGCGTGGCCATACGAGAGTCCTTTCTTTCCTTTTTGAATAACTTCCGCGGGAACGCCTCGGCGCTCCGCGAGGCGCTTGAGCACTATCTTGCCGTATGAATCCATTCTAGTGATACTGTCCGGCACGGAAAGCATGGTTTTGATTACGCTTCTTTCATGGTATGGCGCGCGCGTCTCGATGCCGAAGCAGCGCGGCACCTCATTCTGAATAATCTGATTGCGCCGCGCTTCAGTCATGAATTCTTCCGCGAGGACAATGCGCTGGGTGAGCGTCTGCGGCCTGGTGTGGGTATCAAGTATCCGATTCTTATCATCAAAATATCCGTCAGGTACGCGCAATGAATTATTTGGATATATACCGTCAGATTTAAAATACGCGAAAAGTTCGGGGATATTCCCTGTCGACAAAAGAAAAAGCTTCCTTAGCCTGGCATCGGAGAATGCCATAGCGCGCAACCACGATTTCGCGGGAATGTATCTTATAAAGGGCGTTAATCTGCGAACGGCCTCGATTGAGGCGTACGCGCAAGAAATAGTGTCGGCATTTTGTCCCATATACCAGCGGCGTATCCCCATGTGCCGACCGGCTTCTGACATGCGAATGAAGGGAACCGCGTTCGCGAATAAAAGAGGTATCCGCAGGTCTCGGACGCTTTGTTTATATATTTCCTCGTCTCGGTCATAATCGACATATACAAACTCGTGACGCGAAACGCCGAAGGTTTTCGCGTTTACGCGCGAGAATTTAATATCAGTGGATTCGGGTCCCCATCCGCCCCATGTAACACACTTTGGATTGCGCATGTACGATAAAAGTATCGCCGAATCTATCCCGCCAGACAGAAGCAGCGCGTCGGGTTGAGATTCCGCATACGCGCGCGAGAAATAATCCGAAAAAAAGGAGTCGAGTTCGTCAACAAAATAATCTATGCCCCGCTTCTCCACCTGCACAGAAAATCCTTGATATTGGTTAGCGCCACCCATACTGTAACCCGGATACAGAACCTCAATACCTTCTACGGGACTATGAGGGGCAAGAAGAGTTCCATACAGCAAAAAGTCTATGTAGCACACCTTATCAAGATGTCTGCCGCGCACATTGAAATCATTAAGGGAATGCGAAAACTTTTCCCCTTTCCGGAAAAGTAGCCGGGAACCCCCAAAATCAGAGTTGGTTGCCGGCATTGTGATTCGTTTTTGTGCCAGAGCCATACGCGGCAATAATAACAGGTATCAGAGCGCCGACATCTGCTCGCGCTTCTGCGCCTTTGCGCAAGACATGCTTCACCTCCATGACATCCGTGCGCGCCAAGAGCGCTCGAATCCTCTGCGCAAGATTCTCCGCGTCTGCAAAAGCGAATGTAAAGTCTTGCGCATATTTTCCTAGATAATCAGAGAATGATTTGTTTGAAACGAGAACCGGGATTCCTGCCGCCATGGACTCCAGGACCGCCTTGTCGATGCCTCCATCGGGACACGCATTGATGGATACGTCGTAGCCCGCATAAACTGCTGGCATCTTGTCATTCTGAATCGAACCTAAAAACGAAACGTACCCGCCCGCGTTGTTTTTCTCTACAAGTACATGGAGGTTTTTCTCGTACGCGACATCACCTTCCATAACGGGAGACCCTATGAGATCAAGTTTCGCGGGAACTCCCCCCGCACGCAGGAGAGCAACTGCATTAATGATAGTTTCAAGGCTTTTAATCGGCGTTATCCGCCCGACTGAAACGATACGCGGAGCACTGTTGTTCATTGCCTTCATGGGCACCGATGAGAAACGCCCCGTGTCGATGCCATGCCCTACAATTTTTATTTTCGAATTCTTGAGGCCAATACTGCCGCTGGCACTAGTGAATATAATATTCGCAAATAGACCCGCAATCGTAAGCATGAGCGAGTGTTGTCTGTGTACATACCACAATCCGATTTTCTTGCCCCACAATCTCCAAAATTTTCCGCCCAGAAGCACGTACTCTGGATTCATGTGTACGAACACCGCATCGTATTCCTTCCGCAAAATCCAGATGTATTTATAGAACCGGAGAGCGTATTTTATACGAGATACGAGATACGAGATACGAGATACGTGCTCTTTGCCGAGTGAATACACCTCGACGTTAGTAGGCAATGAATGTCTTCCCTCTTTAAGGCAAATTACATGTACCGACTGACAGTGCTTCGAAAACTCTTCAATCCAGCGGTGAAAGAATCCTAAAACAGGATCTTGCGTGTCTACGGCTTGTGTGACAATGAGAAGTCTCATACGCATATTGACGTAATTACTGACATGTACATAATGTATGCATCACCACGAAAAGTCCCCCTTAGGGTTCCGTCCCTACGGGGTCCTTTTCTTTATTATGTGGACGCTTGACAGTGAACATATTGGGGTTATGCTTATTGTGTATCTCTAGGGAGAAGCACTTCGCGAGGTTCCGTCCTCACGCGGTGCTTTTCTTTTTGTATTCCAGCATTTTCTGCAAATTGTTCATAAATTGGACTTTTTCCTTTGCCGTTTGCTTCAAAAGGCTCGAGCAGTTCTTTACGTCTGGGCTTAAAACCGCTTCAAGTTTATTTTCTTCATAGAGATACTGAACGAGTGAGTAGAAGTCGCCATCGCTTGAAACTATAACGGCCTTGTCGTATTCGCGGCATTCAAGTAGCGCGCGTACAACAAGGTCAGCGTCTACGTTCCCTTTTATTTTGCCGTTGGCATCTGGAATTGTCGGTTTGAATTTGAGAAGAAATCCAGCTTCTTGAAGAGAGTCATATAGTTTTTGATTGAGAGCTACAAAACCAACGAACACATATGCTTTCTGAACGGAATATTTTTCTGAAAGATATACCCTGAACTTTCTGTAGTCCAACTTCCAACCAAGCTTTTGAATACCCAAATTTAGGTTTTGACTGTCAATGAACGCATAGTTATTTTCTTTAGACTTCATAGTAATGGAGCATCTTATTCTGGCCCTCTATTTGTGTGGGGGTTGTTTCCCGCGATGCCATATTATTCATGCTCCGTACTTGCCGCCTTTGCGCGCGACCATCTCCAGCATAATTGGCGCGACTGAAGAAAGCGCGTGTTCGCGGCGAACGAACGCGCGCAACTTGGCTCGCTCTTCCGCGGCTTCAGTTTCCGTAAGGCGCAAGGCCCGCGATATTGCCTTTGCGATTGCACCTGCTGAACCATCAGCGGCAAATAGTCTTTTATCAACTACTTCTTTGACCTCCGAATCCGAGGTAACAACAAGGCATCCAGCCGCCATCGCCTCATACAATGTCTTGTTGAAACCGCGCATAGAACCGCTGTGAATGAATATCTCGTGCGACGCGTAAACCGCCGGCGTCTGATCCGACAAAACGGAACCGCGATACGAAAGAGCTTTCGAGCGCTCCAGTTCAGAGAACTTTGAACGCAATTGATTCGCGTATTTCTCATCTTCAGGCCGTGTTGTTCCGTATATATCGAGCTTAATTTTCTCTCCCTTCCCTGCGAGTCGCGACACTGCGGCCAGAGTTTCTCCAAGATTCTTCTTTGGCGTAATGCGCCCAAGAAAAAGCAGAGAGCCTGGTTTCGCGTTGCGCGGCTGATTCAAATACATCTGCGCGTCAATTCCGGTCGGGATGTGCCGCGCGTTAGGAAATCTCGCGGCATAAGAATTTGGGCTCGAGTAAAACAGCACGTCGGATAAAGATATGGCCGCGCGCGTGAGCCATGAGGAGTGCGCGTCGTTGTACCAAAAACCAACTCGCTTTCCCATGAGGCGCCACAACAATCCAGCCGCGGCTATATATTCGGGGCTCAAGTGAACGAATACCGTATCGTACTCATTGCGCTCCCGCCACGCGTGCCGCATAAGGCGCGCGGTGTAAAGAATCCGCTTAATGAAACGGCTTCCTCGAGTTGAACCTTTGCCGAGAGAATGCTCGGAAACATTCGGCGGAAGGGTGCGTTCGCCATGACTCAAGCTTATGACATGCACATGTTCGGCATGACGCGCGAATTCCTCCACCCAGCTATGAAAGAAACCGAGTAGAGGATCCGTCTTGTCTATTGTTTCCGTGCAAACAAGAACATTGGTAACGCCGTGTACAGAGCTAAGCCGCGGTAGTGCGAATTTCTCAACCGGATGCTCTAGAACAGTATCGCCGTACACGCCAGAGAGAAGGTCGAGGTCTTTCCCAGTCGAGCGGAGCAATTGGATATTTTTCTTTTCCATCGCTTCCAATAATCTAGATCCGGCTTCGTCTTTAACGGTACCGCCATATTGCTCGCGAATTGCCGCAATGTCCTTGATGAAACAATGTCCGCCAGCGCCGCGACCGCTTTTGTGAATCGGATGCGCATACCGATTTGATATCATCGGATCTTCTTCCAGCGCCCGTTGAATTGGTTTCCAATCGCACCCATGATGACTCGCGAGGTCGTACATTAGATTAAAGAACATTATCTGCGTGTAGCCGCTTCCATTGTGGGAATATTTTATTATTTCTGCTTCTGTGGATGTGCAGGTAAGTCGAAAAAGCGCTTTCGGCAATACCGAGTGAATAATCTTAGCGACAGCTTTCTGCTCCGGAGTATTCATCGTGAGTCCGACAATGTTAGAGAACGGATACGCCGCGTCGTGTGCCGCAGTAACCTCGCTCAAAAATTCTGGCGAGTAGATAACTATACGGTCCGAAAATTCCTGCTGGATTTTCCTTGTGGTTCCGGGCACGATAGTTGATTTAATTATCGCGGTCTTCCCCTTGCCGACGAGTGAAACTGCCGCGCGAACGATTGACGCATCAAAACCATTCTCCGAGGTTGGGGTGGGAACCGCGATAAATACAATGTCGCACTCCGGTATGCGGGCCTTATTTTTGACATACGGCTCTTCAAGCGAGTAGCGCACAACCCTATATCCGCGACGCTCGAAATCATCGGCATAATTCTTCCCGATAAATCCTTGGCCGATAAAGCCAATTAGGGGTTTCCCGCGCTGTTTTTCGCCCATAATCCCAGCATTATTGCCGTTTTCCCCCGAACACGCAAGATTTTGATTATTCCAACAATCGGCTAGCAAAAACAATATTCCCTAACCTGCGCTATAGCGCAGGTTAGGGAATATTTAAACTCTTCGCAAAGAAATGTATTTCGCTACGATTATTAGCAGACTCACTATGAGAAAAATTGCGGAGGTGAGAAGAGCGACACTTCCCTTTTCTATCGGATACAGCCAATCGTGGCTATATTCCGGCGCGATGAAAATGAGAAGCACTGATAGAGGAATCCACCAGCGCACGAACCGAAACCATGCCTGATAAACTTCCTCGCGCATTTTGTAGGTGATTAAGGAGAAGAGAAAGAGAGGGAACACTGGGAGTAGTGCTTCCGCAAGACCATTGAAAATCCCCATGCAGGCACTGTAACTGTATGCAGGACACAGAGAAATTTCCTGCGCGAAAGCAAATACAAAAAAGGTTACTATAAAACCCAGGGCAATAACAAGTAAATTCTTTTTCGAAATCATAATTTCAGCAGTGAGTAAATCGTGTTCATTATCCAATGTCTGACCCATAACCACAAGCCGCCGTTTGTGGCTTGTGCAACGGATGCCACTTGTGAGTTCGGTTTGGACTCTTTATTGATACTGGTCGCAATAACATTGTTCTTTTTCTTGAGAGGAACCTTGATTGCAACTTGAATCGGCTTCTTTATCTGATTATCAACAATAACGGGAATGGCGGAAGTCGCAATTTCCTGTTGCAAAACATTCGCCACTACTGGCGTAGTTGTCGCTATGACAGATGTTGTTGTTGCAACTACAGAAACGGTTGATGTTCCCTGCGGGAGAAGAGAAGGGATGCCGCCTCCGCCCCCAGATGGCGCCGGTGTGCTTTCTGCTGGCGGAGCTTCGGGAACTATTAGTTGCCCTGTTGAAGAGGCATAAGAAGAGTCAACCGTACCGTCTCCATTTGTGTCCACCGACAGAGCAGAAGCCGAACCGATGCCGGATAAAACATCAAATCGTACTTGCGTCTGCGGCGTTACCGGGACATCCGCGAACGTGGTACTCGCAACAACTGTATCGCCCTGCATCTCGCCAATTTCAAATGTAAATGTGCCTGTGTCATATCCGCTCATAACGATGTGCTGTGGCGTGCCAGTGTCGGCAAAAATATATTTCGTATCGCCGAATTGCACGAAGTATGTGCCGGGGATATTTTCTTCAACCTGTCCGGTGGATGTCGCGATGCCCGTGTGATTTCCTTGGTCGTCATAGAGGTCAAGAGTGAGAGGAGAATGGAGTGCGTAACGCAGACGCTTCACAACACTCTCCGGTGACGCATTAGAAAGATGCTCATAATCGGTCAATGGTTTGGTTGAATTTGTAATTACATCTGCAATAAACTTCTCTAATCCTTCAACTTCCAAAATACTTCCGTGGTCAATATCGAGAAGGCTGTGATGTGTAATTTTATTTCCTATCTTATTGTACGTTGCCAAATCCACCCAATAATTTGTCGTGCTGGCACTCGCACTCGTCCACAGCGCGCTCGGCACGACCACCGTTCCGTCTCCGTCTATCGTGAATTCCATTTCCGGTTTTACCCCGCCTCCTTTCTTCCCCTTGTACGTAATTCCGCTCACTGTCTTCGGCACTCCCCATCCCGCGATTTGAATGAGCGAGATTCCATCTGGCGGAGTCCATGCATCGAGCATCGCGTGAATTTCTTCGGCGTCTGTTAGCATCGAGTAATTCATTTTAATCGGCTGGTCTATGTCTCCGGTCTTTGCGTCCACTTTCCCAAAATATCCTGTAAGAAAGTCCCGAAGCTCGTTTTCGGAGCGAATAAGATTCCCGTAATTGTCTATCCAATCAGAAAGCGCGAGCGAGATTTCAAACTTAACGACGGCGTCTTTGACTTGAGCGAGGTAGCCCGCGGAAGGCATAAGGTTATAAATCATCGGCGTCGTGCTTGAAAATGTTCGCGCGTCTTCCTCGTCGGTAATTAGCCCGCCCAAGTGCGCCTGATCGTATCCGTGAAGGCCCGCCGCGATTGCCATGGGCGTCCCCACCTGCGGAACGGCAACAAGAATCATTTTGTCTATGAGTTGCGAAGCTTCATCTCCCAATATTTCCGTAAGACGTTTTGCGACAAGCCCTCCATTTGAATGCGCGATTACCGTTACTTTCTTGGATTTGGAATTTTTGGCAAGACGCCGAAGTTCCTGGATTATGTAAGGCGTAGAAGTCGCCCGATTATTGCCAGAATAATAAATCTTGCCGCCCACGTTGTTGCCATAGCTCAAAACATCATCCAGCGACAATCGCCAATCGTACGGAATCGCTTTCCAATCTTTTATTTTTTCCTGTGTTTTCATCTCGTCCATTTTTGATATGAGCGACTTGTAGATATTCTTGCCGACAACCGGAAGCTCGTCCACTACATCGTTTTCTTTTGTGTAGACATCGCGGATGCTTTCTCCCTCTGTCGTCAGCCATAAATCGCGCAATTCGTCATTCACTCCCGGTTCCCAGAGTTTCTTCTCTTCGTTCCCGACAACTTGCGCTCGATACAGCCGGCTTGACTCAATGCCTGGCAGAAAAAGCACATTGGAAAAACAATCTTTCGCGCATGGCGGCGGACCGTCATTTATATAATTAAATCCGGCAGGAAATGAGTATCTAATCGGAGCATAGACGTACGCGTATGAAGGATCGCCCGCGAGGATTTTTTCCATGTCCTCATCCGTAAATTCCGAGGTTGTTCCGTCACCCGTTTCTGGGTCGGATGTAAGTTTTGTCGCGGGCACCTCTGCCACAAAAAGACCATACAAGCCGGAGGGCACACCCGCGGCGCCTAGGTACGGAAGAGAAAAAGAAATCGCGTGAGTGGTTGTGGCGCTCGCGCTGAAGCTCACGTGCGCGAAATCGTAATTCTTGCCCCGCACCGCTGTACCGCCTTCGAAGCTGTCTTCGGATAAGGCTGCGAGGAAGCCGACTTTTTCTGGGTTCATTCTTTTAAGAATGAAAATCCCGCGTTCTAGAGGCACGTCGCGCCCCCACGGCTGAGTTTCTTCAATGATCCACGAGCCATCCACCGCGACAAGTTCGGAGGAATGAATTGTCGCAATTTCTGGAGCCAGAAATATGTTGACAGGATTCCCGTTGTAGATTGATTTGCCGGCATGTTCCGCGCGAAAAGTCGGCTCAGAGGTGACTATAGCATCTTGAGCTTTCGCCGTTTGAGGACTCGCGTACAAACCGAGCGCAAAAATGAGGCCGAGCGCGCAACTAGCCGCACCCGCCCGCGCGAAGCATGAGGGCAGACGATTGATTAAATCAGTCGCCCGCATGTTTCGCATATTTCTCATTATCTCACTCCGAATACCATCGCATGGATGTTTTCCACACCCTTCAACACCCGCGCAAAACGCTTGGTATTGTTACCCATAACTCTTCGCTGTTATGTATGTTCCCTACTTGTACACAGATTTTGTGTTTCCAATATTCCCTATCCCGCGCTATAGCGTAGAATAGGGAAGATGGAGGAAGAGTCGAGAAAAATTCGCAGGCGGGCGAATATACAGAACGCCGTGCTTGCCGCAGTCGGCATCGCGGGAATACTCGCTTTCATCATGATTGCGCCGAATATTTTCCAAGCGCTCCCGCGCATCATGGGAAAAAAACGCTACAAGCTCGCTTTTCAGGCTCGCACCGCCGCCTCTCGCCTCGCGATTAAAGGGCACGTGAGATTCATAGAAAGGGACGGGAGGAAATACATAGAAATAACCGATGCCGGAAGACATGCCCTCGCATTCGAACAAGAAAAGGCGGGACTTGCCGCCATGAAAGGCAAAAACTGGGATAAACGATACCGTTTGGTAATGTTTGATATCCCCGAGAAATATAAAACTACAAGAGACAAAGTTAGACGACTGCTTAACGAATGCGGTTTTTTGCGTCTGCAAGATAGCGTGTGGATATTCCCTTATGATTGCGAAGAATTAATCACGCTCATTAAATCGGACATGCGGCTCGGAAGGAATTTGCTGTACGCCGTCGTTGATTCAATCGAGAACGACAAATGGATCAAGCGACATTTTGGCTTGCGGTAATTTGTTCCAGTTTCTTGCTCGCTTTTCTCGGCCATCGCATTAAATCGGCATGCTCCATGCTCTTCGCCGGATTTTCTCATATTCCCTAACCTACGCTATAGCGTAGATTAGGGAATATGGGGAGAAGAGAGTTGGGAGTTGGGAGTTGGGAGTTGGGCGTAGATTGATTAACCTTACCGGTCTTCGCCTGCTGAGTTGATGTCTTCTGTCCGATTCAGGGAGAGTTCCATGTCCTTGCAATACGCTTCTACATACTCGGCGAGATTTTTGTACTGGTAGTTCGCCAGCTTCCCTTCGCGCGGGCCGTTCTCGGACCACGCGATAAGTGCTTTCGCAAAGTCATCTTCTTCCGCGATAATCGCGCCCGCTTCGCGCGCGACGCCGACATCCGTTGAAATTACGGGTGTGCCGGACGCAAGCGCTTCAACTATTGCCATTCCATACCCTTCGTAGAGCGAGGGCGCGAGGAGTAAATCCGCGAGCTTGTAATACTGCGCTGGGTCCGTCTGTCCCTCGAAAAATACCCATTTGCCAACTCCCCTGTCGCCAGCCATTTTCTGAAGCGCCTTTTTTTCTCTTCCCTCTCCGATTATTATGAGACAAGATTTGTCCAATGCGGCTTTGGCAAACGCATGAATCGCGAGTCCGACATTTTTCTCCCGTTCAAGCCGTGCCACAACAAGCAGTTTTGTCTGGAACAAATGTTCGCGCGCCGCAAGCCGAGGCTCAAGCTGTGAGTCGCGATATTTTTCTACATCAACAAAAATTGGAAGGACCGAAACAGGCGCGCGAAGTTTGTACTTTTGTTCGATAGAACTTTTTATAAGCGCTGAAACGACACGCACGCGGCTTGCCCTCCTTAAAACAAAGCCCGCTACGAGCGCGCGCAGGCGATTCAAAAGTGAAAGACGGGAAAATTCCGGAGAAAGAAAATCCGTGTGCGCCTGCACGTGGAGCGGAGCGCCTCGCAAGCGAGCGATAATCCAGCCCGTAATTCCAGCCTCAAATGGGTCTTGTACAGAAACTACATCCGGCTTCGGCAATCTGAACGCAATCCGAATAGCGTCCAACAAATACAGAAAACGGAAGAAAGAATTGGTCGCGAGCGCGTAGGCGCCCTCGCTCAAACGAATCCCTCTCACTTTGTGTTCGCGAAGAGAAAAGATAATCATATCAAGCTGGCCGAAACGCTTTCCATACGAGCGCATGCGCGCAGCCGAAGCACTCTTTGCGTCAAAAATGGTTCTGTCTGTTCCTATCTGAAGTACGCGCATACTAATTTTTCTTATTTACCACGCTGCTAAAAACAGTCATGTGCTCTCGCGCGACGTCATCCCACGTGTTCTCAAACGATATTGCCCTAAACGCCTCCGCGAAAGCACGGTACTTAGCGTCATCCGCGAGCATTTCAAGCTTGGAAGAAATATCCTCAATAGAATTTGGGTCTATCATTTCGGGTAATTGATTTTGGATGCTTAAATAATTTTCTTTTGTCACAACGGCAGGAAGTCCGATTGCGAGCGCTTCGTATACTTGATTCGGAGAAATATCTGTCCAGCTTGGCAGAATAAATGCTCTGCAATTTTTTATACGCTCCATGGCATCGTAAAACGGCATCCCTTGTTCAATGCTCACGCGCGATTCCAGTGCAAGTTCTTTTATAAGAGAAGTTAGCTCTTTCTTGACTGGACCGTCTCCAATCAATGCCAACGTAAACTCATCAGGGATTTGGGCTTTAGCAAAAGCGCGTATTAAAGTCCCAAGATTCTTCATTGCTGTCATACGTCCCAAGTAGACTAGTTCCTTCGTAACAAAGCCTCGAACTATGCGCCGCGTTTCAGAGCGAGGAACGGGGTTGCAAACGGTAACAGCGCGCGTCAATCCATAGAATCTTCGATGAAGTTCTTTTTGTTTGTCTGAGTTAAAGATTACCGTTTCGGCATGATTCAAAACAGAACGGATAATCCAGAAAAACAGCTTGTAAGAAAACCTTCTGTATGCGCCGTGCTCATAAAAATCCGAAAGCGAAATCGGCTTCTCTCTGGATTCAAGATATTTTTGCTCCCACAAGTAATCTCCTCCGACTCGGACAACATAAGGAATCCCGCGCAAGCGCGATGCGAGAGCGGCTGGAAACCCCGCCGCAAACCAATCGAGCATGTAGACGAGGTCAGCATCTTTTGATTTCTTAAAAACGGCAAAAAACATTCTGATTCTGTTTAGGAATTTATTTCCGCGCGCAACTCGTGTAAGCGCGAATTTATACCGCGCGTCAAAATCCTCGCGAGGTTCTGAAGAATAGGCGATGACGGAAACTTGATTGCCAGAACCGGCAAGCTTTTCCGCGATGTTCGGGGCGTAAATCGCCGGCCCTCCGCTTTCCGGCTCAAAGATGCCGGTGACGATAAGAATCCTCATCCCGTTAGAAGTCTGTTGTTGTTTGTTCATCCCGTTAGAAGTTGGGTTTGCGACATGGTTTCCGTGACGTTGATTATTATACATATATGGCAGAGTAAATTGAGACTTCTACGAGGAAAATCTTTTATAAAAGATTTTCCGACCTAAACTTCTAACGGGATTCATATGTTCGTCTTGTGGATTACGTTCAGTTCACCTTTCGGTCTCGATAGGCCTCGCAGAAAAATTTATATTAAATTTTTCTGTCAAAGACTTCTAACGGGACTCATGTTTTACGCGCGTTAGAATGTATGTGTTTAATGTACCACTCGACTTCGCGGGCAAGCCCGTCGGCGAGCGCGACTTTTGGTTTATAACCAAGAATGCGTTTTGCTTTTGTAATGTCCGCGCTTGTTTCTTTCTGGTCCCCCGGGCGCGGCGGAAGCAATTTAAATCGCGCTTTTTTGCCCAAAATACTCTCTATAATGTCGATACCCTCTCCAGTCGTGTGTGTCACATTATTGCCAAGATTGATTATTTCTCCTATGCATGCGTCCAGATTCTTGAGAACTAGCGAGCATCCATCGACTATGTCACCAACGTAGGTGTAGCTGCGTACCATCTCCCGCGCGTTTTCGTAAAGTGGGAATTCTTCATTTTCAAGAATGGCTTTGGTCAGTTTGTGATACAACTTTTCCGGTCTTTCTCGTTCGCCGTATACAGAAAATATCCGTAAAGAGAGACCTGGGAAACCAGCTTCGCGATGCCTGGCAAGAACTAATTGTTCGGCGGCAAGTTTCGTAACGCCGTAAATAGACGATGGTTTCGCCTCTGTGGTTTCGTTGCCATTGGCGTATGTACCGTAAATTGAAGATGTCCCAAAATTAATAAACGCTCTGAGAGATTTATTGCCATCTGCGGCTGAAATTAAGCGTTCAGTCGCAATAACGTTGTTGCGCAAATAAGCGTCAAAAGGCGTAGTTGCCGAAATACCGGGCTGGGCGGCAAGATGACAGATTACTTCAGAACCCTTCACAACGTCGGTAAGGTCGTCGCTTGCCAGGTCCACGTTCCGAAATTCGGCTCCAGACGCTTTCACTGCCGCCGCGTTTAAGTCTTTGATACTTCGGTCATAGTAGTCTGTAAAACAATCAAGGGCTATGACATGGTGACCGGCACGACACAGGGCTTCGGCGACATGAGAACCGATAGACCCCGCTGCTCCAGTGACTAAAATTTTCATCCCATTAGAAGCTTGTTTCCTCATAAGCAATGTTGATTTTCGTTTAGCCTTCTTGTCTTGCATCTATGTCTAATCCCGAAAGATGGCTTCTAACGGGACGGGTACCGCTACACTATAACGTCAAATATCTTTGTTTTCACGTTTATAGCGATCGTACTCCAATCGTACTTCCTTTCCACTAACGCCTTCGCGTTCTGCACTACTTCGGCGACAAGCGCCGGCTCTTTCATGTAGCGCGCGACCGCGCGCGCGATTGATTCCGGATTTCTTGGTTCACAAAACAATCCGGTAGCCGGCTTATTAGGATTTCGCTCCGGGTCAAAAAGAAAATCCGGAATTCCTCCGACTGGCGTTGCCACGACCGGAATGCCCGCGGCGAACGCTTCCACGAATGAACTCCCGAATCCTTCAATAAGGGATGGCCGCACGAAAATGTCGGATATTTTGTAGTACGCCGGAAGATTTGCGTGAGCCACTTGTCCGGCAAAAATTACTCGGTTCGCAACTCCAGAAACTTTGGCGATTTTCTCCAGTTTCTCCCTGTCCTCGCCGCTACCCGCGACAAGAAGTTTCACATGAGGAGGCAGAAGCGCAAGTGCGCGAATAATATCTTCCACTCCGCGAGAAAGCACAAGACGAGATGCAGTGAATAAAAATATGTCGCCTAATTTCTTCCCGAATTTTGATTTCAGTTCGACTTCCATCTCTTTTGAGACCGGCAGAGAGAATCTAGCAAAATCAACGGCATTTGGGATGACTGCAATAGGTCCTAAAAACCCTATATTTCTAGCCAATTTCTCGATAAAGTGCGAAATAGCTTTAATGAAATCCGCCTTTAAGTATAGACGTTTATAAAAAGGCCACAGTAGGAACAAGATTGGCTGGCGTGCTTTCACTTGCCTAAGTGTGTTGCCGTCCTGAAGTTCGAGAAAATAAGGAACCAGAGGATTCGCGTATTTGAAAAGCAGGGCGCCAAAAGCCGCGTGGTTCGCCATCATCGCCCAAATCGCGCTGTATGCGTTCTGTTTATGGAGCGACCGCGCTTTAAGAAACGAAAAAAACGGGAAAAGGATTTTGGAAAGTCGAGCCGTAAACGGAATACGCCTGTCGGAAATATTCGGTGAATCAGTTGTCATGCCGATACGATGCACGGTCACATTTCCTATCCGCTCGACTTCTGGCAGATTTTTGTCGAATCGCAAAGTAATCATGTCAAACTCATATTCGCTCGCAGAGATGCGATCTGTGATTTCTTTTATAGCGATTTCCGCCCCGCCTATAAAGGGATGGTACGTCAGTGAGAAAATTAAGATTCTCTTCTTGTTATGTTCATTTGCCATGCTTCAAAGATTCTATGTATTCGCGCACTGTATGTTTCGGCTTCCATCCAAATTCTTTTTCCGCGCGCGATGTGTCTATAACTGACTCTGTGCGATTCCCCATACGCATCGGCAACATCTCTATTTTTCCGCCAAACATATTAGCTATCTCCAATATGGTAAAGGATTCGGGACTCCCCAATCCATAACCATCGCCCCGCCCTTTTTCTCCAGCCATTAAAAGCCCGAGCGCCAAATCCTCCACATGAGTAAAGTTACGACGTTGCGTTCCAGGCGAAACGACGGTAAGAGGCTCTCCAGCAAGGTATTGCTTTTTGAACCTGCCTATAACTGAAGCGTACGGCCCCTCCGAAAGTTCGCGCGGACCGTAACCGTTGTAAAAATAAGTGATAGCGTATGGCAGGTCGAACCACTCGCCATAAGAGTTCACAAGCTCTGTATTACTCGCCTTCGTCCAAGCATATGGACTTTGGTTGCGTCCTCGCCCGCCATCCGCGAACTTCGTACTTGAGCCGGCATACACCAATTTGCATTTCTTGCCGGACTGATTCAATTTCCTCCAATATTCAAGCACGCGAAATGTACCCGCGACATTCGATTCCCAGACAAATTCAACATCGTCAAAACTTTGCTCGACGCGAGAATATTCCCCGAGATGAAAAATAATTGCCGGCGTCTCATTCGCGAGAAGCTTTGCGATGTCTTTGATATGTCCTTTGATGTATGTTGCGCCTTCTATGTGATTTTTCTCTGTTCCGGTGAAGTAGTTGTCTAATGAAACGACCCGATATTTCGGAAGCAAAAGCTCGATTAAAGACGGTCCAACAAGCCCAGCTCCGCCGGTAACAATCACTGTCTTTTTTATGTCTCCCATTCCATCAAGACTACACTTAATCAGCGCTTTCTTCAATGATATTCCACTCTTTCTTTCCCGCTCTGCGGGAAGCCAAAACCGCGCCGGTGCCAGCAACAGCCAGCCCGATTGCGCCGAGCCACCACACGTATCCGTTCGTCTCAGAAGAATCTACCTCGGCAGCCGCGGCTGACGCAGTCTGTGCGTTCGTGTCCGTAAACGATTCAGAATCAGCCGCGACCTCTTTTTCCGAATAAGATGCGCGCGCGCTTGAAACGGGGGAAACATTCGCAGAATTATTCGCGCCAGTAACCGTAGATGAGGAAGGAGCAGGCGGAGCAGCAACAATTTTTGCAACGGTCGCGGCCACGACACCATTCGGATATAGAAGCGCCGCGTCATCGGTTGCCTGAAGCTTTGTAATCTCTTTCGTAAACGGCACAGTCGCATTCCCGAGCAATATCGTGTTCTTGGGAATCATGAAAATCTTCCCGTCTGAACGCAGATTCCAGTATGAGAGGTCAAGATTTTTCGGAGAGCTATTTGAAAGGACAATGTCACCATTATGCAACGTAAGTTTTATTGAAACAGGCAAGACAGTAACTATTACCTGGTGCGACGCGGAAAAAAGACCGTCTGCAATATCCAAAACAACCGCGTATCGTCCTGGCTGTGGAAAATGGTGCATCACAGTTTGACCTTCGGCGGTGGCTCCATCACCAAAAGTCCACAAAAAGCGCCCTGGTTGTATCTGCTCTTTATTTTTATTGAACGCCCGCGCTTCAAAGATGCTGTCTGCGCCTGCTATCGCTTCTCTGTCTTTTCCCGCGTACGCAAATATCTGCGGTTCAACAGGAAAATTCGATGCCGATGAAACTGGCGCGCTTGCGGTTAAGGTTTGCGAGGGTGAACTTTGCGATGGCGTGGCAGTTGCGTCTGAATTTGAATTGGAGTTTAAGTTCCCGCTCGAAGATCCAGTCACTGTGAGCGAACCTGTTCCTGGTGATGGTGTTCCGGCGGAAAATGTTGCGGCAGTCGCGCTCGCGCGATGCAAAGAACTTCCGTTATTTGTCGCCGCGTCAGAGGGAACATATGTGAAATCATGCGTCGTATCCGATGTGTCTACGCGAATACCAATTAATTCGCCCGCGCTGTTTAGATTAAATGAGCTGTCAAAAAGCGTTCCGCTGAATGCCGGCCAGTCGGCGAGAAAGGTAGAGGTGGCGCTAGCGATAATCGCATATCCGACGGACGGAAGTGTCGCGGAACCGCTCTCCAATTTGAGAGTGTGATTCGTACCCGCCTCAAAAAATCGGTACGCGCTAATATCCACGGCGGAAGCGCCCGCGTTAAAAACTTCTATCCAATCGTGTTCCCCGCTTCCCTCAAGCCCCGGCGCGTCGTACATAATCTCTGAAATCACCACCTGCGCCGACGTCGCAATCGGAAGGAACAAAAAGAAAACTGATACCGCAATTCCCCAGATTCTTTGTACGCGTATGCTCTGTAAATCAGCCATACGGTCTCTAATCAATTATCTGCCTTCCGCTTCATCCCCCGCTTGAAGAACCTTGCGTAACGTCTCGTGGGAAACTTCTCCGGAAGAATCGTCCCTGCTTTTATTGTCTTTTGTCGCGTTCTCCCTCGGTTGGCTATCCGTGTGCTTGCCTGACATGCGCGCGCGCAAAATGTCCGCGGGCGACATTGCTGGCGAGTCGTGAACGCTCTCGTGTTTGATTGGGGCGGAATCTTCGCGCGCTCTTTCCAGCGCTTCGCGCAGAGCGGATTTCTGGCTTTCTTTTTTAAGCATTGTCGCGGAAATAGGAACGCTAATCGGCGGGACAATCCGCGGAGCAACCGAAATTGGCGCCGATTGATTGGTTACTTCCGCCGAGTTTGGCCGTGCAAAATTCGAACGGGCGGGACGAGGCGCCATTTCAGAATTATTATTATTTCCTTGCGAATCACCAGCACGTCTGTTGTTGCCGAAGGGTCTGGAATTTGCCGATGAGCCGTATTCCTTGCGGGGCGCTTTTTGCTTCGGCGGTTGAACGAATTCTGTCTGGCGTTTTTGTACGGCCGCTTCAATTTCGGCCCGCGGACGCGCGTACTGCGCGCGTGAATTCTCTATTACATCATCCCTGTATGAAATACTTGGCTGGTCTATTGGCGGAATCGTTTCGGCGGAAAATGGCCTGGAGCCGACGCCGTCTATCATGAGAGTGAGATAAATTTGTCCGATGCCCAGCCCGACAAGATCCTCCGGAGTAAATGTCGGGTCAAATACAGTCTCAAGAACTTCCGCGTCAAACGGACCTACGCGAAAAACAATAAGCGTGCCGATGTTCCCGAATACCGCGTCGCGGACATTTTCCTCCATCTGTTCTATGTATTGGTTCGCGAGCGTCAAGGCTAGCTTGTATTTTCGCGACTCGGAGAGAATGTCGGCAAACGCTTCGTTCATCATTGATTGGAATTCGTCCACATAGAAATAACAGCGCGGTAGCTGCGCCATGCGCAGCGGCGGCTCGTCGGCGCGCGACATGGCCGCGAGATAAATCTTCACGACAAGCATGCTTCCTAAAAGACTGGCGTTTGTCTCCCCCATGCGCCCTTTCGACAAGTTCACGATGAATAGTTTCTTCTCATCCATTATCTTGCGCAGGTCGAAAGTGGACTTTGCCTGTCCGACGATATTTCGAATAAGAGGATTCGCGGTGAATTGGCCGACTTTGTTCTGTATTGCCGGCGTCGCTTCGCGCGTATACGTATCAGTGAAAGCCGCGAATTCTTCCGTCCAGAAAGAGCGCACGAGCGGGTCGGTTATTTTTAAGATGACATCGGCGCGGAATGCTTTATTCGTCAGCATGCGGTTTACGTCCAGTAGCGTGGAACCCGGGTACTCTAAAAGCGCTAGCAAAGTATTCTGCAAAATGTATTCCATTCGGGCACTCCACGCGTCCACCCAGATGCGCTTCAGGGCGCCCATGAGGCCTGAAACGACAAGGTGGCGTTTGTCGAAACCGACATCCTCCATGATATTGAAACCTATTGGGTTATCTATATCGAAGGGCGCGAAATACACCACGTCTTTTATGCGGTTATGCGGAACGAAATTTAGGATTTTCTCAGCCGTAGCTCCATGCGGGTCGATGAATGCTATTCCTTCGCCGTTCTGAATATCCTGTATCGCCATGTTCTCCAGCATGGTTGATTTGCCCATGCCGGTTTTTCCTATGACGTAAATGTGTTTTCCTCTGTCGTCTCCGCGAATGCCGAAAATATCGCGCTTCCCCCGCGTGTGAGTGGCCGCAAAGTAGGTGATGCGGCGGTCCGGGTCGTTCGCATCCGGGTGCATGGGATAATTATACAGTATCTTGTATGGAGTATCGTGTATGGAGAGCGACCTATTGGATGCGCGCTTCTACTCCCTTATACTCCGTTCTGCGGTGAATGATGGCGACAATATGGACTATCTCTTGTTGTATCTGAAAGACGACACGATAGTCACCCACACGAAGGGTCCGGCAACTTTTAAGAGTGTACCGTAGCGGTTTTCCATACACCTCAGGTCTCTTGGTGAGTTTTTCTCGAATAGCGTCGCGAACCGTTTGGCGCAAGAATGCATCAAGTCGAGGGATGTCGCTTGCCGTAACCTGTGGATGCAAGGTAATCGAATAGCTTACTTCCATATTTTGTCGCTGTCCTTGATCCAGCGAACCTTACCTTTCAGACGTTCGTCAGCGATTGCGCTAAGAACGCGGTCTTCCTCCAATTCAAGAATCTGTTCTATGAGGTTACTTACCTTAGTAGCTAGTGGTTCCTGGTCACGCTTGGCAAGTCGCTTGAGCGTCTCATGAGTACTGTCAGAAACGCTGATATTAATTCTCTGCTTTGTCGTAGCCATATTCGCAAGTGTATCAAAAGTGTATCACCTGTCAACCCGGTTAGTAGAATGCGCCTTTGCGCTAGACGAGTAGTGAGTATAAAAAATACAACGGCAGGGGGTGTGGCCCCTGCCGATTGGAAGTGTGAGCCGTTGCCTCCAGGAACGGCTTTTTGTAATGGTTAGGCGCGTACTCGCGCCTGTTTCTCGTAGTACTTCGCCATCTCTTCGAGCTGATCGGCCGACACTATTCCGACCTGCTTCAGCCAAAAGCAAACATATTGCAGGGACTCCAGAGAGCCCTGCTTCGCGGACTCAATTGGTATATACCCCTCAGTGTCGAAGGGGGACATAATGGCGCATTCCTCTAATTTCTGCGCCATGAGCTTGCGCGCCTCGATGTCGAGACGCATGTACAACGGTTCTTTATTACCTGGCATCGTCGTCTCCTTCATTTTTTCGATGATGTTCGCTGACATCACCGACCATTCGCGATGATACCCCCCCCCGCTAAATTTGCAATGTGTAGTGTGCGATATGGTATACTCGTAGCATGACAAGCAAGGAGGTAAGGAATGTGCTTGACCGCGTGTTGACGTGGCCGAAAGAGCGGCAGGAAAATGCGGTGGAAATACTGGAGCGCATGGAGCAACAGAACAAGAGTCCTCTGCGGCTCACCGAGGAGCAGGCGGCCGAGGTGCGTCGCCGATTGAAAGAGAAACACCCAAAAACAGTTACGCTTGTTCAATTCAACCAGCACGTCCGTCGTCGTTACGGAGTATGAAGGTAATCGTCCGAGCGAAAGCGAAGGACGATATTGATGATTTATTCGCGTGGATTGCCAAGGATAATTCTACCGTAGCCATAAAGATGGTGGTGAATGTCCATGCGCATATCAATCGTCTCGAGACAGACGGTCTCGCGCACATGGGACATGCTGGCACCGTCGCGGGAACGCTTGAGCTTGTTGTTTACCCCTATATCATTGTTTACAAGGTGTATGAAAGACGGGAGATTGTCATCATCTCGGTTGTCCACGGCGCACGAAACCGCTAGAAAAATGTTTTCTTTCCTTTATAAATCTCACTGAAATTTAGAAAGCGCCGGTTCCAGAGACTCCGTGATAGGATTTCTTTCACGCTAGGTGGGGGGTAAGGAAAAAGGCAGAGGATGCGGCCCCTGCCTTTTGTCGTGAGAGCCGGTACCTCCATGTCCGGCTGTATTATTAGGCGCGAGACTGTTTTTTGCTGACCGTCCGCGTACGCTTCGGACACGCGGTTATTAATGAGTCCAAGAACTCTTGCGCCTCCCTTGACCCCATTGCCGCATACTCTTTGATGTCCCAAAGTTGGGACGCGCTTACCTGAACCACATGGGGTGGAGCCACTCCATGCGTTTTTTTCTTCGCTGCCATTGTCATCTCCTTCATTTTTTCGATGATGTTCGCTGACATCACCGACCATTCGCGATGATACCCCCCCGCTAAATTTGCAAGGCAACTAAATGACAGTGGATGCATTACTCGGGCTTCAACACTTCCCTCAAGCTTCTATACTTATTAGAAGGGTCCCAGAATAAGTACGACGCGAGGCCGGCGTCGGTATTTGCCTTGATTTGCGCTTCCACCATCTCTTTTGTGTATGTAACCGGATAATCAAAACTCTGCAACCACGGGCGCATTTTCGATGCCGGGTACGACGGCTTCTTGTACGTCTCGGGCGTAGAAGTCCCTATGCGCGTGTATGCAAAGGAGCCGATGGAAGTGCTTGTTGCCACCGTGCGTTCAACCGATTTGCTCATTGAGAAGCGGACAATGTTGTACGAGTTGGCGTTCACATCTTTGTAACCGTTAAAACCTGTGGGGTAGTGCGAGGGATAAACCATTGGGTCAATAAAATCAAAGTACGGCATAGCCCGCTCAAGAACTTGCCCGATATTCAGGTCGTCATAATTTGTCGTTACCATTCCAAAAAGATCGGCCGAAATGACAACCCCTGTCGATTTAAGTTGGTCATTCAGATATATGAAAAATCGCTCCAGCGCCTCGCTTTTCGGAATCCCAGCGCCCCACGAATAATAAATATCCTTCATGTTGCCGTCGGAAGGAAAACGGATGTAATCAAAATTCAATTCGTCAAAACCGATTTCGTACGAGGCCTTCGAGATATTGACGATGTAGTCCCAGTACGGCTTCGCACTCACGTCTATGAATGAAAGGCCTTTGTGGTCTTTCCAATTCGCTGTTTTATCCGAAAGCCGTTTCACCGCAAGTTCCGGATGGAGTGCCGTGTAGTACGGGTCTTGAAAGACGGTGATGCGCCCGATGACATAAATATTTTTCTCGTGCAATTTGCCGATGAATTCTTTCATGTCTCTCGCTCCGCATTTCTCCGAGACAGAATCCTTCAGCGACGCGTCCTCCGGAGTAAAAGCAAGCTTGCCCGCGTAGTCTTTGATGTCTATCACCACGGCATTCAATTCAGTCGCGTCTATAAGTTTAACGAGGTCGTCCCTCATGCTTGGAGTTCCAACGACGCACTGGGTCATATAGACTGCTCGCACTGTGTCTGGGGTCGCAAGATGAGTGACTTTTGGTTTTTCAGGCCGCATAGGTACGGTCGTTGTGGCGCGCGCGAACGTCAAAGAGCGGCCGGGAAATTTGATTCCGCTCGCTTTTGCAATTTCTACTCCCCAGATAATCAAAATCGCCCCAATAGCGGCAACGCCAAGAAGGACTGCGTATCTGCGAGTGCGACTACGCATTTTCATGCGGTGGTGAAAGCGGACTCGCATCTCTAAACGCGCTTTTGTCTTTCTTTTGCCCAGGATTGATGGAGTGCGTTTCCCGCCGCCGCACGATTATTCCAAGCGCAATCACAAAAATGCCGGCGAGGAAAAGGAGTACGTTGTCCCAGCTGTTCGGAAATCCCAAAAAAGGCAATAGCGCCACGAATGCGCCGGAAAGCATTATGAGAGAATCGAGGGACATAAATAGTTCTTAGCCATTAGGGTATAGCGAATAGAAAATAAAGCAATGCATTTTCCCCTAGTGGCTAGTCGCTAGTGGCTATTCTCTATTATGACTACAAATTCGCCGCGGACCGCCCCTTTTTCCTCGAGTTTTCGCGCTAAGTCGGACGGCTCGCCGTCTAGGATTTCTTCGTGAATTTTGGTAAGTTCGCGCGCGATAATTACGCGCGCTACCTGCAGAGTCGCCAATTCTTTCAGCAGTTTCAAAATCCGATGCGGTGATTCGTAGAGAATGACGGGAATTTCACTTTCGACTATTTTCTTAAGCGCTGTTTGACGGCCCTTCTTGTGCGGCAGAAATCCAAGGAAAGTAAACTCCGCCGCATCAATCCCCGCGATTGAAAGCGCGGCTGTGAGAGCCGAAGGCCCCGGAATCGCCTCGATTGTTGCCATGGAACCATTCGCGCGAATTAGAGATACTAAGCGCGCTCCAGGATCGGAGATGCCGGGAGTTCCCGCGTCAGTTGCAAACGCAACTTTTTCTCCAGCTTCAAGACGAGAAATAATTTCCTCGGCTTTTTTCAGTTCAGTCGACGCGTCAAGCCGTTGAAGCGGTTTTTTAATTTCATATCGCGCGAGCAATTTTGAAATCACCCTGGTATCTTCCGCGTATATCACGTCGCACTCTTTGAACGTACGCAGAGCGCGCAGAGTAACGTCTTCCAGATTGCCTATTGGTGTCGCAACGATTGATAGTTTCCCCCTGATTAATCCTCTATCCATATCTATTCCAATATTCTCAAGAATTTAAGAACACTTACTGCCTTATCCGTAAGCTTGTGCCTCACCTCATTCCCCGCATGGCGCTTTAGCACCAACCCCGCAATCGCAAGACGACGAATATGTTCCGATGCCGTTTTAAAATTGACACTTAGTGCCGTCGCGATTTCATCGACAGAAAGTTCGGGCGTCTTTTGCAGCAGCTCGAGAATTTGAATGCGCCGATGATTGGCAAATCCTTTTACCGTCCTTTCAAGTCTTGTGTGATTCAAAGTCATGCTTTTATCATATCAGCTATTCTCAAATTCTCAAGAATTTAAGCATGGCAAAGATGTGCCAATTCAGCGGATTTCGTACACAATATTCACATTTGAAACAATTTTGTTTTCTCCAACCGGAATCTCGGGTGCGACAGAGGCCGCGCCGCCAAAACCCGCTTCCATCATTGCCGCTTTCGCGTAGTAGATTGGACCGCCTCCGCCCCCTTCACTGAACCCGACAACGCGCACGAGCGAAACGCCGAGAGATTCCGCGAGCGCTTCCGCCTTCTCTTTCGCTTGCGCTATCGCTTCATCGCGCGCCTCTGCTTTTAGAGCATCCTCATCGTCAATGGTAAACGAAAGCCCGCTCACGTCAGTGGCACCCCGTGCTCCCACGCCAGAGAGCAAGTCTCCTGCCTTCTTCGTGTCTCGTACTTTCACGGATAGCGTTTGGGACACTTGGAAACCAGTTAGTACCTGCTTGCCCGGCGGGCAGTATCCGCTCTGCGGACACACCGATTGAGTCCACTCATATTGAGGGTTGACATTGTAGTCTGTCGTCTTGATGTCCTTCTCCTCTACGCCTCCCGCCTTAAGATATGCAATAATGTCATTCCCCTTTTTCGTGGCCACATCTTGCGCGTCTTTCACCTGCTTTGCTGTCTCGCGGACAGTAACGGAAAATGTAGCTGTGTCCGGAACGGCAAAGACTTCGCCTTTTCCGCTTACTGAAATTGTATTTGTCGCAGAAACTCCGCTGCCAATTAACGGCAAGCCCTTAAATTCGCGCACTGTGGAAACCAGAAGGAAAAGCGCCAGGACGCCGAGAGCCGTAGCGGCCATCGTCCGAGGCCAGTGGGTCGCTTTGATAATTTCTTGGACTGATTGCTGTTCCATATTGGGTAGTTAGTGGTTAGTAGTGCGTAGTTAGTAGTTTGATAATATAGATACATAATAGCATTTCATCATTGAATAAGTCCGCTGATGTCGCTGTACGTTGAGAGGAATGAGGGGATGGCGAAAAGAAGCCCTATCAGTGGCAGGACAAAAGCGATTACTGAAACGATAATCACTGTCAGGAAATATTTGCGTGTTTTCTCGGCTGATACGTACACGGCATCAACTTTTTTCTCTAGACTCTCTAATTTTTGTAAAATATCAGTATCATCCATCTCGTTAGAAGTAGGAAGCTTGCGCTTCCGACTCGTTATCCGTGTTTGGTAAAACATCGACCAATGCAAAACATGTCACGATTATTCGCTCTTCAGAACTTCCGCAACTTCTAACGGGATCCATATAGAAATTATAGCAGATTATCCAACTTTACCCGTTGTTTGAAGACGTTTGTATTCATGCCACACGAGCCACGCAACAAACGCATCGAAGATGGACAGGAATATGAGCAATATTGAGTGAGTGTTAAGGTATCGAACCAGTTGGTATGTAATGAATAGAGCGAGAACCGCCATGGTCGCGGGGTACGCCCATATTTTATTGCGAAGCAACCCGGCCATCAGAAAGACTTTCACAATGCCGTGGCTCACGATGTAAAGCGCTCCGAAAGTTTGCACCTGCGGAGTGGTGGATAAGAGAGATTGAATATAATTCGCGACAAAACTATTCGGGTCCTCGATTATTTCCCTTTGCACAAGTCCCGATACGACATCTTCCACAATATCGGTGAAGAAAAGCAGGGTTCCGAGAGCGATTTCAAGAATCGCGTTCAGCCCTTTGATGACGACAGCTCCTACAAAGACTTCGTAAATCTTATGCTCGCGTTTTTCCACTTTGTCCGTTTCTTTTATCTGTTCGTTCAGATTTAACGATTTTATGTAATTTGGTTCTTCGGTCATAATCGGAGCATTATCTTTTGCTTTGACAATGGCAGGTAATGTATAAAGCTTACCCCCGCCTTAAATAACGCGTATGTTCTCAGAAACGTCATGCCTTTTTCTAATAACTTTTCTTTCCCGCGGAAGCCATTAACTATACTTTCATCATTACGCATTCGATCAACTGCTTCAGCAATTAACTTTCCCCTGATTTGCGATCTTTTTGCTCTCATCTCCTTCTCGCCCCGATCTGATAATCGACCATCGGCTTTTCTATGTGCCGATTTTATTGCCGATTCTAACTCAGTTCCCGCTTTATCAGCTTCATCTTTCATGCCAACAAAAATCTTGTCCCAGGCACTTTTCCATATGTTGAATAATTCTGCACCCCCATCTTCCGTAAGATAGTGTCGCAGCTCTTCTTCCTCTACTATGTACTTTAGGAGATCAGGATTTGTTTTCCTCAAGTGATCTGCATATTCGGATTGATGCTGAAGGTTCTCACTTGTCGGATTTTCATGCCCGGTGTCTTTTGTTTCGTCTTCTGCCACAGAGTAAATTGCATCTGCTTCCCTCTGCGCCTCTGCTTGGCGAAATGACTTTAGGAAATTTATTTTGTTAGAAAATCCAGCCATACGCATCAAGATTGTACCCCCAATCCCGGTATTTCTTAAGTCCTCCAGCTACTTGAAAAAACCAATTCGGGGGTGGTCGATGGGATTCGAACCCACAACCGCCTGGACCACAACCAGGAACTCTACCTTTGAGCTACGACCACCATACGTTGCACGCAACGCATAATAACCGCGCACAGAGAAACCGCAACGTCTTTTTTCGATTCCAACGACCGGATCATACACAAAGGTATATACGTTTCGTCATTGCGAGTGTAACGAAGCAATCCAGAGTATAATGACTCTTCCAAAATCTCGGCATCATGAAACATGGTGCGCATATCATGGATTGCTTCCCGCCGCGCTACGCGCGCGGTCGCAATGACAGTTGTACGTTGCGTGTTTAATTTCTCACCTCTATCGTCTCCGCTGGAGCCGGCGCGTCCACAACTTTGAACGCGATGCGCCCGATAATCAGCCCGTTGCCGGTTTTCACGTTCACCCGCCACTTACCTGCGTCTATATTTTCACGCAATGAAAATCCGCGGTATCCGCCGTCTCGTCCGCCTGTCATCGGAAAACCGAAGGTTGCTGTTTTTACCCATGCATTGTCGCTTGCGTCGTAATACTCCCATTCGTGGAGGATTGTGGCTGAAAATTCCGAGGGTGCAAAAACAGCGGAGTAAATGAACACTGTCTCGCCGGCTGTTTTGTGAAATAGCGTGTTGTAACGAAGGTACGATTCGTACCACGGCACGGGCTCCGCGCTTAAAATATAATTATCTCCCTCTTTTACGACATTGTGGTATACACCGGCAGATTTGAGCGCGAGCGGCAGAGGCGGTATGGCATGCGAAAAATATAGAACATTGAACGTAATAAAAATGACGGCAATGCTTTGAGCGATTTTCGTGCGATGCTCCCGCACATGCTCCGGCATGAGATGCGCGAGAAACCTCATGAACAGCGCCGTAAGTGCTAAACTCAACACGCCGCTCGCGATGAACATGCCCTGTCCGATGCTCTTGAAAACCACCGGCAAATAAAAGATGAGAAAAGAAAATAGCACGGTAAAAAGAATGCCGACTTGGAACGCGAGCCGCGAGTAAAATCTCGTGAAGCGCTCGTTGCCGAGAAGAAGCACGGCGAGCAGGACGACGAATATCCAGCTTGCGGAATACGCGGCACTTCTGCTGTAAAGACTGACGTATCCGCTGAAAAGGCCTCCGAAAGCGAACTGCGCTACGACCGGCAGGAATGGAGCCGCTTTAAGGAGGGACGGTTTTTGAAGGCGCCCTGTGGCAATCAAGTTAGTGAGCACGACACAGCTGGCCGCGACAGCCAGATAGAAGAACAAGAGAAGATTGCTCGTCCAAAGGTCAACACGGCGCAAGAGAATATAATTATCAGCCAAAAAACCTGCTATAAGAGCGATTGGAGAAATGTATCTCTCGTACCACTTGATAAGCTCTCCGGTGTCTTTTGGCATTAGTCTTCGGGCCATATTACGCTCTGTATACAGGAGGTCGTTCAGAAATGCCAGCCCTATGATTTTCCAACCGAACTAATGCGTAAAAAAGAGAGGAGAGCCGGTTGGCGTATGCGCGGCTGGAATCGGAAATTGCTCGCTCGCCGGATTCGTGAAGCTGGACAAGCCGGCGCTCAACGCGCCTTGAAACCGCGCGCGCGATATCAAGCCGAGCGGAAAATTCCGTTCCGCCCGGCACAAGAAACGATTTTACTTCGGGAAGGGATTTTTCTATTGTCTGGATAATTTCGTTCATTGAATCAGTGCTAGTTTGCGAAATCAATTTCGGAGCGCCGGCAACTTCCGCCTGGAGCGTGAAAAGATGATCCTGCACGACAAGCAAAATATCGTGCACAGTTTTCTCTCCCACGGAAAGCTCGCGCGGAGTAGCAACACGACACCAGCCCGTGAGAGTATTCAGCTCGTCCAACATTCCAAGCGTCTCAAAAATCGGCGAAGATTTTGAAACCCTTGTCCCTTGCGGACTATCGAAGAGCTTCGTTGTACCTTTATCCCCCCTACCAGTAAAAAACGCTGTCATGTTCAGAACTATACAATATGAAACGGGCAAAATTATGCCACCTCTCGCCCCGTAGCCAAGTCCAAAGGACTTGTGGTACTGGGGTCGCCTTTGCCAGTAAAAGAAGTCATATTTTGTAATAATACCCTTTGCCGACCTGCTCCACCTTCTAAGATTAAAAGTATTTTGTTGTAATTTTTGTCATTGGATTTTATTCCACTTGTTTAAAAATAGTCCGGGAAGATTATTTATTTTCCTCTCAAAAGGCGTTATTAATTTTGGTTTCAATTTTATCGCCTTAGAATATGACTTTTTATTTTCAAACAAATGAATTTTCTTCTTTACATTAGTGAAATGTGGAACATGGACATCTCCAACTCTAAACGCTTCTTCATATGTAAAGATATAAAATGTTGTGGCAAAAAAATTGTCTTCAAGAGCTACACCAACTAGATAATCGAACTTATTTAGTCTTTTCTGACCCCAACGCTCTACTGCCCATCCCCAAAATTGTATTTTTTTGTCTGGATGTTCGCCTCCGTTTTTCAACAATGAAGTTTTTACTTCAACTCTTTTATCCAATTTTTTTAGATGAATATCATATCTACCCTGTCCGCCTTTCCGCTCCGGTTTGAGTCCCAATCTTTCAAGCTCTTTTAACGCATAAAACTCACCAATCTCGCCAACCAATTTTCTTGGAGTCTTAGGATCGATTTTATCAAAAATCTTTTTGAAATTTATAATGGCTTTAATTGCTTTTGTGTAATCTTTGTTCATAATTCTAACTAAGTATTTCACTAACGCATCAATGGAAACACGGTGTCTTTATTGTACCAAGTTAGAACCTATTTTCAAAACAAATAATGTCGCGCGCGGAGGGCGTGGTGGCTCTGAATTAAATCGTACGCTCGGAGAAAGCCCCGCCACCGCCTCGCTTCACTCGGCAACCCCAAAAAGAAAAAAAGTTCCTTGCTCTTTTGTTTTTCGCGGGGGTGGATGTTTTCTAAAATGGAAAGGACATTTTTCTTTTTGGGGTTCTGCCCTCCAAGTATTCGGACAGTGTGGCGGGGCTTCAATGCGGACTCAGTTTTGCGAAAACTATTTTCTGGGGGAAAGGATTTCGCAAAACCGAGACTACTTTGTTATTGCATTTTGTCCGCGCGGAGGAGGGGTCTG
>Ga0209211_10001132_pt1 | contig 52075 bp, 50 predicted proteins | sample RifGroA2_FD_183992 | JGI IMG/M metagenome (GOLD analysis project Ga0209211, IMG submission 183992) | Groundwater microbial communities from Rifle, Colorado, USA - Groundwater A2 (SPAdes) (version 2) | ecosystem: Environmental > Aquatic > Deep subsurface > Groundwater | place: Rifle, Colorado...
AAAATATCTTCCTGGCGGCCGCGGCGGCGCTGCTGCTGTCCGGCTGCGGGGCGCAGTATTATCTTTACGGGCTTTTCGGGCCCGATCACCATTATTTGGCGGCGGACGGCCCCGCGGCTTCGGTACAGGCCCCGCCGGTACCGGGCTCCCCGGAGGATAGGAAGGATTTTGAAACGCTGCTGGACTGGCAGGCCAAACGGACAGAAGCGGATTGCGGCCGGGCCAAAGCCCAGGCGACCGCCGATTATGATAAATTTTTCGGGGATGTTTCGCCTTTCCCGGACCCGCTGCCGCCGGAGGCCTCAAAAATACTTTTCCGGGTCTATTACGACTCCGGCCGCGCGGTCAGCGCGGCCAAGAAACGCTTCGCCCGCAAGCGCCCTTTCCGCCGGGACAAGGCCATAGAGCCCTGCCTCGGACGCATAGGCGGGCTTGCCTATCCCAGCGGCCACGCTACCATGTCGCGGGTATTCGCCCTGCTCCTTTCCGACCTGGCCCCGGCCGCGCGCGGCGCTTTCCTGGCCCGCGCGGACCAGGCCGCGCTTAACCGCGTAATAGGCGGGGTGCATCACCCGTCCGATATCGAGGCCGGCAAACTGCTGGGCAACGCCATTTACGCCGGGCTGCTGAAAGAACCGGCCTTCCGCGAGGATCTTGAAAAACTAAAGCCTTTGCTGAAGCCGCAATAGCGCCCCGGGTCCTTAAGCAGGGCAAAATAAAAAAGGCCGGGAACGTTCCCGGCCTTTTCTATTTGTACGCTGCCGCTTAATTTTCTACTTCGAACTCTTCCTTGCCGGCGCCGCAGACGGGGCAGACCCAGGCTTCGGGCAGCTTGTCGAAGGCCGTGCCGGGGGGGATATTATTGTCGGGATCCCCGACGGCGGGGTCGTAGACGTAGCTGCAGAGTTTACAGACGTATTTTTTCATTGTTTTCTCCCTTGGTTCAGGCTTTCCACAACCCGTGCAGGTTGCAGTATTCCCTGACTTCGATAGTCTTGGGCTGGAAGCACACGCAGAAAACGGCCTCGGGCGCCATGCCGGGCTTCAGGTATTCCCTGAAAACCTTGCCGTCCGCGATGAGCTCGATCCATTCTATGAAATGTTTCTCTTCCATCGGGTGGGGTATGGAGCCGACCTTGACCTTTATGCCTTTGTCGGTCTTCTCTATGACGGGCACGTGCTTTTCCTTGGCGGCGTCAGTGGTGTTCTCCACCAGCTCCCGCATGTCCGCTCCGCAGCAGACCAGAACCCCGGGGCCGCCGTGCAGAACTTCCACTATGTTCCCGCAGGCGTCGCATTTGTAGATCTCTCTTCTTTCAGCCATATCGTTCCCTCCTTAAGTATTTAAACCAGCGCCCGCAGCGCCGTAAGAACTTCGTCGTAATCGGGCTCGCGCGTCACTTCGGGCACCACCTGGGCGTATTTCACGATGCCGTCCTTGTCCACGATGAAGATGGCGCGGGCCAGCAGGCGCAGGTCCTTTATAAGCACGCCCCAGGTTTTGCCGAAATCGGCCTTCTGGTAGTCCGAGAAGGTGCGTACCGCTTTAACGCCGGCCGCGCCGCACCAGCGCTTCTGGGCGAAGGGCAGGTCCATGCTGATGGTCAGCACGCCCACGTCGGGGCCCAGCGCCTCGGCTTCCTTGTTGAAGCGGCGCGTCTGCAGGTCGCACACCGCGGTGTCCAGCGAGGGCACCACGCTGATAACCGCCAGCTTGCCGCCGTAGGTGCGGGAGAACTTCATGGGCAGCATGTCGTTGTCCGTAACCTTGAAGTCGGGGGCGGTCACGCCCACCTTGATCTCTTCTCCGGCCAGCACCATGGGGCGGCCCTGCATGGTCACCGTGCGTTTTACGGTCTCTTTCTTGATTTCGTCGTTGAGGTTTTCGTCCATTATGTCCTTTACCAGTTCTCGGCCAGCACTTCAAAGTAGGCTTTGGGGTGGGCGCAGGCCAGGCAGTTCTCCGGGGCGGCGTCGCCTTCGTGCGTGTAGCCGCAGTTGATGCAGCGCCAGACGGTCTGCTTGTCCTTCTTGAAGGCCTTGCCTTCTTCCAGGTTCTTGAGGAAGCCGCGGTAGCGCTTCTCGTGCTGGCGCTCGGCCACGGCGATGGATTCGAAAGCCTTGGCCACCGGTTCAAAACCCTCCGCGCGGGCGATCCTGGCGAAATCCGGGTACATGCTGCCCCATTCGTGCTTCTCGCCGTCGGCGGAAGCCTTCAGGTTGGCCTTGGTGTCGGCGACGACGCCGGCGGGGAAAGTGGCGGTTATGGTCAGGTCGCCGCCCTCCAGGAACTTGAAGAAGCGCTTGGCGTGCTCTTTTTCCTGGGTGGCCGTCTCTTCGAACGCCATGCTTATCTGCACGTAGCCTTCTTTTTTGGCGGCGCTGGCGAAGTAGGTGTAGCGGTTGCGGGCCTGCGATTCGCCCGCGAAAGCGGCAAGCAGGTTGCCTTCGGTCTTGGAACCTTTAAGATTCATAATTTTCCTCCGTCTGAGATATATTAGGGCCGCTGCCGGACCCCACCGACAACAGTGCTAGAGAGTGTTTATATTCTACTAAAAATCACGTATTGTTGCCCCGGATGCCGGCGCGGGTCAGGGCAAAGTCGTACTTGACCGGGTCCGCGGGGTTTACACCGGCAAAGAAAGCCGTTATCTCCACGGCGGTCTTCATGGAGGTGTCCTTCCTTCTGGTTATCCCCATGCCCATGGAAACCTGCCGCATGTGCGTGTCCAGCGGGATGAGGAGTTTGGAGGGGGAAACGCCTGTCCAGACCCCGGGGTCCACGGCGTCCTTCCTCGCCATCCAGCGCAGGAACAAGTTCAAGCGCTTGAAAGAACTCTTGTGCTCCGGGCAGGGCGTCAGGGTAGGCGCGCAGGCCTGGGTGTTAAAGGCGTTAATGAACCGGTACAGGGCTTCCTCTACCGTAGGCTCTTTCGCGTCGTAACCCTTCAGAAAAAGCTTCTCCAGCGAGCCGTATTCTCCCATCGCCCGCTTTATGTTCAGCAGGAACACGGCCATCTCCGCGCCCGTGGTAAAACGATGCTTGAATTTAGCCAGCCCTTTCTTTACCTCCGCCGGCGGCGTGCTCTTTATCCACTGCGCTGGAGACTTCCCCATGGGCGCCAGCACCTTCTCCACGCTCTTTAGTATCTGGTTCACGTTGCCGTAGGCCAGACAGGCCGCGATCAGCCCAACCACCTCCCGGTCCGCCGCGCTTTTATAGCGCCAGACGAACTCCAGTGGATCCGGATGTATAAACTCCGCCCGGTTCATCTCTTTATAAGTCTTCTCCAGAAAAGCTTTTGTGGGGGTCATGCGGTTATTATAGTAAAGGTTTCTCTCTAGGCGCATGGCCCGCCGCATGGGCCAGAACGCAAAAACGGCGTCGCGCACACCGTGCGCGCGCCTCCCGCTCTCGGCCTCGGCGCTGCGCAAGCCTCGGCCTGCGAGAGGGTTTTGCTAACCTGGCCCATGCGTCAGGCCTGTTCGCAACTGCGGACAGACGGGCCTGCCGGATAAGGAAAACCGTCGTTGAGTCCGGCGCTTGCATAGCGCGCCGGGCGAATACCGAGCTAGGCCACGGTGTGGCCGAGCGTGTTTTCCGTTCCGGTAGGCCTGGCTGGACGCATATGTTAAGAGGCCGGGCACTAGTCTTTACTCCAATGCCCGGCCCCGGTTACTGAGTTTTACGCGCGCGCTTTCGCGCCGAGTATGGCTTCCAGGTCTTTTTCGGCCGTGGTCACCGGCATGATGTTGAACTTCTGCACCAGCACGTTCAGCACGGCCGGGGTAACGAAGGCCGGCAGCGTCGGGCCCAGGCGGATGTTCTTTATGCCGAGGAACAGCAGCGTCAGCAGGATGCAGACGGCTTTCTGCTCGTACCAGCTCAGCACCATCGACAGAGGCAGTTCGTTGACGCCCACGTTGAAGGCCTTGCTCAGCGCCACCGCCACCTGTATGGCCGAGTAGGCGTCGTTGCACTGCCCCATGTCCAGCAGGCGGGGGATGCCGCCGATATCGCCGAACTCCTGCTTGTTGAAGCGGAACTTGCCGCAGGCAAGCGTCAGGATGACGGTGTCCTTCGGGGCCTTCTCGGCGAACTCCGTGTAGTAGTTGCGGCCGGGCTTGGCGCCGTCGCAGCCGCCCACCAGGAAGAAGTGCTTTATCTGGCCGGCTTTCACCGCGTCGATCACCTTGCCGGCCACGCCCATCACCGTGTTATGACCGAAGCCCACCAGGATGGTCTTGGGGTCGCCGTCCTCGGCGAAGCCGGGGGCGCCGAGCGCGGCCTCTATGGCCGGGCCGAAATTACCGTTGGCGAGGTGCTTCACGCCGGGCCATTCCACCAGGCCGGTGGTGAAGATGCGGGCCTTGTAGCCGTCCAGCGGCTTTTGGATGCAGTTGGTCGTCATCACGACCGAGCCGGGGAAGGCGTTGAATTCCTTCTGCTGGTCCTGCCAGGCGCCGCCGTAGTTGCCGGCCAGGTGCTTGTATTTCTTCAGGCCGGGGTAGCCGTGGGCGGGCAGCATTTCGCCGTGGGTGTAGACGTTCACGCCCTTGCCCTCGGTCTGCTTAAGGATATTCTCCAGGTCCTTCAGGTCGTGGCCCGAGACCAGCAGGGCTTTGCCCTTGAGCGGGTTGATGCGCACAGGCGTAGGCACCGGGTGGCCGTAGGCGCCGGTATTGGCCTTGTCCAGCAGTTCCATAACGCGCAGATTCACCTCTCCGCACTTCATGTTGTAGGCGACCAGCTGATCCACCGAGGGGTCGGGCTTGGTGAGGAAGTCCAGCGCTTCGTGGATAAAGGCGTAGACGGCCTTGTCTTCCTGGCCCAGGATCAGCGCGTGGTCCGCGTAGGCGGCCATGCCCTTCAGGCCGTAGGTCAGCAGTTCCTGCAGCCCGGCGGCGTCGTCGCCCAGGCCTTTCTTGCGGGCCTCTATGCCTTTGTCGGCGGCTTCGTTCAGCAGCCCTTTATAATCGGACGGGGCGACCCAGGCCGCGGGGCCGGTAAGTTTTTCGGCGTTCTTTACGGCGCCTTCGTACAGCAGGCGGGCCTTTTCTTTTACGGCCTGGCCTTTCCTTATGATCTTCTCTATATTAGCGGGGTCGAAGTTGACGTTGGTGACGGTGGTGAACAGCGCTTCGGTCACGAACACGTCCACTTCCCTGTCCTGGATGCCGGCCAGGGCCGCCCTGCGCGCGTACATGCTTATGCCCTTGGCCTGCCACAGCAGGAGGTCCTGCATTTTGGCCGTCTCCGGGTCCTTGCCGCAGACTCCCTGCACGGTACAGCCCGTGCCTTTCGCCGCCTGCTCGCACTGGTAACAGAACATATTGTCGCTCATTATATATCTCCTTGATTGATTTTAACCCGAACTAAATCATTTCCGCTTTGAAAACTCCGAAATCTTTCCGTTCAGCACCGCCTCGAACCGCTTGTTGGTCTCGGCCAGGAAGTTTCCGAACATGCAGTCCCGGTGCTTGCACACCTTGTGGCTGAGCAGGCAGGCTTTCATGGCGGGGGGGCCGTCGACGGCGCTGATGAAGGCGCGCACGCTGGCCTTCCTGCCCGCGGGAGAAAGGGCAAAGCCCCCTTTGGGCCCGCGGGAAGGCAGCACCAGGCCGGCCCTGGTGAGGGTCTGCAGCACCTTCGACAGGTGGTTGTAGGACACGTCCAGCGCTTTGGCTATTTCCATGGCGGAGCTCAGCGGCTTCTTTTCGCCGGCCAGATAGTCCGCCGTGTGCAGCGCTATGGCCGCCGCGTCCGAGATCCTGAGTATGCTTTGCATTTCTTTCCTTCGTTCTTGTGGTAACGTGGTATAACTATACCAGTATACCCCGGGATTGTCAAGGGCCTTTCGGCGCGCCGGGGGGGCGGTCAGGGATTTACGGTGGGGAAGTAGGCCGTGAACACGGCGCCGCCCTGGGGGCGGTTGCCTGCGAAAATATACCCGTTGCTCTGGGATACTATGCCGTACACCGTGGAAAGGCCCAGGCCGGTGCCTTTGCCTTTGGGCTTGGTGGTGTAGAAGGGCTCGAAGATCCGGGGCAGCACGTCTTTAGGGATGCCGGGGCCGGTGTCCGCCAGCTCGAAAGCCGCGTATTTGCCGGCCGGGAGCGACGGGGGGAGGCCGGCGGGGCCGGCGTTGAAAGTGCGGATCAGGATGCCGCCGGAATCCTTCATCGCGTCTTTGGCGTTGACGGCCAGGTTCATTATGACCTGCTTGAACTGGTCGGGCTCTATCTTTACCCGGTAAGGTGCCTCGTCGAGAGAGTAGGCTACGCTGATACCTTTGCCCAGCAGACTGTCCATCAGCACCTTGAGCTCCCGGATGGGCTCGTTGAGGGTGGTAAGCACGGGCTTGAATTCCTGCCGGCGCGCGAAGACCATCAGCTGCTTTATCAGGTTGGCCGATTCCTTGGAGGAGCGCAGGATCTCTCCGGACAGCTTGCGGGCGACGCTGCCGGCTTTCAGGTCCTCGCTGATCAGCTCCATGGAGCCGATGATGATGGTGAGCAGGTTGTTGAAATCGTGCGCCATCTGGCCGGCCAGCAGGCCCATGGATTCCATCTTCTGGCTCTGGGCCAGCTGGGATTCCAGCTGGCTTTCGCGGGCGATGTCGTGGCGCAGCGCCAGGAAATATTTAATTTTGCCGTCCGGGGACTTTATCGGGCAGATGCGCACCTCTTCCGTGTAGGGCGTCCCGTCCTTGCGGCGGTTGACCAGGCGCCCGCTCCAGCGCCTGCCGGCTTTTATGGTCTCCCACATTTCCCGGTAGAACTCCGCGGGATGCTCTCCGCTTTTAAGAAGACTGGGCTTGCCGCCCAGAACTTCCTCCCGGCCGTAGCCGGTGAGCCGCTCGAAAGCCGGGTTGACGTAAAGGATAACTCCCTCCGCGTCGGTCAGGAAGAAAGTCTCGCAGGTCTGCTCTATGGCGCCAAGCAGGATGCCGCACATTTCCGCGGGAATTGTCATGCGGATATTGTATCAAAAGTTAGCCGCCGGGTTCGGCGGCGCGGTGATGAGCCTTAACAGGTATTTTAAAAAATGCTATTATTGAAAAGCAGTACTTACCACATTTTGCCGCGGTAGCTCAGTGGTAGAGCACCGGTCTGAAAAACCGGGTGTCGTTGGTTCGATCCCAACCCGCGGCAAATTTTTTATCCCCAGGCGGCTCAGCCATGCACAATAAGATCCTGATCGCGGACGACGACAACGAGATGCTCGAGACCCTCAGCAACATGCTGGAGGGGGAAGGCTACGTCGTGGTAAAGGCCGAGAACGGCCTGGAAGCGGTGGAGCTGGCCCGCAAGGAACTCCCGGCGCTGGTCATGCTCGACATCCACATGCCCAAGATGGACGGCCTCAAGGCCTGCAAAGAGATAAAATCCGATAAGGTCACCAAGGGCGTGCCGGTGGTGATGCTGACCGTAGAGGGCAGCATCAACGAGATCCAGCAGGCCATCAGCTACGGGGCCAAAACCTATATCACCAAGCCTTCCAGCAAGGCCGAGATCCTCAAGGTAGTTAAAAGCATCCTTTACTAGCGCCCGCGCGGACGCAAAAAAACAGGGCCCTTCCGGGCCCTGTTTCTTTTTGCCGTCCCCGGCGCTACACTATGCGCATCAGCGCGAAGTGCAGGTATTCCGTTTCAGGCATGCTGATCAGGATGGGGTGGTCCTTGGCCTGGCCGCGCAGCTCTACCATCACGGCTTTCTTGCCGCTGCGGGCCACGGCGCCCGCCAGGGTTTCCACGAACATCCCGCGGGAGATGTGGTGCGAGCAGGTGGACACCGCCAGGTAGCCGCCCTTGGGCAGGGCTTTAATGGCCGTGCCCGCCATGCGGCCCAGCATCTTCAGCGCCTGCGGCAGGTGCTTCTTGTTGCGCACGATGTTGGGCGGGTCCAGCAGTATGAAGTCCGGCGCTTCCGGCAGCTGCCCGGACTCCAGGGCCTCCAGGATGCGCTCCGCCTTTTCTTTGCGGAAGATGATCTTCTTCTCCACCTTGTTGAGCACCGCGTTCTCTTCGGCCAGCTCTATGGCTTTTTCGGAAGAGTCTACCGCCCAGACGGCCTCGGCGCCGGCCTTTGCGGCCGTTATCGCGAAAGAGCCTAGGTAGGTGTGCAGGTCCATCACCTTGCGCCCCTTGAAGAAAGGTACCAGCGCCGCGCGGTTCTCGCGCTGGTCGAAGTACCAGCCGGTTTTCTGCCCGCCGGCCATGGGCACCCAGTAGTCGAGTCCGTTCTCGGTTATTTTGGCCTTTTCCGGCATCACGCCGAAAGCCGTTTCCTCGTAAGACTTCAGGCCCTCCAGTTCCCGGAACTGGTGGGTGTTCTTGTAGAAAATGCCGCGGGGCCGCAGCAGGTCCGTAAGGGCGGCCGTGATCTGGTCCTTGAGCAGCTCCATGCCGGCCGAAAGTATTTCCACCACGACAGCGTCCCCGTAGCGGTCCACCACCAGGCCGGGCAGGCCGTCGGATTCGCCGAAGCAGATCCGGCAGGCCCGGTCCACGCCCAGCGCGGAGCGGTAGTCCAGCGCGGCGGCCAGGCGGGCGCTTATAAAATCCTCCGGCAGCTCCAGGGTGTTCTGGACCAGCAGGCGCATGGCTATAAGGCTCTTCGGGTTGAAGAAACCGACCCCGGCCGGCTTCCCGCTCTGGTAGAGCAGGCCGCAGATGGTGCCGGGGGGAATGGAGGTATCCACTACTTCCAGTTCGTTGGAGAAAACCCAGAGATGTCCATGGGCCCGGCGCTTTTCGGCGCCGGCGCGAAGTTTGAGGCTAGGTAGGTTGGAGTTCATTTTAAATCTTCCTTATCTATTCGTCGAGAGAAACTATCGCCTCCACGGGGGCGCCGATCTTTACGTCGAACATCCTGGCGAAATTCCCGTTGCGCACGGAAAATTCCAGGAAGCCGAAGGAGCCTATCAGGGCCAGCGGTTCGCCTTCGGGCACCGAGGCGTAGGTCAGCTTGAGGTCTTTGAGCATGCGGTCCGCGATGTTGAAGACGGCCTTGGCGCTCAGGTAATTCCGCTTGATGTTGGTGACCACGTTGCCGAAGTGGTCGATGGCGATGACCTGGCCCAGGATGCGGTTGCCGGCTTTCTCGGGCTGGGGGAAGGGGAAACGGCGGTACTCGGTGAAGATCGGGCCGATCTTCTTTTCCGGCAGGCCCTTGGCGATGGCCGCGGCCACCGGCGACATGATGTCGCGCCCGTGGAACGTGGAGCTGATGTCCTTCATGAAAAGGGACGAATTGCTGATGAAGCGTGCTTCCAGGATCTTTTCCTTCTGTTCCACCCAGCTGATGAGGCCGTTGTCGGGGGCGATGAACTGGTAATTCTCCGTCTTCGCCCAGATAATGCCGCGCCCGGTGCCCACGGTCGGGTCTACCACGGTCATGAAGAGGGTGTGCCTGGGCATGTAGGGCATGGCCGCCATCAGGTAGAAAGCCGCGGTCTGGATATCCTGCGGCGGGATCTGGTGGGTGATGTCTATGATGGACAGGCCGGGCGCCTTGGACAGCAGCACGCCTTTCATTGCGCCCACAAAGGGGTCATGCGTTCCAAAGTCCGAAAGCAGGGCGATGCATTTGGTTTTCATAAGTAAGAGGTCTGGAAGGCCAAACGACTTGAGGCCCGCGCGCGGGATAAGGGGATCCCGGCGATCCCCTCTGCCCGGTATTTCCCGGGATTACTCCTGGCCGTGCACGTGGTGAACGGTCGAGCCGGGGATGGTGAGCGGCAGTTTCTGGCGGCAGAGCGGGCAGTTGTCCGGCGGGTAAAGCTGCAGCGGGTAGGAGATAAGGCCCCGCACCGGGACGTTCAGGGTCAGGTCGCCGGTGGAGCGGTCCACGATGGCGGCCACGCCTATGATCTTGGCCCCGTAGCCGCGGGCCAGGTTTATAGCTTCGCCGCAGAGGCGGCCGGAGTTCAGCACGTCGTCCACCACCAGCACGCGCTCGCCCTCGGAGATCTTGAAATCGCGCTTGAGCACCATCACGCCGTTGATCTTCTCGGTGAAGATGGAGCGGGCCTTCTTTACGCGGGCCACTTCCTGCCCGATGGCCATGGAGCCGACGGAGGGCGAGATGACGACGTTGATCTCCTGGGGGAACTTGGCGGCCATCTCCTTGGCGACCTTCTGGGCCAGGTGCGGGTACTGCAGCACCAGCGAGGGCTGGATGTAGGTCTGGGTGTGGAACCCGGACGGGATCTGGAAGTGACCGTTGAGGATAGCGCCGTGCTCCTGCAGGAGCCCCACCACGTCGAATTTTCCAAGTTTGGACATTATTGCTTTCCTCCTAAGAAACGGTTTATTTTAGCGAAATCTATGGCCGCGCTCTTCTGCGCGGCTTCCTTGATGATCTTGCTGCTTTCCGTCGGGCTGATCATCTTGAAGTCCGGCTTGGCCATCTTGCCTTCTATGGTGAAGGCCATGGCCGGCTTGCCGCTGGCGTCCGTGAGGGCCTCGGGCAGGCTCCCCATCGAATAATACTTACCTGATATTGTATAAATTTTCAGCTTCATGGTATCATCGGAAAAATCTATCTGCCCGGTGGCGTAGGCGGAGAATTCCTTGCCGTCCATGTAGAAGTTCTTCACTTCCACCTTGCCGTCGTTAAGCGTGTAGTCCCCGCCGATGGCGTTGAAAGAGACGTCGTTGACCTTGTAGCCGAATTTCAGCGCCCCCATGCGGTTCATCTTGTGGATCAGGATCAGCGGCATGGAGACGAGGTAGTAGACCCGGTCCTTCTCCGAGGTTTTCTGCACCTGGTAGAAGGTGCCGCTGCCGGATTTTATGGACACGCTGCCGCGCATCTTGGTGATGTCGCCGGTAATGTTCTTCAGCGCGGCGGAGACGTAGAAATCTTTGGCGTCCAGGTATTCGTGCCGGAAGCGGTCCGCCTTGTAGAGCAGCCTGAAGTTGGCGTACCCGCTGGGGATGGAGTTTTTTAGCGTCTTTATCCAGGCCAGTTCCGAATCGTAGAGGCGGGGCTTCCGGGGGCCGCCCCGCAGGGCTATGGCTCCCAGGATGAGGTTTTTCGCTTCGGCATAGACCAGGTTCTTCGAATAGCCGGTAAAATCCACCGTCTTGGCCCCGCCAAAAGGCTGTTGTATGGCCGTCAGGCCCTTCACCGCCTCGCCGTTGAGGCGGCCGGAATAGGCAAGGGAAAGCTCGTCCTTCGAGATCTTCGTGTTAACTTTTATGCCGGCCAGCTTGTCTTTGCCCAGCGTCAGCCGGCCGCCGGAGGCGGTGACGTAGCTGTTGGCGAAGTTCTCCGAGAGCAGCGCCGACACGTCGAGGTCGGCCGCCGTGAGCGTGTGGTAGCGGAAGCCGGCTTTGAGGGTGTTCACGAAGATCCTCGAGACCACCGGTTTGCCGTTCTTTGAGGAGATCTTGAGGCGTACCTGCACTTTGCCGGAGGGGTCCTCCACCGGGAGCCTGGCGCCGTAGCGCCTGGCGTTGCCCAGGTTGAAGGGGGGGGCCCAGACGGTAAAAGAGTACTGCGGCGTAGAAAGGGAAAGCTCAAAGGTGCCCTCGGCTTTGAGGTTCAGCGGCCGGGAAACCAGCTTAAGCTCCGCGGTCCGGGTGGAGGTGAAGACGGTGTTTATTTCCCAGAAAGAGCGTGGGGCGGTGAATTCCCAGGGGGAAACGAAGAGATGGCCCATCTCCGAGCTCTTGAACTCGGGGGTTTCGGCCTTCAGGGTCAGTTCCGGCCGGCGCAGGTTCTTGATTCCGCCGGTGAACCTGGCCGACTTGTCCAGCACGGTCAGGTCGGCGCGCAGGTCCTTGATCTCCGCTTTGGTCCAGTCGAAGCCGCCGAAATTCACCAGGCCCTCGGTGTAGAGCCTGCCCGTTACGGGGCGCTTGAGCGCGTCCCGCCGGAAAAAGACCGAGGCGTAAAAGGGGCAGTCGGCGTCCGGCTTGAAGTCCTTCAGCGTGGCGTTGAAGCGTTCGAAGGAATAGCTGGTTTTGGCCTTCAGGTCGTTCAGGTACAGTTCCCCGTCCTTTATTTCCGCGTCGGCGATCTTGTTGAGCCTGTTCTTGCCGCCGTTGGCCCGGTAAGCCGCGAAAATGTCGCCGATGTTCCAGGAGCCGTCCAGGCGCTTGATGAGCTGTATTTTAGGGGAGACCAGCAGCACGCTGTCTATCTCTATTTTGCGGCGGAGCAGGGGCATCAGGCGGTAGGTGGCGTAGATGTATTCGGCGCGCAGGAAGTCCACCGCCTCGGGGCCGGGTTCGGTTACCCGCAGGCCTTTTATCTTTATTTCCCCGGTGGCCGAAAGGCGCGCCCACTCTATATGGACGGGGCGCTTGAGCATCTCCTGGAACTGGTTGGTCACCACGGACTGCAGGTCGGCGGGCTTGAACATGATGCGCACCGTCACCAGCGCGGTGGCGGCTATGCCGGCGGCCAGGATTATCGGCAGGAATATTATCCTGGCCATTATCTGCTTGAAGAGTTTCATGACTGTAGATATATTTTAGCAGTATTAAAGATATATGCGGCGGCCGAGAAAAGGCCCTTGTAGGCCGCCGCCTGGGCGGCCAGGACGCGCGCGCCGTAAACCTTGAGGCTGAGCAGTTCGGGAAAGAGCAGTTTCAGGGCCGCGGCGAGGCCGAGGCAGTTCAGCAGCAGCAGCAGCGGCAAGGAGAAAACGGGGCCGCCGGCTTTCTTCAGGTCGCTCTGTACCGGCCCGGCCAGGATGTCCGCGGTATGCAGGACGTGGAAAGCCAGCGTGAAGCCGGCGGCTCCCAAAAACCAGGGGCGCAGCGGCTGGACGTCCCAGAAGCGCCCGGCCAGCCAGTAGCCGGCGGCCGCCGCCAGGGTGTAGAAGGGTATGAAATACGGGGCCAGCGAGATAAAGGCGTTGGTGGAGTCCAGCAGTACGTAGCCGCTGGACCGCTTGACCGAGATCTTGCGTACCCTTACCCCGCTGGCCACCGCGGCCAGCGCGTGCGTCAGTTCGTGCGCGGCCACGTACAGGCGCTTGCCCCGGCCCCCGGCGTGCAGCAGCAGGCAGGCCAGCGCCCCGGCGAGCAGCGGAAAAGTCACCCCGAAGCGCGCCAGCGCCGGGGCCAGCGCCGCGGCCGTGGCCCAGGCGGCCGCGAGGGCCGCCGGCGCGAGGATCACTCCTATAAAGGTTTTGATGGTGGCGCTCATGTAGTGGGGAGCCGCGCCGCCCGGGGCGCGCCGCTGTGCCGCGTTACCGCGTCATCCAGGGCTCGGTCTTCAGGCCGGCCGCGGCAAGTTCCGCCTCCCAGGCAGCCAGCGCCCCGGGCAGCCTGGCTTTTGCCGTGGCGGCCCAGGGGTTCAGGGGGAAAGAGAACTCCAGCGCGGCCGTCTTGTACCAGACGTAGGCCAGCTTGGCCGGGCTTTCGGAGGTGTGAAATTCTTTTTCCGCTGCGAGCAGCGCGGCGGACCGCGCGGCGGCTTCGGGGGAGGCGGCCGCGCGCGCGTTCTTTCGCGCCAGCGCCAGGGCTTTCTCCTTGAACTCGGCCTCGAGGTATTCCGCTTTCAGGGCGGGGTTGACGCGCCAGCTTTCGTATTTCTGCGCCTGCAGCAGCGCGCCGCGGGAGCGCAGGGCCAGGTCGCCCGTCGCCAGGAGAAAAAAAACCGGGGCCGCGATTGCGGCCCGGGTCAGGTAGCGCGGCAGCTTACTCGGCATAGTTCAAGCGGGCCTTTTTACCGGGGGCTGCGTGCGCAGGAGCTTGTGGATCAGGGCCGTAAGGACGGCCGGCTTAACGGGCTTTTCTATGAAGTCCCTCACGTTGGGTTCCTGCTTGATCATGTCGGAGGTGGAGCGGTCCGTATAGCGGCCGGTGATTATCACTATGGGGATGCCGCCCGTTTCGTCGCCCTGCAGTTCGCGCAGGATCTCGAAGCCGCCGAACTTCGGCAGCATCAGGTCGAGCAGCATCAGGTCCGGGTTTACGGCGCGGGCCTTGCTGAGCGCTTCCTCTCCGTCCGCGGCTTTCTCCGTGCGGAAGCCTTCTTTCTTCACTATGAATTCTATGAGTTCCCTTACGGACTCGTCGTCGTCGACGATCAGTACCAGCTTGTCTGCCGGCTTGCCGAAACCAACGGGGTTTTCCATTTATGATCCTTGCGAGAGCGCCGCTGAATTAAAGGTTCGTGGTGACCAGGGTTTCCGTGGTCTGCACGCCGTGGATGCCGCGCACTTCGCGCACGATGAGCCCGCTGAGCTTGTCGATGGTGTCGGATTCGGCCACCAGGATGGCGTCCCAGCCGCCGAACGTCATATAGACGTCTTTGACGCCGCGGACGTTCTTTATCTGCTGTACGGCCTTCTGTTCAAGGCCTGCCACCAGCTTGCAGAGTACAAAAGCTACCATAGAACCTCCTTGCCGCCGTCTTACAGAATTAAATTCTCTCGTTCCAGGCGGAGGTGCGGTACTTGCCCTCCGCTATCTCCGCCGCCCTGGCCCTCGCCGCCTCCGGCATGGCCGCGGCTTCCCACTGCAGCCCGAATTCCGCGCCCAGCGCCTTTATGACCGCGTTCCTGTGCGTCGCCGCGTTGTCCCGCGCGTCAGGGGCCTGGAAAGATGCCTGGTAGAGCATGTAGTCGCCGAACTTGCGCAGCGCCCCGCCAAGTACTTTTTTTCCATTATACAAAATATCCATGTTGACCGGTTTGGCGAAGCAGTTCATTACGGGGTCGTTGACCGCGTAATCTTTGGTCTTTTCGTTGAGGAGGTCGAAGGTGATGCCCAGGCGCGCGTATTCGGCGTTTATGGCCCGGTGGAGGCGGTCGTAGGTCTTGCCGGGTTCGAAGTAGGCCCCGGGGGAGGGGAAGATGAAGGAAAAAGTGAGGTCGGTCTGGTGGAAGACGATGCCGCCGCCGGTGGGGCGGCGGGTTACGTCGGTGATGGGGCAGGCGGCGGCGGCTATGGCCTCGGCCACGGCTTTGCGGCGCTGGGAGTAGCCGAAGGTGACGCCGGGCCCGGCCCAGTTATAGAAGCGCAGCAGGTACGGGGCGGGCATGGTCTCGCACAGCGCCTCGTCCGCGGCCATCTGCCCGTAGACGTCCAGCGGCTGAGTTTCGATTATAAGTCCTTTTTCCATAAGTTAAAGTCTGCTTGTCAGGGCGCCACAGGGGACGGAACGCAAAACGCGTTCGGCCACACCGTGGCCTCACTCGGTATTCGCCCGCCGGGCTATGCAACCGGCGGACTCAACGACGGTTTTGCTAACCCGTCCCCTGCGTCGCCCTGACAGTTACCAGCGCAGGTTGGGCTGTCTTGCGGCCTGGACTTCGTCCAGGCGTTTGACGGGCATGGTGTGCGGCGCGTCCTTGAGCTTCTGCGGGTCGGCGACGCCTTCGTCGTGGATGTTCCTCATGGCCGCGACGAACTCGTCCAGGGTTTCCTTGGTTTCGGTTTCGGTCGGCTCCACCATGATGGCTTCGTGCACGATGGTGGGGAAGTAGATGGTCGGGGCGTGGAAGCCGCGGTCGAGCAGGCCCTTGGCCACGTCCAGGGTTTTGAGGCCTTTGGCGGTCATGTCGGGGCCGGGGGTCAGCACGCATTCGTGCATGCAGTACTCCTTGGAGTACGAGGGGTAGAGGTCCATCAGCAGGGAGCGCACGTAGTTGGCGTTGAGGATGGCGCAGCGGGCGATGTCGCCGAACTCCGCCGCCGAGTGGGCCAGCATATAGGCGTAGGCGCGCACCAGCACGCCGGTGTTGCCGAAGAAGGCCTTCACTTTGCCGATGGAGCGGCTGTCGCCGAAGTCGGAGACGTACCTGTCGCCCTGCTTCTTCACCGTGGGCACGGGCAGGAAGGGGGCCAGGTGTTTGCCGCAGACTATGGCGCCGGCGCCGGGGCCGCCGCCGCCGTGCGGGGTGGAGAAGGTCTTGTGGAAGTTCAGGTGCATCATGTCCACGCCGAAGTCGCCGGGCTTGACCATGCCGATGAGGGCGTTGAGGTTGGCGCCGTCCATGTAGAACAGGGCGCCGGCGTCGTGCACGGCCTTGGCGATGGCTTCGATGTTGCTCTCGAAGATGCCCAGGGTGTTGGGCATGGTGAGCATCAGCACGGCGGTCTTGGGGCCGATATGCTTCTTAAGCTCCTCCACGTCCAGGCGGCCGTCGGGCTTGGAGGCCAGGTTGACGGTGGTAAAGCCCATCATCGACGCGGTGGCGGGGTTGGTGCCGTGCGCGGAATCGGGGCAGACGATCTCGGTGCGGTTCTCGCCTTTGGCCTCGAAGTAGGCCTTGGCCAGCAGCAGGCCGGTGAACTCGCTGTGCGCGCCGGCGGCGGGCTGCAGCGTGATGGCGTCCAGCCCGCAGAGCTCGCAGAGGCGGGCCGACAGGTCGTGGATGAGCTCCAGCGTGCCCTGCGCGCAGGTGTCGTGCGCGAGCGGGTGCAGCGCGGCGAAGCCTTCGAGCGCGGCGGCTTCCTCGTTAAAGCGCGGGTTGTACTTCATGGTGCAGGAGCCCAGCGGGTAGAAGTGGGTGTCTACCGAGAAGTTCAGCTTGGACAGCCGGGTGTAGTGCCGCACCACGTCGAACTCGGAGAGTTCCGGCAGGCGCAGGGGGGCCTTGCGCTTCAGCGCGGCGGGCAGCTTGGCCTTGGCGCGCAGGGGGTTCTTGCACCACAGGCCGCGGCGGCCGGGATCGGACTTTTCGATGCTCAGCTTGTTGTCGGTAACGGAGCAGATCATAGGGCCTCCTTTATGGCGGCTTCCAGTTTCAAGATGTCGGCCTCGGTCTTGGTCTCGGTGGCGCAGACCAGCAGGGTCTCGCCGAGTTCGGGGTAGAGCGGGGCGAGCGGAAGGCCGACGTCCACTCCGCGGGCCAGCGCTTTCTCGCGCAGGGCCGCGGCGCTGCCGGGGACGGTGAGCACGAACTCGTTGAAGAAAGGGCCTTTGAACTTGAGCGAGCAGCCCTTTATCGCCGAGAGGCGTTCGGCGGCGAAGGCGGCGGCGCCGGCGTTGGATTCGGCCAGCTCCTTGAGGCCTTCGGGGCCGTAGAGGGCCGAGTACACCGTGGCGGCCAGGGCGCACAGCGCCTCGTTGGAGCAGATGTTGGAGGCGGCCTTGTCGCGGCGGATATGCTGTTCGCGGGCCTGCAGCGTCAGCACGAAGCCGCGCCGGCCGTCTTTATCTTTCGTCAGGCCGCAGATACGGCCCGGCATCTGGCGCACGTGCTCCTTTTTGCAGGAGAACAGGCCCAGGTAAGGGCCGCCGTAAGAAAGCGGCAGGCCGAGGCTCTGGCCTTCGCCGACGGCGAAATCGGCGCCGTATTCGCCGGGAGCGGCAAGGATCCCGAGGCTGACGGGGTCGGCCGCGGCTACCAGCAGCGCGCCGGCCTTCTTGGCCAGGTCGGATACGCCGGCCATGTCTTCTATCAGGCCCAGGAAATTAGGGGTCTGCACGGCGAGACACGCCGCGCCTTCGAGCAGGGCGGGCAGGGCGGCCTTGTCCATGGCGCCGTCCTTCATCGGAACTTTTACGTAACTGTACTCGGGGGAATGTGCGAAATAGGTCTTCAGCGTGTCCATATACTGCGGGTTCACGCCGGCGGCATAAACTATCTTCTTCCTGCCGGTGACGCGCACCGCGGCCCGGACTGCTTCGGCGAAGGAACTCGCTCCGTCGTACATGGAGGCGTTGGCGCAGTCCATGGCGTAGAGCGCGCTGACCGTGCTCTGGAATTCGTAAATGGCCTGCAGCGTGCCCTGGCTGGCCTCGGGCTGGTAGGGCGTGTAGGCGGTGAGGAACTCCGTGCGGGAGGTGATGGCCTTGACGGCGGCCGGGGTGTAGCGCTCGTAAGCGCCGGCGCCCAGGAAGCTCAGCGGGCGGCAATTCCTGGCGGCCAGGCCGGCCATGCGCGCGGCCGACTGCGCTTCGTCGAGGCTTTCGGCGGGCAGGTTGAATTTGGGCCACAGAAATTTGGAGGGCACCTGTTTGACGAGGTCTTCGAAGGAGGGAGCGCCTATGGTCTTAAGCATCTCCTCTTTGTCTTTCTTGGTGTGCGGGATATACATGGGAGCTCCTGTAGTGGGAAACTTCAACGGGCGGCGGCCAGGGTGGTTCGGTTTTGCCGTCCCTTTCCCTGGCCGCTGGCCGCAGCGAACCGAGCTTAGTGGGTCGCCTGCTTTACAAAGTCCTGGTAGGCGGTCCAGTCCATCAGGGTCTCGGCTTCGGCCGGGTTGGACGTCTTCAGCTTGAACAGCCAGCCGTTCCCCAGGGGGGACTGGTTCAGGACGGCCGGGTCGCCGGTGACCGCGTCGTTCACGGCGGTGACTTCGCCGGAGACCGGGGCGTAGATGTCAAAAGCGGATTTTACGGATTCGACCACCGCGCAGGGCTTCTCTTTTTCCAGCTTCTGGCCCACTTTCGGCAGTTCCACGAATACTATGTCGCCCATCTCGTGCTGGGCGTGGTCGGAAATGCCCACGACAGCTTCCGCGCCGGGGTGCACCCATTCGTGGGTTTTGGTGTATTTAACTTCTTCGGGTTTAGGCATTTTATTCTCCTTGATATGGCTGTGGATCCGTCTCCGGCTTATTTGCCGGTGTAAAGCGTCTTGCTGAAAGCGGTGCCCTTGTGGAACGGCGTCTGGGCGATCTCGGCCTTCACGCGGCGGCCGCGTATCTCCACCTCGACCGGGGTGCCGGGCTTGAGGTTCGGCGGCGTCATGTAGCCCACGCCGATGCCTTTCTTGAGAGTGGGGGAATAGGTGGCGCTGTTGAGCTCGCCCGCTTCCTTGCCGTCCAGGAAGACTTTGCAGCCGGTGCGGGGCACGCCGCCGGTCAGCGTAACGCCGGTGAGCCGGCGTTTTACGCCGTTGACCTTCTGGTCCGCCAGGATGGAGCGGCCTATGAAATCGCCCTTGTCGAGGGAAACCACCCAGCCGTAGCCGCTTTCATAGGTGGTATGGACGTCGTCCACGTCGGAGCCGTAAAGCAGGTAGCCGGATTCCAGGCGCAGCGTGTCGCGGCAGCCGAGGCCGCAGGGCACTATGTTGTAGGGCTTGCCCAGTTCCATCATCTGCTCCCAGAGAGCGTTGATGATGGAGTGGGGGGCGGTGATCTCGAAGCCGTCCTCGCCGGTGTAGCCGGTGCGGCTGATATAGCAATGCTCGCCCAGGAGGTCCTTCTCCACTATGCCGAAGCGGGGGAGCTTCAAAGCTTCCGGGGCGAAGGTGTCGAACATTTTGGGCACGTTGGGGCCCTGGATCGCTATCATGGAATAATCGTCGCTCTTGTTCTCCACTTTCACGTGCATTTTGGTGCCCTGGGACTTGAACCATTCGTAGTCCTTGGTGGCGGTGGTCGCGTTGACTATGACGAGGTAGCGGTCGGGCGCCAGGCAGAAAGCGATAATGTCGTCCACCAGGCCGGCGTTCTCGTTGGTGACGTGGGAGTAGACGCCCTTGCCGGGGGTGGCTTTGCGCAAATCGTTGGCGTTGGTCCGCTGCAGCAGCTTGAAAGCGTCGGCGCCGGTAACGAAGACCTGGCCCATGTGGGAAACGTCGAAGATGCCGGCCGAGTTCCTGACGGCCTCGTGCTCCTTGAGGATGCCCGCGAACTCTATGGGCAGCTCCCAGCCGTGGAAGTCCACCATCTTGCCGCCGTATTTCCTCATGGTTTCATTGAGCGCTGTGCGGCGAATGGTGGTTGCGGTGGACATAGTTCCTCCTGTAGATTTTTTGCGGCAAAAAGGTATATAAAATTTATAACAAATATAAGCGGGGCCGGGCAAGGAGGCCTGCGCCGCGGTTATTTGTCGAACAGGGGCGCGGCGACCTCTTTGATCTCGTAGATGGCCAGCAGCAGCAGGGTGGCCGCTATCAGCATGTCCTTCAGGAGCCAGGCGCCGGAGCCGGAGTCGTCCGAGGCGGCGTTTGCCTCCATCCGCATGAACATCCTGTAGAGAAAGAACCCGGAGACGGAGGCCGCGAGCGCCGCGATAACAGCCGCTCTCCATTCTTGTGGTGTGTACATAAAAGAAAAAAACTAAAGGGCGAGGTCCAGGCCTATCGGGCAGTGGTCGGAGCCCAAAACCGCCGGTAGGATGAAGGCGTCCTTTACCAGGGCCGCTTTTTCCCCGTTTATAAAAAAGTAGTCGATGCGCCAGCCCACGTTCCGCTCGCGGGCCTTGGTCTTATAGTCCCACCAGGTGTACTGCTCCGGTTCCGGGTGCCTGCTCCGGAAGGTGTCCACCCAGCCCAGCGAGGTTATTTTGTCCAGCCAGGCCCTTTCTATGGGCATGAAGCCGGAGTTCCCGGCGTTCTCTTTGGGGCGGGCCAGGTCGATCTCTTTGTGGGCGGTGTTCACGTCCCCGCAGAAGATCACGGCCTTATTCGTCTTGCGCAGTTTCTCTATATGCCCGAGGAAAGCCTCGTAAAATTCCAGCTTGTAAGCCAGCCGCTCGGGGCCCTGTCCGCCGTTGGGGAAATAGACGTTGAGCAGGTAAAACTTGGGATATTCCAGCGTTATCACGCGGCCCTCGCCGTCGAAGCGCGCCTCCCCGAAGCCGTTGGCGACCAGCAAAGGCTCCTTTTTATAGAAAGCCGCCACGCCGCTGTAGCCTTTTCTTTCCGCGCAGTTCCAGGCCGAACGGTAGCCGGCGAAGGCCCGGTCTTGCTCCGTCAGCTGGTCCGGGCAGGCCTTTACTTCCTGCAGCCCCAGGATGTCGGCTCCGGACGAGAGGAGGAATTCCCCGAACCCCTTTTTTAAAATGGCCCGGTAGCCGTTCACGTTCCAGGAAAGGAGCTTCATTTATTTGGCCAGCGCCTCGTGGATGGCCTCGGCCATGGTGGGATGCGCGTATATTATTTCGCGCAGGTCCTTGCGTTTCAGCTTCAGCTTTACCGCCAGCGCCAGCACGTGGATCAGTTCGGTGGCCGGCCCGCCCACTATCTGGGCGCCCAGCACGGTGTCGTCGGCGGCGTCGAAGACCAACTGGGCGAAGCCCTCGGTCTCTTCGGTGGCCACGGCCTTGCCTATGCCCAGGTAAAAGGCGCGCGAGGTCTTTACGGCCAGGCCCTTGGCCTCGGCCTGGGCCTTGTTCAGGCCTACTGAACCCACTTCGGGCCAGGCGTAGACGCACTTGGGCACTATGTCCGGGTCGAAAGCGTGGTCCGCCCCCATGATGTTCTCCGCCGCTATCTCCCCCTGGCGGGTGGCCGAGTGGGCCAGCAGGGAGATGCCGTTGACGTCGCCTACCGCGTAGATATTGGGCACCGAGGTCAGCATCCGGTCGTTCACTTTTACGCCTTTCCGGTCCCAGGCCAGGCCTATGGTTTCCATCCCCATCCCGGTCAGGTCCGCGGCGCGGCCGGCGCCTACAAGTATTTCTTCGGCTTCCAGCTTCGAGCCGTCCTCGAGTTCTACCGTCTTACGGCCGCCGGAGATAACGATCTTGGCGGCTTTTTTCCCGAGGTAAAACTTTACCCCGCGTTTTTCGAACGAGGACCGCACCGCGCGGGTTACCTGGGGATCTTCCCCGACCAGGATGTCCGGCAGGATCTCCAGCACGCTCACTTCCACGCCTATGGCGTTAAAGAAGCAGGCGAACTCCAGGCCGATCACGCCGCCGCCCACGATCAGCACGGACTTGGGCAGCCTGGGCAGGTCGAAGACCCGGTCGGAGTCGGTCAGCTCGGAATGGTAGTCCCTGAAAGGCGGGGGGAAGCTGGGCCTGGTGCCGGCGGAGAGCACGGCGAAATCGAACTGCTTCTTAACCGCGCCCTGGGGGCCGGTCACGGTCACTTCATTCGGCCCCGTGAAGGCCGCCTTGCCGCGGAGCACCTCTATTTTTTTCGCCAGGAAGAGTTTTTCCAGCGAGGTCCTGAGTTTAGTTATCACGTCGGCGCGGCGGGCTTTTACCTTGTCCCAGTCCAGCATGGCGGGAGTAAAGTTAACGCCGGAGCCGTCTTTTAAAAGTTTGCGCAGGCCCTCGAAGGCGTGCACGCGGTGTCCCGTGTCCAGGAAGGCCTTGGAGGGGATGCAGCCGCGGTTGAGGCAGGTGCCGCCGAAATCCCAGGCCTCCACGATGGAAACCTCGGCGCCCAGCTCCTTCAGGCGCAGCGCCGCCGGGTAGCCGCCGGGGCCGGAGCCGATCACTAGTACTTTTTTAGGCATGTTTTTATTCTCCTGTTACGGGAAATATCTTTAAAAGGCCGGTTTCCAGGTTCGCGAGGGCTTCCTTGAATTTGGCCGAAAGTGTGGCGGAGAGCAGCGGCTTTATCTCCGGGGAACCCATCGGGCCGGAGGCGGACATCTTCAGTTTGTTATTGCCGATATCCGCGTCGAGCGAGGCTTCGGCCGTTTTAGCCGGCCCGTCTATGGAAAGGGAGGCGTCCAGGTTCAGGAAATTGGTCCGCAGGGCGATATCCTTTACGGAGAGCAGGGAATTGTCCAGGCGGAAAGCCGCGCCGAAAGAGGCCATTTCTATATCGTCGATCTTCGGGGCGGACCTGCCCATGGCCGAAGAGAAAAGCGCCAGGCCTTTGGAAACTCCGGCTTTTACGGAATTTTCCTGCCCGGGCACCACCAGTTTTTCCGCCACGACGGTCACCGAATAATTCTTCTCCGCCAGGGTTTTCCTCAGGTTGAAGAATTCCCAGTTCGCTTTCAGGTTTTCCAGCGTGATAGCGCCGAAGGCGGAATCGGCGGCGCTGAAGGAACCTTTCGCTGAAGACAGGCCACCGTAGTCGAAATTGGCTTCGGTCTTCAGTTTTACCGCGGACGTAAGCAGCTTGCCTTTTACCGCGCTTTTCACCGTGCCGGCCGCGGCCAGGCCGTAGTTGCCCCCGAAAGCGGAGTAATGCTTCAGGGTTATGTCGGCGTCCTCGAGAGCCAGGGACAGCCCGGAGGTCTCCATGTCGGCTTCCAGTACCGCGCCTTTCATGGTCAGTTCTTTTACGTTCCAGGTCAGGTACAGGCCCTTGCTGGTCTCTGGCAGCAGCGCCAGCAGGTCGGCGAAATCCCAGGCGCCGCCGCGCTCGCGCACCTTCAGCACGGGCTTGTCGAAGGCGACCCTGGAGAAATAGACCTTGTTGCGGACGAGCGCGTAGAGCTCCGGGCGTACTACGGCCCTGGCCGCGCAGAAGAAATTACCCTTGGAGAAATCCGGCCTGCGCGACACGCAGGCGTCCTTTATTTGTATTCCCTTGAACAGGGAGAAGGAGATGCTTTTGAATTTGACCTGCCGCCCCAGCTTCTTGGCGGCCTGGCCGCTTATCTGGGAGATCAGGTGCTCGGAGATCTGCTTGTATTTGAAGTAGGTGAAAGCGGTTGCCCCGCCCGCGAACAGCAGCAGGGCGGCCAGGACGATCCGGAAACGCATGACGTTCATCCCTAAATTGTATCTATTTTGGCGGGTGCGTTGAAACGCGGGAGTCAGGCGAGGGCCGCTTTTATCAGGGCTGATTGGGCGGGGTCCAGGAAAACCAGGCGGTAGTTGTAGTAGCCGTCGCCGTCGCGCAGCGCCGCCGCTATGCGCGCCCGCACGTCTTCCAGGGACACGCGGCCGAGTTCGAAGGAGAGCGCCAGCACCCGGCCGGCGGGGAGCTCGAAATGGCTGAGGAATTCCGCTTCCGTGGGGGACAGGGAGGTAAGCCTGCCCCAGAGCGGGGGCATGTCCAGCGCGGTCTTGGCCAGCGCGGGGATATAAGTGTCGGCTTTATTTGGGTTCATTTACAAAGAAGACCAGCCCTTTGCCGGCGTCCTCCCCCGCGAACCAGATCCTGCCGTTCTTAGCGGCCATGGCCGCCACCTTGAGCGTTCTTGAGGCGTAGGGGCCGAGTTCGGTCCTCGAAATTATGCGTTCCGGGTCCTCCAGGGACAGCTTTACCAGCGCTTTCAGCCCGCCGTCGGCCGCCCACAGGAAGCGCGTGTCGCAGGTCAGCGCGGAAATTTTCTTCCCCGGGTATTTGAAGGACTTCAGTTCGGCCAGGGCGTCGCCGGGCATGCGCTTGACGATGGTCCCGGTGCGGGAATCCGCCGTCCAGAAATACAGCCCGTCGAAGCAGACGCTGTCCGGCGCCGGGGCGAAGGCGGGGGTTTTGGAGACCGGGGTGTAGCGCGCGTCCAGCAGGCGCTTCTCCAGCACGCCGTTGGCCCCGGCCAGCCAGAGCGCGTCCGCCGAGGCGGTCATGGCCACGGGGGTGATTTCCGGCAGGCTGGTAACGCGTTTTATGCCGAAGTCCTTCAGGTCGTGCTCGTACAGCCCCTGGCTGTACCAGTCGCTGACCAGGGCGGAAGTTTCCTTGACGATCAGCCCGGTGGGATGGGCGTAAGGCAGCGCGAAGGTGTCGGGCCTGGCGGCGCGGGGGGAGAACCGTTTGAAGCCGTAATAAAAGCCGCCCGAAAAACCGGCGAAGGCGAAGAAGGCGGCCAGGCCGAGGGTAATGGCGCGGCGCCTGCGGCGCAGCGCCGAGGTGTCCAGTTCCAGGGTAGTGCCGCTGACGTTCAGCGCCTTGCGGCAGATCGGGCGCAGTTCCTCTTCCGTCCAGGGGGCCTGCGCGCAGTCCAGCGCTCCGGCCTTCATCAGGGCCACCGCGCGCGTGGCGTCCCGGCGCTTCAACAGGGGGATCAAAGGGATGAAGGGGGCCGCGCGCCTGAGCTCCCGCAGCTGTATCTCGGCCGGCGGCTCTTCCCCGTCCACCATGAACACGGCCGCCGGCGAAGCCTTCTCGAAGATGGCCAGGGCGTCGTTAAGGTCCAGGGAAAAAACGGCGTCGGTGCCCAGGTTCCTGAAGATCCCCCGGAGGATGGTCCTGTCCTTTTCCGAAGCGCAGATTATCTGTACGGTGTTGAACATAAATTTTACCTACCCCCGGGCGGCGGGGCCGGGATGGTCAGGATAGCGCCTTCCGCGGGGAGCCCCTTGGAGATGTTCTTTTCGTTGGCCTCGTAGATGCGTTCCCAGAGGTTGGGGTTGCCGTAATACCTGGACGCTATGGAGCGCAGCGTTTCCCCGGCGGCGGCTTTGTGCAGCTTGGGCCAGCGTTCCGGGGCCGGGGGGGAATATTTCTTTACCGGTTTCGGGTTCTCCTTCTTGTACTGCACCTCCAGGGTCTGCAGCTGCAGTTCCCTCAGGTTGGTCTCCATCTCGCGCATGCGGCTCTGCATCATGGTCAGGTCCGTTTCAAGCATGCCTTTGTTCACCCGGTAGGTGGCGATGGCGCTTTCCAGGTTGGAGCGCTGCAGGCGCAGGTCGTCGATCTGGTTCTTGAGGGTTTCGGCCTGCCGGGAGGCGTCCCCCACCAGTTTTTCGCTGAAGTTCCTGGAGCCGAAGCGGTAGCCGACGTTAAAGCCGTAATAGCCGGAGATCTCATTATAGCCGGCCCAGGGGATGGACCAGGCCAGGTCGATGGTCCAGGGCAAAGTGTTGACGCCGAGACCCAGGGCCAGGTACCGCCCGCCGCCCAGGGAGACGCCTTTGCCGGCGCGCGCGGCCAGCAGGCCGTTGAAGAGCTGCTGCTCCAGGCCCAGGAAAACTTCCGAGTAGGAACCGCGCGCCTTCAGGTCCGCCAGGAAAAGAGAGTTCTTTAACCGGTAGGAATTGCCCAGGGTGATGGTGGTCAGGGACCTGCCCAGCCCGAACATCAGGTCCGAAAGCACCAGGGAGGTCCTCAGGCCGGAATCGCTCTCCAGCCTGAGGCCGGCGTCGACGCCCAGGCCCAGCTGGCTTTTGCCTGGATAGCGCAGGCTCATCAGGCGGAAGGACGTGCCGTAAAAAACCGGCTGCTGGAAATATTTTATAACGGCCCTCTTGCCGGTGCCGAACGTCAGGGAGTCAAAGCTGGAGCCGCCGCCCTGGCGCACCGCGTAGTAGCCGAACCCGGCCGTTTTGTTCTCCACGTCGGGCACGGGGCGGATATAGGCCAGCGAGACCTCGCCTTCGGGAAAGCCGGGGGCCAGGCGGCGCCCCGTTTCAAAGCGGGTCTCCAGCGCGGTCAGGGTGGTGAGGTTGGCGGGGTTGTAGAAAACGGCGTAGGCATCGTCCTCCACCGTGGAGAAGGCCGTCCCCATGGCGTTGGCCCTGGCCCCGGGGCGCAGGAAAGTGAAATCGGCGGCGCAAGCCGGGGCGGACAGGAGCAAGGCCGCGAAGAATACCGGAAGGGTTGAAATTTTCATGGTCGTTAGACTAATATATTATAATTGTATCTGACCGATATTAAATTTATATTTCATTTTCTTTAAGCAAAAAGGCTGCTCAATGACTTACACCGGTTTCCTCCTTTCGGCCGCGCTGCTTCTCCCGGCCGCCGGGGCCTTCGCGGGAGAGATAAACTTCGTCTACCCCGCCGAGGGCGCCCAGCTGCCCGCGGTGGCCAAAACCTTCGTTTTCGGCAATATCTCCCCGGCCGCCGCGGCTTTCACCATCAACGGGGAAAAGATAGCCGTGCACTCCAACGGCGGGTTTATCGCCTACCTCCCGCTGTCCGGGGGGGAGTTTCTCCTCAGCGGCGCGCTGTCCGACGGCACTACCGCCCAGCGGAAGCTCTTCGTAAAGGCGCCGGCCGAGCAGCGCCCCGCCGACGGCGGGCTCAGCCTGGAGCTCACCTCGAATTTATCCGACTCCGAGCTGCAGCCCGGTGATTACGTGCGGGTCTCCGCTTTTGGCACGCCGGGCAGGGAAGCCGTCTTCTCGCTGGGGAAAGTGGCCGACGACGAACCGATGGCCGAGGTCCCGGCCGGCTCCGGCCGGTATTACGGCTCCTACAGGCTTGAGCAGGCGGACCGCGGCGCCGAGTTCTTCCCGTCGGCGCGCCTGCGGGCGGGGCTTTTCGCCCACGGCGCCTCCGCCAAGGCGCGGGGCCGGGTAAGGGTCCTGGCCGGGCCGGCCCTGGTGGAAACCTCCACCGACACGGTGGTGCTGCGCAACGCCCCCGACGGCGGCTACATGATGTTCCTGCCCAAAGGCGTAAAGCTGGTTTCGACCGGCAGGACCAACGGCCTGCGCCGCGTCGCGCTTTCCCCCGATTCCGAGGCCTGGGTGGACGATTCCAAAGTGCAGCCGGCCTCCGGCGCGCCTTTCCCTTTCGGCCCGGTGACGGAAACGGGTTCCATACGCCTCAGGAAGACGGAGTTCGGCTCTTCCGCCGCCGTGGCGCTGTACGAAAAAGTCCCCTTTACGGCCGAAGTGCTGGACACCGGCCTCCGGGTCACGCTTTATTACACCAACCTCCACACCAACTGGGTGGTCTACGATTCTTCCGACACCCTGGTGAAGAACGTGCTGTTTAGGCAGGCGGCGCTGAACACCGTCCAGCTGGATTTTGAAACCGGGCCGGGCGAACTCTGGGGCTACAATATCTCCTACTCCACCTCCGCCAAAGCTCTGCAGGTGGACCTGCGCGCGCGCCCCCGGGCGTCCCTGGCCTGGCCCAGGCCGCTGTCGGGGATCACCGTGGTGCTGGACCCGGGGCATTCCCCGTATTTCAAGTGCGAGAACAACGGCCGGCTGCCCATGCGCGAGCTGCGCTACAGTTCCCTGCCGGCGGCCCGCTGCAGCCTGGACGGGGCGGTCGGGCCTATGGAAACTTTCGAGGTCAACGTGAACCTCGCGATAGCGCAAAAACTGAAGAAAGAGCTGCTGTCCCTCGGCGCCGGGGTGCAGCTGACCCGCAGCGGCGACGAGAACGTGGACCTGGCCGACCGGCCCAGGCTGGCCAAAGACCTGGGCGGAGACCTGTTCCTCAGCATCCATAATAACGCCATCGGCGACGGGGAGGACCCTTTCTCCCAGCCGCGCGGTTTTTCCATCTATCATTATCAGCGCCACAGCCGGGACCTGGCCGCCGCCCTGCACCGCGCCTATCTTAAGAACATCCCCCTGCCCGACGAGGGCCTGCGCTACGGGGACTACCTGGTGGCGCGCATGACCTGGATGCCCGCCGCCCTCATAGAGAACGCCTATATGATCCTGCCGCGCCAGGAGGAACTGCTCAATACGCCGGCCTTCCAGGAGCAGCTGGCCAAAGTTATCACGGAGGGAGTGCTTGAATTCTTCCGTGTGCCGCCGCAGTCCAAAAAGGTTAAAAAATGAACGATCCCATCGAACTGATCTCCAAATTCGCCGAGGACCTGCCCGCCGAAGCCGCCAAGGGCGAGGAAGCCCTTTGGGACTACCTGGCGCGCCGCGGCGCCGGCATCCTGAACTGCCACGCCGCCAGCTTTTTCGAGGCGGACGACGTTAAAAAGCGGCTGACTTTCAAAAAGAGCATCGGCCCCGTCGGCGGGGACCTGGTGGGCGTGGCTTTCGGCTACCAGGGCGTGGTGGGCTTCTGCGCGGAAGGGCGCAAGGCCGTGCTGGTCAACGACGCGGAGAACAGCCCGCTCTTCACCAAGAAAGTGGACAAGGGCTCCGGCTTCCAGACCAAGACGGTCATTGCCGTGCCGGCCGTGGCCAACGGGGAACTGCTGGGCGTGATGGAGTTCATAAATTCCATCCCGGGAGTTTTCTCCGACGCGGACCTGAAGACGGCGGAGACGCTGACCGCGCTGGTAGCGCGGGACGTTTATATCAAGAAGCTCGAGGCCACCATAAAGCAGCTGAACCTTAAAGGGGAAAGCACGATAAACAACCTTTCAGGCGGCTTCATAGGCTCGGACATGGAAGGGCGGGTGATCTTTTTCAACCCCAAAGCTTCGGAGATCTTCGAGGTGGGCCAGGAATACCTCAACAAGCCCGTGGTGGAGCTGTTCCAGCTCTGCCCCGAAGTGGTGGGGGCTATCGGCGACGTGCTTAAGCAGGGCAAAACGGTGCGCCGGCAGGAATTCACCTGCTCGGTGAACGGCAAGAAAAAAGTGATCGGCTACAGCTCTATAAACATAAAGGGCGTGGACGGGAAAATAATCGGCGCCGGCATCATCTTCCAGGACATCACCAACCTGTAGGACGCTCTTTGGAAAAAGACGGGCCGCGGAATTCTCCGCGGCCCGTCTTTTTTATTGAACCGCGGCGCGGCCTTACTTAACGCCCTTCCTGGGGCACAGCCTGCCCAACGGGCATTCGCCGCAGAGCGGCTTGCGGGCGGCGCAGACGGCGCGGCCGTGGAGCACCAGGGCGTGCGCGAACCAGATCCACTCCTCTTTAGGCAGGGCCTTCATCAGGTCTTGTTCGACCTTTTCGGGGTCGGTGTGCCGCGTGAATCCCAGGCGGAAGGCCAGGCGCTTCACGTGGGTGTCCACCACCACGCCGGCGGCGATGCCGTAGGCGCTGCCCAGCACCACGTTGGCGGTCTTGCGGGCCACGCCGCGCAGCGTCCTCAGCTCTTCCATGGAGCGCGGCACCTTGCCGCCGAAGTTCTCCGTTATCGCCTTCGAAGCTTCTTTCAGCGACAGCGCCTTGCTCTTGTAGAAGCCGGTGGAGTGCACCAGTTTCTCCAGGCCGGCCAGCGGCGCCTTCGCCAGTTCCGCCGGGCCCGGGTATTTCCTGAACAGCGCCGGGGTCACCTTGTTCACGCGCTCGTCGGTGCACTGCGCGGAAAGGATGGTGGCCATCAGCAGTTCGAAAGGATTCCGGTGGGCCAGCGAGCAGTCCGCCCGCGGGTAGGCGGCTTTTAAAACTTTAACCAGCTCCGAGGTCTTTTTGTCCATGATCGCGTCCCGGCCCGGCCGCCAATTCAGTTGATCGCTCTGCGGAAGAAGATCTTCTTGCCGCCGGAAGTCATGCCGTTCTTCGCTTTTTTGAAGTCGGCGCCGAATTTTTCGGCGAAGGAGATCTCCCGCACGGAGTTGCTGTCCCCGGTGGCCTCTATCAGCCTGCCGCCGCCGGCGTAAAGCATCACGTGGGTTATGCGGGAAGGTTTGGCCGCGTCGGCCGAGAAGATCAGGTCGGCGGGCTTCAGGCTTTCCCTGGGCACGCTTTTCGACGCTGAGAACTGGTCGTCGGCGTTGCGCGGCAGGTCCAGCCCCCAGGCCCTGTAGGCCAGGTTCACCAGCCCGGAGCAGTCTATGCCCCAGGCGGAACGCCCGCCCCAGTAATATTTGTCGCCCAGGAAGAACCGGGCGGTATCCAGGATCTTCCCGCGCAGAATCTCCGGCTTGGCCGTTTGCGGCAGCAGGTTAAGATGCTTTTTCGGCAGGACCGCCGTCTGCCCGTCGCCCAGCAGTACCCGGGCCCCGGCCCCGGCCGGGCCTATCACGCGCAGCTTTACGCCCAGGGAAAAGTCCGCGCCGCCCGCCGCGGCGGTCTTGCTCGCTACCACGGCGGTGGGGAGCAGCGGCAGGCTGAAAGCCAGCTCCTCCAGCTTCAGCCAGCCCTCGTAAGGGACCAGCGTTTTTCCGTCGGCGGCCAGGCTGCGCTGCTCCAGCGCCCGGCCGCGGGCCCAGGCGCCGGAAACTTCCAGCAGTTCTACGCGTTCGTTGGCCAGCAGCTGGCTTTCTATGAGCTTGGCGCGCTCGCCGGCGTCGGCCGGCGGCATGGAGTAGAATTCGGCCGAGCGCGATCTTACGGCCAGGAATTTGTTCAGGTCCTTGGCCAGCACGTAGGCGGTACCGTACTTGTTCTTTAGCCAGGCCGCGGCGAACTCGGCCCGGTTGTAGACGCGCTCCACGGTCTTTTCGTCCGGGGCGGCCGGGTCGTTGGTGATCACGTTGCCCCTGGCGTCGAAGCCGATGATCGCCAGCAGGTGGCCTTTGGTTTTCTTCAGCGGGGCGTTCTTCAGTTCGTCGGGGCCGAACGTGACGCTGGCCACCACCGGGGCGCCCGCCGCCAGGAAGGCGCGGGCCTCTTCCAGCGAGTTAAGCCGGGTAAGGAAGGCGTAGAGGCCGCGCGAGCCGGCGTGGGCCGTGTTAAAAAACCAGTTGCCGTAGATGTTCTCGCAGGAATCCAGCACCGCGGCGGCGGTCTCGAGCGGACTGCTTTTGAGGCCCAGGGAGGAGAAAGCCATGGCCATGGACACCGGGCTGCAGATATCGCCGGAGTAATTCACCTGCTGCATCATCTGCGAGTAGCGCGGCACCGCCAGCTTTAAAGGTTTGAAATCGGCCGGCTTCTCCACGGCGTAGTCGGCCGAATAGGCCGCGGAAGAATCCGTGTAAGAAGCGGCGGCCAGGCGCAGCACCGGGGCTTTGCCCCCTGAGGCCGTGAGGGTCAGGCGGTAGCGGAAAGAGGCGGCCTTTTCCTTGAGCTTTAAAATATCCACGTCCATCCGCCCGAAGGGGTTTTCCTGGTCCTTTACGCTGGAGTGCGCCGCGCCCGGCTCGAACCGCCCGAAACTGAACCAGGGGCTCCAGCCGTTCTCCGTCTTTACCTGGGCTTCGGCCTCCAAAGCGCCGCCGCCCGGGAACAGCGCGTCCGCGGACAGCAGCAGCTGATCGAAAGGAAAAACCGCGTGTATTTCCCGCGAGGTCAGCGAGGCAGGGCGGCTGGAGTTCTCCACTTTGAAAACCCCGGCCGGGAAAGGGGCCGGCTCCAGGTTCTTCAGGGAGTCTTCCCTGAAATCAGAGGGAAGGAAATTCACGAGGGTCCATGAGCGCGGTACGCGCGGGACCTGGGCCGGGGCTTCGGTTCTAGCGGTCATAAGTGCCATTCCTGTAAGGAGTATCAGCCGGATTTTCACTAGGTGTTTCCATAGGTGCGGTAATTTACGCTTAAATCCTATCAAAATTGAAAAGCCTTGTCAGAATATATATGATGCTACTTGCTGCCTTAAGGAGATTTATGAAAAAATTGGCCATGCTGCTGCTCTTTACCCTGCCCTGCGGGCTGTTCGCGGCCGGCGCCGACCGGACGCTCAAGGGCGTTACCATGCCCGTCACAGTTCAGTTCGAAGGCAGGCAGCTGCTCCTGAACGGCATGGGGCTGCGCACCAAGGTGGTCTTCAAGGTTTACGCGGCCGGCCTGTACCTGGAAAAAAACTCCACGGACGGCCTGGAGATAGCCGCTTCCGAACAGGTGAAGAAGATAGAGCTGGTCTTCCTGCGGGCCGTGGACGGTGCGGACGTGGCCAAGGCCATCGCCGACGGTTTCGCCAATAATAACGCCGCCGACGCGCTGCCCGCCCTGAAGGACCGCATCGCCAGATTCGAAAAGCTTATCCCGAACGTAAAGAAAGGCGACAAGCTGGCGTTCACGTACCGCCCCGCCGCCGGCATAGAGGTGCTGGCCAACGGCAAACCCCTGGGTGCCGTTGAGGGCAAGGATTTCGCCGACGCTCTGCTGCGGGTCTGGCTGGGGCCGAAGCCTTCCGACAAGGCGCTGAAAGACGGGCTGCTCGGCCTGAAGTAAAAGGCGGACCCGCGGGCCGATCCTTATGAAAATACACGCTTTGACCTTCTGCCTGCTGCTGGCGCCCGCGGCCGCGCGCGCGCAGATCCCCGACAAGCCGGTGGTGGTTTTTCAGCCTTCGCACCAGAAGGATACGGGGGAAAGGTACAACGAGGCCCTGACCGCCGACGCCATGGCCGACTACGCCATGCGCACGCCGCCTTTTTACGACGAGCACAAGGTCTGGAGCTACTTCCAGCCCGGCCTGCACCACGCGGATACCGGCACCAACACGCTGCAGGCCCACACCTCGGCGCCGGAAGGAAAAAAGCTGTCCGGCTACGCCTGGGAGCTCCAGCGGGCCAACGAACTGGGGCCGGTGGTCTTCATCGGCATACACAACAACTCCGGCACCGGGCGCCACGCCGTGTGGGGCTATATTCACGACGGGGACTCCCTGGAGGCGGAGAACCGCCGGCTGTCCAACCTCCTTATCGAGGAGATAGCCCGGGCGACCGACCTGGAGAACCGCGGCACGCACCTGGACAGCTCCACGGGCCGCAACGATTACCGCTGCGCCGCCACCGGCCGGCTGGCTTTTTACAGCATCGACGAGAACGTCAACCGCGCGCCTTACCGCGTGCTGCTTGAAATAGCGGACACCGAGGCCAGCCGGGCCTTCCTGCTGGACGAGGGTTCCAGGCAGGCCGTGGGCGCGGCCATCAAGCGAGGGCTGAAAAGGTTTTTAGAGGGAAGTTAGAGGGTCAGGGGGGGGGATGCAAAAAATAAAAGCTTGTGCCCTGGTCATCGACGACCAGGAGGAGATGCTGTCGCTCTGTTCCAGGGTGCTGGCCGAGGTCGTCACCGAGGTGGAGGAAGCCTCTTCTTCCACCGAAGCGCGGGCGGCTTTCCGTAAAAAAACTTTCGACCTGGTGCTGACGGACATAAATCTCGACGCCGAGGGCGACGGGGTGATGCTGGCCCGCGAGATAAAGAACATCTCTCCCGACACCAAGGTGATAATAATGACCGCCGACCCCACGCTGGAGACGGCCATAGGCGGCCTGAAATCCGGCGCGGAGGATTACATCATCAAGCCCTTCTCCACCGAGTACCTGGCCAGCGTCGTCCGGGGCGCCTTCGACAAGGCGGCGCTGTCGTCCGAGCTGGCCAGGGAGAAAGCCATGAAGCGCGAACTGGAGGACGCCTACTCGCAGCTCAAGGCCTCCGAAAGCGCCAAGAACGCCTTCCTCTCGCGGGTGAACCATGAACTGCGCACGCCGCTGGCTATAGCGCTGACTTCCTCGGAACTGCTGGGCGTCCAGCTTGCCGGAGAGAAAGAGCTGGAGTTGTGGCGGCGCAGCGACCGCGCGCTGAAGGGGCTGCAGCTGGAGATAGGGGAGCTGCTGCTGTACAGCGGCCTGCTTAAAGGCGAGCTGACGCCGAACAAGGCGGAGACGGACTTGCGCGCCCTGCTGGAGAAGATCTCGGGCGGGCTCAAATTCCTTTACGATGAAATGGGCACGAAAGTAAACTTCTCCGCCGAAGGCGAGCCCTGCACGGTGCAGGCCGACCCCGAGCTGCTGGGCGAGGCCTTCAAGCAGCTCCTGGTAAACGGGGTGAGGTTCAACAAGAAGGGCGGATCTATCTCCGTGCGCGCCCGCTATGCCGAGGACCGGGTGGTATTTTCTTTTTCCGATACCGGGTCCGGGGTCAGCGACGAAACGATGCCGCACCTGTTCGACAGTTTCTTCCAGGCCGCGGATTATCTTACGCGCGAGGTGGGCGGGCTGGGGCTGGGCCTGGCCACGGTAAAGCGGATCATGGAAGTTCACGGCGGCGGGGTCTCAGCGCAGAAGAACCCGGGCGGCGGAATGACCTTCTCGGTGTCGCTGCCGCGGACCGTAAAGGTTTAAGGCTGAAGTGGGGGGAAGGGTATCGGGGCACCGGGAATCGGACCCGGAACTCATGCTCCCAAAGCACGCGTGAGAACCATTTCACTATGCCCCGCATTACCGCGCCAAGGCGTTCGTCCAAGGCGCGTCTTACGAGGATATTTTACTAAATAGCGGGAGACACCGGGGTTTTTCTTGTAAAAGCTCCGGGAACCTAGCGGCTCGAAAGCACGGCCGCGGCCTTCGCTTGTGAAGGCGTCCATACGTTCCCCGGGCTTTGAATTCTTCCCAGAAAATTATATAATACAGATATATTCCGGGATGGTGTAACGGTAGCACAAGGGACTCTGAATCCCTTTGTCTAGGTTCAAATCCTAGTCCCGGAGAAAAATTTAATAGGCCGCGTTAGCGGCCTATTTCTTTTTGGCTCCGGGACAGCGAGCCATAATTATGGCTCCCGTTGGGATTTGAAAGGCGGAGCTGCGAGGCCAGCAGGCCGCAGCGGCGAGCCGGGGTCGCGGGCGCTGACGAGCGACGGCGAGGAAGCGACCCGTGACCAAATCCTAGTCCCGGAGAAAAATTTAGGCCTCTCATAGGAGAGGCCTTTTTTTGTAAACAATGTGGATTAATGAAACTATCTGGAAAATAAAAAAGCGCCAATAGCTATAAGGACCAATGCGGACAACACCACAAGGAGCTTTGCTTTGGAGAGGGCGGCGTCATCGCGGCGCACCTGTTCTGGAGAAGAGGGCTTTTCTTTAATGTTAACGCCCATGTCTTTTGCCGCCTGCGCGGTTGTATCAAAACACGGCAGACTGTCATCATGTGTTGTGTTGCATTTTACGCAGTAAATTTTCATGGAGAGACCTGAAAACCTGCTATCATTCTGTTTTGCGACTAGTCAGGCTTTATTATACCCAAAATAGGCAAAGCTGTTCACTTTCGCACACGCGTGCTGCTTAAAGGATAAGAACCCTTATAATTTCAACCTGGTTCCCCGCTGTGTTCAGTTGGGGGAGTTTCAATTTCAAAAACCCCCATACGGGGTTTTTTTATTGGAAGTCCGGGACTTTTCCATTAGTGCCACTTCCCGGTTCAGGTCGACTTCACTTCCCGCTTTTGCTGCGGAGACAACTATCCTAGTCCCGGAGCCAAATTTCTAAGACCTCTGCAACTTTGCCGGGGTCTGTTTTGTTTGGTATAGTTAATCACTCCGGGCGGGGAACTTTCGGTGTGATCAGAATTGAAAAAATAACGAACGCTGCGGTTGCCTAAGGCCCGGGTCCGTATGGCCGGGACTAATTTCAGCTCGGAAAAATATTAATCAACGTCTTCTTTCTGTCTCATTCGCTATATTCATCCTGCATTATGATTTATAAAAAACCAGAAAGGCTGAGGGCCGGCGATACGGTAGCGATAGTCTCTCCCTCGTGGGGAGGCCCGTCCTGTTTTTCGCTGGTTTACGAGAACGGCTTAAAGACCCTTCGCGGGCTGGGCCTGAAAATAAAGGAGTATCCTTCGGCCAGGCGTGACGCAGGGTTCCTGCGGGAGAATCCGAAGTTCCGCGCCGGGGACATCAACGCCGCCTTTTCCGATCCCGAAGTGAAAGCTATCGTCGCCTCTATCGGCGGCGACGACTCCGTCAGGCTGCTGCCTTTTCTTGATAAGCGGGTGATAGCCGGCAATCCCAAGATACTTATGGGGTACTCGGATACCACCGCGCTGCACGTCTTCCTGAATACGCAGGGGCTGGCGAGTTTTTACGGGCCGTCGGTCATGGCCGGGCTTTCACAGGCGAAAAGTCTGCCCGCTGATTTCCTGGAGCATATTCATAAGATGCTTTTCGAACCTGAAGCCGCGTATGTCTATGCGCCGTATAAGGAATACTCCGAAGGCTACCCTGATTGGGGAAAAGCGGAAAATGTCGGGAAGGTAAACCCGCCGCGGGCGAATGACGGCTGGCATTGGCTCCAGGGCGCCGGCACCGCCTCGGGCGAGCTGTTCGGCGGCTGCCTCGAAGTTCTTGAAATGCTGAAGGCTACGGACTTCTGGCCCTCCCGTGACTTCTGGAAAGGCAAGATATTCTTCCTGGAGACCTCCGAAGACAAGCCGCCGCTCTGGTATATAGGCCAGGTGCTGCGCAATTACGGCATGCTCGGCGTCTTTGAGAACATAAACGGCCTGATATTTTCCCGGCCAATGCGCTATTCGTCGGAAGAAAAAGAGAAATTGGAGCAGACGCTGCTCCGCTTAATAGCGAAAGAGTTCGGCCGGCCTGATCTGCCCGTTGTGGCCAACTTTGACATAGGCCACACCGACCCGCAGCTCATTATGCCCCTGGGGATACGTGCGGAACTTAACCCCTCCGCCAAAAGCGTGCGGCTTGTGGAAAACTGGCTGTCCTGATGGAATAGCCCCGAATGTAGTAATCAGGGTGCCAGGGACTCCGCTTTCCTGAGAACTCTGCGGTTTTGCCGGGGTCTTTTTTGTTTGGTATAGTTGAGTAAAGCCTGTTAATTCAAGTGGTGGAGAAAGTGCTTGGCAGCTAATAATTACCGTTCTTCCGCGGTCCGCATAAGCGGCGTTGTCCGAGGATAAATGAAAAATATCTGCAAACTTTTGACTTTGATGATTTTAACGGGCGGCTGCGCGAGCCCGCTGCATAAGGCGGCGCGCACGGGAGATATCCCGGCCATGCGTACGCTGCTGGCCAAAGGGGCCAACCTTAAAGCGCGCAGCGGCCATACGACTCCGCTGCATGACGCCGTAACTTCCTCGCAGGTGGAAGCCGCGCGGCTGCTTATCGAGAACGGCGCGGACATTAACGAGCAGGGCTTCTACAGGTGCACCCCGCTGCATTATGCCGCCGCGCTGGGCAATACCGCCATGGTGCAGCTGCTGCTGCAGAAAGGCGCCAACCCCGAACCCGGCACGGCCGTCGCCTCGGCTTGCGGCCTGCCCGTTAAGATAAACTTCAGCCCCTTCAGCCAGCCCGAAGAGCTCACCCCGCTGGAGATAGCGGAGCACCGCGGCAACCCGGCCGTGGTCGCCATGCTCCGGGCGGCCATCAACAGCCGTCTGGGCATAACAGCCGGCGGCGCCATGAATGCCGGCGAATACGGCCCCATAGTAACTTCTCTGCTGAAGGCGTACCAGGGGCAGGGCAAAACTATCGCGGTGGCCGGTTTTTCCTATACCGACGGCCGCGTGTCCTCGGACGGGAACATCGTTACCGAACGCTTTACCACCGAACTCATAAACCGCAGGACACTGCGGGTGGTGGAGCGGGATAAAATAGAGAAAGTGCTGGCGGAACTTAAACTTCAGAATACGGGAAGCATCGACCCGGAGTCGGCGAAAAAAGTGGGACAGATGCTGGGCGCCGACCTGCTGGTCATAGGCGGGATGGTGGAACTTCCCGGCAAAGTGCTGGAACTTAATATCAGGCTGGCCAGCGTAGAATCCGGAGAGGCAGTGGCCGCCGTTACCGGCCAGGTGCAGAAAAATTGGGTAAATTAACAGTTAACTTCCCGGTTGCGGACAAAAAAGACAAACCAAATCAGGCGGGAATCTGGAACCTGCCTAATCTACCTGATTGAATTCTTCTCGGGGGGCGAAGCAGGCGTATGACGAGCTTCCCTTCCTAAATGAACTGCCCGGAGGATCGGTGTCCGCCGGGCAGTTCATTTTAGTGGCGCGGTTGTCGTTGCCGCGGTTTACAGCTTCATTTTCTTCATCACGTCTTTCTTGGTCGGCTTGGGATTGTCTTTCTTGAACTGCTCGATCTGGGCCTTGTGGTCGGCCTGCAGCGCCTTTACCGCGGCTTTGAATTCGGCTTTCTTGGCTTCCACGGCTTTTTTCTTTTCTTCCGCGGTTTTGCCCTTCAGGGTTTCCCTGAAAGTTTTCATCTCGTCCACCTGCTGTTTTCTGAGCGTGGAAACCGCGTCTATGTGGTTCTTTTTGAGGGTTTCAATGGTCATTTTCGCGGCGGGCTGGGCCGGGGCGGCGACGGCCTGCTCGGGCTGGACCGCGGGGGGAGGGGTCTGCGCCGCGGCGAACGGGACAAGGCAGGCTGCAAGGGTTAAGGCTGATATGATTTTCATTTGTTTTTTCTCCTGGTGGTTTCCGCACACTGCATGCTCTTATCCTAGCATAAACCTCCGGCTTTTTTCACTCCCGCCCCAGTATTTCCTACAATATACGCATGCAAAATATCTCAGCTTTGTTCGGTCCCTGGATCATAAGTTTCTATACCGTTATTTTCCTTTGCCTGGTTTTCCTCTACCGCGCCGATCCTGCCTCGCGTAAAAGGCTGGGGCTGACCGCTTTCCTGGCCGTGTGTTCGCTTCTGGGCATTCTGGCTACCGACTTCCTGGCCGGCGGCGGCGCCGGCGGCGGACTTTTAAAACTGGCCACGCTGGTCTCCCGCCTGCTGGCCGTGATAGCCGCCATAAACGTGGCCGGCTGCTTCGTCTTCTCGGTTATCCTCCCCAAGGTCAAGGCCGGCATTTCCAAATTCGTAGAGGACCTTATCCTGGCCGGCGCTTACGCGGCGGGCGGCCTGGCGGTAATTTCCGCTTCCGGCGCCAACCTCAGCGGCGTCCTGGCCACTTCCGCCGTAGTCACCGGCGTGGTGGCCTTCTCGCTGCAGGACACGCTGGGCAACGTTATCGGCGGCATGGTGCTGCACCTGGAGAACGCTTTCATGCCGGGGGACTGGATAGGCGTGGAAAAATACGAGGGCATAGTGCGCGAAATACGGTGGCGCCAGACCACGCTGGAAACCCTCGACGGCGACCTGGTGGTGATCCCCAATATCATCCTGATGAAAAGCCCCGTCACCGTGCTCGGGCGCGCGGCCGGGGATACCCGCTTCCGCGCGGTCTCGTTCAGCGTTTATTATGACCGTACCCCCGGGGAAGTCATCAGCGCGGTGGACCAGGGCCTGAAAGAAGATCCGCCTCCCTGCGTAGCCGCCTCGCCGGCGCCTTACTGCGCCATTAAAGAGTTTCAGCCCAACTGCGTGGCCTACGAGCTCCGCTATTACCTGTCGGATCTTTCCCTGCCGGGACGGACCGATTCGGCCGTGCGCTCCAAAATATTTTACGCGCTTTCCCGCGCCGGCATAAAGCTCTCTATCCCGGTCAGGTCCATGGTGCTGACCGAGGGGGCCGACGCCGTAGCCCAGAGGAGCCTCAAGTCCGAGAACGAACGGCGGCTGGCGGCGCTGAAAGGCGTGGACGTCTTCCAGGCGCTGACCGGGAGTGAAATGGCCATCCTGGCGGGCCTGCTTAAGCCTACCCCGTTCGCCGGCGGCGAACTGATGACCAGGCAGGGCGCCGTGGCCGACTGGCTTTATATAATTTACGACGGGAAAGCCGAGGTCCGGCTTTATTCCGGCAAGGGTGGTTCCTACAGGGCCGTTAAGACCCTGGGCCCCGGGGATTTCCTGGGCGAGATGGGCCTGCTTACCGGCGAGCCCCGCTCCGCTACCGCGGTGGCGGACGGCGAAGTGGGGTGTTACCGGCTGGACAGGGAGGGTTTCCGCGGCATCCTCGCGAGCCGCCCCGAGATAGCGGAGAGCATAGCGGCCCTGCTCGCTAAAAGGCGCGTGGAGCTGGCCGCGGCAAAAGAGCACCTGGACGGCGAGCACGCGGCCCGGGCCCTGGGCACCGAACAGCGGGACCTGCTTTCAAAAATAAGGAATTTCTTCAGGCTCTAGGCTTTTAAAGCCATTTGTGCCGGGGGTACCGGCGAGCCAGGGCGGGTTTAAGCTTGGGATAGCTTTCCGCCCAGAAACTTTTAAGGTCCTTGGTAACCTGGACCGGCCGCATGGAGGGGGCGAGGATGTGCACCACCAGCGGCACCCGCCCCGCGGCCACGCGGGGCGTTTCCGTCACCGAGAACAGATCCTGTATTTTGGCTTCCAGGTAAGGCTCGCGCCCGCGCGGGTATTTTATTTTAGCCCTGCGCCCGCCGGGCATTTCCAGGCGCGCCGGGGCGTGCCGGTCTATCAGCCGCGTTTTCTCCCAGCCGAACCATTCCTGCAGCGCCGGCATTACAGGCCGGCCTTTCGCTTCGGCTACGCTGCGCGCGCCGGAGCAGATGTCGGCTATCACCAGTTTCAGGTCCTCCTCGCCCAGCGGCTCCAGGCCCAGGTCGGGGCAGGCTTTGGCCAGGAATTCCACCCGCGCCAGCCAGTCCTCTACTTCTTCGTCCCAGCGCTGCAGCTTCTGGCGTCCGCTGATGAATTCTTCCGCGATCAGGTCAGAAGACGGCTTGGTCGGTTTGGCCGCGGTTATTTCCCTGCGTATGGTTATGCCCCGGTAAAACGTCAGGTTCTCGGTAACGGGCGTCAGCATGGTCTCGTCCAGGGCGGGGCGCGAGACGGTTTCGATCTCGCCGGGGAAAGCTTCTTTCAGCCAGCTTTCGCTGACCTCCGCGGCGAACGAAAGCGTGATGTCGGCGCCGCCTTTTTGCAGGCTCTCCAGCGCCTCCCCGGCGCAGACCAGGGCCGCGCCCGCGGCGGCGCTTTTGGGGCTCAGGCGCGCCCGCCTGCCGCCCGGCAGCTGGTAGCGGTTCTTCTCGGCCGAGAACAGGGCGGCTACCCGGTCGGGGAAAGCCCGCAGGAAGCATTTGGAGGCCAGGGCCAGGTTCTTGCCGCCGCCGGGGCCGGCGCCGCCGGCCAGGCGGCCGGCCAGGCGCCAGGCGTCGCGCGCCGCGGCCTGTTTTATCCCGGCGCGCTGGCAGGTATAAGGGTCGAAATCCGAATCAGCGCAGAATTGCAGGGTTTTTATTACGGCCGCCAGGTCGGAGCGCAGTTCCAGATGGCGGCTTTCCGCCTGCCTGCCCTCGTCCAGCCACAGGCCGCGGCCCTGTGCGGCCGCCGCTATCAGCGCGCATTCGTAAGCGCAGCCCAGCCGCGCGCCTTCCACCATCATGCGGGCGTAGCGCGGGTGCAGCGGGTATTTGGCCATGGCCCGGCCTTCCGGGGTAAGCTCGCCTTTATCGTCTACAGCGCACAGGTCCTTAAGCAGCTGCTGGGCGCGGTCGGCGTCCGGCTTCGCCGGCGGGTCCAGCCAGCGCAGCGCGTCGAAATCCCTGACGCCGCAGGCCTTAAGGGTCAGCAGGGCTTCGCTGATGTCCAGCCTGAGTATTTCCGGTTCCAGGGAGACGGGCCGGCCGGCGTTCTCGCGCTCGGTCCAGAGGCGGGCGCAGACGCCGGGGGCGGTGCGGCCGGCGCGCCCCGCGCGCTGGGCGGCGGAGGGGGCGGCTATGTTCTCGGTAAACAAGGTGTTTATGCCGCGCGCCCCGTCGTAGCGGGCCACGCGCGCCAGGCCGCTGTCCACTACGGCGGTGACGCCTTCTATGGTCAGCGAGGTTTCCGCTATATTGGTGGCTATTATTATCTTTCGCCCGGCTGACGGCGCCAGCGCGGCGTCCTGGTCGCGGGCGGGCATGTCGCCGTGCAGGGGCCTGAGGTCGAAACCGGCCAGGGCGGGGAGGGCCGCCAGGGCGGCGGCCGTCCTGTTGATCTCGTAGGCGCCCGGCATAAAGACAAGGGCGTGGCCCTCCTTCATCCCGGGCAGCAGGCGCGCGCAGGTCCTGGCGGCGGCTTCCCAGGGCGGGAGTTTAGCGGTTTCCGGCCCGCAGTAGGCTATGGTCACCGGGTAGGCGCGGCCTTCGGCCAGCACGGTCTCGCAGGGGGCCAGGTAGCCGGCCAATTTCTTCTCGTCGAGCGTGGCGGACATCACCACTACCAGCAGGTCCGGCCTCGGGCCCCGCTGCAGCGCCAGGCAGACGGCCAGCGTGAGGTCCCCGTGGAGGTGCCGCTCGTGGAATTCGTCCAGGATAATGACGGAATATTTTTTAAGCAGCGGGTCGGAGACCAGCTCGCGCAGCAGTATGCCTTCGGTCTCGAAGACGACGCGGGTTTTCGGGCCGGTCTTGTCTTCGAACCGTACCCGGTAGCCCACTTCCCCGCCGGCGGAACCGCCGCGCTCTTTGGCCACGCGGTCGGCCAGCATGCGCGCCGCCAGGCGGCGCGGCTCCAGCACGGCTATGCGGCCGGGGAATTTACCGCTGTCGAGCAGCAGCTGGGGTACCTTGGTGGATTTGCCCGAGCCCGGGGGAGAAGAAACTATCAGCCTGCGGCTCTTGGCCGCGGCGTTAAGTATCTCCTGCGCACTGAGCAGTATCGGGAGCACGTTCATGGACACTATTCTATAAAAAGCGGGGGGTCAGCGGGGGGGCCAGCTGTATTCGGCCTCGGCGAGGAAGGCGGCGTGGTCGGAAATGTCCTTCCATGGGCCCTTGCTGAGCACCTGGGCCTTGAGCACCTTGAAGCCGCGCAGGTAGACGCGGTCCAGCGGGAACACCGGCAGCGCGGCCGGGAAGGTGCGCAGTTTGCGGCCGTGCAGGCTCAGCCCGGCGTCCTGCATCAGCAGCTTGGTCTCCAGGTCGTCGCGTTTGCGCTTGCGCCATTCGTTAAAATCGCCGGCCACGATGGCGGGCTCGTGGTCCGGCACCACCTGCTGTATGAACTCGCAGATCTTCCTGAACTGCTTGGCCCGCGAGACGCAGAGCAGGCCCAGGTGCACGCAGACGCAGTGCAGCGGCGGCTTACCCTCCGGCAGTTGGATCTTGGCGTAAAGCAGGCCGCGCTTCTCTACGCGGTTGGTGGAGATGTCCACCCTTTCGGAATGCAGTATCGGGAAACGCGACAGGATGGCGTTGCCGTGGTGGCCGGCGGTATACACCACGTTCTTGCCGTAGGCGTGGTTGAAGCCGGAGACCTCGGTCATGAACTCGTGCTGCGGCTTGGCCGGCCAGCCGAAGTAGCGCTCGGCGTGGCGCAGGTTCTGGCCGACGACTTCCTGCATGAAGACGATGTCCGCGCCCGAGTCTCGCACGCAGTCGCGCAGCTCCGGCAGCGCGAAGCGCTTGTTGAGCGCGGAAAAGCCTTTGTGGGCGTTAATGGTAAGAAAACTGAGCTTCATCGGTCCCCCGCTGTTATAATACAAAAAAGCCCGGGGTCTCGGCCCCGGGCTTTTGCAGTGTAAGCGAGGCTAAACCTCAGTTCCCCGAGGTTGAGCCTCATTCCGCGTTTAGTAGCGGTAATGGTCCGGCTTGTAGGGGCCGTCCGTCTTTACGCCGATGTAGTCGGCCTGGGCCTTGGTGAGCTTGGTCAGCTTCACGCCGATCTTCTCCAGGTGCAGGCGGGCCACTTCCTCGTCGAGGTGCTTGGGCAGGCGGTACACGCCCACGGCCATTTTGTTGGTCCAAAGCTCGAGCTGGGCCAGCGTCTGGTTGGTGAAGGAATTGCTCATCACGAAGGACGGGTGGCCTTTGGCGCAGCCCAGGTTCACCAGGCGGCCTTCGGCCAGCAGGTACATCGAGCGGCCGTTGGGCAGGTCGAAGCGGTCCACCTGGGGCTTTATGTTGACCATCTTCACGCCCTTGGCGTGCTTGAGGGCTTCCACCTGGATCTCGTTGTCGAAATGGCCGATATTGCAGACGATGGCCTGGTCCTTCATCTTGAGCATGTGTTCTAGGCGGATGATGTCCTTGTTGCCGGTGGTGGTGACGTACAGGTCGCCTTCGCCCAGGGTGTCCTCCACGGTCTTGACTTCAAAGCCTTCCATGGCGGCCTGCAGCGCGCAGATGGGGTCTATCTCGGTCACGATCACGCGCGCGCCGAAGCCGCGCAGGGATTTGGCCGAGCCTTTGCCCACGTCGCCGTAGCCGCAGACCACGGCCACCTTGCCGGCTATCATTACGTCGGTGGCGCGCTTGATGCCGTCCGCCAGGGACTCGCGGCAGCCGTACAGGTTGTCGAACTTGGACTTGGTCACGGAATCGTTGACGTTGATGGCGGGGACCATCAGCTTGCCCGCCTCGTGCATCTGGTACAGGCGGTGCACGCCGGTGGTGGTCTCTTCCGAGACGCCCTTCCAGTCCTTCACGGCCAGGTGCCAGCGCTTGGGGGAGGACTTGAGGATGGCTTTCAGGCACTTGTTGAGTTCCTGCTCGTCCTCGCAGTCGGCTTTAGCGTTCAGGATCCCGGCATTGTCTTCCGCCGCCACGCCGCGGTGCATCATCATGGTGGCGTCGCCGCCGTCGTCCACTATGAGGTGGGGGCCCTTGCCGCCGCCGAAATCCAGCGCGCGCTCGGTGCACCACCAGTATTCGGCCAGCGTCTCGCCCTTCCAGGCGAACACGGGGATGCCGGTGGCGGCGATGGCCGCGGCGGCCTGGTCGCTGGTGGAGAAAATATTGCAGGAACACCAGCGCACTTCGGCGCCGAGGGCGGCCAGCGTCTCTATCAGGACGGCGGTCTGGGTGGTCATGTGCAGCGAGCCCATCACGCGCGCGCCTTTAAGGGGCTTCCTGGTCCCGAATTTCTCGCGCAGCGACATCAGGCCGGGCATTTCTTTTTCCGCTATCTCTATCTCGCGGCGGCCCCAGGCGGCCAGGCTCATGTCCCTGACTTTGAAATCTTTCTTCATGGTTTTTGCTTTCTCCTTGATCGCGTTGCTCATAGTTCCTCCGGGTTTTACCAAATTTGTATAAGTATAACTTTTTCCCATGGCGGGGGGGAATACCCGCGCCCTTTTTGTACAATTTAACTTATGCCGATCAAAAAGACCCTGCTGGCGCTGGCCGCCGCGCTGCTTCTGCCCGTTTCCCTGTTCTGCGAAGAGTGGGTGATCCCGCGCACTACCTATTACATCACCGCGGAGCAGCAGCAGCTGCCGGATTTCCCCGCGCCGCCCGAAGCCGGCTCCAAAAAAGACAAGGCGGACCTGGCCGCGCTCAGGGAGTGGCAGCTGAAGCGCACGCCGGAAGACTGCGCCAGGGCCAACGCGGGCGCGCACGCCGGCTACGAGGAATTTTTCGGTGACCTCAGCCCCTTCCCGCGCCCGCTGCCGCCGGCCGCCTCCGCTATCCTCAAAAGGGTAAAGACCGAAACCGACGGCGCGGCCGCGGATATCAAGGACATGTTCAAGCGCCCCCGCCCTTTTTTGCGCGACGCCGCGCTGGAGCCCTGCCTGGGCCGCATAGGCGGCCTGGCCTATCCCAGCGGCCATGCCACCATCTCGCGGCTGTTCGCGCTGCTCCTGGCGGACCTGGTCCCCTCCCGGAAGAAAGAATTCTTCGCTCGCGCCGACGCCGCCGCCCTGGACCGGGTGATAGGCGGCGTGCACCATCCTTCCGATATAAAGGCGGGCAAGCGGCTGGCCGAAAAACTTTACCGCCGTTATAAAAAAAGCCCCGCCTTCCGCGCCGACATGGCCGCCCTGCGGGAGCTGCTGGCGAAAGAAGCCGCCGCGCGATGAAGGACCTTACCACCGGCAGCGAAGGCCGGCTGCTCTGGAATTTTACCGTGCCTATGCTGATAGGCAACGTGTTCCAGCAGTCCTATAACGTCGTGGACAGCATTATAGTGGGCCGGGCTATCGACAAGTCCGCGCTGGCCGCGGTGGGCGCCAGTTTTCCAATAATTTTCCTGCTGGTGTCCCTCATCATCGGGGCCACCATGGGGTTCTCCATCCTTATCTCCCAGTACTTCGGCGCCAAAGATATGGCCCGCGTGCGCCGGGCCATAGACACTTCCTACCTGTTCCTGTTCTTTTCCTCGCTGCTGATGACGGCCGCGGGCCTGTTCTTTTCAAAGAGCATCCTGGTGCTGCTCAATACCCCGGCCGAGATCCTGCCGCAGGCGCTCACCTTCCTGCGCATCACCTTCGCCGGGCTGATCTTCCTTTTCGGGTACAACTCTATCAGCGCGGTGCTGCGCGGCCTGGGGGACTCGAAGACGCCGCTTTACTTCATGGTCTTCTCCACTATCCTTAATATAGCGCTGGTGCTGCTTTTTGTGACCGTGCTGCGCTGGGGCATAGCCGGCTCCGCCTGGGCCACGGTAATAGCCCAGGCCGTTTCTTTCCTGCTGGCCATCGTCTACCTCAACAGGACGCACCCGGTGCTGAAGTTCAGGATCAAAGGCTTCGAGTTCGACCGCGCCATCCTTAAAAAAAGCCTGGCCATAGGCCTGCCGTCGGGAGTGCAGAACATGCTGGTGGCGGGCGGCATGATGGCGGTGACGCGCCTGGTAAACGGCTTCGGCACGGACGCCGTGGCGGCCTTTACCGCGGCCGGCCGCGTGGACACTTTCGCCGTGATGCCGGCCATGAGCCTGTCCATCGCCATCTCCACTTTTGTGGGGCAGAACATAGGGGCGGGCAAAATGGAGCGCGTTAAAAAAGGGCTGAAGATGGCGCTGTATATCTCGGGCGCCACCTCGCTGCTTACCACGCTGGCCGTGGTGGTCTTCGGCTGGCACCTCATCTCGATGTTCAACTCCGACCCGGCCGTGGTCAGCATCGGCAGCCGCTACCTGCTGATAGTCGGCGGTTTTTATATCGTATTTTCCAGCATGTTCGTCATTAACGGGGCGCTGCGCGGCGCCGGGGATACTTTTGTCCCCATGATAGTGACCATCCTGGCGCTGTGGGGGATAAGGGTGCCCGTTTCCGTCTACCTGTCCGGCCGCCTGGGCACCGACGGGATCTGGTGGGGCATGCCCCTGGCCTGGATAGTGGGGTTGACGCTGTCCGCCCTTTACTACAGGACCGGGCGCTGGAAGCGCATGGCCGCGGTAAAACCGCCGCCTCCCGCGGCGGCCGCGGCGCCGCCGGAGGAAGAAGAGGCGGAGTGGAACGTGTCTAATTTTTAGGGGGAACTATGGGCGATAACGACAGGCTGGTCTATTCAACGGGGCCCGACGGCAAAGTGAACTGCCCCAACTGCGGCAAAACGCCCTGCGCCTGCCCGGAGGGGCTGGCCGGAGAACTGAGAAAAAGGACGCAGACGGAGCCGGTGCGCGTTTCCTTCCGCCGCACCGGCAAGGGCAGCGGGCTGACCTTGGTGGAGAAACTTCCGATGCACCCGGCCGGCAAGGAAGAGCTGCTTAAAAAATTAAAGAAGCGGCTTGGCGTGGGGGGGACGGTAAAGGACGGCGTGCTGGAAATACAGGGCGACCGCCGGGATTTTCTCAAGACCGAGCTGGAGGCCGCCGGCTACAAAGTGAGGCTGATAGGCTGACGCCGCGTCAGCTTTGCCAGTACCATTCCAGCTGCACGGGCGTGGGGGCCACGTCGGCCTGGCAGTCTTCGCCGCCTTCCTGTTTCATCCTGGGCAGTATTTCGCAGAATTTCCATTTATCGCCGCTGCGCGCGAATACCCAGTATTCCGTGAAAGGCTGCGGGGCCGCGTCGCGGTGCAGGGGCTTTCCCTCCCGGCTGAGCGCGCGCGCCGCGCTGGCGTTTATCCTGGCCGTGAATTCGTCCATACGGCTGGCGTTCTTGTCGGCGCGCGAGGTCAGCACGATCTCCGCTTTGCGCGTGTAGAGGTCCTTGAATTCGAAGCTGAGCTCTTCGCCCGCCGCCGAGGCCATCATTTTTTTAAGTTTCGCCGCGGCTTCCGGCAGGAGCCCGTCCAGTTGCAGCTCTTCCGGCCGGCCTTTTTCCCAGGCCCCGTAGACGTTCTGGAAAGCCAGCGTGGCGGCTATTTCCATCTTTTGTTTGTCCCAGGGATCGCCGGAGGAGTCGAACCTCCGCGGCTTCTCCGGGGCGGGAACAGCGTTTTGGGCAAACAGCCCGGCCGCGGCTATGGGCAGCGCCTGCGCCGCCGCGGCGATCGCCGGCCCGGCTGCGGGCATGGCTGCCCCTGACCGCACCGGCGCCGCCGGCAGGTTGGGCGCGGTCAGGATATACTCGTCGGTAGTCTGGTTGATCCGCGCCGGGGCCCAGTTGCCGTTGAAGCGCCCGAAGGTCCAGAACTCCTGAAAGGTTTTTAGGTCGCGGCTGCCGCGCAGCGGGTTATGGTTGACTTCACCGATGGTATAGTCCCTGGCGGAAGCCGTTATCAGCGCGGTGAAGGACCTGGCGGCCGGGTCCGCCGGAAAGCGCACGTGGACGAAATCCAGGCCGCTTACCGTGACGTCTTCCATCATGTTGATCTCGCCGCGGGCGCGCAGGCTTTCCACTTTGGCGCTGTGCCCGGCGTAAAGTTCCGGCGCCAGGCGGCCGCGCAGGGGGGAATAGTCGCGCGCCTGCCAGGCGGCCTGCACGGCCAGGAAAGATTCCCTGACCATGGCTTCCAGGCCGGCGGGCCTCATGGAAGGGTCGGCTGAAGCCAGGCTTTCCATTATCGCGCGGGTTTCGGCGGCGCGGGCTTCCACGTTCTGCCGCGAGAATAACCGCTCCGGAGTTCCTTTGTCGAAAAAGCGCTCCTTTGTCCTGACCAGCATCACCATGACCACCAGGGCCATGGTCATGAAAGTGGAAATGTCGGAGATGCCGCCCTTGCCGCTCCTGGACCTGCCGCTGCGGTAGCTGTATCCGCCCCCGCCTTTGTTGTGCGCTATGAAGCCGTCGGCTATAAAGGTGTGCGGCGGGGCCACTTCCAGGTTGTAGACGTCGGTTTCCCCGCCGTACTTGATCTTTTTTATTTTTACCCAGGCCAGGCGCCCGTCGCGCATTATGCCTATTTCCTCGCCGCGCTTCAGTTTGCCGGCCTCAACGAACCCGCCGCGGGTAAGCAGCGGGTGCTCGTTGGTGGTGCGCAGCACCGCTTTGTTGGCGGCGGTCAGCGTGAGCAGCCGGGACCGCTCTTTGATGAAATTCTGGACCGGCACCTGCATGAGGCCGCTTTCGGAGTAGGCCAGGACCATGTCGCCGCGGCGCACGTCCTCTATGGGGATGCCTCCCGCGGTGGTGGCCACAATGGTGCCGGCGGCGAAGCAGCCCCCGCCGCCTCCGCCGCCGCCCCCGCCCGCCCTGGCCTGGGCCGGCGCGGAAGGCAGCGCTATTATCGCAGCCAGCAGCAGGTATCTCATCGGTTTAGTGGAGGGCAGCTATCAGGCCGCCCAGGACCGCCGCCGCTATGATCACGCTTACGCCCAGGATGGCGGCGGAGACGATGCGCCCGAAATAATCCGCCACGGTGCGGTTGCCCCGGATGATCTCTTTGCCCTCGTCCATGTTGGGGGTGATCTTGTCGAAGATCCTGGGGATGCGAGAAGAGAACCAGATCAGGAGGAAAGACCCGGCCGTGCCCCCTATGAGCGAGAAAATCACGGCCCAGCCGATGTTCATCATGGTTTCTGTCATAAAAGCCTCCGTTGTGCTAAAGCGTAGTGTATATCTTTTGCGCTTTAATGTCATCAGGCGAATTGATATACTTTCAGCGTTATTTATTTTCAGGAGGGGGGACGATGAAAAAGATACTTTTAGCTTTGCTGGCGCTGGGCGTGCCCGCTTCGGCTTCCGCGCAGTGGTTCTATGATATCCGGCCTTTGCTGGACCTGCAGACCGGGAAATTCCAGTCGATAGTCAGGCCTTACCGCGACCGCGGCGAGCGGTTCCAGAGCGCGCGCGTAAGCGCCCTGCAGATGACGGTGGCCATAGAAGACGAGAATAACCAGCTTACTTTCGAGAACTGGGCGGATAACAGGGCCGATATGAAGCGGGACGCCTCCACGCTGAAGGCCGAAGCCGGGCTCACCAGCGGGAAATCCTATACCGGCGCCGTTAAGAACGACGACAGCGGCCGGCGCTTCGGAGCTTACGCCCGCGTCGGGGCTTTCGAACTGGAAGGCCTCTCGATCGCGCAGAAAAGCGAGACTCCCGGCGGCGACGATGAATATAAGAAAACTTCCGCCGGGGCGGGGTTCTCTTTCGGCGGCGACGGCCTGGCTTTCGGGGCCCACGCCAACCTGAACAAGTCCGAAGATGCGGACGCCGAGATGGAGACCTCTAACAACTCCCTGGGCGGCGGCCTGATGCTGCGCACCGATCTTTATGAACTGGGCGCTACCCTGGACTATGTTTCCCACGGCGTGGAAATGAAGAGCGTCAACGCCGAGCTGCCGCTGAAAGGGCCTTCACTCGGGGTTCACGCCCTGCTGAAGCCCTTTAAGGGGCTGACGGCCGCGGTGCGCGGTTCTTTCGCCAAGCTCTCCGGAGAAGCGGATTGGGCCGGCACCAAGTTCGACTATGAAGCCGACCAGAAAGAGCTGGGGGCCAGGCTGGAGTGGAAGTTCGACGCCATCCCGGTGACCCTGGGGCTGGAGTATTCCAGGTTCCTGTACGCTCCCGGCGGCACCGTAGGCGCCCTCACCCAGGATACGGAATATGACCACGACCTTAAAACCGCCGGGGCGGCCCTCAACCTGTTCGGCGGCCGGCTCATGCTCGGGGCGGAAGCCCAGCTGCTGAGCACGCACATGGAAAATATCCAGAACGGCGCTCTCGACGACGAGGACGACCAGGATTACCGCACCATCACCGGCGGCGCCGAGCTGTGGCTGCTGCCCGGTTTCGCCGTGAGGGCCTCGTACCAGAAGCTGGTGGAGGAAGGGCAGGCCGGCAGCGACGACATTCTTAACAATACCATGGCCGCCGGCGTAGGGTTCAAAGGGGAAAGTCTCTGCCTGGACGCCGCGCTGCGCCGCGTGACCCAGGACGAGGACGCCGTAAATCCCAACAAATACAACGACGCCCGCGTCATGCTGACGCTGAAATTCTAAAAACGGCGCAAGCCGGTTTTAAGGGGCCCCGCCGGCGAAGGCGGGGCCTTTTATTTTATAAAAGGGCCGGAAAATGCTAAAATATAATCTCGGCAGTTCCCGGTAGGCTTTGTCCTTAGCTCTGTCAGTTCCCGGCAATTTTTACTGCTAAATAACCCGCAAGGCGGGCCGTGCTTCTATGATAACCCTCAGGAACGTAAACAAATCATTCGGTAACCAGGTCCTTTTCGAGGACGCCTCCCTGCAGATAAACGAAGGGGAGCGCTTCGCCCTGGTCGGCCCCAACGGCGCCGGCAAATCCACGCTTTTCAAGATGATGCTGCGCGCCGAGGAAGCGGACGACGGCGAGATCCAGTTCAAAAAAGGCGTGGTGGTAGGCTACCTCCCTCAGGAGAACCCGCCCGTTTCCGAACGCTCCGTGATAGAGGAAACCCTGGACGGCGTGGAGGACTACGACGGCCGTATAGAGGCCGAGGGCAAGTCCATCCTGATGGGCCTCGGTTTCAAGGTCACCGATTTTCCCCGCAAGGTCAACACGCTCAGCGGCGGCTGGGCCATGCGCGTGGCCATGGGCAAGCTGCTGCTGAAGAAGCCCGACCTGCTGCTGCTGGACGAGCCCACCAACCACCTGGACCTGGACTCGCTGATCTGGCTGGAAGAATATTTGGGCCGCTACCAGGGCGCCATCTTCGTCATCTCCCACGACCGCGACTTCATCAACAAGATCTGCAACGCCATAGTTTCCCTGCAGGACAAGACCCTGCGCGTCTACCACGGCGACTACGAAAATTTCCTGGCCCAGCGCCAGTCGGAGAAGGAAAAGGTTTACTCGGCCTGGCGCCTGCAGCAGGAGGATATAGCGCAGATGGAGGACTTCATCGCCCGCAACCGCGCGCGCGTCTCCACCGCTTCCCGCGTGCAGAGCATGATAAAGCGCCTGGAAAAGCTGGAGCGCATAGAGCTGATCCAGGAAGTGAAGACGGTAAAGATGCGCTTCCCGCAGCCCGGCCGCACCGGCACCAAGGTGCTGGAGCTCAAGGACATAAGCAAGATCTATAACGTGCCCGACCAGGAGCCCATAAAGGTTTACGAGAATTTCAATTTCGAGCTGCAGCGCGGGCAGAAGATGGCCTTCCTCGGCCATAACGGCGCCGGCAAGTCCACCCTTTTAAAAATGCTGGCCGGCGTGATAGAGCCGGACTCCGGCGAGCGCGTGCTGGGCCTTAACGTGAAGACCGGCTATTTCTCCCAGCACCGCGAGGGCATCCTGGACCCGCGCAAGACCGTGCTGCAGGAAGCCATGGACAACGACCGGATGAACCCGGAGCTGGCGGTCAGGACCGTGCTGGGCACCTTCCTGTTCCCCGGCGACAACGTTTACAAGAAG
>Ga0209211_10001133_pt1 | contig 52022 bp, 73 predicted proteins | sample RifGroA2_FD_183992 | JGI IMG/M metagenome (GOLD analysis project Ga0209211, IMG submission 183992) | Groundwater microbial communities from Rifle, Colorado, USA - Groundwater A2 (SPAdes) (version 2) | ecosystem: Environmental > Aquatic > Deep subsurface > Groundwater | place: Rifle, Colorado...
GAAAGGCACTTGCGAACAGGGTACTACCCTCACTCAATGCAGCAAAATATCACCTGCGCAAAACATTCAATAACAGTAAAGAGCTGCCAAAAATGTTTTATTATTTAAGAGATTAACTATTATACCCTTTACCTATATGCCACCTTTTCTGCAAGTCTTGGCTGCATCCTCTGTGCAATCGATCCTCTCTTGAATCGATCAATACGATCATACACTTCCCCCTCAGAGATGCCCCTGGCGATCGCTCCATCGAGAAGCTCTAGAAATTCGTAGATTGTCGTGCACCCCAAAGACTGGTAGGGAAGCCCAGGAGACATGATGGGACAGCCCGGGTCGATGAGCACCACAAGCTCATACCGATCAAAACGCCTAGCACGCTGCCATCCATGACCATTTTTTGAAGGGAGGAAAGCATTTTTTCGCCTGACATGCATCATCACCCGCTCTTCCTCCATAGGAAGCTGGCCAATGATACAAAATTCTCGCGGCAGGTACTGCTCAAGAGGAAATGCATATGCATGAAACTCCCTTATGCTCTGCTTCTCCTGGGTTGCCTTGACCATATACCAGATGGTAATAAATAATCAAATTAAAAGGTTTTGGTTGGAATAGTTAGATCAATAAGGGTTAGATCAATAAATGCCCAATGACATAGAGCACCGTCAAAGGGATGAAGATGATCCACCATGCCTTCTTGTTCCATGCGCGGATATTCTTCCCCTCAAAAGGCTCGATCGGGAGAATTTCCAGATACGTGCCCATAAAGAGCAGGATCATCGTGATCTGGGTCACCAGAGAAGGCATGAAGAAGTTCCAGAGCCAAAAGATGATAAATGCAACAAATGTGATGATGGTGATGATAAAAGCAATCCTTCCCTCTGCAACATTCTCCTCATCACCCTTGAAGGTAGTCCCCGCAAGTGAAAAAACATTCCCAAGCCATGCGGTAATGATTGTAATTAATGCCCCAAACCACCACATGACATATTCCGAATGGGCCTTGAGCCTCTTGTCCATCACCAGGCGGGTCAGATGACGGATGAGATAGATCAGGATATTGACGATGAGAGCAGCCAGGAGAAAAGATTTTACAGGGAGGACTGGCGAGAGATATGTGTATGCCAGCCCGAAAGCAAAAATGCTCGCCGCAATCAGGATGGCAAATATCTCCCGGTATTTGATCTCGAGTCCTTTGATATTCATCGTCCTTGCCTGATCCTTTACCTTCTTTTTCTTCTTGAACACGTTCATGACCTTATCTGTGAAGAACTCCTGGATCGCTTCTAAGATGATCTTTCCAAAGAGTGACCAGAGCCAGATCAGGGAAAAACCGATTGCTGCCGCTGCTGCTGGGACGTATTCTACCGGTATGATCTTTCTTAGAGGGGAATTATAAGGGCCGGTCTTTGCGAGGCCAGAAAACCCTGCGCGGTCAGAGAAGACGACCATTTTTTGCTCTCCTGAATCAAGATAGGTCACGGAACCGAGCGATAAGTCATCTGACTCCTGCTCAAAAACAGGATCTGCAACGGCCATTGCCGTGATCATGTTCTGCCTTGGGCCGCCGATGAGCACCACAATTTTCCCTGTCTCATCTCCAGGCCGGAAATCATCTTCCCTGATGAGAGGCACATCTGCCAGGTCGGGAGATGCATCTTTCAAGAACAAGAACATCTTCTTCTCCAGATATGAAGCGTATTGCCCCTCGACAATCACCACATTGTCACCATTGTCGATAAAATCGCCCACCTTGTCCTTGACCTGGGACACATCATCCATGACAGAACCAGAAACAGCAGCGATGCAAAAGAATAGCAGAATGACCCAAAGAATCTTTTTTTTCATCATGCCCCCCCGTTTCTTTCATCATCACTTATTTAAATGTTTCGAACGTTAAACATAACATTTTTATACAAATTTTGTTTATACATGAATATCATTCTTGAGGGTGATACACAATGGCATATACATTACCGGATCTTGGCTACGCATACACTGCGCTCGAACCTTTTATCGATGAGCAGACCATGCGCATCCATCATACCAAGCACCACCAGGCGTATGTAGATAAGTTGAATGCAGCGCTTGAGGGACAAGCAAATCTCCAGAAACTCAGCGTTGAAGAGCTCATCACTGATCTCTCGAAAGTCCCGGAGGCAATAAGGACTGCTGTTCGAAACCATGGCGGGGGCCATGCAAACCACAGTTTCTTCTGGCAGCTTCTCAAGAAGGACACAGATGGTCCAAAAGGTGAGATGAAGAGCTCCCTAATCGAGAGCTTTGGGAGCATTGATGGGTTCAAGGAAGCATTCACGAAGTCGGCAGCAGGTGTTTTTGGATCTGGGTGGGCATGGCTTGTTGTGGACAAAGGAAAGCTTGCCATCATCCAGACACCAAACCAGGACAGTCCTCTTAGCATCGGGAAAAAGCCGATCCTTGGCCTCGATATTTGGGAGCATGCCTATTACCTAAAATACCAGAACAAGAGACCGGAATATATCGAAGCATTTTTTAATGTGGTCGATTGGATCGTCGTTGAAAGGCATTATTTATCGGAAAGAGGGTAAGATGAAACCAGGGAAAAAAACAGGAGAATTGATGAATGTCCAGGTGACTCAGGAGTTTCTTGCGGCATACAAATATTTTGGGATGGCAGCATATTTTGACTCTCAAAGCCTCCAGGGCTTCGCCCACTGGATGAAGGTGCAGGCAAAAGAAGAGCTTTCCCATGCAATGAAATTCTATGAGCACCTCCATGATCGGGGAAGCACAGTGAGCCTTGGAAGCATAGAAAAACAAGAGACAAACTTTGCATCAGCGCTAGCGGCAGTTCAAGAAGCATTGGCCCATGAGCAAAGAGTAACAATACTCATCAATGCCATTGCAGAGGCATCAGAACAAGAGAAGGACTATCCATCAAGGAATTTTATTGGATGGTTCATAGCAGAACAAGTCGAGGAAGAAAGCTCTGCTTACCTCCTCATCGAACAAGTGAAGATGGTAGGGGAGAGCAAGCCATCATTGCTCATGCTCGACCGCAAGCTTGCAAAAAGAGAATAATGGCAACACTCAAGTCTCCGTCCGGAGCAGTTGAACTGCCTGATGGATCACCCATTAAGAAAGCAGCAGAAGAGCTGGGTGTTCCTTTTGGATGTGAAGAGGGCAGATGCAGGACTTGTGAAATAACTGTTCTTGAAGGGCAAGAGAACCTCGCCCCCATGAATGAGCAGGAAAAGACCCATGACTTAGAGCAAGGTCATCGGCTTTGCTGCCAGGCAAAAATAAAAAAAGGAAGCGTGACCATAGACTTCTAAGGAGGAATGATGATAAATGATAAAGATTAATCAACCAGCACCAGCGTTTAGCGCAACTGCATACCAGAATGAGGAATTTAAGAGGGTGTGCCTCTCAGACTTTAAGGAGAAGTGGGTCATCCTCTTCTTCTATCCGGCAGACTTTACGTTTGTCTGCCCAACAGAATTAGGCGGCCTAGCGGATCACTATGAGGAGTTTAAGAAGCTTGGCGCAGAGATTCTGTGCGTCTCTTGCGACACAGAATTTGTCCACAAGGCTTGGCATGATAACTCTGAAACGATCAAGAAAGTATCGTTTCCAATGATCGCTGATCCTACGCGAAAGATGTGCCGGGATTATGAGACACTCATCGAAGACGAAGGATTGTCCTTTAGGGCTACGTTCATCATCGATCCTGATGGGGTGCTCAAATCAATGGAGATGAACGCGAACAACGTCGGCAGGAGCACCAAAGAGCTTCTTCGGAAGATGAAAGCATTGCAATTTGTCAGGAAGAACAATGGCCAGGTGTGCCCAATCGATTGGGAAGAAGGGGAAAAGACCCTCACCAACGGCATTGACCAAGTTGGCAAGATATGAAGAAGAACATGATGCCACAATCCATTATTGCAGCAGGAATGCTTTTTCTTTTTTTAGGGATTGTTTTGATACTGACCGGCTCTTTTTGGTCTGCCATGCATTCTGGAGAGCGCAGGACAGAAACAGGCATTTTTGGAATGATTGGGTTTATCCCTTTTGGTTTTGCAACAGACAAAAGGCTTTTTTATCTTGGCCTCGCCCTCACTGTATTCTTTTTCCTGTTATTTCTTATCCTTGGCAGGGGAAGACATGGATGATGCCCAAAAGCTCATCATGAAGATCAGAGTGCTCCAGAAAAGTGAGATTGGAAAGCTAGTTGATAAGAGACTAAAGGAGTTTTCCAGACTATTCTCTGAACCGGAGCAGGTGTGGTTCTCTGAACTTTGCTTTTGCATCCTTGCTGCGAATGCAAAAGGAAAAAATGCGCTGCTAATACAGCAGGAGCTAGGAGCAAAGCTCCAAACACTCCCAGAACATGACCTTGCAGCATTTATCAGGAGCAAGAACCATCGGTTCCATAACATGAAAGCATGCTATATCTGCCTGGCGCGGGAACAGAAGGGATTTCGAAAAATTCTCAGAAGGTTGATCAAAGATGATGAAAAAAAGGCAAGAGAATGGCTCATTCTCCACATCAGGGGTATTGGGATGAAGGAAGCCAGCCATTTCCTTCGAAACATCGGCTGCGAGCACTTTGCCATCATTGACCGGCATGTCCTTTCGATAGTGGTGGATCATAAGGTAATAAAAAGACCTGCAAGCATCACGAAGAAGGTTTATCTTGATTGTGAAAGATGGCTGGAAGAAATCTGCCATGCATTGTCCATGAGCCAAGCTGAACTCGACCTTTACCTGTGGTATATGAAGACGGGGGTTGTGATGAAGTGAGGGATGTGTTCACCCAAAGAAATTCTTCATATGTTTTTTTGTCAAATCATGCAAAGCGATGACAAACAATGACTCTGACCATCCAAGGGGGGTGTTCTCATTTGCTAAGTCAGAGTTTGAATAATACAGCTCTGGCAATCCTCTTTTTGTCATGCATGCCTTTGCTTTCTCTACCAGTTCTTCTGCCTTTTCTTTGTTCCCCAGTTTCTCGTGGATGATTGCCAGCCAGGAAAGGCCCATCGTCCACTCCGCCTCTTCAGAATACCCATCAGGGTTCTTGTTGTAGTAATAATCATTCTTATACCGAATCACCCCATGCTTTCGAAGCAGGTGATATTCTACATTCTCAAGGATATCTTCTTCCTGCTTTTTTGTCACAATACTGTACGGCCAGATGAGAGACAGGAGGGCTAGATCAGCAAATTTCCTCTCTGACTCTCTTGGCAGGAGGTAAGAGAGGCTTTCTTTGCCTTTCTGGATCAGGGAAGAAGGCACTTCAATTCCTTTGATTTTCTTTATCATCTGCAATCCTGCAGCGCAGGCGCCAACAGAGCTCGCATGGATCTCCTCATCCTCTTCCCACATCCCCGAATCTCTGTCATGCCAGTATTCGATGCTTTCAAGGTAATGGACTAATTTTTGAGTGATGCGATAATCATCTTCTTTCATGAGTATTTCCTGGGCATGGACATGCTGGATCTCGCCGAGCTTGAAGAGGATCGCCCCAACAGAATCATTCTGCTTGTTGCCCCACTCATCCCAGAACTCATCAAATGTCTTTGGATGATACCTTGCATGGATATATTTGAACTTTGCATCAGGTTTTTCCCGAATCGCCCAGTCGATTTTATACTCGTGTTTCAGGAAGATATCAAGGATCGCGCGGTATGTCTTATGAACAATGCTCCATTTCCCGAGGATTTCAAATGCAAGGCATTCATAGAAGTTGTCCCGAAGCCATGCCTTATCATATCCGGTGTTGACATTTTTTTTTGAGGCGGCAAAGAGTCCGGAGGAGTATTGGAGCTTCTTTAGAATAGAAAGATGCATCTTTATGATATCATCATGCGTCAGCCTCTTTTTGAATATCATCCTTGATTTTATTCTATTCAGAGTTTAAAAACATTGCGAAGAGATGGCAAAGTCAAGAATAGTGTGAAAGTCAAGACCGTCTGAGCCACCATTGCCATTATTACCATTGGTAATGATGGCTGGCCAGACGTAGCCGAGAAAAGCGAGGCGAAGTAGGGCTTGAATTTCACACTTAATTTGGTTATACCAAAAGAGATGATCCTTGCAGATCATTGGCTCTTGCACCCGCTAAAATTTTATAAATCATTTGACATAACTGCTATCATGGTCGAATGGAATACGGTCATCCTTGCCGGAGGGTATGGCACGAGGCTAGGTGCCCTGACCGCGAGCACCTCAAAAGTCCTGCTTCCCGTAGGGCCCCAACCAGTCATCCAGTACACGCTCGATATGGTTGCCCCTTTCCATCAAGAGAATGGTGGGAAATGCTATGTCTCAACCAATAGAAAGTATATCAAAGATTTTATGGATTATTTCATGGGGCATCCACAATCTCTGCCAATTTATTTCCATATTCAAGACAGCCAAACGAACAATGACCGGCTGGGCAGTATTGGAGCGCTAGAGAACCTCCTGACAACTGATCCTTGCCTTCTCGAGCAGGAATGCCCGCTTCTTCTCCTCGCTGGAGACACAATTTTTCCTTTTGCTGCAGAAGAAATAATCAGCAGATATGAACGTGAAGCGGTCACGGCAGTTAGTGATATTGCCCTGCACTCGCCAGCAGGCATTGATCCGATGGGACGCGCAAAACGGTTTGGCACCGTAGTGCTGAACGGCAGGAGGATCACACATTTTGAAGAAAAGTCACCCCACCCAACATCGCTCGCATCATTCCCTTGTTATGCGCTCTCCCTTGAAAATCTTATCGGGGTCTGCCAGTATATTGCTGAGGGGCATGATCCTGATGCGATGGGCCATTTCATGGAATGGATCGTTCGGACAAGGAGAGCTTTTGCATTCATATTTGATGAAGTTGCATTTGATATTGGCGTACCTGAGGAATATGAGGCAGCATGCAGACAGTATGCAACTCACCAAAAGACCCAGCTCCCGCAAGCGCCTATCACTTGCTGGAGAATAGAAGAGAACCTGCTTATTCCTTCTTCTTAAACTGGGTATATCCGCACTTGCCGCATGTTGTCCGGTTCTTATGGACAGCAAGATACACTCCCGGGCCGCATTTTGGGCAGAATTCGGTCTTGAGCTTCGTTTTATCATAGAGGCTATGCACTTTTGTGCCTTTTTTCCTTTTGATCTGCGCTGGAGCTTTTGCTTTTTCTTTTCCCATGGCCTACTCCGCCCCCTCTTTCTTTTTCTCTTCTGGAGCGTGCTTCTTAGATTTCTTGTGGATCGACTCGATCCTTTGCAGGGATTCTGCAGAATCATAGATGAATAATTCAATGGTGGCAGCCCTGCTGCCATACAATGTTGAAATGCTCTTGATAATGATGCATTCTGGCTTTGCTTTCTCAGACTTTGCCAGTGCCTGAATAATAGACACCCGAGAGGGAGTAGTTGTCTGGTCCTTGACAGTTGCCTTGAGCTCTTTTCTTTTCAGGAGCTTGTTCTCTTTCCTTTCAATAATTACTATTGTCATCGTATCTTTATGGCGTATTCGGCTTCTTTCTTTGTGCCAACCTCATGTGCAATCAAAGACTTTTCAGGATTAAGGATGTGGAGCCTTCCCTGCCAGCTGTTTGCTGTTTGGGAACTGCCGCAGGATGGGCAGGATTCTCCATCATACAGGCATTTGCATGAACGGCAAGCTTTCTTTTTCATTCTTTCTTCCCCTTAAACCATTCTAGCTTACCCAGCATGTCCTGCCTCATCGTAAGGCCGATCTTGACATTTGGCAAGTCTTTGTAGGAAATAGCAATGATCCTTGCCTGGCAGTCATCATTGACTTTCAGCGTTTTCTTTGATTCCTTCCCGACAAGCACCTTATCCTTGCTAAAAGAGACAAAGTCATCCATTGTCTGGGAGACATGTATCATCCCCTCAAGGGGTCCAATCGTGATAAAAGCGCCAAAATCTGCAAGGTCTCTGATCCTTCCGAGGACCACCTCCTGGAGGTCTGGCTTGAATGTGAGGAGCGTAAAAGAGGTCTCATAATATGCTGCACCATCGCCGGGGATAATAATGCCATCCTGAACCTCATCAACAGCGGAGACATCAATCACGATGCCAAGGTCTTTTGATATATACCCCTCATATTTCTTCTTGATCTGTTCAGTGATTGATTGTGTGACATTTGCCCCAAACAGGTTTGGTGGTACTCTGATGTGGTCTTTTACTTGGGATTTGAAAAACATGACAATGAGGGTCGTGAGGGTATTTATAAAGCTTATGGTTTGTGGTCATCAAGGATGGGTGATGCTCACCCTCTCGTTTCCATCCCCTTTGCCCGGATAATAATCTTTATATAGCACAACTGCCAGAGCAGCATATGATCTCCAGAGGTGGAATGATGAGGATAATGCTGATGATAATCATCGTCATGCTCCTTATTGGCTGTGCTCCAAGAGAAGCAGAAGAACTAATAAAAGATACTCAATCCGAAAAAGGCGTTCCTATGACTGTTGAAGAGGCTGGGGCAATAGTACTTTCTAGCGATTGTGTGAAAGAAGGCAGCATCAAAGGGGAGCCGTTCTATAATAATATCACCTATACATGGTGGTTTGACCTGGATATTGATAAGCCGGGATGCAGTCCTGCATGCGTTGTCGAAGATGATAAAACAGCAGATATTAACTGGCGCTGCACAGGGCTAATTGTTGATGGGCCGCAAAATCCTGAAGAAAGGCATGATTGTAAGGAGAAAGAAAGGGCGCAGGATGTCTGTATTGAGCTCTATCAGCCGGTGTGCGGATGGTATACTGAGGATATCAAGTGCTTTGCTTATCCTTGCGCAGAAACCTTTTCTAACGGGTGTTTTGCCTGCAATGATATGAAGGTGGCATACTGGACACAAGGGGAATGCCCGCAAACAGGATCTAGTCAAGGATAAGGTATTTCTTTTGGCGCATGGTCAATAAGAGGCCATGAGCTGCCCTGATCCTTTTCCTCAATACCGCATCCATTGTCGCGATGCGGTAGCCTTCTTGTGCCAGCTTGACCAGAGCATCATCGGCATTTTTTGCGTGCTTTGTCTCAAGTACTTGGACATTGAAATGAAGATAGAGCTGAAGGGCAAGCGACGCTTGCTTCTTCTCTTTTCCTCCCCGGGCAATGAGGCCATTGATCTCCCGGACGCATTTGTCAAGAGTAAATAAGCGGTGCGAGCCAGGGAAGAGGCGGTCAATCTCTGAATAGATGTCAACGTTAAACTGCACTGGGATCATTAAAAAGTTAGTGTCGAGGATGATTTTTTCCATTCTTGGATAGTTCCTGGCATGTTGACAATGGCTTATGCATGGTGGCTGGATGCTTTTAAAACCTTGGGTTTTGTCACAGGAGCTTTTCTTCTCTTTTGGATGCCCTTTTTTTCCTGTTGGACTGGGTGGAGATATTTTGTCGTTATTGTTGAGAGGAGGATGCTGTAGAGGATGAACACGAGGATGTAGTTGAGCAGTTCAGAGATGCCGGCAATGTTTGTGAGGCTGGACAATGAGAAGGTGACAACTGCAACAGGAATGCCTTTTGATACATTTAATGTTAAGAACCATTGCTCGCTTCGGGTGATTGTGCCTTTCAAGGCTATCTTAACTGAGAGATAACGAACTGCAAGGTAGATGGTAAAAAGGATGACGGACTTAAAGATGAACTGGAAGGTCAGCGGAAAATTGATGATATAGCCAAGAAGGACAAAGAGGAGTATTTCCAGTGCATTGGAAAAAATGGAAGAGAAACCCATCAATGATATTTTCTCTTTGATCCTGATGCTGCCAAAAAAGAGTCCAAGGGTCGTGACAGCAAGCACCCCATTGCCCCCCAGCTGCTGTGCTAGGACATAAGAGAGGAGGGCTGCGATAATGATTGCAAGGGGAGAGAGCGTCTCTGAATAATACCTGCTCATGAACTTGAAGATGATGATGCCAATGAGGATGCCTGTTCCAACGCCAGTGATGACCTGAGTCAACAATGGCCCAATCTGGTTGGTGATTGCCGGGAGGCCTTGGCCTTGGAGCAGGTTTATGATGAGATCAAGGATGATGAAAGGGATGAGAACGGTAAATGGGGTATTGAGGATTGATTCCACTTTCAGGAGTTCCACAGCCCTGGAGATGTTGTTCCCGAACATTGATAAAACCACATCTGGGGAGGTGCCAGACATCACCGCGGCAAAGATCATCGCCACAAAGAAGAAATGGATATTGAGTGGAAAACCGATAAGAAGCCAGGTGGCAAGGGTCATGATGGTGAGATTGAAGAACAGGAAGATGAATGCCAGCTTCACAGCTTCAGTTGAATGGTCTGAGAATTCCCTCAGCTTGAACCGGGCGCAGGCGTCAAAGACGATCATCACCAATGCAATAATGCCGATGCTTTCGAGAAACAGCGGAGTAAAAGCGATCCTTGGCAGGAGGGGAAAGTGAGCGATGAGTATTCCAGAGATGAGGAGGAGAAAGACATTTGAAATCGAGAAGCGCTTTGCGAGGATTGCGCAGAGGAGTCCAATGAGTAGGATGCTCACCAGGTAGCTCAGGTAAATTATAGTATCTGCCATCCTCTTTTTCGATGGAATCCCCAGCAATGTAGTTTAAATAGTTATTGGTCGAGAAGTTGATTTCAATAGGGAGATTAGAGTTAAACAGTATGTACGATTTCCGTAATCTTTTTATAAAAAACCGGATTATCTTCAGTTGTGATTATCAATGAGCTTTTATGACACACTAAAACAAGTCTACCATGATAAGACCACCCAGGTCCGGGATTCCTTCTCTCAGATGAGGAACAATCTCTATATGTTGCCTTCCAGGCTAGAACGGATGGTCAGTCCGTTGCAGCCAGCGTATCTTGGGCCTTCTATCGAGACGCTAGCCCCAAGATCTGCGCTTATCCCATTGACGATGTATAATAAGGGGAGAAGCAGAGGAAATGGTCATGTTCCTGATGACTCGTATCAGGGCAGCCAAGGTGGTTCGAATAACGGTTCTGGAAGAAAGCTCAGTAAGAGAGCAAAGGCTGCTGAAGCACGAAAACGGGCTGAAGAAGAGAGTAAGAGACGGGCAGCAAATAGAAAAAGAAACCAAGATGATGATACTCAGGAGCAAAGAGATGCCACCACAAAAGCTCGGCAAGGTGCAAATGGAGCTACGAGAGGAAAGGGAATCCAAGAAAGTGAGCCTGCCCAAAGAAAGACCCGTCATGACGAAGGAAGGTTATTCTGGTAAATTTTTATCACTTTTTAGTGACTAATTAACGAAAGTTTTATAAACAACAAAAGACCCCTCAGCCCATGGAAGTGCCACCTGGATCAGCAGTTATTTATCTTCTTCGACATCTCCCTTCGCTCCAGAACAGGCAGGGTCATGGAGGATACAACACTCCGCTCGCAGAGTGTTCTGAAGAGCGAGAAAAGCTCTTAGCGTTCATCCATTCCCTTGGGACTATTGATCTGCTTGTCTCTGGAACATTAGATCGCCATCTTGGGACAACAAACGCCATCATCGAAGATATTCATTATGAAGGCACCACATTGTTTGACAACCGCCTCAATGCAGTTCTTAATTCGCCGCTGACAGAAAAGTCTGCAGAGGAAACAACAAAACGATTCCATCTTGATCGGTTTGCTCCAGACGCTGATGGAGTCTATAGACGTGAAGGCATCGCTTTTGATCCAGGAGAGATGGGAATCTTTCCGTTCGATCCGTTATACTGCCGCGCATATTTATCCAGGCAGCTTCGGGAAGAAGTATTTCCTGATGAACAGACTCTTCCTTCATTTGATACCTTAACATTCAAGACCAGAGAGGTTTATAGCCGGTTAATAGAAGCTGTCAAGCGATTTCAGAGTAATCCACCGATGGTGATACTCAGCGTCGGCTCATGTTCTTCTAATGCACTGCTCATAGAATACGCTACCCAAAGGACAATAGGTGAGATTATTGTCCAGCCGGATGGTGATGGCATCTTTCGGCCAGGCATCGTCTATGGAGATCCTGCTTTGATTCCCCCTTCTGTCCCAAGAAATCCTCTTTTTCCACAGCAGCATGGCCAGGTTTCCGCATTAGCCATCCTGCCAACGCTGGGTGATGCCTCTCCAGTCTATGCGAACATTGATATAGATTATCTTCTTGGAAATCATAATGGACCATCAGTTCATTGACCTTGGGAGGCGCAATAAAGGATTGTATTGGGAGTATTTGAGTGCATATTCTTTTCTTCATACAGTAATGGAAGGAACTGCTTTTGCTATCCCCTGTTTTCTTGGTTTTGGGAGAGGTGTCTCCAATAATCACTGCCACCGAAAGGATGTCCTTGAGAAGAATCGTGATATCATGATCAAGGAATTTGGGCAGGGAAAATATACTGAAGAGTTCTTTTTCAAGTTGGACAGAATGTATAGGGTATTGCTGCCAACTGTGAGAGAAGTATGCAGCAGAGATTTTTCTAACATTGATACTAAAGAGATAGTAAGTGCCTTTTCTGTTGTGTGGAAGGCGATGGCAGAAGGCAATAAGCCCATGCTCCTGGGGCTCATGGCCCAGAATTTGCAAGAATTTTTTGAAGGTGAAGTGAGAGAGATTGTGGGCAGTGATCAAAAGATTGTCATTACTGCTACTGCACTCTTACTTGCACCGACTAAACCCACACAGGTGCAGATAGAAGAAGAGCTATTGATGAACCTGGAAAAACGTTTTGGAGATTCATCAACTTTCCTTGCCTTCTGTGATACTGTGGAAGGGAAAAAAGCACTCGCTGAGCTTGTTGATAAGGCTGGCTGGTTTCATATGGAATACATCAACGATCCCTGGACTGAGAATGATTATAAAGAACATATTCTGAATCGGTTTGGCAAACATGATGAGGTATCACCAACTGCCCGAACTCAGCAGACTTTGAAAAAACAGCAGGAATTCTTCAGAAAACATAAGGGTGCCACAGTGTTAAAAGAGTTGTCCTTTGCTTTACAGGAATTTTCTTTTATCCTTGATGCCTCTAAAGCGGTGATCATTGAAATTCGGTATCGTGCATTAGCGCTCTATGATGAGATTGCTTCCCGGTTAGGAGTGAGTAGAAGAGATTTGCTTTTGCTTTCTCCACCGGAGATTTCTTCATTATTGCTTGCATCTCAAAAAGCTGATAAGGAGCTAATTAAAGAACGATGGAAAGCCAGAGCTGTTTGGCTGCATGATGATAAGATTGAATTATTTTCTGGAAAAAAGGCTGAGGAACTCGCACAAAAACTCATTGAACTGCCAGAACAACAGAAGGATAACGTGAAAGGGATTATTTGTTTTCCTGGAATTGTTCGAGGAAATGCGTGCGTTGTGCATACGGTAGAAGATCACAAAAAATTCCATGATGGAGATATTTTAGTTGCTCATGATGTGAGCACAGAATATACATCTTTGCTGAAGAGAGCATCCGCAATCGTGACAGATCAGGGCGGTATCATCTGCCATGCTGCAATTGTTGCCAGGGAATTCAAAAAACCCTGCATTGTTGGCACGGGAAGTGCTTCTGATATTTTCAAGGACGGCGATATTGTCGAGGTGGATGCACACAAGGGAGTGGTGAGGAAAATCTAGTTTTGTCGTCCGTCTGACGACTCCATACTATTATATCCTATTTTCCCTCTAATGAAAAGATTATTAAAGAAAACTTACTTTTCTTACTTGTAAGAAAGGTGAGACCATGCCATTGATTGAAATGAGAACCGCAACGATTACTGAAAAAGGCCAAATTGCCATCCCAAAGGATGTGAGAAAGAAAGGCTTTGCTACAGGTAAAAAAGTTGCTATTTTGGCCTTTGAGGATAGGATAGAGATCCGGCCGATGAATCAGGTAAATGAGAAGATGATGAGTGCCTTTGCCAGTGAAAAAGTTTTAGCAAAGGATTGGAACAGCAAAGATGAGGAGAAAGCATGGAAACATTTGTGAAAGGAGATGTCGTTGTTTTGCCATTCCCTTTTTCTGATTTGAGCGATGTAAAGAGAAGACCTGCACTTGTTGCTGCAACGCTTGAGGGTGATGAATGTATCTTGTGCCAGATCACCAGTCGAATGAGAAGTGATAAATATTCAATTTCCCTCACAGATGAAGAGTTCCAATCCGGTTCCCTAAAGGCGACTAGCAGGATCAGACCAAATAGGATGTTTAGCGCTGATGAGTCTGTTATTAGATACAAAATCGGGTCCCTTAAACAGGATAAAGTTAAGGAAGTAGAAGAGAGAATCATTGATATGTTTAAGGAATAATCTCTTTTGTCATCCTCTTTACGACTCCATAATTTTTTATTTCTGGAAGAGGAAGATATCCTCAGTGATATTCATGGAAACCGAAACATATATAAATAATACAGATTTTAATTCTAAAATTAGTTTTATTGGAGAATATATGGGGATTGCAATAACAAAGATGTCTGCAAACGGGCAGGTGGTCATTCCAAAGGAGATAAGGGAAGAAGCAGGAATTAAACCATCTACCAAGTTTCTTGTCCTGAATAAGGATGGGAATATTTTGTTGAAGCAGCTGAGCAAGAAGGCATACCTTGATGATCTGAAGCTATTACAGGATATAGCAGAAGCAGAGGAGGATATCAAGCAGGGTAGATACATTAAAGCTGATACTTCTATGAGTAATGAAGAGATTGTTGATCTTTTGACGAAACAATGATCATCACGTATAGTGATAAGTTCTTAAGGGAATTTCGGAAGATCAAGGACAGGAAGACTCTTTTGAGAGTATCCTCCCAGATCAAGAAATTGAAGGATTTGCCAGAAGCAGGGAAACCCTTGCGCTATGGTTGGAAGAATCATCGTTCTCTGAAGATTCCTCCATTTAGGATAATCTACAAGATTGAGAACGAAACTATTCTCATTTTATGTTTTGACCATCGAAAAGACGTTTATGAAAGGGAATGACTCCCTAAAATATTTTTAGGATAGATTATCCTGATAAGAATAAGATTAACAGATAATTATTAATCTAAGAATGATATGGGAATAGTATGGCCTATACCATCATCTCTCAGCATATCAGGAAGAAGATTGCCAGGAGGTTTATCTCCACTCCCAGGTTTAGGGACTATATCAGGGACCTTGCATTCCTCGAACGGAGCATTCTGCACCCTGTTCATGGTCTTGCTGCCAACATGAAGCTCTTTGGCCTCAAGAATCAGTTTAGGAAAGACTATAAGGCGATGCTGCTGGAATTTGGAAGAGAAAAAGAGGTGTGGAAGATGAGAAGAGAAGATGAGAACGAACAGGTGGATAGGAGGAGGATTGAGAAAGAGCTTGGGAAGAAGGAGAAGGAGGAGTGGGTGGATCTTATCAAATAAGCATTTTGTTGTCCACATTACGACTCCATGATCTTAAGTAACTGATTTATTAAGTCCTTTTATGCGAATACAAGACATTTCTCCAGAAAACAGGCCAAGAGAAAGGCTTAAGCAGAATGGTGTGGATGTTCTTTCAAATTGTGAATTGTTGGCAGTAATACTGCAAAAAGGAACTAAAAATGAGAATGTCATTGATATGAGTAATAGGCTCTTAGCTAAGCATTCAATAGACAAGCTTTCTGAATGTTCTCTGACTGAACTGAAGGATATCCCAGGCATAGGGGATGCCAAGGCAATGCAGATATTGGCTTTATTTGAGTTGAGTAAAAGAATAAAAGGTGGTTCTATTGCTGAGAAAGTCATCCATAATTCCGAAGATATTGCTTCCTATTACATGGAAAAGCTAAAAGACAAGAAAAAAGAATATTTCATCGCTGTATTCCTCGATTCAAAGAACAAGATCATCAAGGATGAAGTGATTTCAGTTGGCACATTGAATGCTTCATTGGTTCATCCAAGGGAAGTCTTTAAGGAAGCAATCAAGCATAGCGCAAACTCGATAATATTGGTGCATAATCATCCTAGCGGAGATTGTGAGCCTTCAACAGAAGACGAAGAGATAACAGGGCGGATGAAGGAGATAGGGGAATTGATGGGAATTCAGGTGTTGGATCATGTGGTTGTTGCTACAACCTCCTTCACTAGAGTAATGAGGTAATAGTTATAAACGGCTCTACTTGCCAAGATCATGGAAAGATATGTCTATATTGATGAAACAGGAGATCTTGGTGAAAAAGGATCAAGATATTTCATCATAACTGCGATCTGGGTGAATAATCCAGCAGTCCTTGATAGGATGATAAAAAATGCACGAAGAAACAAGTTTAAGAAGGAACTAAAAAAGGCACAAGAGATTAAAGCAAATAAATCTAGCCCTCAGTTAATAGAGGATCTCTTAAAAAAGCTTGAAGTAATTGAAGAATTTCATGCACAAAGTATAATACTAAAAAAGGAAGATCTCCATAGTAAATTCTTGCTAGGTGATAAGCATAAATTGTATAATTTTGTTTGTGGTAGGCTCGGGACAATCGCTACCGATTCCCGAAGCCTTATTGTGCGGATTGACAGGTCAAAAGGGAAACAGAGCTTAGTTGATGATTTCAACCATTACATGGAATCAACGTTTAGAGAAGGTAATCATGCAAGGGAGGTTGAAATTTATCATAGTTGGTCGCAATCATGGTCCGGCCTTCAACTAGCAGATGTTGTCAGTTGGGCAGTTTTTTGTAAGTTTGAACATGGAAATGATCACTATTTTCGGCTTATTGAGAAAAAGATTGACATCTCTCATATATGGAAATAAAAAAGCAGAACCCACTGGTACTCTTGTGCGTGCACCTCAAGGTACACTGACCAAGCAGGTTTTATCTGCTAAAATATTCTTGGTGAAATGAGTATTTAAGGCTTGCTATTTATTTCCGGATTTTATCTGGAAAAGCAGCATCTGGAGTTATATCTTTGATAGGTCAAGTTTCCTGAGTATTTCTGACAATCTCAAGAATGAACCTTTGAGCTTCTCCCTTAGCCTGGTTTATTCTTTCCTCAAAATAAGGTTCGATATCATCGAAATGAGGAGTGAGTGATCCTTTTGCTTCTACCATTATAACAGCTTCTCCTTCACGTGTTCTCTTCTACAAATTTTTTAATATCCTCAATATTTTCAAGGATCAATTTTGCTTTCTTAACTCCAAACGAAAAGGGGGGATATTTGTCAGATACCTCCACACCCTCCTCCAATAAAGAAATTGTTTTGTGTCCCTTGTATTCTCCTGTTTTTGATACCATTTTGTTACCTCATTTTTAGATTATTTTTATCGGAGTGCTTTGAAACAATCCCACATTTATTGTTACAGTATTTTTTTTAACCCCACTTTGTCATCATCATTTCCCCCTCAAGCTAACCCTCACTGTCTCTCCTTTCTCCACATACTTCTCCAGTATCGCCAGCAGTTCTTTTGGAATCTCCTTGTTATTGATCATCTTTGCCAGCTCATACACATCCACCACAGCCAGCTTGTCCCACAGGCCAATCTTCCGGACAGCGTCAAAGAACGCTTTCCTTTCCTTATCTTCCTTCTTCGGGAAAGATAATTTAGGATAGCTTTTCACCGACACCTTCATATCCGACCCAAACACGACCTCGATATCGTGCTGCTTCGCATATGCAACCAATTCCTCCCGCACCTCCTCTAGCTTCTCTTCCTTCAACTTGACATCATGATACAAAGAAGCATACAAATTCACCAGCTTCACCCCATCATCTTTCAGGAACTCCTTTGCTTTCTTCTCTTCTACCTCAAACTTATGCCTGAACAATGGGCATAGTGGCTGGAACTCACACCATTCACATAAGGTTGATTCCCTGGCAGGATATTCTTTACATTGCTCAATCTCTTTGATACTCTCAAGAACATCACCTTTCAGCTTCTCTAGCTGTTCATCAGTCCTTTCAGATGACATCTCTTTATCAAAAGCCAGGAAATGCCAGATAAGCTTGACTTTCTTGGCATCTGGATACATTGTCTTGACGCCATATGCATAGACAGCAAGCTGCCTATCCTGGTCTAATTTGCTCTGTGTTGGCAGGGTATTGGAGGTCTTATAATCATGGATCTCATACACTTCATCAGAAGCCAATGCCAGCCTATCTATCCTTACATGGATCTTATAACCGTTAATATCAACAAAGTTCTGGGTTTCCAGGCCTATTGTTCTTGTATGATTGAACGGCGTACACCTATTGTAATAATCAGTGATGAATTTCTCACCCATCTTTCTATAATTTTCCGGGTCATACTCATCCCGAACAATAACAATGCCATCATTCCAGTTCTTTGTCCACTCCTCATTGTAGAAAGCGAGCATATCCTTAAGAGAATTCATCTTCTGGAACTTCAGGTCCTTATACAGCTTCTCTAAGGACTCATGGACTCTTTTACCAAGGAACGCTTCAACACTCTCTCCTATCTCAGTCTCAACTTTATCGATATAGCCGAATTTATACTTGAGCGGACACTGCTCAAACGTGCTCAGTTTGGAATGGGAATAGGTGGTCATGTTATCCGTTTCTTTGACCCCTCCGCTAACTGTTTTTCATCTTTCTTCACCCTCCTCTCCAGCCTCTTCAGGTCCTCTTCGGGAGGGAGGTTTTCAGGGATGATATTGCTCTTTTTCAATACTTCCCTAATATCAAGGTTGTTTTTAACATGCTCGCCTGTGATGGTTTGTTCTCCTTGAAGATCATGTTGCTTCACATTGAAATTCGTTATTTCTGTCGCCAGGTTTTTTGCAGTGATAGTGATGGTCGGCAGAAAATCAGCTATTGGCCTGTTCTTGGGTATTTTTAGTTTAGCTTTCATCTGCAATGTGGTATTGCCACCAAACAACGCCTGGTCTCCTTTGCTGCGAATATTTGCAAAACCTTTCCCATCCACCCCTTTCTCATAAATCAGCTTGGAAAGCTCTGTTTCAGAGGCGGTCAATTTCTTCCTTGCATCCATCCTTTCCAACAAGGCTATCCTTTCTTCTATCAATTCCTGCTTTCGCGTCTGGATAGCAAAATAGCTTTGTGCAAAAGCGATCTCCTCTTTTCTCGGATCGCCGTTCTGGGCGATAAGATAACATGCATATCTTGTGAGTATGATATCATCAACCTGTCTTTCACTACCAGAACCTAGTGGCACCATCCTGTTGACGTCAACGAAATGGTCAAGAACATTATTTCCTGCAGTTTTGCATGATTCTTTTGCCTTTTGGACAACCTTCAGGAAGTTTCGTAAGTCTTCATAACCTAGAAGTTTTTGCAGATCTCTGGCAAACCAAAATTCAATTCCCTGCTCTTCATACGCATAATCTTCAAAGTCTTTTGTCAGTCTGATGATGATGTTTTTATCCATTGTTCATGATCCCTCTTCTTTGCAGATATGCAGTGGTTTGATTCATTCTTTCATGCTGTTTTGACAATAGCATCTTTGTGTATCCCTCAAAAGTGCTCAGTTTGGAATGGGAATAAGCGGTCATTTTTCTAATACCTTGATGTTGTTTTTGAACGAATCTATGAGCTCTTGAGTATACCACTTAGGAGAATCCTTATTTGGCTTTGTTAGAAATATTCTTACTGTGCTCTCATTATGCTTTTGATCATTTTTTCCAGGCCTATCCTTCCAGTTCTTATGTGCTTCCCGGACACTTTTTGAAACAATTTTTGCTGGTACGATATAGTAGTCCCATACTTCTTTATTCTCTTTTAACGTTACAAAGGCATAGTAATATTCTGTTTTGGGGTCTGCTTCATCTTTAGGTGATACTCTGAAACTTTTATTATTGTACCAAGCAGTTTTAACCTGAATTTTAATGGTTTTACTATCAGATGGTCGAATCGCTAAGATATCATAAGACTCAGCCCTACCAAGCGTTATTGTAGTGATATAACCTCTTGAAGAGAGAATAGATGCTATAAAATACTCCCCTGCATTTCCGATATTATTATTGTCTGGTTTAGCCTTCTTTTCCATCCTTCACTCCCTCACTTCCAGCCATCCTTCCTGTTCTATAAAATCAGCCACTCTCTTCGTAAAATACACAACCTTCGTCTTCTTATGCTGCACAAGATCTATCTTCACATACCCACTCATTGACCGAATCTCTATGATGTGGGATACCAGCTCAAAATTGCCATCGAAATCTCCTTTGAACGATAATCCTTCATTCTCCAGGTTGTATGTTTTGATCATTCAGTGGATCCTACATTACCTTCCAATAGCCCTTTTTCTTGCTGCCCATCCTTGCTAATTTTCCTTCTGATTTTAATTGCTGGATATGGAACCTTACTGTGTTTGCATTTACCCTTAACGCTTTTGCAATATCCTCGCCGGTATATGACGGATTATTGCTGAGCAATTCAATGATGTCTCTTTTTATTGTTGGTTTATTTGTGGTTTTATTTGTGGTTATAATTGTGGGTTTTCGCAGAGGAAAAGTGATCTTATAATGGTCAAAATCCCCTTCGACAAAAGGGGGCACACCAAATGTTCTCTTCCATCCAGAAAACATCTTTGTGAATCCGCTCCCAATATTCTCTGATAATTTGGCGAATCTGAATGCCCTGGCCACAATTGGATTTCTGGGCTGTGAATAATCCTCCTTTAAGATCAACTCTATCTTCTTTGGGAGCGCTCCAGGGTTAAAAAATTCAAACTTGTCTGAAAAAACCCTGATACATGCATTTCCTGAACTGAAATAGTCCGTATGCATGATAAGATTGACAAGTGCCTCCCTGATCGCTTGAAGCTGCTCTGGATCATCATTCCGAAATCCCCCTCTTATGCTAAAAGGAACACTTACCTTCTGGAAGAGTCTCTGGGAAATTTCAAAATAACTGGAGAATAGGTTTTTCTTGGAAGATATCCTATAATCATATCGGGTAGTAGCATCATGATAACTTGTTCCGGGAATCTCAAGATACTCAATTCGGAAATTATTAAATTGGGACAGAAGGGAATCAGGAGTACCAAACAAGAGAAGACCACCATATGTCACTTTCCCATTGTCATGGACTCTTAATTTTTGAAGAAACTCATCAAGTTTCAGCGAATTATATGGATGGGAGGGATTCATCTGTGTAAAGAGATTCCTATACTTCATGATTGATTCATGATCGAGATCCTTGAGCATAAGCGTGCTTATCTCTTTATCTTTCTCCTCAAATGAAGAATTCCTAAAGAAGCTGTCGATCTCTTCCTGGGTTGCTCTCTGATCACCACTGCCAGTACGGATAAATGTATTTTTCGGGTTGTCAAAATAGACAGGCTTGTCCCGCGGGGACTTTTGCGGAATGTTAAACCCCAGAACAACTCCTTCGGGAAATGTATACTTCTTGCACACAACCTCGATTATCTTATTGAATTTAGTTCTGTTTCTCAGTAGTGTAGTAAAATCCTGCTCTATTTTCGTTGGAGAAGCAACACCTTCTATCTCAAAAAAACTGCCTTTCTTGTTTATCCCAAAAACTAGCCACCCACCAGCAGTATTTGAAAATGCTGAAACTGTTTCCCAGGAACTTTTTGGTATCTCTGATTTAGCAAGCTTAACCTCAAAATCTTCCCACTCAATATCATCTAATCTCCGGATAAGCTCCTTCTTGTTCATACTCACAGCCTCGCAATCTTCCCCGCATCTGTCAGCTTTAATCCATCCTCCACTGAGATCAGGTCCATATCCTTCAGTTCATCTATTGCCCGGTACAGCATCGCCGTTGACAGATCAATCTTCTCAGACAGTTCCTTTATCGATGCATAATTGCCAGCATCCACATACTCGAGGATTTTCTTCTGGCTCTCTGTCAGCTTGAACGACAATCTGGGAAGATACACCACCAAACCCTTGTCTTCTTCTGGATTGTATGCGATCTTCTTCACCCGGTCATGCCGTGCATACGCCGCAAACAACAGCCCTATTGCCTTTGTCTTGCGTCCAGAGGTGATATTCACATACACCACATCCTCCTTTGGCTGCATGTCGATGATCTCAACACACTTCGAAGCGACTTTCACGACATCATACACGGCGCATTTCACCGTTTTCACTTCAATTACTTTCCCAAGAGAATCCTGGATCAGCTTTAGCGCCTTGTCCTGCTCCCTATCGGGCTTCTCATCCAATAGCAAAATCAGGCGGTCCGGCCCTAGCTTCGTTGCAGCAAGCAAGACAGGATCTGGATTGTACACTGTCGCAATAAGCACCTTCTTTCCCATAGTTTCCCCCATCTCTTCAAAACATTTGCTGCTTAAATACGTTTCCATTCAGGAATGAAAAAATCAGGGAGATTTAAGACTTTCCATTATCAAGTATAATATTATACTAAATAATAGAAATTTATATAAACCACCATCTTCAAAAAAAACCCATGAAAGGCTACTCCTCACTCAATCAGTTCATCGAGGACCATTATCTAAGAAGGGTCGCTGCAAAGATCGACCCGGGAAAAGAGGGGCGCACGATAACAAAGCTGCTTGAAAAGCGCATCAAAGACCGCCTGGAAAATGCCACTCCCTCATTCAGGAGCATGTTAAAGAAGAACTGCTACACCTTGAATGACTTAAACCTTATTGCCACCCATGATACGATAAGCGGCATTGTCACCCTTGAGATGTTCCTCAAGGAGACATATGGTGATTACCAGAGGAACAATATAAGAAAACTGCTCAAGAGCCGGGCATTTAGGACAGGAAAGCTCTCCAGGCTGCATGATTTCATCCCCCAGGAGATCACCTCAAAAAATGACTTGTTGCAGTTCATCAGGGCAAGAAAGACCCTTCCAAGGTCTGAGATTGCAGAGATCATGCGTCTTGTCGGGAAAGGGGACTGGAAAGGCTGGCTGGAGGAATTGCTCGCCCAAAAGAAGATCAGTGAACGGTATGGGAGGGTGTATGCATGAGCTATACAAATTATCACCAGATCGTCCAGGACTTTAACTACATGAATAAGCTCACCCCAAGCCAGCTCTATCATTACAATCCTTACGCAGAGCCAGAAGACGTCATCAAGAATAGCATAATCACGAAAATTAGGAACATTTGGAAGGAGCATATCAATGAAAGGTTCACAAATGCAAAAGGTCCCCTTGGAACATTCCTTGCCAGCTACCCCCTAACATTCCGGGAGCTTTGCTGCCTCATCGAGCTTATCGAGACATCGAATGATGAATCTGATTTTGAGAAGGAGAATATGATCAAGGTGGTAGACGACCCATTCCGGAAGCATAATGTCAGGTTTGAATCGAGCAGACTCAGGAAACACGGGCTTGTCTTTCGCATCATCAATCCTCTTCGTCCATTAAGGATGGTCTATGAGGTGTCCTTTCGTGCTCAGCTGGGCATCACCGGGCAAGGGTATACTGATGAATACGAACAGTTAGACCTTATGCTGGAAGAGGAATCCAAAAGGAATTCTCCGGAGCAACTAGACAGCCTCTATCGATTCATCACCCCGTTAGTCTCATTCAATGATCTCATTGTGAATGATAAGGTAAGAGAACATCTTCGTGCTGCCATCGCACGGGAACAGGGAAAGCAGACGATGCTTAAGGAATGGGGCCTAGACCGGACAATACTCTATGGCAGGGGAACGACACTGAACTTTAGAGGTCCGCCCGGCACCGGCAAGACCCTGGCAGCAGGAGTCATTGCAACTGAGCTTGGAAGAAAGCTGCTCATGGTGCGCTATGACCAGCTCCAGAGTTCCTTTATCAGTGTCACGGAAAAGCATATTCATCAGGTGTTTGATATCGCCCGGATGAAAGATGCTGTCCTGTTCTTTGATGAGGCTGATGCCATCGCATTGTCAAGGGCATCCCTTGATAGATCCTGGGAGATGTCCCAGGTCAACACACTCCTCAAGGAGCTGGAGATGTTTGAGGGTGTGTGCATCTTTGCAACAAATTTTGCGGAAAAATATGATCCTGCATTCCAGAGAAGATTGACAATGCACATCGATTTTCCCCTGCCGACAAAAGAGCAGGCAGAGATGATCTTAAACAAGCTGCTGCCGAGGAGAGCAAGAGAAAAAGGATTATCGCTGCATGGCCTGAAGGTTGCTGGGATGAGCGGTGGAGACCTGAAGAATGTTGTCTTGAACGCGGCAGGCTTTGCTCTCAAAGGCAAGGCAAAGAGTATTGGAAGGAAACACTTAGAAGAGGCGATCGGTGTTACTATGATGAAGAACAAGACAGTGGGGTATATCCAATGAAAAACGGAATAGAGAAGACGGCTATGATCATCGGTATCATCATGATGTTCATTACCTTTATCTTCCTGACAATTGAACTCGTTGATAGGGTAAGGTCAGGAGAGGCATCACTGGAAAAGATGATAAAGAAGAGTATTGGAGATGATGAGCAATTCGTCTTTTCAAAGATGATTCAGGATGGCAGGAGCGTTGCGCTTATCGATTATAACTGCGTCCCGATAAACAAGATCACCAAAGGCATCATGGACTGTAATGGCGAGTAGTATGTCTTTGCAACAAAGGAAGACGGTAAGTGGGTTATTGAATGGGAGACAAAAGTGGTTGTTTGGTGAAACCCACCACCTTTTTATACCCCTCTATTCATTATCTATCAAATGAGGTTCACCAACATACTTCGAAAACTCGGTATTCTGCGCTGGGGCAAGGTTAAGGCAAAATACAAAAATGCAAGAGAACGCCCTATCGAATTTCAAGATGAGGGAGTTTTCAATGCCGAAAAAGACCTTATTCTAAATAACAAAAGAAAATCGTGAAGAACATCCCTCACTGGACATCCTTGTGTGAGATATAAAAAAGTGTAGAAATTGTCAGTTATTATATCCTTATAACGAAGTAGTTCATGATTATCAAAGAACTCAAGCTAAGAAGATTCCACTACAAGTCCCGCAAGGGATTATCTGAAAGATTGCTGAATGCCTATCTGAAGAAAAGAGGGTATCAGGTATACAGTGCAGGAGAAAGTGAGGAAAGGATACAGAAAAACCAAAAAGCTTTTATAACAATCTATTATACTCCATTATAAAACATAATACGAGGAAAATAAATGGTCCAGGCAATAATAACACTAGATGATCACCAGGATAGGGTCCTGAATATTATTAAAGGAAAATACGGACTGAAGAACAAGTCAGATGCAGTGAACTTTGTCATCAGCAAGTTTGAGGATGACCTTTTAGAGCCAGAACTTCGGCCAGAATATATTGACAAGATTAGGCTGATTGAAAAGAAAGGAAAATTTCATGCGTACAAGGATATATCTTCTTTGAGGAAAGAGATAGAACATGCGTAAGTTTTTGATGGAAGACTCGCTGAAGAGGACAATCTCAAAGAGTTCTAAAAAAGATAAGGTGCTGTATGAAGCGGTGATGAATAAGATTGAAGAGGTACTGACGTGTGAGGACGTCAACCACTATAAGAACCTGAAGAAGCCGTTGGAAGACTTTAAGAGGGTACATATCAAAGGCCCCTTTGTGTTAATATTCAAATACAACCGGGCTGAAGACCAGGTCATATTTTTTGATCTGGATCATCATGATAAGGTATATAGTTAATTTAATTGATGAGAATTATCTGGGAAGGATATTCAATGATAATTTCCGGTTTTCCTTCGTAAAGTTTGATGGCACCGGTAATTTTTATAGTTTTTCCTTCAAAGTAAGAAGGAGAAAAAGAAGAGAACTTGTAAAGATCAGGAGAAAAGATAACCCCCGAAAAACAATTATTAGGATACACCTCTCCAAAATTGAGAAAAAGGGTATTGGTTTTGCTTAAGTAACTATCCACAACAACTCCCTGAACAATAACGTTTTTGTTCAGATAGTCCTTCGCATCACATGCAGCAATTGTCTTTAAAGCTGTTTTAGGTGGAATAGTTGGTATAACAGGTTGGGAGTCTTCTGTCTTGGGAGTTTCCCATTTACATCCAACATCATAGTCCTTTGCGTATACTTCAGCAGATCGTATCTCACCAGCGTATTTCTGAGTTTCAGGGTATATCCTTGCGACAGCCAATCCTTCAGTTACCATCTGGACATTGATATTCTTGCCACCGAGGAAAACATATCGAAGTGAACGCCCATATTTGTCATTATCCTCATTATCAGACTCTAAGATGACTTGTTTATTGAGAACAAGTTCAGAGAGCCGACTGCTTGCCTCATCATAACAGGGGTATCCTGTTTCATCTGCATCAATGCTTAAGAGCCGGACTGTTTCCCCACCTTCAACGATAAGGGTATCTCCATCAATGATTTTTGTCACAATTTTTGTTAGATTTCCCCTAACTAGAGGGGATAGATTAACTGGAGAAGAGGGTAATTGGGGAACAGTTGTTTGCTGCTTGTCCCCAGGCATCTCAGGTGAAAGATAATAATTGACGGTTGGTGCCTGATAACTCTTAATGATAACTGCAGAAAAGAGAAGAGAAAAACTGATAAGTATCGCTGCAAATAAAATCACGAATAACTGTCTGGATTCCTTGTCCATCTTAGAAGAATGGAGAGTATTTGCTGATTAAAAAGATTTATGTGGTGGAGAGGAAATGTAGAAGAAGTATTTAATTTTGGAGAAAGAAGTCCATGGCTGCTACACGAATATCATGGGCTTGCCGGTGGGGAAAGTGAAAAGAATGCTAGAACATTTTGAAAAAATCTGATTATCTCCGTCTTTTCCCCCGTTCAAGGAGGGGTATTCCTTGAAAGGATTCATGATGCTTGGAACATAATTGAGTATTGGTTGTTGAATGGGAGAATGCCCTGAAAAAGAAGAAAAACATCGAGATAGAGAAAGATAGAGAAATAAAAACTATCTTTTCCTTCTTCTCAAAAGGCTCATAGCGCCAAATCCAGCAACTAACATTCCTAATGTGCCTGGCTCAGGAACAGGTGTTATACCAACATTATCCATTTGCCATTGTCCCTGTGTATGAAAGCCAAGATAACCGAAGGGCAGGGTAGCGTCATTCACTGAGAATATCTGAGAACCATCTAAAGAACCGTACAGCATGTCTCCCTCCCTCCTCACTTCGAATGCATGCCAGGCGTAAGGGTCATAATTGCTCACCCACAGGTCAGGAGTAAGATCTGTATTTGTGCCATTATGATGAAGGTTGACTTTGGATTGTAATGTTCCGCTGTTGAGGCTTCCTGTAGTTCCCCCAAACCACCACTGATATGATTCCTGGTTTGGTCCCGGACCGATTCTGTCAATGCCTGAATCAAAGCCGATGCCAAGCATTGCAGAAGAGCCGTCAGGGGTGATAAGCCGGACATCACCGGTGAACATGAAATCACCCATTATTGCACCGATATCTGTCCACATAACCCTTGCTCCATCAATATATGGATCATTGAAGAGACTCCCCTGGCTGGCTGTCCAGTTTCCGTATTCGGCTGTCCAGCCTGCATAATCAAGGTCGTCAAACGTGTCAATGATCCCTGCTTGTGCTGGATCAGGAACGACTGCTGCTGTCAGTGGTAAGACAAGAGGTAATGTCACTCTCGCCATTGCAACCAAGCGTCTTGAAGGATACATATAGTCTGAAATCGTTTTCATGGTGATGGAAAATGTATATTAGTTTAAATAGTTTTTGTCATCCTTTCCACCGCTCCATACCTTTATCTTCTTCTTTTTTCATCGGTTTGCTGAAGTGATGTGTGATCCATCCCACTGGACAACCTCGCGTGAGGGTTAAAAACAGTGTTTAACGTCTCCCTTATGATCATCAAGGAGCTCCAGTTCGGGAACTATCCCTACAAGTCAAGGAAAAGCTCTACCAGGTGGAGAGCAAAGTCGACATAGAAAACAAAGAGAAAAGAAAACTAGGAGAGAGAACCATAATGGTGAGGCAGGAAAAGATGTGGAGGAAGTATGTATTACAAGTTTGATAGGTTCTTTTTAATTGTGTCTGATATCCATGTATCCAATATTCATCACCAAAGGCGATGGCTAAAAGCACAAGACCAGTTATAACCAAAATCGCCGAGATCGCGGCAAAGCCATATTTTTCTTGGAGAAGAAAAGGGATAGTCCCTAATACCCAAATGACTATACATATTACCCCTCCAACAACGAAGAGATAGTTATTTTTCTTCCTCATGAGGATCTCCCCAGGAATTGTACTATAAAAGCTTAGCGAGTCGTGGCGTGGATGACAGAACATATATCCTCCAACATATCTATCCTAGCATCGACGTACACTGGGATTCAACGAAAATTTTTTAAAGGGAGCCTTTGCTCTCTGGGTTATGGCAGACGATCCAGATAATGAAGAGCAGAATGTCTACCGATCAGGCTCTCGTGAACAGTTAGTAGAGGATGACGAGATCACTCCTGAAGAAGAAGGATTTATGGCAGGATACGACGAAGCTGAAGATTATGACAGTGAAGAGAAGAAGGAAGAAGAATGAGCCTTCGTTTCTTTCTCTGTTGCCTATTTCTGGTAGTATGAACGATGGCAGTGATCCTAGCCTCACAATCACCAAGGAGAAAAGAACTCCTGCAGGCCATGGGCATCCCGTTTAGAGCAGTCCCAAGCGATGCCAAAGAAGATTTGTCAGACACAAAAGATCCTGTTTCTTTGGTCATAAAAAATGCGCTGGCAAAGGCGCGCTTTGTTGCAAAAACAGAAAAAGGCATTATCCTTGGCTTTGACACCATCGGATTCTTGGACGGCAAAGTCCTTGGCAAGCCAAAAGACCAGAATGACGCAAAAGCCATGTTGAAGTCCATGTCAGGCAAGACCCATCAGGTGTATTCAGGTATAGCCATCATCGACACAGAAAAAGATAAGGAGATAACCGATGTTGAGAAGACTGATGTTGCCTTCAGAGAACTCTCAGAGGAAGAGATCGACCATTACCTTAAGCACAACAATGTTCTTGACAAAGCAGCATCCTATGGCATCCAGGATGGTGCAGGGTTCTTGATAAAAGAGATCCATGGCTGCTATACAAATATCATGGGCTTGCCGGTAGAGAAAGTAACGAAGATGTTCAAGAAAATATGAGGAAGATTACTTTCAGCGACGACCTTTACCATTCACTATTACCATTAGTAATAGTTGTATCTTCAGCTGGTGGTTCTTCTCCGTCCATTCGTACTGGCGTGTCATCAGATCCTGCAGGATCTGCAAGCTGCCGGTCGAACCGTTCACCAGCATCTAATTCAAGTTCCCTGTCCATGCTCCCAATGCCATACGCTTGATGGTACGCCTCGGCCATAGCTACCCTTTGCTCGAGTTTTGTCTCAAAGTTGGCAAGGCCAAGAGCGAGCATGTGGCCACCATAACCAAGAGCAAGAAATGCTAACGCTTCATAGACAAGGCATGGTTTTTGTTGTTCTCCGGGAACCACCACATGAGTGTCAGAAGTGATATAAGGAGGACCTTGTTTTTGTGATACAATAGTAAGAGCCCTGGTGATGTGACAAGTAAGCCGGGATGATGAGGCTCTCCTGACTAAACGGTGTGATGAAGTATCGAATCGATTGAGGAATGCAAGTGTTCGAGGCGGAGTTCCGTTTGTTTGTTTTGTCTCATCAGTGGTATAAATTATGATATTTGCTCCACTTTTCAAGGAGACTTCAAGGGGGTAGAAATGGGTAAGGGCAGCACCATCAAGAGTGAGTTCATCACCAAGACTGTTCTTTGATTGCATCCCGGAAAAATACCTGATCTCATAACGGAATGTGGGAACAAGAGGATGTCTGCTAACCCAAGGACGTCTACCTAGATAAGTAGCTTCCATTTCCATATCAATGCGAAGTGCTCCATTATCCATCCCTACCGCATGAAGAACGCTTGCTGATGCAGTTATTGGCATATTGAGCTCACGAGCACGCATAAGAAGATCAAAGGATTCGGGAAACACGTCAACCCGAAGAAGCCGGCATACTTCTGCTACAGCATTGCCGAGTGATTCGACATTCGCATCGTATCGTTCAAGCACCTCATTGAGCCTTCTTGCTTGTTGTTGGACGCGTCCTATCCCCTCATGCACATACCCATCCATTAACAACTGAAGCGGAAAGCTATTTAAATATTTTTCGTTTGTTCTTATCCATTAGTGATTAATTTAAAAGAAAGTTTGTGGTCGAAATTAACCAATAACCTTAAAAAACCTGGATGACCTGGAGTGATGATGGAATCGGCAAGGGACCATATTTTAAAGCTCCTTGAGGAGACAACAGGGGAAAAAGATCTTCAGATCGAGGTTCCGCCAACCGCGTATTTGGGGGATTTTGCTTTTCCCAGCTTCCAATTGGCAAAAGACAAGAAAAAAAGGCCGGCGGATATTGCTGAGGAGCTCTCGAAGCTGATTCTTCCTGATGAGGTCATTGAAAGCGTATCATCAAACGGCCCGTATGTCAACTTCTTCCTCCAAAGGACAACGGTGATGAGACGCACCATCAAGGAGATACTTGAGAAGAAAGAGTCATTCGCGAGCAAGAAAAAGACAAGGCATGCATTAGTTGAACACACATCCATCAATCCTAACGCGTCTCCCCATGTAGGAAGGGCAAGAAACGCTTTGATAGGTGATGCTATTGTTCGGATGCTTCGCCACCTGGGCTTTGAGACAGAGGTTCATTATTTTGTTAATGATATCGGCAAGCAGATAGCAATGCTTGTCCTGGCAGCTGGACACAAAAATCCCTCATTTGATGAGCTTTTAGAACTCTATATCAAGATCAACAAGGATGTTGAGGAAAATCCTGAAAAGGAAAAATTGGTTTTCGAGCTGCTAAGCCAGCTGGAAGCAGACGACAAAGAAGTCCTCCAGAGATTTCGGAAAGTAGTCAAAACATGCATCGATGGTCAGGCAAGGATCCTGGGGGATCTTGGCATCACTTATGATACGTATGATTACGAATCAGACCTTTTGTTTGATGGAAACACAAAAGAGATTATTGCAAAGCTGGAAAAGACAGGCAAGCTCTTCACTGATGAGGAGAACAGGCAGGTCCTCAATCAGGAAGGCTACCAGTTGGCAATGAAGGCTCCAGTCCTTGTCCTCACGAGGAACGATGGCACCTCGTTGTATCCTTTGAGGGATATTGCCTACAACATCAAGAAGGCAGCGTTGGCAAAGGACAGGAACATCATTATTCTAGGAGAAGACCAAAAGCTCTATCAGCAGCAGATCAATGCAGCTCTCTCTCTCATAGGGATCAATGAGCCGGAGGTTGTCCATTATTCTTTTGTCCTCTTAAAGGAAGGGAAGATGTCGACAAGAAAAGGCAATGTTGTCCTGCTCGCAGACCTGATGAAGGAAGTGGAGGAGAATGCGATGAAAGAGATTGTGGAAAAGCAGAAAGCAAAGCCGTCAAAACAGCTTGCAAGGATGATTGGGTATGGCGCTTTGAAATATGGCATCCTGAAAATATCTCCAGAAAAGAATGTCACGTTTGACACGGAGACTGCCCTCAGTTTTGAGGGAGAGACTGGCCCCTATATCCAATATGCCCATGCAAGGATATGTTCTATCCTGGAAAAAGCCGCCTCGCAAGATGAGGGTGACTGCTCTTTGCTCACCAATGATAAGGAATGGGCGCTGATAAAGATGCTCGGTAATTTTCCCCATACGATCGAAGAGGCTGCAAGGCAGATGCGCCCGCATATCCTGGCAAACTACCTGTTCGAATTATCCCAAAGGTTTTCTGAATTCTACCAGGAATGCCCGGTGCTGCAGGTAGAAGGCCCGCTGAAGAATGCCAGGCTTCAGGTTATTTCTGCAACAAAAACAGTCCTTGCTCTCGGGCTCTCACTCCTGGGCATTGATGCGCCGGAAAGGATGTGATCAGAGCCGTTCTGGCCGAAGGTTTCGAAGTCTTTGCCCGGCATCGATGAGAGTCTTCATCGTCAGAGTCAATTCCTGCTCGAGAGGTTTTGGAACATAATCCGTGTCAATGAGGGCATAGTTCTCACCGAGTAATCGAAGAGTATACTCCTTGATTTTTGGACCCCAGTCAAGTGTCCCTCGCTGTGCTGTTGTGCTGCATTTCCCGACAAGGCCTGCAATGCCCGTATCTTGGTAGATCAGATTTAAGCTTTGAGTCAATTCCTCGACTGTTTCATTGAATGCTTCGCTTGGGGAATGGCCATGTTCTATCAGCACTCTTGCTTGCAGTTCTATCATTCCGAGAAGTGCGCCGAGGAGAATAGGAGAATTTGGCTCAGTTATCCGGTCATCTGCCCCGCGCATTGAGCGTGCCCGCTTGGCTACCTGCCACATTTCAGCTGAATCGATAGTATTCAATTCTGTTTGGAGCGCATCTTGATAATTTGACACCCCATTTGCGCTAAGGACCCTTGCTACTTCTCCTCCGCTCACAACATTGCTATAGAGCCCTTCGATAAGATCAGTGAGTCCGTCCCGCACAAACTGCTGTGCCTGGAGAACGATAGAGAGTGTACCATCCTGCCTCGCATATTCATAGACTCCTTCGATCCCAATCTCTCCAATCATTGGTAAATAACCTTGGGTGAGGGTTTCTGAAGAGAACAAGAATGCCTCATCCTCACCAACACCTCCTTGGCGCAAGAAATCATAAAATGCTTCTGCCAGGCCCCAGATGCCGCCAAGCAGAACAAACCGTTCACCGAACAGATCAGATGTCACTTCCTTTCGGATCGTTGTTTCAAAAAGATATGCGGCGCCAGCTAGCCTGCCATATGAGAGAACAATATCGCGTGCATCCCCTGTTGCGTCCTGGCCAACTGCATAGCTGGCAGATATCCCAGAGCCTTTGACAAAATTTCGTCTGACTGTCCATCCTGCGCCTTTTGGGGCAAAGAGAACTTCATTGACATCTGATGGTGTGATGATCCCTGTCTGGTCTGGAAAGCCAGGCCCAAATCCATGGGAAAAGAGAAGCGTCGAATTACCTTGAAGGTTATCCCGAACCTTTGCCCAATGTTCTACCTGCTCTGCATCAGGCAATAAATAACAAACAACATCTCCCATGCCTGTTGCAGTCTCAAGGTCAAATAGTGTCTCCCTGGGGACCCAGCCATCTTCTAAAGCTTGTGTATAGGAGGCACTTTCTTCCCCATCAGGGCGTGTTTGGCGCTGGCCAAGAATAACATTCACATTCCCTCCAACCTGAGCAATAGTATCTCTGAGGTTTTGTGCTTGACCGCTTCCTTGCCGTCCATACCCAAGAACTGCAATTGTCTTTCCATCAAGAAAGTTAACTGCCTGTCCAAGTGAATAATCATCGCGTGAAATAACCTCTTCCGCGAACCCATCTGCATAAGTAACTTTCATGGATATCCCCTCATAAGTTGAATCTGAAAGCTATCATACGTTGATTTAAAAAGAGGGTAGTTAATAGAAAACAAAGATTGCAGGGTATATTTCAAAACATGACTAATAAGAGCATATTTAAATAACTAACCAACATTGCCTTAGTATGAACTTTCAGACCATCCCGCCGATAGAGACAGCAGACCAGCTTCTTGATATCGCATTCAGGGGGATGAATGAAGCATTGACCGCGTACAAGACAAAGAAGCTCTCTGGCACAGCTATCGAGAATGCCAAGGTCATTGCAAAAGAGAGAATCAAGACGATGTCAGGAATCCTTATCAAGAGGACAAAAGGCATCCTTGAGTCTTTCCCTAGTTTTGATTCTCTCCCGGAACTCTACCAAGCGCTCATCAAGGCACTGATTGATTATGTGGCATTGAAGAAAGCCCTTGGCTCGTTGAATTGGGCAGTGAAGGCGCATGGGGAGATGGCAAAAAAATACCTGATCAATGTCAGCAAGACAAAAGACAGGAAAAGGATTGAAGCGCTCATCAAGGAATATTATGGGAGAGCATCATCCATTGCAAAACAGGTAAAAAAAGAGCTGGTGTTCCTGGCAGAAGTGAGGAATATCCTTCGGAAATTGCCGGACATAAAAGACATGCCGACGATAACGCTCTATGGTTTTCCGAATGTTGGGAAGACAACAGTGCTAAAGCACCTAACGGGAGCTAATGCAAAGATTAGTTCATATCCTTTCACAACGCAAAAGATCAATGTCGGCTACACAACAATCCAGAATATGAAATATCAGCTCCTTGATGTTCCAGGCATACTCAATCGTGAAAAGATGAATGAGATAGAGATGATTGCAGACATCACGCTAGAGCTTGCAGGCGAGAAGGTCATTTTTATCATCGACCCGACAGAGGAATATCCTTTAGAACAGCAAGAGAGGCTGTATAAAAAAGTAAAGAAAATGAGAAAGGATGTTCTTGTATATATCTCAAAGGCTGACATCGCAGAAAAAGACATGGTGGAAGGATTGAAAAAGAAGTATAATGCAGTCTCTTCACTTCCTGCGGTGACTGCCTCTTCGTTTTTTCGATTGAAAGCTAAGATAGATTAGAATGCTCCCGACAATTAAGTAGCCGAGGGTAATGCCGAGCATGTGCGGCACTGTATGTTCGATATAATAGCTGACGAGCATCTTTGATTCAGGCACTTTCTCAATATACTTCAATAAGAAATCGATCCCGTTGCGGGCAATGATTAGGGAGATGATGCCGGGAATGAATGTTGCTAGTCCGAGCCGGAGGAACGCCTTATGCAGTCGTTCCCGCAGCAGCGTTGTTCCCCACAATCCAAGGAGGATGCAAAGCAAGGAAAGGATGAGCAGGGTCCGGGGGGGTGCAGAGATATTGTAAAGGTTTTCTGGCAGCTCCCTGACGAGGATGAATACAAGCAAAGTTGTCAGGCCGGTGAGGTATAAGGAAGTATACACATAATCAAGGATTATTCTCCTGAAAACCGCTTTCATGCAACAAGACGAAGAAGGGTCATTAATAAACCTTATGCCCGCTTTTTGCGCGCTGGTTTTTGTTCATTGATCATATGAACCGTGCGTGTTGGGAAGGGAATGCCAATACCATGTTTGCCAAGTGCCTTGTAGATATTTGTTGTTGCCTGGTCCTCTGCTTTCAACAGGCTTGTTTTTTTCACATCAATATAAAACATCGCTTCAAAGTTCAGCGAGAAATCTCCCATGGTCTTGAAATAGACGCTTGGCGCTGGCTCTGGCAAGCACCCCTCAATATGTGTTATCATATCCATGGCAATCTTTTTCGTCTTATCAGTATCAGATCCATATTCTACTCCAAACGGGATCTTGACCCTCATGAGATTATCTGGCTGGAATCGGTTAGTGATTTTGATGGAGGCCATGGTCATGTTCGGGATAGTGAGAATCTCCCAGTCCCATGTCTTGATCTTTGTCGAGCGAAGGCCAATCTCATAGATGGTTCCTGATTCCCCGCTGTCCAAAGTCACGATATCCCCTATCTTGTATGCTTTGTCAAAGATGATCTGTATGCCCCCAAAGATATTTGCCAACGTGTCCTTCAGCGCAAGGCCGATTGCAATGCCGGCAATGCCAAGGGATGCGATGAGAGGAGCAATCTCCACGCCCCACTGCGAGAGAATTATCAGGAGAGCGATGATATAGATAATAACAGCAATAGAATTCTCGATGAGAGGCAGCATGACATCATCAATGTCTGATTCTGTCCTCTCAGCAAAATCCTTTCCCCATGTATCAATAAGCACGCCAAAGACTGCTGAGATCATGTAGGCAACAATCACTGCAATCAGGGAGAATAATGTTTTTCCCCAAGCAGTCCCCTCAACTTTGAAGGGAAGAAGAGTATAATCGACGATGAGCAGGAAGAGGATCATAAACAAGGGAAATTCAATCTTAGCAATGATGAGGTCATCAACGTGTGTTTTTGTTTTTGCGGTAAAGACTTTTACCACGCGCGCAAAAAGGAATCCTGCAGCCTTAGCAACGATGAAACCTAGGATAAGGATAGTCAAAGAAGCCAGATACTTATTCCCAATCTGATTTGACATGCTAACAATCAATGAGTTGATATCGAGCATGTTTTTTTTTCAAGAAGCAGGGGTTTATAAGCTTTATGCTGACTCTTGGATGCTACAGGGCATTGGCACTTTATATGATGCTCTTTTGAGTGCTAGGACACCGATCTTTCTTGCAGTTTTTGGGACAGATACAGTCATGAGTATCTGGCCTTCTTGCACCCGCGCAGCAGCGCCGATGGGCTTGCCAAAACTTTTTTTCATTCCCGTGCTCATTCGGTCTGCACCAGCACCTGATGCAAGAGGATTTTCTCTGAGAACATGATGCGGATAGATCCTTATTTTGAGATTATACCCTTTCTTACCAAGGCTCTTTTCCAGATACCTGTTTGTGGTAAGCCTTGCTGACTCGATGGCATTATGGCGAACCTGCATCCCGCGCTTTGAGATAAGATCGATTTTCAGAGGGAATTCTCGTTGAAGATCCCCCATGTCAAAATGGACGATCCGAAGGTTAGGGAATGCTCTGACATATTGTTTTTCCTTATATTTTGATTTTCTCGTATAAGGCCGTTCCAATCGTTGGTACGCTGAAAACTTTCTTAACTTTGCCATATGAGAAGGAGATTTGAGGGGGTTTTTAAAGCTATCGGTGAATGGTATTTATTCTACCCCTGATAGATATGAGCAAAAAAGGATATCAATACTCTTTGACAGGATAATACCCAAGTCTCTTTCGCATCGCTCGTAGTGTTTTCTGAGGATTGTGGGGTATGTGTTGTGTGGCATCGCTCAGTCTTCCCATAAGAAAATATCCTTCTAATATGTTGTGCCATAATCCCTTGTTTATCTTCATGAGTTCTGGAACATTCCGGTAGATAAAAAGATGGATTTCTCGGCCAAGTTTCTGTTCATAAGGGAAAAATCGGTGTTTCTGAATATTTCCCAAGATAAAGAGATCTACATCACTAAATGCATTCCAATCACTTCGCGAGTAGCTTCCAAACAGCACACATACATCCACCTTTTCCTTATAGATGAAAGACAGCAGTCCTGATGCGTACAGTTTTTCTAAAGCAAAAGCCCTTTTTTCGTTTTCGTATTCAGCTGACTCTCTTGCAATAAAATAAGGGAATTCTCCCTTCTCTTTTATATGAGAAACAAGCTTTCTCTTTTCTAATCGGGAAAGCCATTTTGCAGCATTTGGGCGGGAGATCCCTGCCTCTTTTAGGATCTCGCCAAAGCTCCACTTTTTTTGAGGATAGCTGAAGAATAAATCTTTTACTCTGTCCTGCTTGCTTGGTAATGGCATATTAGTTATGTTAAACATAACTATTATTTAATGATTATGGAGAAATGATAAACAGAGCCGTCAGAACACCTCATGCACAACAGGAATAAATTATTTTTCAAGATAAGAAAGAAGCTCGGGTATCTTGTTCTCGACGATGTCCCAGATGATCTCCTGATTAATGCCAAAATACGCGTGAATCAGAATATCCCGTAGACCGCTGATTTTTCTCCAGTCGATTGCTGGCACCTTTGCTTCAGGTGAAAGATGCTTAGCAGCCTCCCCGATGATCTCAAGGTTTCTCACTGTTCCATCAACAACGAGCTGATTTTTTACAAAGGAATCTTTATCGAACCCTTTTGTGTACTCAAGAATTTTTCTGCATGAGTCCCTCATGTCCCAAGATACATCTGGTCATGTCTCGGCATAAAGCGCCTCCGCCGCAATATCTGCAAGTGCTGGCTTTAAGGCTGCCTTGGTCACAAGGTCCACTTTTCTTCCCAGAAGTTTTTCTAAGAAGAATTTGAGGTCAAAATAAGTGTCAAAAGAAGGTGATTCCAGTTCAACATAGATATCAATATCGCTCTGCTTACCTGCAGAGTCATGGAGGAATGACCCGAAAAGAGCTATCTTTTTGACACCAAACTGTTTGAGCTCAGCCTTATGGGCGTTGAGCGCCTGCAGGATAGTTGTCTTGCTTAGTTTTTCCATAAAACTGCATAGGAGGGGGTATTTTTATAGTTTTTCATTGCAACAAGTCTTGCTCCCTTTAAGGAGAGCTTCAAGCAAAATTTTTTGCACCCATCGAAAGGTTTTTATAGCCTTACTGTCAAGAAACCGTATTAGTATTCATAAAGAGGTGAAAAGATGAGATGCTCCAGAAAGGGTTCTTTAAGTTTATCCATTAACGCTATTGTGGTGCTTATTCTCGCTATCACAATGCTTTCTCTCGGTTTGACATTCATGAGGGGAATGTTTGGAAAGATGAGTGCGACAACGTCGACGAGTATTGATGCAATTGAGGTCACCAATCCTCCCACAGAAGATAACCCTATCACAACAACACCAAATAAGTTGGAGTTAAGAGAAGGTGAACGAGCGATGATTGTCGTGTCTGTTATGAACGCAAAAGGTGCTGATAGATGGTGCAAACATGAAACTGCTCCGATTGCAAGCGGGCTAACAGTGCCAACAGTGGCTACAGCCGCAGCAAATTGTGATAAATATGACAGGTACCAGATCAACAAGTATGGTATCACTGTAGCAACAAGTACAGGGCAGAATGGGATATATCTCCAGCCAGTAACAGTAAAATGTTATAGTGCCTCTGGATGCACCACTACTAACTTAGCAGAAACCTACACAACATCATTCAGTATAGATGTCACAACCTAAGAGGTGATTCATAATGAAAAAACGATTAACACAAAGCGAAGAATTTGAGATCATGAAGCTTGTCCTCGACAAGTTTCTCTGGCTGGGATTTGGCGTGATGGTCTTTGGCCTCTACAGGATGATTAGTGCAGGCGCTGATGCCATTGTTGAAGGCATTGGGTTATTAGCCACTGGTGCTATCATCCTCGTCATCTTCATGACCTTGATTGTGAAGGAATATGAGATACTGAAATAGTCAGGCAGCATATTCCACATTTTTTTTATCTTTGAATTTCTTGTCTCCGGTGAGGAACTTAAGCCCTAGCTCTTGGGCAAGGGCATATCCAATGCAGTCAATGTAGCTCAGGTCTTCCTGCTTATGGGCAAAACGAAAAAGCATCGCTCCCCTAATACATGACAAGCTTACTCCCACGGCTGACCCCGCATACAACGCGTAATATTCCTCCGCATGTTCTGGCTTTTCTCGTAAGAGGTGATAATAAAACTCTGCTAGATTAAGCGGGCAGATAATTAAATCTGCCTGAGCATATTGCTTGTATGCAGGATTTCCTCTGGTGATTTCAAACAATGCATACGTATCAGCAAAGTACTTACCAGTCATGAGGCCATCCTTCATCAATCTCTTTCATAATCTCGTCAGTACTTTTTTCAAAGTGCAGTGTCCCAAACGTATCCCCGATTGACTTTTTTCCCTTCTTCCTCACCAAGAACACCACGTCCGTCTTCTCTGATATCCCTTCCTTCTCGATAATTTCTTTTGGTATTGTCACCCCAAGCGAGTTCCCCCACTTCTTTGGTTTTGCTATGAATTGTTCCATAGTATCATTGTATAATTCGATTATATTTAACTCTTTTGATTCCATAAAGAGAGAGAAAGAAATGGAGTATTCCAATGTGTGGAGTCGTGAAGAGGACGACAAAATGATAGATTTAGGCAACACCACCGGCGCAAACGGCCTAGGATCTAGGCCGAGCTTTTCGAACAGAGTGAGAAAAGCGTTTTGCCTGCCAGTGGTGGTGTTGCCGTTACCAATTACTCTTGCAAAACAGATTTCAGAAAAAACTTTCCTAATAAATAACACCTATCAACACTCTTTCAATCTGGCTAAACCGTATTCTTCCTGGGTCCTCAGCAGAATTATTGTCTCCCTTGACAATAAAGTATGTTCCTTCATCATCAGTCCCCTTCCTAATGACTCTATGGATGATGATTCCTTCAGCATAGGAAGACCGGTAGCTAACAACATCACCAACTTGTATCTCTGCTGCATCTTTTGGCTTTATCTGTAAAGCATTCACCCCCACATCCAGCAAAGGATCCATCGAGTTTGTATCAATAAACGTTGCCCATTCAGGATCATGTACCTCAATGATGATCTTGTCATTATACACCTTGATTTGGTCCTCGGCTACCCGGTCAGCAGGGCCTGCCCGCTCGGGAGGAACAGCTATCCCAAGGGCCCCCCCGCTGATCACGCCTGGCATTTCTGCATGAGAAAGCAGGCTGTTTGAGAACCATCCGAGTAGGAAGATGAGTACTAATCCGACGAGTCGTTCCCCCCGAAACATAAGTACTGTATAGTAGTAACTTATTTAAAAATGTTTCCATATTAACTACTATAGAGGGAATACTTAAAGCGTTATTTTGGAATATGTAAAAGCTTTTATCCTAGGGATAATTTATTTCCTGATGGCAGAACCACAACGTGCTCCTCAACCTGAAGAGGGATTGCCTCCTTAGCCCCAGTATATTCCAAGACCGCCAGCACCCGGGCTGGAAATAGCAGTAACAGAAGAGGAGAGTTGTTCTATTACTTTAGGGTATACGGGCAATCGCAAAAGCCGCCAATACATGATTGTTGTTAGCCCTGCGCAGTTAAGGGAGAGGATTGAACAGGGCTTGAAAGCGAGAAATTGGCGAACTGGCTATTATAACTGCCATGCAGAAGATAAAACTGTATCATTGAGCAGTCTTGCAGAAAAGTTGTACGATGCAGTAACTGAAGCGTTGACAAGTTATGATATTGTATTCAGGGACAGTCAGATAAAAGGGGATTATCCTGACACAAGGGCGCTCTCAATTGTTCAACAGGACAGCGTGTGGCTGATGTAGACAGGGAATTAAAGTTGTGCATTGGCGAAAAAATTCCTTTTGACTAACATTCACTTCAGCCTGATCGTTTCCAGATTTCTCGGGCACACTGTTTCTACCCGAAACTGCTTGTGCATTGCAGATGCAAGGTCTAGGCATCTTGTTGCTTCGCCGTGGTTCATGATCACCTTCTTTGGCCGTGGTTCGCAGTTTGCAAGAAAGTTCATCAGTTGCTTTCGCCCGGAATGTCCAGACATCCCATCAATGGTGTATGTTTCCATCTTCATTGGGCAGAGCTCACGAGGCTCGTAGGGATTGTTGAATTCCTTATCCCCCCGCTGTATTCGTCGCCCAAGCGATCCTTCGCCTTGGTAAGAGACAAACAAGAGGGTATTTCGGGGATTATCGCACATTTGGGTGAGGTACCAGACAGATGGGCCGCCATTGAGCATTCCAGAGGTAGCCAATATAACGCAAGGCCCTGTCTCTTCGAGGATCTGGAGCCTTTCCTTTTTGCTCCCAACCCGCTTGAAATGTTCTGAGAGGAAAGGGTTGTGGTCCTTATGGAAGATAAGTTTCCTGATGGTAGAGTTCAGGTATTCAGGGTATGCTGAGTGGATTGCGGTAATGTCCCAGATCATCCCATCGACAAAGACAGGGATTGGTTCCATCTCACCGTTCCGGATCATGCTCTCGATCAATAAGAATACTTCTTGAGCCCGTCCAACGCCAAGCACCGGCACGAGTACTTTCCCCCGGCGTTTTATTGTCTCCTGGACAATGCTCATGAACTGCATGTCGCATTCTTTTTTTGGTGGCAGCACGTTATCTTTCCCGCCATACGTCGCTTCAGTCATCACTGTCTCGAGCCGGGGAAACTTAGTGACTGCTGGATCAAGGAGGTGCGTCTTGCCATATTTATGATCGCCCGTATAAAGGAAGTTATGCAGTCCGTTCCCAATATGGATATGGACCATCGCGCTTCCAAGGATATGTCCGGAGTTATAGAAAGTGATTCGCACGTCCGGTGTCACATCAGTGACCTCCTCATAGTTCAGTGTGATGGAGTGCTTCACCACTTCCTTGACATCTTCGATGTCATAGATCGGCTCTTTCCCATCAGATTTTGCTATTTTGATGTTGTCTAGCTGCAATAATGCTGAGATATCCCTTGTTGGGGGAGTCATATAGATTGGCCCCCGATACCCAAACTTGTAGAGATAGGGGACCATGCCGCAGTGGTCTAGATGCGCATGGGACAAAATGACTGCATCTAGGTCTTTGATATTGAATTCTGGGGCTTCAAGGAATGGATAAGGATCCTTATCTGATGCGACATTGATGCCGCAGTCTAGAAGGATCCGAGATTCTGGGGTCTGCAAGAACACGCAGCTTCGTCCAACTTGTCTTCCAGCCCCAAGCATTGTCACCCTGATCCATTCATGCTTCTTTTCACGGATCCACCCATCATAGATTCTATGGCCTGTCTTGTTCAGGAATTTTCTGCGGTAATCAGAATATTGGTAGAGCACAGCTCTGATCTCTTCGATCAATTTTGAGCGTATAGGCGGCGTTCTCCTGATCAAGGGCACCCAGAATGTCTCTGCCTTGATCTGCTTGAGGACTTCGCCATGGTTGCCAATGGCAAGGCCTGGCTTTTCTGCCTCGATGATGACCCTGGATCGTTCTTTATCAAAGATGATCTGGGCAATCCCCGCTTCATCACCAATGATCTTCATGATCTTCTTTTCTGCCTTTTCAGGATCGAGCGTGATGGACGGGTCTGGGCGAAGCTCCACTCGTTTTTTTACCTTGTCTACAGCCCTTCGGATGACTCCCTCATCATTGAGGAAGAATTCCTTGTCTTTTGTGTAGAGGACGATGTTTGCAGCTTCAAATACTGCATCGCTTATCTTGCCTTCTGGCAGGTCAACTAATATTTCTTTTATTATGTCTGGCATATACTATCACTCAAGTTAATGAAAATTATGAAAAAAAAGAATCATGCATCCGCTTTTACTCTAAGCTCCTTTGCAACGACCTTTCTGACTCCTCCGGCGGTGATTGTCACGATGTCGAGGCCATCGCCAGAATATATGTCCCTCTGGAGTGCGGCATTCACTGCTTTTGCAGCAAGTTTGATCCCTGCATCAACACTCAACTTTTTCTCATAGGCAGAATCAAGTACGCCAAGCGCAAACACTGACCCTGAACCAGAAGAGACATAATCATCAATCAGCTGGATCGATCCATCTGCGAACACATCAAAAAGGTAATATCCTGACGAATCCTTTCCTCCCATGATGAAATGGGCAACCCCTGGGATCATGCTCATCTTTCGGATGTTTGAATAGACCATCCGCGCCATGAGGTTTGCTGCCTCCTTGACCAGGACTTCCCTGTTGCCCTTGAGCTCTTTGAGCTTTATTTCAGAAGTGCAATATTTCATGAGCAACTGTGCATCAGAGACCGTTCCAGCCATCGTCAGTGCGATGTTCTCATTGAGGATATGTACCTTGTCTGCCTTCTTTGAGGCAATAAGGCTCCCAGCTGTCGCTCGTTTGTCTGCTGCAAGGACAATGCCATCCTCGCATACAATCCCTACCGTTGTAGTGCCCGTCTTTAAAATTGCTTCATCATTCATGAGAAGTTCACCAGAATGAAGTGTGGGAGAACTGGTAGTATTTAAAAGTATCGGAAAATCAGCCCAATTCTGCTGTTCCATCCCTGATTCCAGCCCTGATAAGCTCAGAGGCCCCTGCCAGTCAATTATCTCACAAACTTCATCAACAATACAACAATACAGAGGAGGATAATGATGATCAGGGAAATAACGAAGAGAATGACAATCGTTGATGCCGGCCAAGAGCCGGTCTTTGCTCCCTCTGCTCCGCTCGGGGAGAGTTCTGGTTCGATGAGTGTTGGCTCCTCAGTTGCCAGCCCTCCACTTGTTGGCCCCTCTATTCCGAGAGTCTCTTCATCAGCTGGGGGATTTGGCGCTTCTGGCTCATCTGGCTCAACTTGCTCAACTTGCTCAACTTGCTCAACTTGCTCAACTTGCTCAACTTGCTCTTCACAGGGGTCACAGGGGAGAACAGTAAGGAGGAGGAACTTTGCATCGAGGAGGTTTGCATCAGCAGTCGAGCCATCAAAAAAGCTTTTGAGCGCGATTGTATATTTGCCAGGGGGGAAGATGGGAAGCGTGAACCTGGCAGTCCTGGTGTTGTTTTCCAGTTCTTTTCCATTCCCAAGATCAAAAAATTCATATGAGGTATACTGCTGGGTTTTTTCTTCAGCCAGGAGAACAGAGCGCTTTTCCGTCTGTGATCCTTTATTTAGAAGGCTTGCCACAACCACTGCTTGCCCGGTACAAGAGATCGTATCCTGCTCAAGAGCACTGTTGATGATGAGGAGATCATGGGCTTTTCTCCTCACCTCGAGATGAAGGATTTTTTCAAGGTTGATGTCTTCTCCTGTTTCACTTGTCCCTCTTGTCTTGAAGACAAGGTCATATGTCCTGGCATCCAGCGATGGATCAAGGCGGAGAATAAAAGTGACAGCATATTTATCCTGTGCAATCAGGGTGAAGTCTTCCGATGATTCTTCATAATCATCATCAGTATCAGGTGTATTGCCATAATTTGGGATTACCAGGTCTGCTCGTATCCGCCGGATATCAGAAGTATTGCCTTTAGGGTACTCATTAGCAAATGTCAGGTTGATCAGGAGGGTATCTCCTGGCTGTGCAGTATCACGAATCATCCCGCCTGTATCAACTTCGCTCCTTGTACCATCAATGAACACCCGTATATCCTCTAGTGCCAGCTGCGAAGAGACGAGAGGTGAGAGGATAACTAAAAGGAAACCTACCAACACCACCTTTTTATACATACTCCTCTAGAGGATGTATGCCTATAAAAGATTTTATCACCCCTTCACTTGGACAACTATGCAAGCATACTCATGATGGCTTTTTCTGATAGGTAGATCATTGAGACAACAGAGATTACTTTGATTGTCACGCCAAAGCCCATCAGGATCATGTAAACGCCGATGAAGAAATCAAGGACTGAGACAAAATTTCCGCTCATCCCAAAGATGCCCCCCTTGGCAAGAAGGAACATCGCAAAAAAGACGATCACCCGAGGACCAAATAATGGCCCCATGAGAATGATAAGTGCACAGATAAGATCGCCGATCCCCAGCAGTTTGACAATCATGGCAGCCCCAGGATAGCCACGATCAACACCCCGATGGTAAGCAGGATAAACACTCCCCGGACATTGCTCTCCCGGGCAGAGCGGTTGAGCTGTGCTATATAATAAAGGATAAGGAGGACTATTGCATAAGATGATATCCCTACGATGATGATCGCAAAGAGGGATGGTATCCGGATGTCTAGCAGGTACTTAAATGCGGTGATGAGTACCATGAAGAACATCGTGCGCTGCATGAATTCTCGCTTTGTCCCAACCGTCATATCCCCTTCTCGTTCTCCTTTGAAGAGGCGAAGGAAGATCTCTAATGGTTCCCCGATAAAGAATCCATGCTGGTGGTATTTTGACATGAGCAAAGGAAACAGGAACGCTTTAAAAGGATTATGCTGCTAGCATCAATACGCTCTTCCAAAATACACAGAAAATGCTGCTTTTTTTCCGCACTTCACACAGTTCTTGTTTGATGTGTGTTCATCGATGCAGCGGGTGGTAATGCCCCCGGATTCAAATTTTATTTCTCCTTCGCATGCTTTCTCTCCACAGAAAGGTGCAGAGACTATATTGCCGGAATTGACGAGGCTGACGAGGGAATCAAAGGTATCGGCAGATTTTTTGTGGGTGGCAAGCCTGTGCAGCGATTTATCATATAACCGTTTCTTCATCGCCCCAAGCTCTGTTGTTATCTCAGCACAAACAGCATCTATCGGAACAGCCCGTTTTTCTCCAGTATCCCTCGGGACAATGATGACCTGTTTTGCAGCAATATCTTTTGGCCCAATCTCTATCCTGAGGGGAATGCCTTTTAGTTCCCACTCATTGAATTTCCAGCCGGGAGAGTAGCTGTCCCGGTCATCAAAGAATCCTTGCTCATTGATTCCTGCAAGGAGTTTTTTTGCCTCATGAAAGACGAGCTCTTTTGTATCATCCTTATAGATAGGAACGATGACGAATTTGTCATCACAAAGACCAGGCGGAAGCACGAGCCCCTTATCATCGCTGTGGGACATGATGATAGCACCGATCAATCGTGTGGAGACGCCCCAGGAGTTCTGGTGCCCATAGTGCTGTTCTTCATCCTTGCCGATAAAAGTGATGCCAAATGCCTTCGCAAAGTTTTGCCCAAGATCATGGGAGGTGCCCATCTGGAGTGTTTTTCCATCAGGCATGAATCCTTCAACCGTGAAGGTATGCAGCGCCCCGGCAAATCTCTCCGCTGCCGTCTTTTCGCCTTTGAGCACAGCGATGCACAAGAGTTCCTTCATCATCTCTTCATAGTTATCCAAGACAAGGAGCGTCTCTTTATGGCATTCATCCGCTCTCGCATATACGCAGTGGCCTTCTTGCCAGAGGAATTCTCTTGATCGAAGGAACATCTTGCAGTCTTTTGTTTCCCAGCGCACGATATTGCACCATTGGTTGAGCCGAAGGGGCAAGTCGCGATAGCTCCTGATCCATCTTGCATAACTGTCATACATGATCGTCTCGGAAGTGGGCCGAAGGGCTATTCTTTCCTCCTTCTCGTCTTTGCGCTCGACCCAGGCAACCTCCGGAGCAAATCCTTCCGCATGCTCTTTTTCCTTCTCAAAGAACCGTGAGGGGATGAATAAAGGAAAATATGCATTCTTGACCCCAAGCTTGTCATTGATCTCCTTGTTGAAATGATCGACAATGTGCTGCCAGACCATATAGCCTCGCGGCCTGATGATCATTGTTCCGGAGACGGGAGCAAAATCAGCAACTTCTGCTTTTAGGCATATCTGCTCATACCAGGAGTGGAAATCCTCAGATTTTTTTACCGTGATCCCAATAGTCTTTTCCTCTGCCATGCACCAGGAAAACTGATCGCTCTTATAAAAATGTTTGTGAGGGATTTGCTCTGTCCCGGATAGTGGTGAGCATCCTTACTCGAGGTTCAATAATTAATTCATGCAGTCTGTGGGAGGGGTCGCGCCCTTCGGGAAGGACCCGCAGAGAGTAACTATTACCCAAGAACCGAAAATGATGCTCATCCGCGTGAGCGAGATTCGGGACAGAGCCTGAGGTATCCAGAAGATTTCCACCCTTGCTGAGGGAAAAGTTTTTGAGTGCTGGTCCATTCTTGCTTCCGGATGGACAGGCGCGCATTCCTCAGGGCATCCATGCTCGGAATTCTAGCTCTGAATGATGGACTGGCTCATGAGCCCCTTGGCCCAATGCCACCAGAAATTCTCTATCTGCATGCAGCAGATGCTCTGCCAAGTATCCCTCCAACGCCAAATGCACTCGGCCCGTTTCAACCACATCAGCATATGACCTGGGAATCTTTTGATGATGAGGTAATCTCACTATTGCACTCTCCCTTCATCGCATTTGATGATGAAGAACGCTTCGAGAGATATATAGCAAACACCTCTCTTGGCGGAGGGCATAATGCTCTTGCTGGAAGAACTGCTTTTCGTGTAACTAGGAGAGTCTTTCGAACCCAGGAAGGATTTTTTTCTTCTCTTCTTCAGAGAGAGAGGACATTTGATGAGCTGGTCATCAATATGCATGGCCTGCCAGGGTTCTTATCGACGCCAGCAGGGTATTCCCGCCTGAATGGGCCAGCATTTCAGGATATAACTCCAGAAGATTTTTTGTCCCAAGATGCGGCCTATTGGAAGAATGTCAGGCAACAATTCAGGCAGGGGGCACCTTGTACGCTCATCTCTTGCCATGCATTCAACAATGTGGCAGGTGGCCCTGAAGGGTGCATGGGCAGCCAATTGGCGTTCTATCTGAGGATGCCTGTGACTGGAAGTGTCGAGAAGGCATATTATGTTGGCACGCCAATAGACCATATCGCAGCAAACGAAGTGAGGACTGCTGAATGGAGCAGTCAGGGATGGATAATTAGGGCAAGATAGAGTTCAGATGAGGTTGTTCAGATGAAAGTGTCTACAGTGTCTTTCACCTGGTTGCTCCCAATCGCAAACCCGAGGCTTTCAGCATCCCGCAATTTGAAGTTGTTGATGCCAATAATCTCCCCTCTGCTGTCAACCAATGGGCCCCCTGAATTTCCTGGGTTGATAGGGACATCTGTCTGTAAATATCCGCTAAGGCCATTTGGCCCCACCCGATTAACGGCGCTGATAATGCCTTCTGTCACAGTGAAATCCAGCCCGGAGGGCGAGCCGATGGCAATCACTGTTTCTCCAACCCTAACAGCGTCAGAATCACCAAACGTAAAGGAGGGAAAGTCATTATTTGAGACGATGCGGAGGAGCGCGATATCTTTTGCTTCATCATAGCCAATAAGGGCTCCTTGGTAGATATTCCCTTCATAGTCGCGAATCTGGAGCGCCTTGATCCCTTTGATGACATGATAATTTGTCACTACATGTCCTGAAGAGGAGACAATCGCTCCTGATCCCAGGCCCAGGTCCGTCCTGACTGATACTACCTTTGGCAGCAGGTCAGGGATGATATCAGAAAAACCCTTGCTTTTCACATTGATGGTTGATACCTGTTTTGAGAGGTCATCGAGCTGCTGCTTGCTTTCCGCTTGTGTCTTTGCAAGGTCAGCATTAAGCTGGGAGATCTGCTGCGAGCTTTGCTTCTCCACATCTTCAAGTATGGACGTGACCTGGTTAATCTGCTTTGTTGTTGAATCCTGGATCTGCTGGTCGTTTGCAATGAGCTGTTTTGTTGTTATATCAATGAGTTCTTTGATGTTCTCTTCTGATTGCACCAGTTGGAGAAGGAAATCATGGCGAAGCTGTGTCATGGTATGGACATGATAAGCATAGCCTCCAAGGAGGATAATAATCAGCACGAGGCCATAGATCATATGCTGGCGTGTTTCGTCATTCATTTTGCTTCTTTTATGACAGGGCAAGAAAGGAGGTATTTAAACATTATGTTGGATGATTTGACACAATAAACTTAAGAGAACGCAAGTTTATTGAAAATTTCGGGTTCAATACCCCCGCCTTTAGGCCGAAATTTTCAATTTCAAAAACCTGTCTATCAAGGCGAGGAGCGCAATACCCTGCCCTTGAGGGCAAGGTGAGCTCCGAGCGACGGGTTTTTGTTATTCCAAAAAGCATATAAATAGGTGAATATTATTCAAAAAAAGATATTCCTGACTGACAACATGTTCGAGATAAAGGAAGTAAAGGATCTAAGGAAGAAGTTTGGCCTCACCCAAACCCAGCTCGCAAAACAGGCAGGGGTTTCTCAAAGCCTCATCGCAAAGATAGAGGCAGGAAAGATTGATCCGACGTATTCTAATGCAAAAAAACTGTTTGACACCCTTCTTCGCATCAATAATGAGCATGAGCTAAAAGCAAAGGACATCATGAACCAGAAGATTATCTTCATCAACTCACGGGAACGGCTAAAGGATGTGATAAAGAAGATGAAGAAGCATGAGATCTCCCAGCTTCCAGTCATTGATGAGCAGAGGGTGGTAGGGCTGATTACTGAGTCTAGCATCATTGAGCATCTTGTGGGAGATGAGCTTCCAAACCCCACAGAGCAGCCGGTAGAAAAGATCATGGACCAGTCACCTCCCATTATCACACCAAATACCTCCCTGTCAATTGTCTCCACGCTGCTCAAGCATTTTCCTTTGCTCCTTGTCGCAGACAAGGGAATTCATAAGGGCCTGATTACCAAAGCTGACCTTATCCGGAAGATTTCAACCTGAAGGAATGTTCTAAGGGATATCTTTTACGTTTCCAAAAGGATAGACTATATCAAGCAAAAGAAAGATAATTCCTGATTAGTATGCCCTACAGAACTAAAGCCAACACTATCATGTCAGTCCTAGATTTGTCTTGATTTCTTCGACTGCGCCAATGCAACAATGATGATAATAGCCCTGATCAGTTGGAAAATATCCAGTGCATGAGGGTCGCTCAAGAGAAAACCTATTATCCGAAGAAATGTCTCTATCAAGAAAAGGGCTACTATCGGAATTAGTAAGCTACTATCGCCGATGTAGTGGGCATATCTCAAGGCCCCAATCAAGAAAAGGATAAACAGGAGGTTACCGAGCATCCAAAGGACAAAAGACGACCCTGTTAGTAGGTGGTCTGAGTGACCCGGGTGCCATTCACACAATGAAGGGTCGCAGTCAGATCTGTATGTGTCCTTAGTGGGATCAAAGTCATTTCCACAAAAACTCAGTCTATTTCTAACACAGGCACCGGTATAGCAGGTCCCATTATCCCAATTGCAGGGCTCATTTGGTACTATAGCGCGGGAATCCCACATGCATCGAGCATTTGGTACACTAACGCATGTAGATTCATTCTTCAAAAGGTTGCAATTCGGATGTCGTTTGTCACATGGGTAATAATCCCCACCCCATTCACAGTCCAATCTGGCTGGTGCAGAGTAACATGCTTCTTCATTCTTATATTGTGAGCAGGAAATCGACGTGCAGCTACCTGCGCCCAAAAGGAGAATTTTTGTCGAGAATAAAAAAAATACAAGTAAGATGGTAATTAAAATGAACCATCCACAGTCTCTGTGAAGAGGCGGTTTTCTGGATAGTGCCCTATGCATGGCGAGCAGACCGCCAAAGGTCAGGATAAATGCCAGGGCAATGAGAATGATAGAGAGCATATCTCCGGGCAGCGTGTACTCACTGAGGGTGAAGATAGTATCTTTGATAAGCAATATGATATGCCCAATCAGCAGCATAAGCCACATAGCACAGAGGAAGTATACCTGAGAAAACTTGTGACTGATAGAACGATAATAGATGCTCAATCCATAAAAGAGGGTTGCGATTCCAAGAAATGCCAAAGTTAGGCTAAAAAAATGTGGATGGGTAAAGACGAACGAGATAAAAAAGAGGGGGGTAAAGATGAAGGAGATGAAACCAAAGAATAACAAAGACAATGCAACAGTAAGATGTATTTCTGAGTCAAGCCGATAGGCAAGGATCAGGCTGACCAGAGCAGTCAGAACAAAGAACACCGTAATTAAATCGACTCGGATAAACCTATGAAATGCTCCTAAAAGAACTATCATGGCAAAGCTTATACCAATAAACAGTCCCCATCCAATACTCCTCAGGAAATCTATTAGTTTATTCGGCTTGATATCAGAAAGTGATTGCTTGCCAAGGGGAGCTTTTCTCGATCCTGACTGATCCAGATCATATTTTCTCATCGAGATTGACACACTCAAAAACTGTTCATCCAATAAGTCGGTGGTGTAGTATATAAATATTTCTTTTTGATTGTTACGACGCCAAAAGACCAAATAAGAAGAAGGATGAATCTTTAAACTGTCTTTTGGGTTAGTCTCACCCCCTCAATTAGTTCATGATAGATTTGTAATGGTCACTGTCCAGATGCCGATTATGAGGAGGTAAAGGTTGGCAGGATAGTCTCAGTGTGAAGGGATATCTTTTACGTTTCCAAAAGGGTATACTTCATCGCCAACAATGTAGCACCTGAATGATTTATAATCCTTGATCAGCGAAGAGAGAGGCATTCTTCTGTTCACATCTGATCCTTCATCGAGCAGAAAGAAAGAGGGTTGGACGAGGAGTTGCTTTCTTTTATAGCGGCCTGCAAGGTAGCATTTGAACTTCTCTTCCTTTGCACCATCTCTCAGGGTTATTGCGGGATGTTCATGGCCGATAATGATTGTTTTGGCCTTCTTGAGCAATGATGGCAGGGGTACTGCATCGCCATGCATCACAAGCACATCACCAATGAGAAAACTGGAAACAACACTAATGCCATATTTCCTTGCAAGAGGCAAAAGCATGATATCATGATTGCCCTTGACAACAACTATCTTTTTTACCTGAGAAAACACAAACTCCAGAAACCTTCGTGTATCCCGCCATTCCATCGATAAGACCCCTCCGAATTCATGCTTGAAGTCCCCATTGATAACAAGGGTGGTAATTGCTCCTGCCTGTGAGAATATCATCTCCAGCCGTTTCTTTTGCAGGTCAAAGAGTGTCCGGGGCAAAAGGATCCCTTTTTGCTCCATCGCCTCTTCGTAGCCAAGGTGCAGGTCTGAAATGATGAGAGCATTCTCCTTGATGATGCCAAGGTCTGCTATCTTTAGCCCATACATCTCAATCATGACAATGGAGATAACACCCTATCTCTTAAAGGTTACTACTCTGGAGAGAAACAATTTTAAAGAGAAAATGATGGGTCTGTCCTAATTTGAATATCTTATCTGGGCGTGAAGAAAATTTCCCCACGTCCACACTTTCGTTGCCTGATGTTCAAGCATTGCCGGCGTCAGCTTTTCCTCGTTCAAATGCATGAAATTCCAT
>Ga0209211_10001135_pt1 | contig 52006 bp, 43 predicted proteins | sample RifGroA2_FD_183992 | JGI IMG/M metagenome (GOLD analysis project Ga0209211, IMG submission 183992) | Groundwater microbial communities from Rifle, Colorado, USA - Groundwater A2 (SPAdes) (version 2) | ecosystem: Environmental > Aquatic > Deep subsurface > Groundwater | place: Rifle, Colorado...
ATAAACCCAAAAAAGAATCGTGGTACTCGAACATATCTTTCCTGAGGATTGGCTTGAACAGAAGACCAAGTATGCATTTCTCCTGGGAGTTGGGTACTCCATCTTGGGAATCCTCATTGCAAAGATTCTCTTTCCTAAAGATTCAGGATTGGTATCAGTTGCATTTATCTCGCTTCTTCTCCTTCCTGAGCTCTACAAGATTTTCTCTATCGAAGAACGGCAAGAAATGATGGAAACACAGTTTTCATTCAAAGAACTCTTTAGAGATGACTGGGATGTGGTGAAGATTTACATCTTTTTGTTTTTAGGAGTGCTCCTGGTTTTTACGGTTGGAACCCTCGTGCTTCCTCCTTCAGAAACCAACCGGCTTTTTGAACAGCAGTTGGAAATTCGTGGCAACCCTGGTCACACCGGCCAGCTTGCTTATGAAGGAGTATTTGCTGACGAATTTACATTTACAGGCAATTTGTTTTGGAATCTTCTCAAAAATAATTTCAGGGTGCTTCTTGCGTGCTTTTTGATTGCGTTGCTAACCGGCGATGGTGCGATCTTTATCATCACCTGGAACGCATCAGTCTGGGGAACCATTTTTGGAATTACTGCACGTCATGCTTCAGAATATGCGCAGATGTATCCTGCACAAGCAGTGCTCAGTTATTCTGCACCCCTCATGATCCTGATCATCTTCCTCATTGTCTTCTGGCATATGATCATTGAAGCAATAGCGTATTTTTGTGCAGCAATCTCAGGAAGTATTATCTCCAAAGATGTTCTGCTTGAGAAGTTTGAGTCTGACCGATTTAAGATGGTGTTCAAGTTTAATCTCTATTTATTTTTAATCGCTCTTGTCTTCTTGGTGCTGGGAGCACTGGTGGAGACGATCGTGCTGGATAATGTGGCCATTTATGGTACCATTATCGAACAGAGCCTTGCGTTCTTCGGCGCTTAGATACGCGGAAAGGTATATTAATATACAAAACAAGCATTATCTTTATATACACTCGCAGACAATATTAATTGAGTAAATGGTTGTCTGCTCGTAATAGTAAAGGTTATCAAATATATTTGTCCTTTACTATACAAAAAAGACCCCAAGAGGAGAGAAGATGCAAATATGAAAGATATGTATATGAGGTGAGGGTATGAAACTTCGCTGTCGAAATTGCAGTTATAGTGTTGTTCCACGAATAACTATCCCCAATCGATGTCCTTATTGCGGCGACACACAGCTGTTGAAAGAAGATATCTTGATTGTAAACAAAGAACTTGCGCATGTGCAATAAGCAGATATATTTTGCATTTTGGCAAGGTCATAGTTTTCTAAGGTAAAGTTAACGTCTTGGATGGACGTTATTTCTCGAGTTCTTCTTTGAGGCGATTAGACTCTGTTAAATTTTAATGAAACCATACAAAACAACACCATTCATAATATTGTTCCGCAATCCTTTAGAAAGATTATTAATATTTTGCTCAAATAGGAGGTTGATCTTTCGGTTTAATTTTTTCTCGTATTTCGAGAGGTCTAATTTTGTTACGTTTGCTTCTATAAAAATATCAATATCACTCTTTTCAGTAAAGGTCGCTTTTGCTCCACTGCCAAATAGGATGATAGAAGATGGTAAGACTTCTTTTTGGATATAATCAATAAGTCCTGATGCGTTGATTTTGAAAACAAGCCAATTTCTTTTATAAAATTTGTATTTTTGATTTTCAGTATTGGCATAATAAGTAGGATAGAGCGTGACTTCTTTCTTTTTGATGAGGCTCAGTTTTTCAAGATCTGCTAGGTATTTTAAGACTGTAGCATGGCTCAGTTTCAAGTTTCGAGCAATTCCTCTGGCCGAAAAATCTTGGGTAGGAAATGCTATAAAGAGTTCCAATATCTTGTAGGTGTTGTTTTTGAATAATACATCCATGTCGACCACTTGGTTAATTATCTGACCAGATGGTTAGAAATATGACCAATAGATATAAAAAGATTGTGATTTTAGGTATTCCTGAGGGGGGGTAAAATATAGGATTATACTTAATGAAAACTCATCTCCATATTCTTGATCTCATTAACCAAATTAATGAAGGATAACGGCCCTGGAGAACGTCCTTGAAGCTGTTTCAGCTTGCTGTCAATCTTGTTGAAGAACTGCTTCATCTGATCCTGCACACGCTCTTCATCTTTAATGCGGACAAGAATGTTGCGGTCTAAAAAGGAATCGCCGGCAGCTGCGTCCTTATTCTGTTCTTTTTCATAGGCGCGGATAGCTTGGATGATACGCTCAGAAAAGTTTTCGCCATCATCCACATTGCCAGAAACGGTTAAGGTTTTAGGATGGAGATCGTTAAAATGAACATCCAAGGTACAGGATTTGCGTACGACTTCTTTTACTTTCAGTTTTCCAACGGTTACGTCAATTGCGAGCATCACTACACCCCCTTACACCGATGATCATCCCCACTTTTATAAAAATATTGTGGGAAATCGCAGGGGTGATTCTTAACAATCTTTATAAACCTTCTTGAACAAAGAAGGAAGTGACAGAGCGAGGATAGGAGAGAGAGGTATGATAGGAAAACGAGAAGGAAAAAAAGAACAACAAAGCCGACTCTTGTCACGAGAGCCTATCGGCTTGAATTATAAATCTATCAGATTTATGGACAAATGGGGCTGGATTATTGTCATTATTCTGGTAGGAATCATGTCGGTAGCCATGCTTTCATTCATTTCAACGTCAAATGTAGGGCTCATGATTTTCAGCGGAAAAGCAATATATGGGGTTGTGGATAAGTACAGCGTCAATTCTTCCTTGATTAAAGGCCTCCAAGAAAAAGGTGTGAGACCGATCTTAGCCATCGGCTACACCCTGGGAAGAAAAGACATTGAAGAACTCGATGAAAAAATATTTACGCCGTTCCTGAAGGTTGCAGACTGTGATGGCAACGCGTGTGTACGCAACGTTTACTATACCTGTAAAGACAGACAGATTGTCAATTCAGAGCGGTGCAAATACGGATGCGACGACAAAGGCTGTTTTGAATGTTCGCCATGGAAACTGACGCGGGATGAGAAATTTACACAGGTCAAAGGAACAAAGAATAAATGCGACGGAAATGATCTCCTTTCCTGTGAGAGTGGACATTGGGAAAAACTCCTCACGTGTCCGTATCAATGTGTAAACCAGCAGCTCCTTTCAAAACAGCCAGGAGTTCAGCATGAATCAGAAGATCCTGAATTGCTTCGAGAAGTTGAATTTAAGGGACAAGATATGGTGCTTCGATTATTGGGAAGACCGCCCTTTAAGTATCAAAAATTAACGGATTGGGAAGGAAAGCCCGTCTATGAAGGAAAATGCTCATGCAATTTTAATGCACCCAAAATTTGTGTTGAAGACAGTGTCTACGAATGCTTGGGATACAAAGATGTGCCCTATTACACCAAAATCAAAAACTGCGCCTTTGGCTGTGAAGAGGGGCGATGCTTAAAAGTTGAATCACAGTGCACAACAGGGAAAACCAAATGCAGATTCGGCTTCCGATTTGTCTGCAAAAATGAACGATGGACGCGGACGGATAAAGAGTGCAGTGTCGGTGATTTCTATACCGAGGAAGAACAGAAGAAAAAGAAAGCCCTGCAGGAGAAGGTGTTTGGTTAGGATCAGAAGTCTTTATTCCCTCATTATTCCATTCATTCGTTATTCCCTTCATGCAAAACCAAGATAAGCAAGAACCTTTTCAACATTCTTTTCAAGCGTCTCACGCGCACTATCCAAGACCAGCTCAGCCTTCTCAGGACGTTCGTAGGGTTGCGAGATTCCTGTAAAATCCACAATAAGCCCAGCTCGTGCTTTCTTGTACATACCTTTGGTATCTCGTTGCTCGCAGACTTCAAGAGAACAGTCAACAAAGATTTCGATGAAATCGGGACCAATCAGCTGGCGGACAAAGTTGCGGTCAGAAGCATAGGGACTGACAAAACTTGCAATCACAAAAAGACCTGCGTCATAAAAGAGCTTGGCAACATGGCCGGCACGGCGGATGTTCTCTTCCCGATCTTCGCGAGTAAAGCCGAGATCTTGATTTAATCCATGGCGAAGATTGTCGCCGTCAATCACGTAACAAAGTTTTCCAAGTTGGTGAAGCTGTTTCTCAACAGCACGCGCAATGCTGGATTTTCCTGAGCCAGAAAGACCAGTCAACCAGAGCACTTTATTGCGCGAACCTTGGGGATCTTTGGAGCTTTGGAGACCCAACAATCGAATGCGATCATCGCGGGAAACTGCACCATCATGCCAGACCAAAGAAGGTGGAACATGAACCAAATCTTGTACAGGAGAGAGAACACGGAGCAGGTCTTTCACTTTGTCCTGCACAGAAAATTCTTTGTTTTGGATGGTTAAGGTATGAACAAGATACTCAGATGGTTCGTAGGCAACCATATCAGCCTGAGCATAAACACCATGGGGATTCTTTGCTTTGCAGATCTCAAGCGGTGTGTCTACAAAGATCTCAATAAAGTTCTCCTCACCGATAATACTGCGTGCATACGCGCGATCCTCTTTGAATGGACTGACAATAGAAACCACAACAATAAACCCTGCGTGGAGAAGAATATTTGCAGCTTCGGCAACCCTTCGTGCTTGTTCATGCCGTGCCTGCGGAGAAAAGTCAAGATCTGAAGTCAGGGTAAAACGCATGGTCGCGGCATCAAGATAAAAGACCTGTTTTCCATCGTCAAATAACACCCGCTCAAGGTAGGGAGCAATCTCTTCTTTGCCGCATCCAGGAAGTCCGGTGATCCAAACAACCTTTCCGCGATGACCGAAGCGCTGGCGCCGTTCTACCTCGTGCACGAGGCTTGATTTGGGCGAAATAAGCGGACTGTGCGTTGCAACGATCGGGCGTTCACGCAGGAGTTCTGCACTTTTTTCAATAATCCCACCACCACAGACAATCAGATCATCAACAAGAACAAATCTGCCCATGGTTGCGATGTCGTGGAATGCATCAAAGACAACCGGTTCTTTGGTTTTGATAATCAAGGTCCCTACATCATTTTTGGAAAGTGCGATTTTTGAGGAAATGGTTTCCAGTGTTGAAGCGTCGATAACTTTATTGATGGTATGCACTTCACAAGGAACTTCCTGCGTTGCAAGTTTGAGGGTATACGTTTTTCCCTGTACCAGATCTTCCTTGCCCATCCAGAACACATGGCAGGGAAACAGATTGCTGACTGCGGGTTTCATGGTTTCAGCGGAATCAGGAGAGCGTGTTTGGGGGTGGACGATCACTTCTCCGCGCTTGAAATAAAACTCGTCTTCAATCGTGATACCCACAACATGGCCTGCAACTTCTTTTTTCTTTCGATCTTTTTCTTGGAGATATTCAAGTGATTTTACTTTTGACCGCTTTTGAGAAGGCAGAAAAAGGATTGAATCACCAACGCTGATACTTCCTGATTCAATTCTTCCAGCAAGAATTCTGCGGTGATCGAATTTATAGACGTCTTGAATCGGAAAACGAAGGGGCTTTTCCTGGAGATCTTTCGGTTTTTCAAACTCACGAAGCGAGGCGAGAACAGTTTTTCCGGTGTACCAAGGCATGGCGTTGGAGACCGTAATGACGTTGTCACCACATTTCGCTGAAATAGGGATGTAACACTTGGCAGAAAGCTTGATGCGATGCAAGTAGGTAGCAAGCTCTTCTTTGAGCTGATTGAAGCGCTCCTGTGAGAAGTGGACAAGATCCATTTTATTGATCATCACAAAGATTTGCGAGATGCCGAGAAGCGAAAGGAGATAGGCATGCTTCCGAGTCTGGTCGCCAAGGCCTTCTTGCGCGTCAACCAAAAGAATGGCTGCTTCTGCCTGTGCAGATCCGCTGATCATATTTTTCAAAAATTCTTTGTGGCCCGGAGCATCAATAATCGTGAAATGCCGATCCTCTTCACCCTTGCCGGTTGAGAACTCAATTTTGGTGATATCAATCGTAATCCCTTGTTCTTGTTCTTCTTGGAGTGCATCCAGCAAAAAAGCGTGTTCAAATGGTCTTCCTTGCTGATCACAGAATTTTTTTACTTTTTGGACTGCACTTTCCGGCAGAGTGTTGGTTCCTTCGAGAAGTCTTCCGATTAAGGTAGACTTGCCGTGGTCAACATTGCCAACAAAGACCAGTTTGATGGATTGGGGATTGGTTGTCTGTTTGTCTGTTTGTTTCATGGTTGTTTCATGGTTGTTTCATGGTTGTTTCATGGTTGTTTGTTTCGTGATGGTTTCATCATTTCGATCCTGTTTTTTCCTGCAAGAAATTCCAGAATTGCTGATATTCTTCAGGAAGATAGATGATCTGTTGTTTTCCAAGATTCCTGCTTCGTTGATCAACCAGCTTGCCTCTTGCCTTGATCAGATCGTGTTTTTTGAATTGAGGAAAGGCCTTTACAATCGTATCTGCCCAGTTGGTCTTTTTTCTATTAGTCAGATCGTGAAAGGAGATCAGACAGCCGCCATAGTTTTCGATGTGCAACAGGAGTTTTTGATTGCTGTCGTAATAGCGCTGAAACATGGTGCTGACGTCGCTTTCCATGCCGAAGACTCCCTTGCTGTTCGAAAAGCTTGCTACATTTTCCACAGGATGACGCACAATGCCAAGAACTTTTGGCTGGAACTGCAGTGAGTTTTGGAGATCTGCTAAACAGGAAATAAGAGCGCCGTTCTTCACCCATGCACGATTGTCCTGCACTGCTGTTTTGAAAATAGAGATGGCACGTTTTCTCATCCCGTTGATACAGCACACCGGAAGAAAAGGAAACGTTTTTCTGAGTTCATAATATTTTCTAAAGTAGCTCTCTGCTTTTCCAATGCGAGAATCTTCCATATATCCTGAGCGATGATATTCAGGTGTTGTTCTGACTGCCCCAAAGTCTGCGCCGCACTCGTGGAGGATGGCTGCAAGTACACTGGTGCCGCATCTTCGTGTCCCCAGTAAAAAGTTGATGACACGCGCATCGCATGGTTCTATTTTTGATTCTGTTTCTGATCCCATCACATATACCCCTTTGCTCTGAGCTTTTGGAGTGCATACTGATCTTCTTTATCCTGCCCTCTTCCTTCCCGCTCAGCTGTTTTGGTGTGTTTGAGTTCATCAATGATCTTATCAACGGTATCTGCATCAGAGTTAATAGGAAATGTAATCGGCATGCAACCTAAACTGCGGTAGCGTTTTCCATTTTTTGCAAAGTAGAGATCAACAAGCGGAATGTTTTCTCTGTGAATATACTCCCAGACATCAAGCTCGGTCCAATGCAGAATAGGATGCACGCGAATGTGCTCTCCTTTTTTGAATCCGGTGTTAAACTGATCCCATAATTCAGGAGGCTGTTCTGCATAATTCCATTCAAAATCAGTATTTCTTCTGCTAAAGAAACGTTCTTTGGATCGCGAACCTTCTTCATCCGCGCGAATGGCTAAAATAAGTCCTTCAAATTTGTGCTGGTCAACAAATTGTCTGAGAGCTTGGGTTTTCAATTCGTCGCATACTTGCAGTGCAGTGTGGTTTTGATAATTGACTCCTCGCGAAATTGCTTCTTTATTTGTTCCAATCATTAAGTTCAGATTCCATTCCTTTGCAAGGCTGGTTCTGAATGCATACATTTGAGGAAATTTGAAGGTTGTATCAATATGAATAACCGGAAAAGGAACCGAGCCGAAAAAGGCTTTTTTTGCAAGCCAGACCAGAACCGTAGAATCCTTGCCCATGGACCAAAGGATGCCTAATTTTCCAAACTTTTTATAGGCCTCTCTGAGGATATAGATGCTCTTTGCTTCCAGTTCATCCAATCGATCCATAACAACCCCCCGTAATCCCCTATCCATCATTGACTTAAAAAGGGATTTCCAAGGGGTATTTAAAAGTTTGGGCGTTAGTGGCACAAAGAGGGTTAAGAGAGACCCATAAAACAACCCCACAACCTTTATAAAATGCCGAACCTCAGAACAAGGAATGCTCGACATCAATCTCATCCGCGATCATCCTGATCTGGTCAAAAGAGATCTGGAAAAGAGAAATCAGCTGGATAAGCTTGCCTGGATTGAAGAAATACGAAGAAAGGACGCGGAGTGGAAGAATCTTGTTCAGCAGGTCTATGAGCTTCGCCACATGCGCAACAAGCTTTCTCAGGAAATCAGTGATCTCAAAAAGCAGAAAAAGGACGCGTCTGCTGTCCTCAAACAAGCTTCTGAAATTCCTAAAAGGGTTCAGGAAAAAGAAGACTTTATTCGTGTGCTTGAAAAAGAAGTCAATGACAAATTGATGCATCTGCCCAATGTGCTCCACGAATCAGTTCCGATTGGGGATACCGAAGAACACAACAAGGTCATCAAAAAGTTTGGAAAGGCTCCGAAGTTTCCCAAAGGATTCCATCCCAAAAGCCACGTGGATCTTCTGCAGGAAAAACAGTTTGCTGATCTTGACCGGGCCTCAAAGATTGCAGGCAACCGCTTCTGGTTCCTTAAAGGAGAACTTGCGCAGCTCGAACTTGCGATCCAGCACTATGCTGTTGACTTCATGCTCAAAAAAGAGTACACACTTCTTCAGCCCCCGTATATGATGATGAAAAAAGTGTATGACGGCGTTACCGATCTTGCTACTTTCAACGATGCCATTTACAAGATTGAAGGCGAAGACTTGTATCTGATTGCAACATCCGAACATCCCTTAATCGGCATGTTCATGGACGAAATTTTGAAAGAAGAAGATTTTCCTATCAAACTCGTTGGCATCAGCACGTGTTTCCGAAAAGAAGCAGGAGCACATGGAAAAGACACCAAAGGAATCTTTAGGGGGCACCAGTTCAACAAAGTCGAGCAAATTATTATTTGTAAACCGCAGGATTCGTGGAAGTATCATGAAGAAGTAACCAAGAATGCGATCGAATTTTTCGCAAGTCTGGGTTTGCATTTCAGGCAAGTCAGTGTCTGCACAGGAGACATCGGAACGATCGCTGCAAAGAAATATGATCTTGAATGCTGGATGCCGGTTCAGCAGGCATATCGGGAAGTGGTTTCTGCATCCAACTGCACGGATTATCAAGCACGGCGCTTGAAGATACGCTACTTGGGGCCTGAAGGAACAAAGATTACCCCACACAGCCTCAACTCAACCTGTGTCGCAACCTCACGCTTGCTTGCTGCAATTCTGGAGAATTTCCAGAATCTTGATGGCAGTGTTGCGATTCCAGCCCCCCTCCAGAAGTATATGGGTGGAAAGAAGAAGATAGGGCAGGTGAACCCTGTAAGTAAGAGAGGCAAGATCAAACAGAAACTTAATAAAACCAAGAAGACGTAGACCTGGTTATGGCAAGACTCTCCCCGACCTTACTTATTGTCATTGGCGCTTTAGTCGTTTTTATTTCTATTATCGTAAATAAATGGAGTATGTTTGGCCCCATGACCATCTTCCTCGTGGTGGGACTAGGGATGATGATTTGGGGTGTCATCCGCGTCAAGATTGATGCAGGAAGAGAAGTACGCTATGTGGGAGACCAGGAATATGAAAATACACTCTCAAAACGCGAGGCCGAAGATCAGATGCCTCATAATTCACCGGGACTTCGCATGACACGGCAGTTGATGGAGCAACAACAGCAAAAACAACAGCAGGAATTGCAACAGCAATACCGAACCGGCTTGTCAGGACATTCGGGAGCACCACCTATGCAACCAGCAACCCGTACGCCACCCTCTGCACCCCCACAACCGATGGCGAGATATTGCATGAAATGCAAAACACCACTCCACCCCCAAACACGATTCTGCCCGCGCTGCGGGACTGCAGCGTATTAAGGTAGTTGTGTAAATAATAAAGGAAAGAGAGCCATGATCCTTCTTTAATGATTAAATTTAAATAGGAGCGAAAAGTCAACACCCCTAGAGCTGGTGAAAGGCCGAAAGGCTGATTACAAGCTTTTAGCCCCGTAGTGTAGCGGTCAATCATCCGAGATTTTGGGTCTTGGGACCTCGGTTCGAATTGTAGAGAAGGTCGGCAAAAGCCGAGAGGTCTCTTCCCTACACGTGTGTCCGAGCGGGGCTATCATATTCCTTGTTCATAGGTTTTTATATGCGTTTTTTGATTAACTTTTTAAATGCATAAACACTTGCACTCGCAGAGGGGTATCATGGAAAAAAAAGACAATCAACAAGACAACAAGAACACATTCAAAAAAGAAGGAAAAGCGAAAACGGCGGCAAAGAAAACCGTCTTGATTATTGAAGACCAGGATGCAATCGCAGAAGCAGAACGCATTATTCTCCAAGACCAGTATAACGTCCACCTTGCAAGCGATGGACTCGAAGGACTCAAAAAGGTGCGGGCCATCAGACCCGATGCAGTGGTTCTTGATATTATGATGCCCCACGTTGATGGATTTGAAGTCTGCAAACAAATCCGAGAAGACCCTTCGCTCAATCACGTGAAAATTGTGATGGTCACGTCAAAAAATAGGGAGCATGATGAACAAAAAGGAATGGGCATCGGTGCTGATGATTATATTATGAAGCCGTTTGAACCAGTAGAATTGCTCCATGTATTGCAGCAAATGCTCGGCTGAAAAGAAGAAAAAGAAAGGAAAAAGCAAAAAAGGGGAGGTAGAAACTGCAAAAAATAGAAAGGGTGAAGCATGCTCTCCTCATTGATTGTTGTTTTCCATAAACTCAATGCATTCTTAAGCACGATAAGCGGCGAACTGCTCAAGCAGTCTGTAGAACTGGTTCTCTTAACCCTTGTCGGCTACATGCTGTTTGTTGAATGGAGAAAAAAGCAGGATCGTGAACTCAAATACTTAATTGTGGGATTTTTTGCCCTTGCAGTTGCACGCCTGATCGCCGTGCTGTTTTTGTCGCAGGCAGTCTTTGAAAATTTTTTCAAGCTTTTTCTCCTCGACAGATTTACGGTATTGATCAACGGCCTGGAGATCTTTGCAATTATTTGGATCGCAAACACGTTTATGTACGGCATCAGCGACAAAGATGAAATGCGAAAAAAACTGAGGCTGGAAACCCTTATTCTCATTCTGGGAATTATTTTTATGGAAGTGCTGTGGGTGATCCGTCTCCAGCATCTTCCGCGTTTTGGCTTCTTGTTTAATCTTCCGTTTGCAATTTTTGAAGGAGTAAAATTAATCATCCTGCTTTATCCGGTCTATTACCGCTTTAAACACAAAGTCCAAGACGTGTATTATAATAAGGCAACCATTGCCTTTGTGGTCTACAGCTTTACCCCGCTGTTTAACCTGATACGGCATCTCTTTTTTCACGGGGTCAGCGGAAAACTGACAATCCTTGCACATCCGTTTCCTTTTCTTGCTGTTGTTCTCTTCATTCGCGCAATCTTTCTCAAACTTGCTGATAAACGTCTGATCGAAACTGAACTCGAGCTGACAAAGAAGAAGTATGAAGAAACCAAGCGCTTGACGAGGATCAAAGATGAGTTTGTCAGCATCGTCAACCATGAATTAAGAACACCTTTAACGTCGATTAAACTGTATTTGGCATTACTACGAGATAAAAAACTTGGCCCGGTAACTGCAAAACAAAAAACAGCAATAGAAACCATGAATAAAGAAAGCAACCGCCTGCTTGCGTTGATTAATGATATTCTTGATGTTGCAAAATTAGAGGATAAAGACGCGGATAAGAATGTCAAATTAAATACCCGGGAGTGCGACCTTCACACGCTGTTGGATCACCAAGCGTATAAAACCCTTGCAGATGAGAAGTATATCACCATAGTCAACAAGATTCCTAAAGGATTTAACGTACAGGTGGATGGAGAACGCTTCCAACAGATCTTTGTCAATCTCTTCAGCAACGCAGTAAAGTATACACCTGAACAGGGAACTATTTGCTTTGGTGCAGTCCGAAATAGAATTTTTAAGACCTGGCAGTTCTGGATTGCAGACAACGGACGAGGCATTGCCCCTGAGCATCTCAAACACATTTTTGACAGGTTTTATCAAGCAGATGACTATCTGACCCGAAAAGAAGGAGGAACGGGATTAGGTCTAACGATTGTCAAGCATCTCGTTGAACTACACCGGGGAAAAATTGAAGTCAGTTCTCAGCTCAATAAAGGAACAAAGTTTGTGATTACCCTTCCGAATAACATCAATTAGAATGAGTGTGAAGAATTGGCATGAGACGAATATGAGAACGTCGTAAGAAGAAAAGAGAAAGAAAAAAAGAATAATATAAATCAGGGTTTATGTTCCACGACCTTTATACTGATTTCGCAGTGATCTTGAAACCGCATTGCGCTCGTAAGGAACTTCTTCCACTTCTGCGAGACCACCGCTCATGGCTTCAGGCTTATCGATGTCAACATCAGCCGCTTCTACGGTTGTTTGTGCAGTCGTAGTCCCTTCAACACCACTTGGTGGAACGTCAACAGGACTTGGCTGCTGATTCACATTGCGTTTAGGCAGCTCTAATTCCCGCGCAACAATCGGTTTTGCGCGCGCTGAAGGATTGCGGGCAGGCTCAACAGCCATACCGCTCACATCTTCGCTTCCTGGCACGGTTCCTGCTTCTGCAGTAAACATAAACACCAGAGAAGCAATTGCAACAATAGCAACCAGAGAAACTAACAAATTATTTTCAACCATATCATCCACCTCTTTACCTTCTCATTGCCTCGTTTTTGATAATCGTTGAGTTACATCTATTCGTAACATATCACTTATAAAGTTGATCTGAAGCTCTTTGAGCTCTTCCTATTTAAAAAGTTTGTGAAAGGTTTACTGAAAAGGACAGAGAAAAACAACAGGGAAAATGTTGGGAAAAGCTTTAAAAATTCGATACACCCTAAGAGAGTATATGTTAAGTTCCAATCAAAAAGAGGCGGTGTTATTTGTAGCTATGCTCATTGTTGTTCTCAGTGCTGCGTTAGGATACCATGGCCTGCGCCTCGATGGTCTCGAAGATACCTATGCCCAACAGATTGATCAGGTACGCAGTGAAGTCGTGAAGAACAACCAAGTCCTTGCCTATGAACTGCAGAAAGTGCAGGAAGAGCTCAAAGCAAAAAATCGTGCACTTGAGACCGAGATTCGAGAAAACACGAAACGGCTGGAGACAGGAGTTACCGGAAGATTAACATATCTTGAAGCGCGACAGCAGGAAACACTCGGCGATATTACTAAACAGCTCCAGAGCATCCAAAAACTCAATGGAGAAAAGATTACACTTCTTGAAGATGAACTTCAATCCATCAACGTAAAAACAGAGAATTATGCACCCATTATACAAAAAGCCCTTCTTTCCGTGGTAACGATTGACACCTTGCGTGGCAAGGGAAGCGGCTTTGTGGTGAAAAGCGAACTGGGAAAAGCCTTTGTCGCAACCAGCAACCATGTGATTGAACAAGCTCCTGATGAGACTAAGGTAGTGATGGTTCGAACCAATCTACAGAAAAAATATGAAGCACAGGTGGTAGGAATGAACAGTGTGTATGATATCGCTCTCGTGGTTATTGAAACGCCGGGAGAAAGGCTTTCTGCGCTGAGTTTCGGAGATTCGAATACTATGAAGGTTGGAGATACCGTCTTTGCTTTGGGAAATCCAGGAGGCTTTGGCGTGAGTGTAACCGAGGGCATCATCAGTGCAACCAACCGCTTTGTGAACGGAGTTCCTTTTCTTCAGACCGATTCAACAATCAACCAGGGAAGTTCAGGCGGTCCTCTAATCAATAAGCAGGGACAAGTGATTGGCGTGAACAGTCTGAAGATTGCAGGATTAGAAGGAGTCAATCTTGCAACACCCTCCAAATTGGTTGAAAAAATTGTCAGCGATCTTGAGAACAAACGCGGCTATTTTGCAGATATGGACAACCAAGAAGGAAAGTAAAAAAATCAAAAAACTAAGAAAGAAAAAAGCAAAAAAAGAAAAAAGTGAAGCGGCTTACTCCACATACAATCTGAGACTTGCACTGTCATACTTCCAATCAAGAGGAAGCACGCCGTTCCTTTTGTAGTATTTCACCAGTCTTCTAATTTTAGAATCGGTTAACTGCAGTCCGCGCAGAGCAGTCATGTCCAGCTTGTTTTCGTCAATGTGTTTTTGGATTTGGACAGAACGCTTGATCAAACTCAGCAAATCTTCGGGAAGTGCCGTAGCAATATTTTTTTCTTTTAAGACCTTGGTGAGTGTCTTTTTCAGAATCTGTTTGACATCAGGAATACCGTAGTTGTCGCGAAGGTACACGCCGATGGCAGAAGGAGACTTTCCTTCTTTTGCAAGCTTCACAATCAAAAGCTCAAGTTCTTTTGCTTTGTAGCGAATCCATGTATTGGATTTATTATAGGGTTTATGTGATCCTGATTTTCCTTTTTTTCTTGAGTGCATACGTGCCATAGAGATTCCTCCCTTTGTAGTTGTATAGTAGAGATGAACGAGAAAAACAGCAAAATTCACTGAAGTTTACTGATCCTATTTCTCGCCAGTATAAACAAGCCAGACCCGGGCAAACAGGGTTCTAACCGATTTATCTCTTGAATAGTGAACGAGAACCGCAGGACTTATTTAAAGGTTTCGGGATATCAGAGGATAAGAGAGAAAATAGAGAAAGAAGAAGAGGCGCAAGACTTAAATAGCGTTCCCTTTATCGAAAAACAAGCATGACGCAAGAAACTCCGCAAGAACCGATACGACTTGAATTTGATTTAAAGAGCGATACCTATCTTTCCCAAAGAACATTGTACGAGCGGCGCATGCCTCCGTTTCTCATAGAAGGTGATGACCCTCTTGTTTCGTACTGGTGCTGGTCAGGAACTGAACATCATCGTTATGTTCCACGCAGTTCGATACAACGCCATGTTGATCTCGGATTTCTTGCTGAAAGCACGTTGACCGAAATGCGGCGTGCATTACGGGATCCGAATATCTTTCATGATTTTAACCGCATCAGAAAAAGTGCAAAAGTGAAAAAGAAGGGTGACATCTCAGTGTACGTCGCTGAAGTTACACAGCAACGTGTTGCCGAGGTTCAGGCTCAATATCTAGAAAGGGGAAGCATAAATGCCTACCAATTTTTATTCGGACTTGAAATTCCTGATGGAAAGGGCAGACCAACAATAAAACTGAGAGAAGGTATGCAAAACAAACTAAGAATGGCATTGGCGAGTGAACACCACATTAAGGCAATTACAAGAGATAATCAACCATGGTATACGCCAACGCAACAAGCAGAAATACTTAAGATTTTAGAAGCAACCTACAATCCGAGAATGACTAAGGTAGAGGGGGGAGATGGAGGGGATAGTTGTTTCAAATTTGCGATTGAACGAAAACCGATGGGTGTAGGAAGGGAGTAACAAGAAGGAAGTAGTAAAGAAGAGAAGGGTAAATTTTGCGATGAATAGAAGAAAGAGAAAAACAAGAAAAAACACAAAAACAAGGAACCCGCCAGGAACAAACTTTAAATACCACCCGCGACTTCGAAAGAGACATGAAAAAGAGGGCAAGCGTGCATTCAAACACTCGTTTCATGATTCTTCTAATGCTCTTAACAGTCTTTACGATTCTGCTTATAACCGGATGCAGTGTCAATCTCACTGAAGGAAAGACCACTGCAAAAACAAGGGCTGTACAAAAACATTATCCTGCATTGATTGAAGAACTCCCCACCTTACAGACTATCAACACTGCTGAACTTCCGTCTTCACTGCCCTGCTTACTTCCGAAGACGCTCCTGGGAACTGAATGCTGTCTTGATGACAATCAAAATAAAATCTGCGATAAAAACGAAGCACAGACGACCTGCGGAGATTTGATTTGCAGTCCTGGCGAGAACTCGTGTACATGTGTGGCAGACTGCGGAAGCTGTGAAGCACAGCCAGCAGGATTGTGCCAGCAAAATGTTTGTGAAAATAATGTGTGCACCACAAAAATAGAATTGTCCTGCTGTGGAGATGCGGTGTGCGATATCACGACTGAATCGTGCAACACCTGTTACCAGGACTGCTGTACGGTGTTTAATTTTCCCAAGCAGGAGAAGCTGGATCTTAGCAAGTATCCTGCAATTGCTGTTGGGTTATCTACGGTGGTAGGAGATAAAGCTCCTCCTGAAGATGTCGTTACTGCAGCGGATATTTTGACGCATATTGCAAGCGAAGGGAAGGCAGTGGGAAAGGCAAAGCTTGCAAGCGAAATCAATGTGAATATGAAAGATTATATTATCGTAGGAAGCCCCTGCCATAACCAAGCAGCCTATGAACTGTTTAAGAAAGAGATCAAGCTAAACAATAACAATTGCCAGATTTTCAAACCTGGAGAAGGTGTGGTGAAAATTATTCCAACGTCAGCTTCAACGGTTTCAATTTATGTGGGAGGATACACTGCTTTGGAAACACGACTGGTGTCGCGCTATTTGTCTGATTACAAGAATAAGAAGCCCACAGGAAGCGAAGTGAGGATTTAGTTCATCCCCTCTACAACCTACCACCAACAACCTAAAGTTCTATTCCTTTAGTGTACTCATTTGCAACAGCTTCGTATCCCTTCGGCGTCACAAGAAGATATGATCCTTTTTTATCTTTTTTCTGATGGAGCATATTGAGCTGTTCAAGTTTGTTGACCAGGTGTTCTACAAGACCAAGCTTTTTTGCAAGAGGCTGTGAAGGGAATACGGCCTGCGTCAAGAGCTTGATCGTCGGCTGTTTCACTCCGCCTTGCTGAACAAGTTTGCAGAGAGCAAGAAGAATCCGCTTTTCATCGCGGGAAAGTTCAAGAGAAATAAAAAATCGTTTTCTGTTCTTTTGAGGCATCTCGCCGGTATAGATTTCAATAAGATGGTCAATGCTTTCAATAAATTCTTTGCCTTTTGTAGTGATGCTTACCAGTGTTTCTTGATGAGGCAAGGTATCCTGTTCAGGGGCATCTTGTCTAAGAGTATCTTGTTCAGGAGATGCTTGCTGAACACCGGTAAGAATCTCGGTGGTAATAAGCTCTGCCTTCTGCAGAAGATCAACAGCAGAAAGAGGAGGATCCACCAGCACTAGGAGGCTTTGAAGCTGAGAAAGCCTGGCAACATAGGTCTTTTTCTCGCCCTTCTTCTCACCCATTTCCTGTTCATAAAGAAGTTTAAGGATATTGACTGCTATGCGGTTGCTAAGGATTTCATGAAGCTTTGGCATATCCGTTGGATTCTGCATGCCTAAAGCAACATAATCTGGTTTTTTAATGATTTATATCATCCAAAAGACACATCCCCCACCCACCTTCTTACCCCTTCTTATTCCTTCTTATTTTCACTGGATAGGAAATACACGTCTCGATAAGAAGCATCGGAAGCATCGGAAACGATGGAAAAGAAGGAAAATTTATAAAGCGGTTTTCACAGAGAGATCCTCGGTGGTTGGATAGAATGGAACAGAAGCCAAGTATGACCTTTGCCTCGGTGCTGAAAAATCCGATTTATCAGCGCCGGGATGTGCTGTATGCATTGGAGCCTCCTGAAGGCTTCCTGCATCGCAATGAAGAGAAAAATGAACTGGTGATGGAGCTTGCTCCGATCCTTATGCAGAGCCCAGTGATCTGCGCAGCAGTCTATGGCAATCCCGGAACAGGAAAAACCGGATTGATTCTGAGTCTGCTGAAAGAGCTGGAGCAGGAGGCGCAGCAGAACAGCATCAAACTCGTGAGTTGTTATGTAAATTGTTCTGAAAATCGGACTGAAACAACGATTCTCCTCGAACTCCTCAAACAATTGGATTCCCAACGCGAGTATCCTAAGATGGGGTGGAATCGCGCAAAGGCAGTTGCAGAATTTGAGCGAGTGCTGAAGCAACATGCAAACACCCAGCTGGTCTTCATCCTTGATGAAGTGGACTATGTCCTTCGCGAAGCAGGAGACGATGTCCTGTATCGGCTCAGCAGAATTCATAACAAGACCAAAACAAATGTTTCCACGATCATCATTTCCAATGATGTGCGGGTTGATGAGTATATTAAACCGAAAACCCAATCCTCGCTGGGGCGCGTGAAGATTGTCTTTAGACCTTATAATGAACAAGAATTGTATGATATTATTCGCGATCGTGCAAAATATGGATTCAAAAAAAATGTGGTGAGTGATCAAGTCCTGAGGAAAGTTGCACAAATTGAATCCCAGCGCGACGGCGATGCACGGCGAGCGCTTGAACTGTTGGACAGCTGTGCAAAAATGGCAGTTGCGCGGCAGCACAGCAAGATTACACTTGAACATGTCAATGAAGCGGATAGTTCGCTAGAACGGGACAGCGTCCTTTCGGTTGTTAAGTCATTGACACAGCATCAAAAATTGGTGTATTACTCGATCCTGAAGCAACGTGAAGACCGACTTGCAGGGATGGATGTCTTCCGACAGTATAAAGAAACGTGTCAATCCTATAATATGCAGCCGTTGTCAGAGCGAAGAGTACGTTCGCTGGTCATTAATTTGAATGATCTGGGTTTGATTCGCTCAGAAGTCGGCTGGCTTGCCGACCTGAAAAAGAAGACGCGGAAGATTGAAGTGACGCTTGACAGCGCGCTCAAAAATAAAGTGGTCAAGATGCTGAGAGACAGCATATAAGTTCATTGAATCAGATTGCATCCTAGTCACACAAGTTAGGCTTTTTCCCTCATCCATTAAAGGGTTGGGGAAAATGGAAAAAAGAGGTGGTGAAGAGCATCAAGAGAACTGACGATAGAGACACTCCTCTATGATGCTCATCATGCTCAATGAGACGTAAAACTCCGAACCTTGCCTCTTCAATAGCGGAGTTTTACGGAACCATCGCCTCATTTGAGTACAACCAATAGGTCAGGGCATTCTTCATCACCTCAGTGCCAACCTATTGGTTTTTTTATTTTTGTTCTATACTCATTTTGTATAATCAATTTCTTTATTTTTTACTCACTAAAAATAAAACCAACTCCTTGGCTGCATCATTCCCTGCCACGCGAAGCGTGGCCTTGCCCCGCGCTCGCTCCGAGCGCGGGTCTTGTTATGACAAGTTCCCGGCACGCAATATGCGTGCCGGGGCTAAAACGCGCCACGATGTGGCGCGTGATGGGTGATGCAGCAGAAGGAATTATTGTTATGAAGTACGTAGCAAAATAAGTTTGTATAACAAAAATGCACCCAAACGATTGATCTGCTCGCCATCATCCGTACGCGGTACTCAGTTTTTGTTGGCTCGCAATTTACTTGGGCGCATTTTTGGGAGCTCAAAAATCGAAGATTTTTGGCTGCCAAAAATTCAAAGAATTTTTGAGCATTGAAAATTTGCGCACTGAAGTGCGGGGTTTTCGACCCTTGCGCAAATTTTCAATAACAGAAGCGTATAGCGGGAGAAGGATTTGAACCTTCGACCTTTGGGTTATGAGCCCAACGGGCACTCCTAGCTGCCCCATCCCGCTGTTATTGAGAAATTATGGTAAAGTAGTTTCTTTATAAAGCTTTGCTCCAGGCAGGAAGGAGTTGAGATCTCGGTTTACTTCTATTTTACACCTTGTTACGCCTATTTTCTTCCTCGAGAAAACAGATTGCCAAACCTCTTTTTTACGCGAATACCCATGTCTTCTGCAAATCCAGGGGTGATGGCTTTGAGCGTCCGCCTCAAGAGATCTTTCGGCCGTTGATCGCTCGTGTGGAGCTGATGATCAAGCTGAGACAGCATCTCGTTGAAAACTCGATGCGTAGCAGTCCGAAGATCCCAGTCAGGATGATGGGCTTCAAACACCTTTTTTCCTGCACAAATACGCAGATGGAGAGAATACTTTTTCCGGTTTCCCCCTTTTTGATAGGTTTTAATATGAAGGGTAACATCGCTCATTTCTGGAAGCTTGCGCTCAAGTTTGGGGAACAACCGGGCAAGAAGCACATCAAGATCTTGTTTTTCATCTGCAGTAATCTCTTTAATTCCAACATAATTGATTTTGCTGAGATCCATAACATCACCACCTCATCTTTGAGACTCGTTTAAGAATACCGGTTTAATAACCGCACCCTTTTTATATTTTCTCTTTGTTCCACACCCCATGACTTTCCTGAAACTGAAGAATCCCCTTGTCCTCTCGCCCATGGCAGATGTGACGAATGTAGCGTTCAGATTACTCTGTAAAGAAAGGGGAGCTGCCTTAGTGCTGACTGAATTTGCAAGCGCAGAAGGGGTGGTGCGAAATCCTGAGGAAAACAAGCGCATTGTTGTCGTTGAAAAAGAACGGCCTGTTGGCATCCAATTCTTCGGTTCTGATGCAGTCAATCTGAAAAAGAGCATTGAGCTTGTCAAACACACCTGCGATTTTGTGGATATCAATTTTGGATGCCCCAGCAGTAAGATCATGGCCTGCGGAGGAGGATCTGCTCTGCTCAACAATCCGCAAAAAGTACATGATCTCCTGAAACCATTGTGCGAAACAGGATTCCCGATCACCTGCAAGATTCGGCTGGGAATTACCAACAATAATATCACAGCAGTTGACGTTGCAAAAAAAGCAGAGGAAGCAGGAGTAAAAATGATTGCAGTGCATGGGAGAACCAAAGAACAAGGGTATTCTGGAAAAGCAGACTGGAGTATGATTAAAAAAGTCAAGGAAGCAGTTTCTATTCCTGTTGTCGGCAATGGCGATGTCACCGAACCACAGCACGTTGTTGCAATGAGGGAGCAAACCGGATGTGATTATGTCATGATTGCACGGGGAGCCATCGGAGATCCTCACATTTTCAAACGCTGTGTGACGTATCTCAAAACAGGAGAGCTTATTCCTAAACCCACGCTCCAAGAACAGTTGCAATTATTTTTTCGCTATGTCGAACTGCTCAAAAAATATCAGCTTGACAACTTCGCTTATGTCCGCCAATGTGCACAGCATTTTACGAAAGGATATTCGCATGCAGCAACGTTGCGGGGAAAACTTAATACCATAAAAAACGACGAAGAACTGCATAATCTTCTTTCTTCTTTCTCAAAACAATGATTACGTCTCCTTCTTCCTAAACTTAGACATGATGCTTTCCCAAGTATCCTGCATCTTAAACTTGAAGGACTGCCAGGCACCGCTCATTTTTTCGCCGAAGCTTTGCTCTGCTGAGCTAGTAACAGGAGCACCGAGTGCACCGGTTTGTTTGGCTTGTTGTTTTTCAAGAGCACCGTAGAGTTTATCCAAATAGTCAGGTGTCACTCCATAATTCTGGAGATGCTGCTGCATCGCTGTCTTGGTGTACCCTTGTTTGTTGTAATACTCAACGTATTGTCTGAGTTTCTCAAACTTCGCATGGGATCGAGCGTACACAAAGTATCCTGCAGTTCCTCCGCCGATTAATACGAGCAATGCAAGACCTAAAAAGATATAGCTCGCTATATCCATCTTAGTTATACCGTGTATTTCCTCTGGCACGTATGCTTCACCGACGTCAAACTCTGCGCCTCTTTGAGCTTCAGGAATCTGCAGTTCAGCAAGGGAAGGTCCTGTATCTCCATACCTCAGCTGCTGAGGTGGTGGCGGAGTTGGTTCAGACAAGGGTCTGCTTGGCGGCCCACCCACTCCAACTTGAGGCAGGGAAGGACCAGGAGGTGCTACAGGTGGAACAAGCGGAGCTTGTCCAGGAACAGCACAATCAGCAGAACACGTAACAACATTCTCACCAAAGCGGCTATCACAGTAGCGATCTCCACAGCCAGGGAATCCACCAGGAGCATAACCCGTGTAACGTTGACGTCCGCGACCGCCTCCCCCGTCATCGCCGCCACTGCTACGGCCACGATCTCCTGCACTGCGACCACTATTATCATCACGTGATCCGCCAGATCCGCCACGACGTTCTTCTCCACCTTCTTCTCCTCCGTCTTCTTGCGGTTCAACTTCGTCTTCTTCATCTTCCCTCTCTTCACGAGGTGGAGGCGGACGCGTACAAGCATTTGCAAAGCACATTTCATCGCAGGTAATATCAGCAACCTGCATGGTTCCATTAACACACATGCCTTCTCGCAAAGTAAGTGCATCAGGAGCACACGCATCGCGAGCAAGAATCGTTCCTTCTGCATCTAAAACATTTCCAACGCGATAGATTTGATCGTCTTCACCGCCATCAGTGTCAGTACAAGGAACAGGTTGCAAGCAAATGCCTTCTGCACAGCCATGTTCGCAGACAGCTCGGACATCAAGCACATCATCGTTCTCAGGTGTGCAGACTGCTTCAAGCAAATTATTTTCGTCGAGACAGACGTCAACAAAACTGAAGTTTCCGATATGCACTTCTCCGGCTTCAGCAAGATTAAAGCCGTCATTATCTTCACAAACTGGAGGCGGGGTTGAACAAATATTTTCTGGATCACAAACAAGATCTGCATCACATTTCGGATCAGCATCACGGCATGCTGTTCCTAAAATTCCAACAGGAGGTGGGGGGATAACACAGAGCCCTTCAATACAACTTTCTCCACCCGCAACGTCGCAAACATCACTATTTTCACATTGTTTTCTACAAATCTCTTGAGCATCACAGCCAAATCCTTCTAAACAACGATTGTCAAGGCAAGCTTGGCCAAGACCACCTGCATTAAATCCTTGACTAATCAAGCAATATGTTAAGTCCGTGAGTTGACTACCACACGTTCCAAGAAGAGCAGCATGACGCGTATTCACTTCCGCTGTACAGGCTTGACGTTCAGCTTCAGGAAGCGCTTCGCAAGCACGACCTTCACGAATTGCATTGAGACACCCATCAGCAAGCGTACATTGCACAGGAGCTTCTGCACGAATCATTGCATCCATCACACAAGGAACAAGTTGCTCCCGTGTTTCCTCGGGTTCAACAAGATTTCTACATGATTCAAGCAGTTGAGGAACACAAGGATCTTCACAGGAAAGAGAACCTGCTCCCCCGCCGGCACCCGGTGGTCCTCCAACCTCTTCACAAATATTGTCTAGATTACATACAAGTCCCACGTCGCACTTCGGATCAGCATCACGGCAACTCTGACCAAGAGTTCCTAAATCACCGTCAGGAGGAGCTATTCTACATCCGCCACCTTCACAACCATTTGGACAGAGCACACGCACATCAACAATATCATTACCGTCTGCATTACAGGTGCCTTCAAGTAAGGTATCATCGGAAATACATTGATCTGCAAATTCATGATCTCCCATAAAGGTAACACTACGAATAGAGGTATCAAATCCGTCAGGATCGAGGCAGACAAGAGCAGGTCCGACAACAGGTTCTCCACCCTGACACACGCCAATACCCTCAGCATTTGGTTGACACGTTGTATCTGGTGGACATGCAACCGTACTTTCGCTTATACCACCAAAAGCATCGCAAGAGAATTGCGTTACTTGATTTTGACCTTCAACACACGCATCGTTATGCACGATATCATCACTGACTGAATTGTCCAAGGTCGCAACACCAGGAACTGCAGGATCATCTGCTTCATCCGTATCAGTACATGAAGAAGTTTGACAGATATCTCCATAACAGCCCAAACCTTCACGACACACATCACCAGGACCACAAGCCTCTCCTTCTTGCTTAGGAATAGGTTCTTCAGGAGGAGCTTCTTCACAAACATTTTCTGCATTACAGACAAGTCCCACGTCGCACTTCGGTTCAGCATCACGACATACTCTGCCTAAGATTCCCACAGGTGGTGGCGGAACAACACACAAGCCTTCCCTACAACTTTCTCCACCCGCAACGTCGCAAACATCACTATTTTCACATTGTTTTCTACAAATCTCTTGAGCATCACAGCCAAATCCTTCTAAACAACGATTGTCAAGGCAAGCTTGGCCAAGACCACCTGCATTAAATCCTTGACTAATCAAGCAATATGTTAAGTCCGTGAGTTGACTACCACACGTTCCAGCAATAGCAGCATGACGAGTTTGCACTTCATTCAAACACGTTTGTTTTGCACCGGCCTCAAGCACGTTGCACAGTTCTGCTTCACGGAAAAGTGTAGCACATGCAGGATCAAGACGACAAACAACAGGAGCATCGGCACGACCAAGAGCACTCATCACACAAGGAACAAGCTGAGGACGCTGTGCCTCATCTTCAACAAATTGACGGCAAGCATTCACGAGTTCAGGAACACAAGGATCGTTACATGTTAATGCACCTCCCCCAAGATGGACTTCACCTGCTTCTTCTAAAACACAAGCGCCATTTTGACATATCTTTCCTTCGGCGCTGCAATCATGAGTAAATTCAGAGAGAATATCATCTGCTCCGCAAGCAAATTCAGTCAAAACATTTCCATCACATCGGTCAGTGAAGTCAATAAATTCAGCACCAGGACCACCTCTTGCATGCGTGGTACCTTGAACAGCAGGAGTATCACCATTATCAGAATCGGTGCAATGCTCAGCAGGAGGCGGTGCTTCTTCACAAATATTGTCTAGATTACATACAAGATTCACATCACATTTGGGTTCAGCACGACGACACGCTTGATCAAGAGTTCCTAAACCACCGCCAGGTGGAGGTGGGGGTGGAGGCGGAGCTGCTCGACACACTCCATTTTCACATCCATTCGGACAAAGAATGCGTACATCATCGTAATCATGTGCATCATTAATGCAGACGCCTTCGATCACATCGTTGCCGTCGCAAAAGTCAGGAAGGGGAGGAAGATCGCCAATACGCACTTCACCCAATACGGCAGTATCAAGACCGCTATCACTATCGACACACTGAACAGGTTCTTCTTCTGGAGGAGGAAGACAATGATTGGTTTGGCAGGTAAAACCAGCAGTACAATCATCAGTCTCTTCACAAAATCCGCCTTGCGGAGCAGGGGGCAAACATTGCAATATTAATTTGCTCATATCTTTTTTCCTGCAAATAAGATTTTCAGCACACACTGCATTAACATCAGGACCGCATCCTTCATTTTCGAAATGTACAGGGGGCGGTGCTTCTTCACAAATATTGTCTAGATTACATACAAGATTCACATCACATTTGGGTTCAGCACTGAGTTGACACGTTGTTCCTTCAGGACAAGGAACATGAAGGTTAGCCAAACCGCCTTCAGGAGAAAGACAGTACCATTCGTTTGTCTGACTAGGATTAAAACATTCATCCTTTTTAACAACATCAACAGCAACCTCATTATCCAAGGTTGCAACACCTGCAACTATTGGCGAGTTCTCCCCATCAGTATCAGTACATAGGGAGGAGTCGCACACAAAGTCAACGCAAAATAAGTTATCAGCGCCGCAATCTGCATCAACGCCACAAGGAGCACCCGCACCACCAAGGCGAGCTTGTACCGTTACCGTATCAGGTCCTGCAATCGGTACTTCTTGCGCCATTCCACTAAACATGTATGTTCCTCTGAAAGCATGAGGACCCAGAGCATCAGGCGATCGAACAACATATTCGGCAGTTGTATCTTGAACACCACCAAAGACAACATCGGCAATCGTTCTTCCCGCAATTTGCCCTCGAGAGGTTCGTACAATCGTCCATCCCGCAGGAACGGTTTCTTGCCAGCTGTAGAATTGTGCTTCGGTTACATCAATCGTCAGCGTAACAGTTATTTCAGTTTGTGGTTGAACGGTTTGTGTAGAAAAGGAACGTTCAACCGTATTTGCAAAGACAACCGGTAAAGAGAAAAGGAGTATAAGTATCAGTAACAAAATCCGTGTTGTTCTCGTTCCAAGATGGGTTGTTGTTTTCATGCTTGTTGACATGCTGGATCAGCTAATGAATCATAATATCCTTGAGTAACCAGCATAATCGCTGAAAGTTGCCGTTGTTCAGGATCTTGATTGTTCCACTCAGCGATATATCGCATGAGTTCAGGCATGCTTACGCAATTGTTGCAGTCTCCTCCATGTGCTTGTTCGTCTGCTTGGGTTCTACACTGACGCGGTGGAAGACAATGTCCTGTTTGACAGGTCAAACCGGCACCGCAATGATCAGTACTCTCGCAAAATCCGCCTTGCTCAGAGAGGGGAAGACATTGTAAAGTTTGGCTTGCAGGATTGCTTTTTCTGCAAAGCAAATCTTGCCTGCAGGGAGCAGGAATATTTTCTCCGCACACCTCATTTTCAGAAAGCTCGGCAGGTTCTTGTTGTTGGCGTTGATCAACAACACATGCGCCATTCTGACAGACTTGACCAGCAGGACAATCCTCAGGTGCACGCTGACTAAACACACCAAACTCACCACAATAACCTTGCACGAGTTGATTATTCACACATAGATCAAAACGAAGAGGAAGCGCTGAACCATCCGCAAGTTTAGCATGCATAATTCTTCCTTCGATAGCGGGATCATCATTCGGATCACCATCAGTACATAAGGGTTCAGCTTCACGAGCAGGTTCTTCTCGAGGAGCTTCAAGAACAACACAGGCACCCACACCTTCAGCATTGGTCTGACAGGTGCTTCCTCCAGGACACATCATAACCTGCCGAGAACTTTCATGACTAGGCAAACAGAAATACTCGAGAACCGATGCGTCATTTTGACAGGTATCTTGAGAAACAATATTAGGAGTAATCGAATTATCCAGTGTAATAACTCCCGGAACAGCAGGATCATTCCCTCCATCTGTCTCACTGCACACTCTTGTTTGACAAATCAGGGAAAGACAACGCAAACCGTCGCCACAGTCAGCATTATTCACACACGCACGGCCAGCCTGAGGCGGTGGTTGTTGTTCTTGCTGTTGAGCTTGCTCTTGACCTTGTTGTTGCGGTGCAGTACATCTCTGATTCACACAACTCTTGCCTGCACCACATTGGTCATTTCGCTCGCAAATTCCGCCATCTGCCATAGGACCTTTACAGAAATATTTACTTCCTGACCAGTGGGTAGGATCTCCTCTCACAAAGAGTTTTCTGCAAACTGAACCTTCTTGACATTCGGTATTCTGGTGTGAAGGACATGCTGCGTCGCGGGGAGCCCGCGAAGGAGCCTGTACAGGAACACCCACATCAGGAGAAAGAGGAGGAGCTTGATCGCACGCTTGATAATCTGATTCAGTCGGCCAAGCAAGAGCGTTAAGTACGAAACAACGCTCCAACGTTCCTATAAAGTTTCCTTGTCCTTGCGAGGGATTGTTGCTTCCGCCACCACACTTAAGATCTTTTTTATCGGGTAAATTTTCTCGGTTGTTATTGCAGAGCACCGTATTCTCGACCACTGCAGTATCGACAAGTGCTAATCCTGTTCTTCCATTCCCTTGGATGACATTTCCACGCACGATACTGTCGTACCCCCTCATGACAACGCCAAAACGAACATTGTTTTGGATCAGATTATTTTGGAGTGTAGTTGAAGTAATACTAAAACCAAAGCGTGGAGCAGGAATCGCTGCAACTTCAACACCTTCACGGTTATTTTCGATGGTATTATGTTCAAGAAGGGTGTGATTCCCCACGATACTGATGCCTGTCCAAGGAAAATTTGCAATACGACAATTACGAACCGTTAGACGATTACCGCTCAAATAAATTCCTTTTGGAGGCTGACGAAACGTTGCTGCAGGATCAGTAGTAATACTATGGCCTTGACAATCAAGAACAATATCCTGTTTTTCTTGAATGTTTAAACAATCAATTCCTGCACTTAAAACAAGGTCTTGTGTTAAAACATGGGTTTTGCCGTTTTCCCAGCGATTGAATCCGCATTGGTTAATTTGCACCGCATCCTGTACAACATTTCCTGTAAAAGGAGGAGTATTGCTAAAACTAGAAAAGAACACGACAAAAATGAGCACCGCAAACGAAACAATCAGCATCGTCTCGGTTTTATGTTGGGGATTGCTCACTTTGACAACCGCAACATTGCGCATCCCTTGGCACCGGTTTTCACGAGTAGAATGATGCCTGCTTGATGGTTGAGAACTGTAAAAGGGAAGCATCTTTTGCACACGATGCTTCAAGCTACCCATAAGTTCTTTGGGTCCTATCACGCTTCTTTTTTCCATGATACACTCTTTATTCAAACAAGGGTCTTGTAAGTGTAAAGGAGTGTAGAAACTCGGGCATAGTGTTTAGCAAAAGAACTGTCTCTGCCAATTTGCATACCGGTATGCACGAGCAATCCAACACCCCTTTCTGGTACCGTTTAAGGACTCTTCCAGTGTACAGCTGGAAGAATCTTCTCCATAATTAGGAGCTAGGCGCTAAACTGCCCTTTTTGATTTATAAAGTTTTTGTGAAAAAGTGAGAAAAGATTTATAAAGAATTAATCGTGCCTCAAAAGTAGATTAAAGCTTGCCGCCATCGCATAATCCGGTATTGCGCAGGATTGCTAACGCAGGCAACAGCCGCCCATGACTGTGCCGGTCCGTAAAGATCCTGTTTCCGCAAGGATATCTGGGTTCAAATCCCAGTGGCGGCGTAATGAGAAGACGCAAGCGACTTTTCGAATCCGTGCTGCGAAGGATTTGAAGCCAGACTACGAACGAGCGCAGCGAAGTGAGTAAGTCCTGGGTTCAAATCCGGGCTGCGGCGTAGTTTTTCGTAGTCTGATTTTCGAGCGTTAGCGAGAAAATCCCCTGGTAGGAGATGATAAGAACCTTAGGTTCTTATGTGGTAATCCGGGCTGCGGCGTTATTTTTATATAATTCAGGAGATGAAAAGATGGTAAAACAAGTCCATGCATCACACATTTTGGTCAAGACAGAACAAGAAGCGCATGTGGCAAGCTTTGATGTAACCCACGGAAAATCGTTTGAGCAGATTGCACAAGAAAAATCATTATGCCCTTCAAAAAAGAAAGGTGGAGATCTTGGCTGGTTTGGAAGGGGGCAGATGGCAAAGGAATTTGAACAAGCGGCATTTTCATTGAAACCCGGAGAAATTTCCAAGCCTGTCAAAACGCAGTTCGGCTGGCACATCATAAAAGTACAGGAAATGCGATAGAACAGAAAGAAAAACAGCAATATATAAAAAGAGTGTTCACGATCGTTGACACTATGACCAAAAGTATTTCAGTTCTCCTCTTAATCCTTCTGAGTATACCCCTTATCTCCGCAGAAGAAGACATCTCGCGAAAAATCTATCACAGCCAGTATCTGGTTCTTGACAGCACCCTCACAACAAAAATTAAAATCCAACCTCAAAATGGGGGAGCACGGCTGGAAGCAGTAGGAGCAGAGATCAATTTCTTTCCGCGGGAAACAAAACTCCAAAAAATTCTCGAACGAAGATATACTCCTGAAGCAGAACCGTTGACACGCGATGGCGATGTTCTCAATTTTGTCTGGCCCCGTCCTGAAGCAGGAATACCGCTCGAGTTAGAAATGAAAACAAAACTCAGAGTCAATAACAACCCGACGCGCATCACCAAAAAAGTACCGTTTCCTTTTCCGACTCAGAGCCTCCCAGAAAAGGTACAACAATACACCCAGCTATCAAAGATTATCAACAGCAACCCTGCGATCATACGACTTGCATCGCAACTTGCAGAAGGAGAAGATGACATGGTTGTGGTGGTTGATAAAGCTGCAGCATGGGTCACTCAAAATATTCAATATAATCTCAGCACTGCAACGGCTGATGCTACGCAACCCGCAACCTGGGTTCTGGAACATAAAGAGGGTGTATGCGACGAATTGACGTCTCTCTTTTCGGCAATATTACGATCGCTCAAGATCCCTGTACGTTTCGTTGCAGGAATTTCCTACACCAATTCAGACCTGTTTCAAAATAAATGGGGACCGCATGGATGGGCTGAAGTATACTTTCCAGAATACGGCTGGATTCCCTATGATGTAACCTATGGAGAATATGGATATGTTGACCCGAGCCACATTTTCTCAAAAGAATCGTTGGATGCAGAAAAAATTACGTCTCGTTTTAATTGGCGTGGAAAAGATATTGATTTGGACATTGGAGAATTCACAGCACAAGTCAATATTGTAGAATACGGCCCAGAGGTTGAAGAGCAGTTGGATATTGATGTTGAACTTGAAAAAGGCGCTGTGGGTTTTGGTTCGTACAACTTGATCAAAGCAACAGCACGGAACTTGCGCGATTATTACCAATCCTTTGACTTGCATCTTGCAAAAACAACAAAACTGGAAATTGTGGGAGACGCAAAACAGCATGTCTTGTTAAAACCGGGGGAAGAGAAAAATCTCTTTTGGATTGTTAAATTGCAGGACGATCTTGAGAAGAATTTTATTTATACCTTCCCGATCTCTGTCTACACAACAGGAAATATCAGCGATAAAAAAATGTTCAAGGCAATCGAAGGAGGTCTTGTGCTTAGTGAAGAAAAAGTCAAAAAAAAGCTTGAAACCCTGAAACAAGGCCCTGCTCAAGAAAAAACATCAGAACTTTCCATGCAATGCAAAAGCAGAGATGCTTCGCTGTACGTCGGAGAAGAAACGATGATTATCTGCATCGTAACGAATCAAGGGAATACGCTTTTGCAAAGCCTTAATGTGTGCCTTGAACAGCAGCAGTGTAAAAGGGAAGAAATAGGAATTACACAATCCAAAAGTGTTCAGTTGGTGTATCAAGGAAAAACGCAGACACCGGGCAAACAAGAACTGGTGATTACGGCAACCAGTGAAAATCCCAAGATAGAAGAAGAAGCAACACTCGAACTTTCGGTGCTGGATAAGCCGGTTGTGCTGATTGAAAATCTGATGCTCCCTGAACACGTCAACTATGATGAAAATTATGTCATCACGTTTGGTTTGAAAAAAGCTTCCACAGCAAATCCCAAAAAACTTGTGGTGAAAATAGAAGCAAATCATGTGGAAAAAGAGTTTACGATTGATGAGCTGATTGCTGACCAGCCATTCCAAATCGAATATGTAGGAAATGATCTCGCATCAGGAGAAAATACGGTGCAAGTGAAAGTGATATATGAAGGAGAAAAGAAAGATAGCTTTGTTGTTACTGCAGAGAAAGTGATTGTGTTGGAAAATCTGAATTTCTGGCAGAAGGTGCAGGTGTTCTTTGGCACCCTCGGAAATGCAGTGATGGATGTGTTAACTTAGATCTCTTTGTCCAACAAGTGTGCAGAAAAAGAAAATGCGTCAAGCAGAACGCTTGGAGTAGTAGTGTTCTCTTGTTCTGAAAGAAAATCTGTTGCTATCGGATCAAGAACAGGAGTCTTGCCACGAAAGCGATAAAATAAAGCGCCTAGACGAAGATATCGATGAAAGAAGTGATCAGCCATATTATCATCTGCACGCTCAAAAATATGAAGTAAAGAATCATCTTGACGAGAATCTTGCAGTTCTGCAATGCGTTTCTCAAGTGCGCGGAGTTCATCAAGTTTTTCAGGAGGTTCTTCAGGATCCTTGAACTGGTATAAGACTAAAGAAAAAAGTCGTGGATCTTTGAAAGGATAAAGAATGCCCCCAACAGGATTCACAGAAACATCTGCGTATTTCTTTGTACCATCATAACAGAATTTGAGATAAGCAAGATCTTCTGCACTGGGTCTTGGTTCGTCACCCAGGGGGTGAGTGTGAACATTAAAAAGATCATAGACTCCATGCCTGTAAGGAACTTCAGGGGCTGTTAAAAGACGCCGATTATCTCCCTTTACCAGCCGGTAGACGATCGTGCCTTTACCAAATTCGCGATAAACTTCAAATCCTGCCTCCCAGTTTGTTTGGGAGGTAAAGCGAATCGCACGAGCAAATTTTCTTCGTATGCGCGGCGCATTGAGAAGATCATACAAAAATTGACCGGTGATATGCTCAACAGATGCATCTCCCATATACCAACAAAAAGATCAAAACATTAAATACCTTCCCAAAAGCTTAAAAATACACCTTGGTTCTTGCTCTTGTAGAGGTGCTGATCGTGGTTTTGCGCTGTGTGCTACGCTGTGCGCTCTGTGAGAAAGAGCTCTCAAAAACAGGCTGGGAACGAGATCCCGAACAGTACTACTGCCACGAACATCGTATGGTGCTTCCTATGAGAACAATCGGATTATATATTGGAAGATTTCAACCCTTTCATAATGGACATCTTGCTGTTATTAAAGACATTCTCAAAGAAGTGGACCAGCTCAAAATTGTTGTAGGAAGCGCACAGCACAAAGGAACCAAAGAAAATCCCTTTGATGCAGAAGAACGGAAAGCCATGATTTACACGGCATTAGAAGAAGCAAAACTTGCTGACAAGGTGCAGGTGTTTCCAGTACCCGATATTCTCTGGCATGAAAAGTATGCTGACCACATCAAAGAGCAGGTCGGAGATTTCCAGATAGTCTTTACTGCAGAAAATAAGATGCTGAACGATTTGTTTACTGCAAAAGGCTGCCAAACCAAAACCTGCCAGCGCATCGGTGATTATGTCGGAACAGAGATTCGCATGAGAATCGTTGAAGGAAAACCCTGGGAGTTTATGGTTTCTCCTGCTGTTGCTGAATATCTAAAGAAAATCAATGCAAAAAGAAGGCTGGAGATGTGTTTCGATCCTAGACCGATATAGACTTTAGATCCAGATAGACCTAGACACGTGATTCAGGAAGATACTTCGCAAGAAAATGATGTTTCTCCAGCAAAGGGCGTGGAACAACCTCTGGTTCTAACTCATGCGGTGCGACAATCCATCGCGTTGTCATGTTAAGATAAAATTCTGGTTCAGTATAAGGAACAAAACCATAATCACCAAAAGTTTTTCCTGTTTCATTCTTAGCTGATTTCCAATCTATAACTGCAAGATAGACACGTCCTTCTTTTCCAACAACTTTTTGAAATTCTTGTTTGAGTATGCCTAAGGTCTGCCCCGAATCCATGAGCTCATCGATCAACAAAATCGTCTGGCCTTTTCGTAGTTTTGATGCAAGAGCGGAAAATCCTTTAATTTCAAGACTTCCGCTCGCCCGATCGGTATACGATTCAGCCTTCAGAACATGATGATGAGGAAGATCGTATCCAAAATATTTTAAGGTTTCGGCAACCACGGCACCAACAGGAGCTCCTCCGCGCCAGACGCTCACGACTTCGTGAGGAATTCTATAGCGGTCAATCTCACGTTTAATTTTTCTTGCAAGATGATACGCCATTGCATAGACCTTGTCTGCGTCACGAAACTCAAAATTGGTATGGGTGTCTGGATCATGAGCAAACACACGTTCGGTAAAAAGAGTTTTCCGATCTTCAAAAAGTGCAGGACGATGTTGTTCTGCTTCTTGCTGCGTAAGGCGACGCTCTTCTTCTCCGTCTCTGATGTGCATTTGGTGGGGAAAAACAACTTCACCAGCAAGACGCTGACCAACAAAATCAATCCCCCCAGTTTCAGGACGGGCATAGAGTACAGCTGAAACGACTTCTGCACCCGTTGTTCGAACAGCATCACTGACTGTACGCATTTCAGAACCTTTATCAGCAACGTCACCAATAACAAGAACATGATCTCCTTCACCTACACCGTCAAGATAACGATGAGGATCAGCAGGATCAATCACACCATGTTTTATTTTTGTGGCATCATCGTTTTCTCCAGCACCATTATGCAACTTGAGAGAACCATGCACCGGCAAAGCAACAGGAGCATGTTTTAGCAAAGCAAGGAGATGAGTGGGGTGTACACCTTCATCCCAAAGACGTCTGCCTAGGGCATAGCCATCGTCATAGAGTTGATTCGGTGTAATCCAAAAACGTTCTACATGAGATTCCAAATCAACCATAGTAGATTTAAGATGAAGGGATATTTAAAGATAGTTGTGGTTGACTACTATGATTGATTTATCGTTTGCTTATTCAAACGCATCCTTTAATCTGCTCAAGAAACTCTTTTCTTCCTGGACTTTGTCTCCGCCTGCTTCTGCATAATCTTTAAGCGCTTTTTTCTGTTTTGCCGTAAGATCAACAGGAATTTGGACAATGATCCGCACTTTCTCATCGCCATGTGCAGAGCCGTCTAAGAAAGGAAGCCCTTTTCCGCGCAGCTTAAAGAGCGTATGCGTCTGTGTTCCTGCAGGAACCTTCAATTTTGCCTTGCCGTCGAGTGTGGGAACGGTAATTTCATCGCCAAACACTGCCTGCGTAAAACTCATCGGAACTTCAGTATACAAATCGTTTCCTCTGCGTTCGAAAACAGGGTGGGGTCCAATATGCATTTCCACATAGAGATCGCCATGCGGTCCTCCTTTTTCTCCTGCTTCACCTTCACCTGTCAAACGCAACCGCATACCGTGTTCAATACCTTTAGGAATTTTCACCTTGATGTTACGTTGTTTGGTTTCCAGTCCTGCACCATCGCATACAACACAGGGATTTTTGATGACTTTTCCTTCGCCACCACAATCACGACAGGTTCCTGTTGTTTGAAATAAACCAAAAGGTGTTCTTCGCATATGTTTAACATATCCTGAACCCTTGCAGCCTTCGCAAGTTTCAATATCAGATTTTAGGAGAGCACCGGTGCCCTTGCATTTTTCACAGGTTTCCCGGCGATGCATCACCATTTCTTTGTCTGTTCCAAAGGCAACATCTTCTAAAGAAACACTTAGTTCATAGAGTAAATCAGCACCGCGTCGTTGCCTACTACTCCCACTGCCCCGCCGATGCCCTCCGCCGCCAAAGACTTGATCAAAAATATCTCCGAAATCAAACGTGAAGCCTCCACCCATGCCGCCACTGCCACCCATCCCAGCATTGCGCATAAATTCACTGAAGTCTGCGCCGCCCTGTCCGTCAAATCCTGGCTCTGCGGTTCCAAACTGATCATAATGCTGGCGTTTTTGATCATCCCCTAAAACCGAAGCAGCTTCATTGATTTCTTTGAACTTTTCTGTAGCACCCGAATCCTTGTTCATATCGGGATGATATTTTTTAGCTAATTGTTTGTATGCTTTCTTGATTTGTTCTTTGCTTGCGTCTTTGGAAACGCCGAGAGTTTTGTAGTAATCTTTTGTCATAACGATCACGAAATGAGAATGGTTAACAGCTCGGTTGGTTTATTAATAAGATGATGGGGATCATGGGGCTTTAATTTTTCTTCAGTATGATAACCGTAGGTTACTGCAATCATTTTTTTTACATTGGCTTTTTTTGCAGCAATCACATCGCCGTCCATATCTCCGACATAGGCGGTTTCTTCAGGAAAAATACCCATGCGGTGGATGCACTCCAAAATACCGTCGGGGTTTGGCTTGAGGATGCCGTGTTCGTGGCCCATGATTTCATCAAAGCAGTGAAAAATTCCTGCTTCTTCCAGTTTTTCAATAATAAAATCACGAAAACTATTGGAAACAATTCCGAGTTTATACCCTCTCTGTTTCAACTCGTGAATAAGAGGAACGATTCCTTCAAAGAGTTTTAAACCGTCGTTAAAATGCGTGAGGTGCTCCCGATAAATGCGGGATGCTTTTGCAATTTCATCAGCTGTTGCATCGCGGCCAAGCGCCTGGTTGTAATGCAACTTAAAATTGCATTCAAAATGATTTCCATTGTCCTGCTGATCAAGATCAAAACCGAAGCGCAGGCCCATGGCTTCTTCTATTTTTTTATAGATCTTGAATTGAGTAGGAAGTGTATTCAGCAAAACACCGTCCCAATCAAAAATAACTGCTTTAATGCCGTTGTGAATCAGTTTTTTATCTCGTTTAGGTCGTTGCTCCCGCTCCTCTTTTTTAATTTGCCCCCAGGTGCTCTCAATAAAGTTGATATCAACCGGATCAGCAGATTTTCCATCCTTGCTGCGCAAACCTAAACGTTCAGCATACGCACGATCTTGAGGAAGAAATACATGCGGGTGCCGTTTCACCATTTTCTCATGCATAAAATCAAGAACATCCTTGACGTCAAACAAGCCTCGTTTTTTGGCAAGGTTAATAAAAAACAGAACATCCCACAGCACATCACCAATTTCTTCTTGCAGTTCGTGTGCATCATTGCTTTGCAATGCCTGCTCAACTTCTTTGACTTCACCCTGCAATGCTTTGAAAATTGTCTCAGGAGTTTGTTTTCTATCCCAGACACACTTTTCCCCGAGAATCTCAATTAACTGTGCGAGCTTCTCAAAGGATTCTTTTCGAGAGGATGGTTGTGAAGTTGCCATAAGAGGTCAAGCAATGGTTGCAAAGAGGAGATACTGTTTTATCTCGCTTTTGCACCATCTTTGTGCTTCTCTCCTTCAACTTCAAAGTCAGCGTCAACAACACGCTCTGCGTCATCAGCATCAGCGGATGAGGAATTTTTTGTTTTTCCGCCTGAACCAGCTTGCTGAGCTTGACCTTGGTGTGCAGCAGCTGCTTTCTGATAGAGTTCGGTAGCAGCTTCCTGCATGATCTTGTTGAGTTCTTCAAGCTTCTGCTTGATCTTCTCAACATCTTTGTCCTGTGGTTCAAGCAGTTTTTTGAGTTCTTCAACGCCAGCCTTCACTGCACTGAGTTTTTTGCTGTCCACTTTGCCCTCCATGTCTTTCAAAGTTTTTTCAGCTTGGTAGACTAAACTATCAGCTTGATTGACCACTTCAACACGTTCAAGCTTTTCCTTGTCTTCGGTTGCAGCTGACTCAGCTTCTTTTTGCATGCGCTCAATGTCAGCATCGCTGAGATTGCTGGAGCCAGTAACCGTAATCTGCTGTTGTTTTCCTGTTCCTAAGTCTTTTGCACTGACATTTGCAATACCATTTGCATCAATGTCAAACGCCACTTCAATTTGAGGAATGCCTCGCTGAGCAGGTGGAATTCCGACCAAATCAAATCGCCCGAGAGTTTTGTTGTCAGCAGCCATACTGCGTTCACCCTGCATCACGTGAATGGTAACTGCAGGCTGATTATCGCTTGCGGTGCTGAACACTTTTGATTTTTTGGTTGGAATCGTGGTGTTTCGCTCGATGAGTTTTGTGAAAACTCCGCCCAGGGTTTCAATACCTAAACTCAGAGGAGTAACGTCGAGGAGCAAGACATCTTTGATTTCTCCGCCCAGAATTCCTGCTTGGATTGCTGCTCCGAGAGCAACTGCTTCGTCAGGGTTGACGGATTTGTCTCCATCTTTTCCAATCAAACGCTTCACCAGCGCTTCAACAGCTGGAATTCTCGTTGATCCACCGACAAAGACAACATGATGAATATCACTGTTGTTTAAGTTGGCATCTTTCATCGCTTGCTTGGTGGGGCCTTCCAGTCGCTTGAGAATCGGTTCGATCAATTTCTCAAACTGCGCCCGGTTGAGATCAACCATCAAGTGCTTAGGACCATTTTGGTCTGCAGTAATAAACGGCAGATTGATCGTTGCTTTTTGAGAGCTGGAAAGTTCAATTTTTGCTTTTTCTGAAGCTTCTTTTAAGCGTTGATGTGCAACTTTGTCGCTTCGCAGATCAATGCGATTTTCTTTTTTGAATCCTTCAGCGAGCCAGTCGATAATAAGATCATCAATATCATCTCCACCTAACCGATTGTCTCCCGATGTTGCCTTGACTTCAAAGACTCCATCTCCTAATTCAAGGACAGAAACATCAAAGGTTCCGCCTCCAAAGTCAAAGACTAAAATGGTGACATCTTTTTGCTTGTCAAGACCATAAGCGAGCGAGGCTGCTGTTGGTTCGTTGATAATACGCAAGACATTTAATCCTGCAATTTTTCCTGCATCTTTGGTTGCTTGACGCTGAGCGTCATTAAAGTAAGCAGGAACGGTAACGACTGCATCGCTGACCGGATGGCCAAGATAGGCTTCTGCATCGCGCTTCATCTTTTGCAGAATCATAGCGCTGATTTCTTGGGGTGTGTAGTTCGTTTCATCAATCATCACTTTAAAATTTGCATCGCCCATGTGGCGCTTGATGCTTCTAATCGTATGGTCAGGATTCATAATTGCCTGGTTTCTTGCAACTTTTCCAACAATACGCTCGTCATTTCGAATGCAGACAACGCTCGGTGTTGTTCGGTCGCCTTCTGAATTGGAGATGATGGTTGGTTTTCCGCCTTCCATCACTGCAACTGCAGAGAAGGTCGTACCTAAATCAATCCCTATTGCTTTTCCAACACCTTTTGTTTTTTCGTTTTTAGTTTCATTCTTTGTTTGTTCTTTTGCCATGGTGATTTCCTCCGTGAGTTTTATTTTTTGTATTTTTATTGTTCTAATCTTTTTATTGATTAATGCCGAGCATACGTCGGCTTTTAGGCCGAGGTTTTTAATTATTTTTTAGTTTTTGTTTGGATAGTCTTTGAAATACACTTCGGTTTTTCCTTTGTAGTACTTCTCCCACATTTCGTGGATGCCTTTATTGCTCGTTTGCTCCATCGTAAATCCTAAAAGTTGCACGCCCCAACGAACCGCTGCTTCATCGTTGGCTTCAACTTCAAGATACGTCGGCACGCCGGGAATCGTGTCGATTTCAACCTTCACATTTTTCCCATCTTTGCTTACAAGATAGGACGTTCGTTTTTTTTCAAAACGTCTGATCACTTCTAAACCTAATTTTTTTAAAATCGCGACCACTGCATCAAAGCTTTCGACCGTGGTTTCGTATTCTTTTAGTGCCTTGAAATCACTCTTCCCCTTTTTCTTGCCATCGAATTGTGCTTTGTACACGAACTCAGTTTTTCCATGCATTTTTCGCACTCGTAAAACTTCATCATTTTTGGTTATCCGGTGATCAGGAAAGTCAAACATGACAACTTCGACATGACTCTCTCCTGTTTTCTTCGCACCCAGTGCCTCGAGTTTTTTCTTGATCTGCTCGGGATTGATATCAAATATTTTTACTTCAATTTCATTATTTTCCATAGCCTTCACCATCCTTTATCTCTCTTATTTTACAATGGCATAATCAAGGATTTTCTTGAGTTTCTCTTTCTCTTCTTTCGTTGGAAACAAGCTGTCCAAGTCAGCTCCTTGAATCACACGTCCCCCATTCTGAATATAAGAGGTATACTGCCGTACGGATTCAGGATCATGCTTGTTGAAATAATAGTGAAAATCAAACCAGGCAATGGTAGCATCACCGTGTCCTGAACAGCCTGAGGCAACTTGGCACTCCAAGGGTTTTACTTGATGGATCGTGCATTTCTTATCGTCATCAAAAAAAATGCAGCGGCCGTGAGGCTTGTTTTCACGCAAACCAAACAGTTCTTTGATGCCCTTTTTCTTGATCAGCTTCGGCCGATACAGTTTGGTGTTGAACTTTTCGATTTCTTCCAAATATTTTTCTTTCAATTCCTCAAGACTCATGTTGAGGAACTTGGCAAGCGGTTCGAGTTGGCCTTTGACAAAGGCTCCGCTTCCATAATGGCACCCGACTTCACACTTGTCGCAGGTGCATGCCGGTGCAAGCTTCAAAACATCCTCTTTTTTGGTTTTGATTGTAAGGGTCATCGAAGATTCCTTTATTTTTTATTTTGCAACTTGTTATTTTGCAACTTTTACTTTCACAGGACGAACGACTTTGCCGTGCAAGGTGTATCCGTCTGCAAGGACTTGAATAATCGCATTTTTTTGCAGAGGTTTTCCGTGTTTATCTTTTGCTTCTTCTGCAGCAATAGCTTCGTGGCAGAGCGGATTAAAGATTTCGTGTTCTTGTACAGGAATAGGCTGCAATCCTTGCTGCGAAAGGAAGTGCTTGAATTGATCCCGAATCATCTGAACACCTTTTACAAATTGTTCTTGGTTTTTGGTATTGCGCAGAGCAAAGTCAAACTGTTCGATGAGGGGAAGGAGTTGGTTGAAGACTTGTTGATTTGCAAATTTTTGAAATTCTTGATTGAGTTTTTCTGTTCGTTTGCGGTAGTTTTCAAAATCAGCTTGGACGTGTTTGAGCGTGTCTGTAAGTTCTTGGATTTGAAGGGTTGAAGGATCGTCAACGGTTTCTGTAATTTCTTCAGCATCTTCCATACAGCAGGATCCTGATTGCATGGCAATTTCTTCATCGCTTTCTTTGTATGCAACGTCGTGCTCAGAGGACGCTCCTTCTGAACGTCCCTGGCAACAACAGCTACCTTTTTGGCTATCTTTTTTCGCAGTGGTCTTGTTAGACGATTCGTCTTTACAACAAGAACTCTTTTGATCTGATGGACCCTTGCTTTGACAGCAAGCGTCTTGGGCTTGAGACGCTGAGGCGCCTTTGTTCCCTTTATTTTCTTTACAACATCCGTTCATGGTTGCACCCCGATTGGCTGACTTTACTTGGTTATTTTAAGTCATTTGTTTACTTTAAGTCAACCTAGACTACCTAGAGTAGACAACTTATATTTAAATGTTGCGGAAATGAACCAAAATCACAGGGAGCAACGAGATGATTTCAAATGAATAACCGCGCAAAATACAAAACATAAAAAAAAGTAACCGCGCAAAAACTATATACCTATAACAAATTGCCATTTTTATACTCAAAAGCAACCGCGCAAAACAAACATTTATATACTTTTATATCTCCGCAAAAGTATGAAATGGACAAAACCAAAGGGATATAGCAACTCTAAAGTAGATTGGGCTGGAAGCGTTTTGATTAGCGATACAACTGACCCACAAGAAACTGATGCTGCATTAGATGTATTAGATAACTGGAGAGCCATTCATAAATATCCATTGCATGTGTTCAAAGTAAGATTAAAACAAGTCTCTGAAAAAATGGATCCTGAGGCCTTAGCAGTTCAGCGATTGAAAAGATTACCTTCTATTCTGTTTAAACTCAAAAGAAAATATCATGGCAAGGAGCCGACCATGAAATTATCACAAATGCAAGACATTGCGGGTTGCAGAGCAGTAATGTCCAACATGGATCTCGTAAAAAAAATCTACAAAGAAGGATATATAAAAAGTGATTTAAAACATAAAAAGGTCAATGAAAAAGATTATATAACACATCCCAAAGATGATGGATATAGAAGTATTCATTTAATATACCGGTATAAAAGCGATAAAGAAGGAAAGAAAGAATATAATGGATTGCTTGTAGAACTTCAAATAAGAACCAAATTGCAACACCAATGGGCAACAGCCGTTGAAACGGTTGATTTCTTTACGAGACAAGCAATTAAATCTCATGAAGGAACTCCTGAATGGGTGGATTTTTTTAAATTGGTGAGTTCCGCCTTTGCGGTCATGGAGAAAACTTCCCCCGTCCCAAATACCCCCCTATATAAGAATGAGTTATATTCTCAAATAAAGAAAAAAGAAGAAGAACTAAAGGTAGTAAAAATAATGAGTGGTTGGACAGAAGCAATTAAAGTTTTTGAATCCGTTCACAGAGATAAACAAAGATTTCAATATTTTTTGTTAGAATTAGACATTGCAGGCGGCAAACTCAACATAACCAGTTATTCAAAGGGGAGAGAAGAGAAGGCAATCTTAGATTATTCCCATGCAGAAAAAAGAAATCAAGGAAAAAAAGAGTATGATGTAGTTCTTGTTGGAGTAGATGCTGCAAACGACTTGAGAAAAGCTTATCCGAATTACTTCGCTGACACAAAGGAATTCTTAGAACATCTCAAAAGAATAATAGCAAAAGCAAATTGAAATACTTTAAAATGATGGAGGATTCATTTAAGCTATAACGTTCCACTCCGTCGATCTCAGATCAACACATTTATATAGGCGTTCTGCCAAGAATCTCCTGCATGAACATCTGCTATCAACGCGTTACGATCGTCAAGCTGAGAAAACCAGGAGCCAGCAATCTTAATCAGGAACTCCAATGGGTGGGAGATTCTTTGGGTTTGTTTAGCGAACGGGATAAAGATAAGTCCTGCTTCCGCATCTTTATTGAACTGCTTCGTGCTGCAAAACAGAATATCCCTTTGTCTTCAGATGAAATCGCCTTGCGAACGCATCTCAGCCGAGGAACGGTTGTTTTTCATCTCGCAAAATTGATGGAAGCAGGATTAGTTATCAGCAATCAAAATCGCTATTTTCTAAGAGTGGGAAATCTTCAAGCAGTTGTTGAAGAGATCCAAAAAGATCTCAACAGAACGTGCGAAGATTTGAAGAAGATTGCTAAGGATGTTGATGAGCGGATGGAAATAGTAAAATAAGAGGTTACCTTCTTAAGAAAGCATCACACTCGGTTGCCGCTCCTGCTCAACCAGCGAAGAACCAATGCCCCTGCCTACCTGAAATCCTGATTCAGAAAACCCTTCTACCAAGGTTTGAAAAAATGTTTTTGGCTGTCGGTACTGCACAAATTCCACAGAGGTATTCAGCTTCTGCTGAAGATATGCTTTCACTTCTTTCTGCCCGCCGAGCTGGTCAACGAGTCCCAGTTCGTATGCTTTCTTTCCAGACATAAATGCCCCTGTTGCAAGATTGCGTACATTTTCAGCAGGCATACTCCTTCCTTCTGCAACGTGCTGGATAAAAAGTTCGTGGAGATCGTCAAGGGTTTGCTGGAAAATCATTTCTTCTTCCTCAGTCATCTCCTTAAACGGATGACCCATATCTTTGTATTTTCCTGAAACCAGTCTGCGATACGTCACATTATAATCTTCAAGAAATCCTGCAAATTCAAGATAGGAACCAATCACGCCGATCGATGCAGTGATCGAAGCAGGATGTGCAACAATGTAATCGGTTGAACTTGCAACCCAATAGCCTCCTGAAGTTCCCATATCTTTGATCCAAGCAACCGTTGGCTTGGTGGCATCGTTGAGCGCACTGGAAATTTCGTCAGAAGCAACAGCGCTTCCTCCCGGAGTATTAATAGCAAGCACAATGGCTTTGATGCTGTTGTCTTTTGATGCCTTCTCAATCAGTTTGACAATATCTTCAGAGACAGCAGCTCTCGCACCGCCAAAACTCGGAACGGAGGTGGAAACAATCGGACCTTCAACTTTAATAACAGCAACATTTCCGGCGCCATTCACTTTTTCAATACTTGAACTTGATGAACCTGCACCGACAAAGATGCCGATGACACCCGCAATGATCATACTCAAAAGTCCTAGTACCACAAGAATGATAATAACCGTAATCCATGCCCAGCGCGGGGATGATGGTTTTTCTTGGTTGGGTTTAACCATGAACTTGACGAAGCAGGAATCTCTTTATTAAGTTAGTGGTGAAGAAGAAGGGGGGAGAAAAGAGAAGAGAAAAAGATATATAGAACTGCCTCTATTGAACAACACATGACGACAATCAAAGCAGTAGTATTCGACTGGGGTGGGGTGTTGATTGAATCTCCAGCTAGGGGGATGTATCAATACTGGGCTGAAAAATTAGGCGTGCCTCTTGAAGAAGTGAGAAGCGTATACCGGCAACATACCGTTGAGATGCATAAAGGAACCATGAGTGAAGATGAGTTCTGGACAATCGTCCGGAAAGCTTTGAACATCGCGCCTAAGGGGTTCTCAAAAAACGAATCGCTCTATGCAAATGCTTTACGATATGCCTATAAACCCTTCCCTGAAATGTTTGCTCTTATTGAGATACTTCGCAAGCAGAATTATAAAGTGGGATTTTTATCGAATGCAGAAAAACCTATGGAACAGGTATTCAAAGAAAAAGATCTCGGAAAGCTCTTTGACGTGAAAGTCTTTTCATTTGAAGAACACACTGCAAAGCCTGAGCAGAAAATCTATGAGATTTTGTTGCAACGTCTTGAGAGAAAACCTGAAGAAGTCGTTTTTATTGATGACAAACAGGAGAATGTTGACGGTGCAGTTAAAGTAGGAATCAAAGGAATTCTTTTTAAAAGCCCTGAACAGGTGAAGGAGGAGTTGAAAGGGTTGGGCGTGAAGGTCGATTAAGAAATTGATATCGTATGAATGTTAATGAATTTGTTTTAGAGCTCTTCTCGTATCATGCTTTTATCATGATCAAAATCGGCATCATAAGAGATAAGAACCTGTATATTGTTTCTTTTCATAACAGCGAGATGTAAACGATCATTGATACGCAGAGGAAGTGGATTCTTAATCGCCCAAAAAAGATCGTCTTGGATAATGGGAAAAACTGTAAGAGCGCCCATAAGCCCACGAATGTAAGAAAAGGCGTGGGTCAGTTTTTTGAGCTCCATTTTATCATAGACTTCTGCAAGAACAAGAACTGAAGTTGCATGTTCTTCAGGATTAAGCGTATTGAGAAAAGCTGCTATTTGAGGATTACTCCAGCGTTGAATAAAAATATTGGCGTCAATAAATTTAACCATAGAAATCATCCTGGATAGCTTCTTTAAGTGTAAAGTGAATTTTCTTTCTTTTGATCTCTTCGTCAATGTCTTTGAATGCATCTTGGAGATTTTTTTTCCTTAAAGGCTGAATAATGATGCAATGGTTCTTCTTTTCCAGGAGAACACTACTGTTAAGTATAATGCCGAGTTCCTCGCGCCATTGTTTAGGAATAAAGACGTTCCCTGCCTGTGTGACCTGCGCAATTGCCATAGTGTATACTATATACAACATATAATATATAAATGTTGTTGTTTTACGATAAAAAGTTGTAAGAATGGACAGAGAGAAGAGGTCTAGAATTCTTCCATGCCAAGCTCCAGCATAAAGGTGGATTAGTGAACGAGTTCGATTTCTCGATCTTCAACTTCATCAGATCCTTTAATCAGATTCCAATCAAGTTTGATTAACTGTTTTACAGCCGGATTCTTGGTGTTTAATTTAAAGAGATCTGATTTCCCGACACGACGTGTTTTGATCACGATACCATTTTTCTCGAGATTTCCCCAAAAGGTTTGAAGTGTAGAGTAACTGACCCCTGCATTTTTGGCTATTTCGGTAAGGGGGTAGTCAAAAGCTTGATACGTAATGAGAAAATCAAGTATTCTCATTAATGGATTCTTTCCAAAAATTTCGACGAATACGGTTTCTGGTTCCATGAGGGTCCATCGCGTATACCAAGTATATAAATGTTTCTCTTTATGTTTTTATATTTCAAAAATAAGAATATTTAAAAATGAACAAGGATTCACCTCTTTGATGATCACTGAAGAAGACAAAATAAAGGCAACGATTCTGTATCATCTTCGCAGAAAGAAGATTCTTGGCGGGGTGCACACACCCTTCGACACCGTAACGTGTGGATTTCCTTCGCATCTTGGAAAAGATGTAAAAAAGATCTGCCAAGAATTGATTAAAGAGGGTTGGATTATCACAAAACCAGCTTCCTATGGTCTTCAAATCTCTTTGAATAAAGATAAAGAAAAATTAAAAGAGATAGAGATCTTCATTAAGAAAATGTTGGATATCGCCAGTGACATATGAGGTTGTAACACAAAATTCTCAAAAAAATAGGGTTTAACCCTGTCAGAGCCCTTTTGAGCCCAAAACACCTCAATCTTTAAATAATACTTAGTATATACATAGTATTACCTTGAAAATTATCAGCTTGAAGCTCGAGGACAAAATTCTGAGTGAAGTAGATGAAAGACTCATCAAAAACCGGTATAGCACCCGAACCGAGCTTATTCGTGATGCGATTCGAGAAAAATTACTGCAGCTTGAACAAGACGAGATTCTTAGAGATATTGCAAGATTACCCCCTTCTTCTAAAACCAAAGAACAGGCCCTTGAACTGCTCAAGAAACAGGGTAAGAAACAAGGAGTCAACACCATGAGAGACAGAGGAAGTATATGAATCAAACAAAACAAACTCAAGCAAACAAAAAAGCACAAGTCACCGTCTTTATCATCCTAGGCCTGATCCTCTTGATTTTGGTAGGTGTTGCATGGTATTATTTCTCAGACCAAACGCAAGTTGAAGACAAACAAAGCGAGAACTACCAAATCAAACATCAAGTTGAAGTCTATGTCCAGGAGTGTCTTGAACAAATCCTTATTCCAGGGCTGTACTTGTTTGGCCACCAGGGAGGAAGATTCTATGACGATGCGGAATTTAAACAGCCTGCTATGTTTGAGAAAAATCTCCTGACGCAGGAGCGTGTGCTTCCGTATTATGTGATCGAAGGCCAGAAGACCATGCCGCCCCTGGTTGAGATGCAGGAACAACTCGCACATTATATTGAAAAGAATCTTCCCTTATGCACGGACTGGGGCGAGTTTACTGCACAAGGAATCGTTATCCAAGAAAAAGAACCGCGGGCACAGGCCTTTATTAAAAAAGATGAGGTCACGATTGCGGTAAACTACCCTGTGCAAATTATTACAGAAGAAGGAGAGCAACTCCTTGGCGCGCTTTCAAAAACCATTCCGCTTCGATTAGGAACCATACTTGAAATTGCAGAAAAAATGAGCAATCTTATTGCTGTTGAACCTGAGAAATCGCATCTCTCTGACTTTATGAATTTGAACAAAGCATATGATGTCATAATCTCAATCATTGCGTATGATGAAGAGAGCACTGCATACTCAATCTATGACGAGAAAACCAAACTGAACAACAAGGCTCCGTTCATCTTCTGGTTTGCTGTAAAAAATACGATCAGTGAAAGACAATCACGAAGCAACACGGCACCTCGCATCAAAAATCTCAAGGATTTTACGTTAAAGAAGGGTGTAAAATTTGAGTACGAACTGGAAGCCTTTGATAAAGAAGGGGATGCAGTCCTGTTTGTTTCCGACAATCCTGAAATTCCCATCAATCCCGATGGAATCTTCAGTTTTACACCGCAGATCAAGGGAAGAAAAGCAGTGGTAATTCGAGCGAGCGACACGCGAGGATTAAGCACGCAAGAACGAGCGATCTTTTATGTTGAATAACCAACAAATGAATAACTCCCAAAGAAAGGAAAGAGGAAAGGAAAGAGTAGTTATGTGGATTTTAATAGTTTGCATGCTGTTGGCAGGGTTATCGTTCTCTACGTTCGCTCTTGAAGAGAAAGATCAACAACCACAACCCGGAGAACATCTCAGCGAACAAGATTTCAAGAACTTGAAGCCGGAAGATCAAGAGCGATACTTAACCACGCAATATACAGACCAGCTTGCAACCCTTTACTATCAAAATCATGCGAATATTGGAAAAAATGGAGCACTGGATCTGAGATACTTCAACAATCCCTCAAATGCAGGACGAGATCTGCAAGCAAGCCAGCAATATTTCCAAACTCCCGGCATGATTCAGCAAGCACGTGAGGGTGCACAATCTTATTTCAGCCAGCGCTATAAAGCAAACTATCAGTTTGATGCTTCTGCAGGAAATGTCGTCTACGATCCTGCAAAGGAAACCTTAACGTCAGGAGGAGTTCCTATCAATCTGAAGGATTATGAAAACAATCGCCAAGTAATCGGGATCACTGCTGTAGCTGATGGATTCCATATCCAATACAAAAAAGAAGATGCTGAACACACACTGGCATTGAAAGGCGACAACGTTGAAGCAACACGCATGCAGGATAACGTGCTGTTTGTCAAAGATAAACAGGGAAGAGAGCATATTATCGAGCCAAGCGGTGACGCAAAGGTTATTGTGACACAGGAAAGCATGATTGTTGAAGGACAAGCCAGCGGAACCTTGACGGTTGATGGACAAGAAATGCGCTTTGAAAATCGCGAAGGAATCTTAGGTGTTGATGCACAAGGCAATATCAAAGCAGATAATGCAGTGATGAATACGGATGCGATCTTTGTAGATGGACGCTTTCAGACCGTTGGCAAAAAAGAAGTGTACACGTATGGATTTGATGGAAAAGAAACAACCCTTGTAGATAAAAGAACGGGTGTGGGAACCATTTCACAAGGACAGTCTCGTGAAGCTGGTAAATTTGTCTTAACCCATCTCGATGCATTCAGCACCGAATCACAACATACCCCCCCTGCGGTGAGAGATGATCAAGCAGAACAGATTGCGAAAGGACTCCGAGAAAATCCACCAGGAGCATCACAAGAACAACAGGCAGAAGTTTGGATTAAAACCGATGGAGCTTCGATTAATGTCTATGTAAAGGGAAAAGTGGAAGTGCGAAACTACAAGATGGATGGATCTTTGGTTCTTGGTGCTGATCCTGACAAACCTGTGTTCACAGGAAAAGAAGATGATGCAATTTTTGATTATACCACTGACAACGCAAAAGAAAATCCAAACGAACGCTTCACCATGCAGGGGCATGCGGTCTATAAAGATCTTCAAGTTACAGCTGAGACAACCCAAGAGCATGCGAAACTGGTGAAAACACCTCCGACAACAAGAGGTCAGGATGTGTTCAGTGTTTCGTGCGAAGGATGCGAGCAAACCGCAGAGGCTGCAGTGACGATTCAAAAGCAGGTTGTGGTCTTTGGCAGGGAAGCTGCGCTGGAAAAAATACGCGATGAGCTAGAACTTGAAGAAGTGGGAGGTGAAGAGGGAATGGATCTTCCTCGTGGAAGAACCATTTTAGGAACATCTCTGACCATGGAATACTATTATGATGCAACCGAAGGAAAACTGAAAGGGGATATTCCTCAAGCAAGCCTGCAGAATCTTGCAGCATTGATGGATGTGAAAGGAACTGAGCTAGGATTTGATCATGACATCCTTACAAGAGTGGAAGGAGAAGAAACGTACCTTGGTGTTGGAAAATCAGGCATCGGACGCTATGAGGAAACTGTGAATGGAAAAACGAAAGCGGTGGGGATTGTCTTCAAAGGAAAAGATTTACTAGGAAATCCTCAGCGTTATCACACCGGCATTGATTTCGAACATTTGGATAATCAAGAATATGTAAGCCAGCTGGATCAAAGCTTTAGACTGCAAACCGGAAAGAAAGGTATGCATACGGAACTGCAAAAAGAACTGCGAACAATGTTTGATGCAGAAGCAAAAATAGGGCCTGATGGACGATGCTTGAATGAAGCATGTACAAGGGCTGTCGGAGCGTCGTTGAAACTTGCAGCTGAACAGCGGACATTAATGCAGGAAGATCTTAAAGCACAAAACGCTTTGTATCGGGCACTTGCCGCCGGAGCACGCGCAGACGGGAAATCAACCAAAGAACTCGATCGCGCAATCCTGCGCAACAAAAAAGAATTTGATCGACTTGCAGGCGAGGTTGCTGAACTCACGAGACAAGATTTGGAAGAACAGCGCCTTTTCGAAAGCCAGGCTCTGGCTGCTGAAAGAAATCAACCCTTAGAGAAGCGTCCTCATGAAGAACTTGCACAGATTGGTCAAGATAGAATAAAGGCACAGCGGATTTCTGATGACAACAACGTTGGAAAGAATCAGATTATGAGAATCAAAGCACAGATTGATGCGCTCACGAGAAGAAATGAAGAAGAAAAAGATGTTCCTCCTTGGAAATTTGCAGCGCTACGAGAAAAGATTGCTCAGATCGAAGCTCAAAATGCAGCACGCGGGGAAGAGATTATTAAGATTCAGCAGAAATACAACGGAGACTATGTAGTTCTTGCAAAGATAAGCGGCGATCTTGGAAAACATGACGATGAAATGCTCTACGCTGACCGTCTGGTGCAGGCAACAGCAGATGACGATCAAGCAAACATGCTGAGAGCAGAAGCAACACTGAAGCAGGCAGATCAAAGAAATCTTGATGAAGAAACTCGGGCAAATTTAGTCAATAAAGCACTCGCTTTTGCAAACCAGATCCAGGATCCTGTATTACGAGCAGAAACGATGAAAGGAAAACAGGAGCTGGTTGACCAAGCCATTGCACAGGCAACGTTTGAAAAACTCAATGAACAAGTTAGAGAAGTAGTCCATCAAAATTCTGAAGAAGCGCTTGAGCGAGAATATGATCTCCTTGGCCAGCTTTCCCTGTATGCCCTAGCAAAAGTTGAAGGTGTAAGTTGGGAAGAGCTCGATAAACGCTATGAAGGCATGGCTGCTGATGAAGCACGCAAACTCCGTGATGCAGCGTATGCTACCTTGCTGCTGACTAAAAAAGGGTACAGCTTAAACCAAATTCGAACAATGAGTCGTGAGCAGATGCGCGAAACCTTGGGAGAGACCTTTGGTTTTGCAGGCGAAGAAGAAAGAGGTGAACAAGATGAAATTAATCTTGGAGACATGGCGCAGTTCCACAGCAGATATCTCCGCTATGATGCGCGCATTGCAGAAGGGCATGAAATGAATGTCAACGAACTGTTTGATAGAGATATGCGCGACATTGATGATTTGATTTTGAGAACGCATAATGATCCTGCTGCTGCATACGATAAACTGGTTGAGCTTCAACAAAAATACAGCCCCACACGTGGAAAGATTGCGGACTATCAACGACTCCAGCAAGCTCTGAAAGAAGCAGAAGACAATATGATGGAGATCGGACTTACGCCTGAGCTTTCCTGGAAGGTTTCTCAACGAACCATTGGAAAAGAAGTGGGGGCAAAAGGACTTGATCTCACTGCTCCGCTTGATTTTGTAGGGCTTGCGGTGAAAGTAGGAGCAGGAGCAGTCAGACTTGCGCGAGCTGTTGACGCTGTAGAAGATGCTGTTGATGCAGTACAACTCGCAAGACGAGCTGAGAAACTAGGAACCGTTGAAAAACTCGTGAAAGTTGCAACAGCAACGGGAGATAAAATAAGACCGGTGACGCAAGCAATAGGTGCAACTGTACAACCGGTAGGTGAAGCGCTTCAACCATTGAAAAAAGGTCTGGAAGTAGTTTCTCGAGGTGTTGAAAGCGTCGTAGATTTTGCACGTAAAGATCTTGCATTTGATGGATTCAAGCCCAAGTTTGCTGATAATGCGGGCAACAATCTAGTTGATGCTCGAGCAGCATTGGTTCGTGCAACGCGGGAGGAAAATGCTGCAGAAGTTGAACGCCTGCGACAAGAAGTCCTTCCCCGCATGCAATTGATTGCAGAGGCAGAAACAGCTTACCAACAGCAACGCACAGGATTGGGCGGAGCAATGCGAAAAGTTGAAGGTCTTGGTTTAGCTGGAACACGTGAGCAGAAACAAAAAGTCTTGCAGGCTGCAGACGACTGGTTTGTGATTTCAAGAACCAGCGATGATGGAAATGAAATTCTTGGAGCTGCAAACCGTTTGAAAGAAGCAGAAAAAGAGTATGTGAAACATTTGGACATTGAAGCTGCAACTGAAACGTATTTTAATAATCTGCTCAAAGAGAAATTAAAGCAAGGAGAACAACTGGCAACAGCAAAACCAACGCTGATCAAGCAAGCGTTTGAGAAAGCACAAGCCTTTGCTGAAGAAGTCATGGCAAATCTTCAGGGACAGCCTGCCTTTGCTTGTTCGGTTTGTGTTATTACACCTGACGGAAGACGCGTGATCCAAGATGCAAGTGGAAATATCATTGACGAACAGGAACTGGTGCAAACTGTAACGGATGTGCATCACACGATTCCTGAAGCGCTTGCACAAAGCGAACCTGCAATGGGTTTGAGAGTGATAGAACAGAACCGAGAAGCTTCCTTAGGAAGAACTCCTTTTGATCCGTTTGGAAATGCTAAAGGAACACTCGCAAGCGCTGATGTACGAAGACCTGCAACCAGTTCGCTTGGTGAAGCACATGCAGATATGCTTGTACAACAAGCACCTGTGGAACCAGTGTATGCACGCGTTGCAGAACAAGAAGAAGCCATGCGCGAAGCTGCATCACGAGAGCTCGTGCAGAGAATTGTGAAAGATGAAGGAGAAGAAGCATTCCGTGTTGAAATTGTTGCGAAAGAAGAGGTTGTTCTGCCACCCATCGCGAAAAGACCTCCGGTAGAAGATCGTGTACAAAATAATGTCATGCTCCTCGAAAACGAGGAATTCAAGTTGCAACCAGGACCTGTACGAGAAGGTGTTGCTCCGATTCAACAACGACTAGAAGTCTGGGTTGATCGGGATACAGGGGAGATTAAAGCAATCGGAAGCTTTGAACAAGTTAGAGAGGTTGCAACAGATCCAAGCTTAACTCCCATTGCGCTTACACGAGATCACACAGGAAAGATTCATACGAGTGCCAGACTCGATGATCCCGTATATCTTACCAATCCAGAAGCACAAGCTGCGGTCAAGAGAACGCTTGACAGATATAATAGAATTGCAGAAGAAAAACGGCAGGCAGAGAAACTTGTACAGGTTGGAAAAGAAGAGTTTCCCTTTGAAGTTCCTCCGGAGTATCAACCCGATATCATTGCAAGCGCTCCTCCTCCGCCAAGTCTAGAGAAGCTTCCTGCAATACCGACACCTTCACAGCCAAAACTGCCAGCAGTTCTGATTGGCGAAGAGAAAACGGTTGTCGCGCAGGATTTGAGTAAA
>Ga0209211_10001136_pt1 | contig 52005 bp, 63 predicted proteins | sample RifGroA2_FD_183992 | JGI IMG/M metagenome (GOLD analysis project Ga0209211, IMG submission 183992) | Groundwater microbial communities from Rifle, Colorado, USA - Groundwater A2 (SPAdes) (version 2) | ecosystem: Environmental > Aquatic > Deep subsurface > Groundwater | place: Rifle, Colorado...
AATAGCCAAAACAATCCCAAGAATCGCATAAGTGTTTCCAAACTTATTCTCTTTCAATCCCAAAGCGATGATGCCATTTTCCCTTTCTCTTAGTCCTCTGCTTCCGAATGGCACAAAGATTCTCATTTTGCCGTCTGCACCTGCTCCGACTGTTATCGGCGCTCCGATTGGCGCTCCGACGTCAAGCTGGAACAAAAGATTGCCATTGTTTCTGTCCAGAATGTATGCAAAGCCGTTGTCTGCTCCCAGCAAAACCAAGTCTCCGCTTATTGTGGCAGAGCCCTTTCTGTAAGAATCATTCATGAAAAAAGTCCATAAAATCCTGCCTGTGACTGCATCAATAGCATATAAAGTCGAGTTTTCTTTTTGCCCAACGCCTATTGTCCTGCCTCCAAAATACTTATCGCGGCTTGTAACAGCAAAAGCCTCCATTTTTTGGCATTGGTTCTGGCTTACAGCATAGATAACATTATCCGCCAAGCCGATAGAAGACTGAATGCCTCCATTTGCAGACTGGCATATCACATCATTTCCTGCGCTTTCTAAAGTCAAATCTGCCTTAGGGTTATTGTCGTTTATGTTGTTTAGTTGGAGTGAAACTGGAACTGGTGCATATAATAATTTGCCATCAGATGCTCTCAAAACAATAACATGCCCGCTTTTTGAGCCTGCAATTACAACATCTTCTTTTTTGCCATCTACACTGATTTTATCATAAATAACGCTAAAGCCTATGTCATGATCATAGACGTCATGGCTTGTATGCTGGTAATACCAAAGCATCTTCCCATTAGTTATGTTCAATGCAACAACAGAATCTGTGTAAAGATTTGGGCCTGGGCGCGTTGCGCCGTTCAAGTCAGGAGAAGGATTGCCAGTGCCAAAAAATATCACATTGTTTTCAGTGTCAATCGCAGGCCATGCCCATATTGTGCCGCCTCCGAATTCTGTTGAGTTGCCCCAATCATATTTGTATGGTTTTATGTTACCTTTATGCGCCTCTAAATGCCAGTTCTTGGGCCCATTTGTAGCAGGAGGTATGGTAAACCACCTCCACAGCAATTTTTTTGTTGTTAAATTATAGGCGGCTATAAAGCCTCTTGCGCCAAACTCGCCGCCGCCGTTTTCCACTATAAAATAGTCGCCATATATAACAGGCGGGTTCATGTTAATGTAAGAGCCAAGGTTACCAGGAATGTTCTCGCAAGTGTTTGGAAAAATCCATTTTATGCTGCAGTCCTTTATGTCAAAAGCATAAATAGTGCAGTCCGCTGCCGATATCAAGATACCATTGTCATAGTAGGTTACCCCTCTGCCAGAATATTGTGAGCGATTGTTTATTTTCACTCTTGGAACTTCGTTTTTGCAGATTACATTGCCATTCTTTGAGTCCAAGGCAAAGAATTGGTTGTCGAAGGTTGCGGTATAAACAATGCCATCTATAACCAAAGGCGGTGTCCAGCTTCCTCTGACTGGGTTGCCTTCTTTGTCCATAACCGGCGGGCTTCTTCTTGGGATTTCCCAAGCCCATTTTATCTCGAGATTTGCTGCATTTTTTGCACTGATTTGGTATTGCTTGTGATAGAAATTGTTGGAATACTGGCTAAAGCCCGGATAGAGCCAGTTTTTGTCTTCAATTGATTTGGAGAGTGCAGTTGCAATAATTAATATGGTCATTACAAATAATAAAACAAATATAATCTTTTTATCCATTTTAACCACAAATTTTATATACTCGATTAGCCTTATAATTGATATGAAAAACCCGAAAAAAATGAGCACCAAGGAATTGATAGCCTTGGCTGATGAAATAAAGAAAGATATGGGAAATTTGCTCTTGGAAGACTACAAAAGGCTTAAAGAGTCTTTCAAATCTGTTCTGGCGAAATGATTTTAATAGTCTTAAGCCCATATTCTGAAAGTATCTCATTTATTCCCCCCTCCTTGTTTTTTAGATGAATTCTGTTAAAGGTTACGAGTATGGCTTCCCTCAAAGAACTTGTCAATATCAGTGTTATGTCCTCTTCTTTGATCCCTATATCAACGATTTTGCTGAAAAGCTTTTCAAAATCAATGCCCTTTGATACAATTTGCTCTATAATTTGTATTCTTTCGATTTGCTCATCTGAATTCTTTAGGTAAAATTCTTCTATCTGTATTTTAAGACTCTCGTGCTTCCATCTCCTCAATAACTCTAAAAGCAAAGTAGGAGTTACTAAATAGAACTCATGTTTATTTACTATACTAATAAACTTTCTGGCTTTATCCCCATTTTCACCTTTATCCCATTTACCTACTGTAACAACGTCTAAATCCACTACAATCTTTCTTTTTATTTTAATGATTTTCTTCATTTTAAATTTGTAACAATGAGCTAAAAATATTTTCCATTGATTTTATGTAAGATTCAAAATCCTCATTTGCCTCTGCAAATTTCCTTGCATTTTTGCCGATTTCCGCACTTTTTTCCTTGTTGTTTATTAAGAATTTTAAAATATTTGCAAAATCCCCTTTACTCGTTGAATCCACCACCAGAATATTGTGGTTTTCTGTTGTTTTTAAATAAATTCCCTTTTCCTTGACGCCTTTTCCAATGATAACGGGCTTACCAACTGCCATTGCTTCTCGCGCAATCTGGGGACCATGAGTGCCTTTTGGAAGAAAAGGAGTTTCTTCGCTTTCAGGGCAGACTATGCATGTTGAAGCTTTCATTATTGACGGTACTTTCCAAGGAGGAACGAACGGCATGAAAACCAATTTGTCCAGAATTCCCAGTTTTTTTGCATGCTCTTTAAGCTCGTCTGAATGGCTTCCGCCCTCTGTAACAAAAACAATCCTGAAATCCTCGTTTTTTATTTCAGCAGCAGCATCTATAAATTCATAGGTTTTTTTCAATCCTGAAATCTTGCCGAAATATGTGAAAACAGTCGTATCTTTTTCAATGCCGTATTGTGAAAAATCAACTGGATTGACGTTTGGATTAAATTCATTTAGGTTGATGCTCCTTCCAATGGGGACCAGCTTGTTTGTATCCAGGCTGTTTTCAACGAATTTTTGCCGTGTATTTGAGTAGCCAATTACTTTGTCTGCATTGTTGAAGCATTCTATAAAGATTGGCTTTAGTTGCGGAAAAGAAAACAATCTTGTTATGTCAGAGCCTGCATGCTGCAAAAGCCAAGGCATGTTAATTATTTTTTTTAATAGCAATGCAGATACTCCATAAGGGAGAAGATAATGCGAGTAAATCACGTCAACATTATATTTTTTTGTTATATCTAAAGCTATACTTGTCAATCTTGACTCGTAATATTTCGAGAAAGGTATTGAAGACTTAAACTCCGGACTTGTGCTGAAAAGCTCGACGTTTTTGGGTTCTAAAAGGTTTAGATCATTTTCATCTATTTGCTCCCTGTATCTTTGCTCAACTTCCCAGCAGTTTGAAGCTACATAGACTTTGTGCCCTTTCTCTCCCAAGGCTTTGGCGAGCCAATAAGTCTGCGCGGAAACCCCGCCTTCTATCGGGGGGTATTTGCTGATGAATAAAAGGTTCATAAAAGAAGTAATTTGATGTGCTTTTTTAGGTTTTCTGTTTGAAATTCAACAAATTATTTTTCTTTGAGGATTTTTAAGTCCCTCTTTAAGTCCATTTTAGAATAGCCTGTCCAGTCTATTTTATTTTCTTTAACAACATCAATCATTTCTGATAATGAAAGCCAGCATTCTTTCGCAGCCTTAGCTATGGATATTCTGTGCTGTCTTAGCTTATTAAGGGTGCCCTGTGCCTTATTAGAATTGGATTTTGCCATTTTATTACCTCCAAACCTTAAATGCATTTATAACCCAGACTACATTATTAATAGTATCCTTTTCTGTATGTACTTCGATTACAAATTTTTTAAATTTTATATTAAATTTCTACGCCTTTCTTTGTAGCTTCTCTAACTATTGTTATTTGCTTTTTTAGCTTATTGAACTCTTCTGGGGTGTAGCATAAAAAATCTACTGGATAATTTAAGTTCCAGTAATCATACATCTTTGCACCTCTTTTAAAAAAATTTAATCTTTTAAATTTTGGACTTACAATAACTAAGTCTATGTCGCTATCCTTATTAAATCTGCCTGTGGCTCTTGAACCAAAAAAAATCATTTTATGTATATAAATATCCTTATTTAAGGCGATTTTATATTCCTTTAATTGTCTTATAATTGTTTTTCTGCCCATTTTAAAATTTCCCCACTCACTTTTAAGAATTTCTTGACGATTTTGCCTAAATTTTTTACTTCTTGTACATCAGGATATCTTGAATAGGCATAAGCCAGCGTTAATTCCTTAGCTTTGTCCAATAACTCAGAAGGCAATCCAACATTTTTCCCTAATTCAACTAGGTCATGAATTTTTCTTATTTCACCGCTTTTTTTTAATAATAACGCCTTTAGAGCCTTTTCTGCACTTTGTTGGCAAAGAAAAGCACATACATCATACTTTTTGCCTTTAAAATTATATTTTGCGCTGCCTAAATCTTGCTTAGCTTTTTTAAACCATTTCTTAACTTCTTCTTTCATAGAAGGATTATTAGTGTATTCTTATTTAAAACTTTCTCAAACTACCTTAACCTGAACCAGTTCTTCCTTCGGCTTTTGCAGCATTTTGGGCCTGTTATAAAAGAAAGAAAAGAACTCATAGATTTGGTTCCTGCTAGGCATGTACTTGACTTTTGGGCCGTCTATACTTATTACATTTCTTATCTTGATTTGCTCATTTTCAATGTAAAACAATTCCATGCTTTCTTTCCACGAGGCAGGGGCATTCAATGCCCTCGATACCTTGTAATAATCAAACCCGAACCACTCCCTAGGCAAAGGCATTGTCAGCTTGAAGTCTATATTATCATTTTTTAAATAAGCAAGCAAATTTATGATTTTTGATTTGTTTTTGATTGACTCAGCATTGTTCAGATTTTTAATTGAGATTAATAATTTTTTTATGTTTTTATTTTTGATTTTGTTCAGGAAACCATCAATTTCAAAGTCTTCTAGGTCAATGATGCTCAAATAAACAGCATTGTCATTCTCTTTTTCAATGTCCTTTGCTTCAACCTTCAAGCCATTGCAGTAATAAATCCTGCCGTTGTTTAATTCAAAATACTCTCCCAAATCCTTGCTTTTGTCTTGAACCATTACGTGCTCCCAATATTCTGGCTCTTTGTCACTTTCTACAATTTTTGCCATTCTAGCCAATTCCTCTGCGGGAAGTATCTTGTCAAATGCCTTCCAGCATTGTGGGTCGGTTGCAAACGGAGTTCCAGAATATCCATAAGCAATGCAGGGTGCCCCTCCGCCGCATCTCTCAAAAAGCTCGCAACTGCCGCATTTCTCGTTTTTGTAGTTGTTCTTGTCCCTTAGTTTCCACATCCATTCATTTGCATACCAAATCTCAAACAAGGATTGCTGCATCACATTGCCAACCTTGATTGGCAGCCTTCTGCATGGATAAACTGTGCCGTCGCAAAGAACAGTCATTCCTCTTGTTCCAACCCCATCGCAATGGTTAGCCCATGGATGGTGGTCTTGCTTTTCAGGATCTGCCATAAAATAAAGGGTTCTGTTCCTGCTTAACTTTGTCTTTGAGCCATTCTTTTCCAGCTCTTTTGATATCTTTGTTACTTTTTCATAATGCTCTTTGACATCCAAAGGCTGAAGCATCTGCTCTTGGATTTGCTTTCCGGCTCCCCACGGCACCAGCCTGTCGCTCCAAAGGCTGTTTACACCCAAGCTTTTTGCTATTTCAAGAACTTTAAAATATTCCTTGCTGTTTATGCTTGTTGCTGTAAATGAGAAGCTTGTGTGAATTCCTTCCTCGACGAGAATTTTTGCTCCTTCAACTATTCTTTTATAGGCACCTTTGCCCCTTATATAATCATTTGTATGCTCTTCCCCCTCGATGCTTATCTGGAAGAAATCTATTTTCAAGTCTTTAAGTCTTTTGGCTATGTCTTTTGTTATGTAAAAACCATTACTCATAATATTAAATTTAAGCTTGTTTCTATTTTCATGGATTTTTTCAAGAATGTCAAAAATATCTTTTCTGACAAAAGGCTCGCCGCCTGTGACCTGCATCCTGCCATCAATCCCCCACAAGTCAAGCAGTTCTACATACTCGTCAACAATGCTCAGCATCTTTGGCAATGGCATTTCAGGAGTCTCATAAGAAGTCTGGTAGCAGTGCTTGCACCTAAGGTTGCATCTTTCTGTGATGTGCCACTGCAGGAATGATGATTTTGGTTTTGGGAGATAATTTAAGATTTGAATCACCTTTTTTACTGTAAAAAATCTAATAATCATTACTAATATTTGAACTTTTCTGTTTTATTGAAATTAAGTTACTTAGTCTTTTAACATACCCCTAACCCATTTAAAGAATCTTTCTGTATTTTTTATCGAGTCAAGAGCATTTGCCTCGGTCATTAACTTTTCTTCGTACTCAGCGCTATTTTTGATACGCAACAAATCCAGCAACTGCCTGTTTTTGCTTTGTATATCAGGCAATTCTAATGAGTTTAATAAAGCTATAACATCTTCATGCCTTTCGCCAGCATGCCTAATTCCTTTATAAAAAACTGTTAATGCATCTGCGGAACTTATTGCGCAATGAATTGCATTAAGCACAGTAGCATTAAATTTTCTTTTGGCAAAGCTTTCATTCATTATATCAAAAAATTCGTCTGCTTTTGATAGATAATTCATATATTTGTGTTTATCAACATTTCTGCTTTTCATAATTTATCACCTTTAATTAAGATATGGCTTTCTAATATGTCTCCAACAAAAGCTATATTTCTTTTCCTCTTAAATTCGCTTTCAGTCATTATATGGGCAGATATGACATTTCCAAACTTTTTGCTAAAAGATTCCTGATTTTGTGCTATAATCTCATTTATTTTAGATTTATCTCGACTTATTATTAATACGTCAATATCACTATTAAATGCCTCTTTTCTCATTGCAACACTGCCAAACAAGGCAACAGATTTAGCTTTAGGCAAAATTTTCTTAATTTCTTCTTTTAAATGCTGTATAGTTTTAATCTCGAAATCAAAAAGTTTTTTTAGTTCATTGTATAAATAGCTTTCTTTATTTAATGCTATCAAGTTAGATGTCCCATGAGATTCTATTTTTACAATGTTCATTCCTTGCAAATCGCCTAAAGACTTTAACACTGCAGTATGGGAAACTTTAATATTATCAGCTAATTCTCTTGAAGTAAATGTTTTAGTCTCAAACCTGAACAAAGCTCTCAAAATCTTTACCTTTACCTTGCTCCCCAATAAGGCTTCCAGATAGGTGTTAAATATCATTTGATTGGAAATAAAAGTTTCCACGTGGAATAAAAACATTCCACTATTATATAAATGTTTCTGTTCTATAATCGCATTTCAGGAGTCTCGTAAGAAGTCTGGCAGCAGTGCTTGCATCTTTCAGTGATATGCCACTGCAGGAATGATGACGCTGGTTTTGGCAAATAAGTTAGGATTTAAATCACCTTTTAATGACTAATTCAAATTTCTATCCCTTCCTTAACAGCTTCTCTTACTATTGTTATCTGCTTTTTTAGCTTATTGAACTCCTCTGGGGTGTAGCATAAAAAATCTACAGGGTAGTTTAAGTTCCAGTACTTATAAAAACCTATTGGCCTATACCTAAATTTTTTTTTCTGAAATTTTTTACTAACTACAATTAAATCGATATCACTCCACCTATGCGGTTTACCTGTAGCCCTGCTTCCAAAAAAAAACATTTTTTGTACAGGAATTTCTTCATTCAAATTTAATTTGAACCTTTTTAGCTTTTTTATTATAGATTTTTTTTTATCCATTTCACAACCTTTTTAGCTATTTTTATATCTTCGGAAGTCTCATTTTTTGTATATTGCTTAGTGCCTATGTCCGGGTATCTTGTATCAATATAAACAATGCTAAGTCTTTCGCAATCTTTTATTAATTCTTCGCCTAAATTTAAAACTTTAGCTAACTTAACGAGGTCATGCACCTTAATTATTTTTTTGCCTCTTTTTAAAAGAAGAGCTTTTAATGCCTTTTCGACAGCTTGTTGGCAATAAAAGGAAGCATCTTTATATTTCTTCCCTTCAAACAGATATTTAGCTGTCTTTACATCACTTTCTGAATATTTCCACCACCTTTCAGCTTCCTCTTTCACAGAATGAATAGTAACATATTCATATTTAAAACTTTCCAAAGTTTTCATAAGAAGTCTGATAGCAGCGCCTGCAGCGAAGGTTGCATCTCTCGGTCATGTGCCATTGAAGGAATGATGATTTTGGTTTTGGGAGATGGTTAAGCATTTTAATTAACCCTTATATTATTACATCCTTTGCTGACTTAAACCTTGCATCTTCAATGTAGAATGTGTTTACGTGAGTTCTTTCAAAGTAGCCTGTTTTACCATTAGGAGTTAACGATCCCTTTAATGATGCAAATTGTTTTATGCCCCATAACTCTTCTATAAATTTCTGCCTTTCCTGCTTTATTGTTTCTGGATTGGATGTTGCACTAATACTTGAGGCAGTGTAAGCAATTAGTGACACTGCATCGTAAGCGTCAAGTTGCAAGTTGGTTGCTGTGCTGTTTGTTAATAAGAATACTCTTCTGTTGAATTCGCCGAAAGCGTCCTTTACCTCTTCAATAGGGCCAAGCTTGTCGGCAGGCGGGGGGGCTATGATAATTCTTTCAGGAATGCTGTCTTCCAATATAAGGAAGCTTACGTTAGTTGTTGCAAATACTAAAAATAGATTGTTGTTTAATCCGTCTTCTTTTGCCTTCCTCAAAAAGCTTGTCGCGCGGCCGTCGCTTGTTAGTAGCATTACAGTATCAGGATTTTTTTGCTTGATGTCATTAGTTATTTCCGGGATTTTTGTTCTGTTGAAACGGTATGTAGAGAGCTTAATGCCATTGAACGACTCTACATTTTTCATGAAGTCATCTGAAAGCCAATCTTGGTTGTCTGCTATAAAAGCAGCGCTGCTAATATTGTACCTTAATTTTATCAGCTTAAAATGCTGGTCCACATAATCAGAGGCAATGAAAAAAAGCCTTATGCCCCAATAAAATTTCTCCCTTTTTGTGCTTTCCTTTTTTGTTCCTCCAATGTATATAGTTGGAATCTTTTCATTGGCTGGGTTGTTTGCTGGGTTAAACTTGCTTATAATGGCTAAAACATTTTCATTGCCAGCCCTTTTAAATGCATTTTCGACATCTGCCTTGCTGTTTTTGTTCACATCATAAACTACTAGCTCGTATTTTTTATTGTAGATTCTGTTCATGTCCTCGACTGCTATCTTAACTGCGGTTAAGGCGCTTTCAGTAGTGCTTTTGTCGTTTGAGAAATCCCCCATAAAAGCAACTTTTACAATTTCTTTTTTTTCAAATATTGGCTTTTTCTGCAATAAAACAAATAGCGCAATCAGAATTACAGCTATTATTAAAATTGCTACATTTACCTTTTTCGCCCCTTTTTTTGGATTAAGCATGAAATTAAAATAAAAAGTTTCGGATAAATAGTATCAATAAGTTCCTTCACTCGTACACCCACAACTACCACCACATCCGCCTGCTCCTGCGCAACCTCCCGGAGGACATTGCGCATCAGCCAAATGGCTTAATGAAGCTGACGACAACGCCAGCGCAGCTCCGATTTTAAGAGCTGACTGCTTTGATATTCTGCCTTCTTCTTCGAGAATAAAGCTTTTAATCCTCTTCTTTATTTTTGGTAGCATTTTGGCTCTTTTTATTGCCTTAGGGAGATAATACCATATGAATTATTTAAACTTTGCTGTTTTATTTTGGAAATTTAGAAATTTAACAATCAAAGCATCTATAATTGAACATTTGGAGAATTTGCTTTTTGGTATATATGCTTTAACCCAGGATATGGGAATGGAAGCATTGCTATAAAGTCCTGCTTTGAAGTTCTGCCATAAAATTCAAGCATAAGAGCGTACATAAACGAGTCTGGCTTGAATTCGTAATTGAAATTTCCTTTCTCATCTCTTTTCTTCTGTAAAACTCTCATACCAAGATAATCTCTCAGAGCAATCGGATTATCACTCCTTTTGAGAATTTCATCTTTCGTTTCTTTATCTAGGCTGCTTTGCTTTACTTTTCTCTCTAAATTATCCATAGAGCGCTGCAGCCACTTTTCTCTGCCTGATGGGGTGTGTATTATGGCAGTCCTACCATTCCAGTAGACTGGCCTGCCTCCATATTCGCCGATTTTTTTATCTGCATCAATTCCAAGCTCAAAGGGTTCTAATCCAGGTGCTATTGGATATCCTCCTGGATATGTTCCCGCTTCCGTAATCTGAAAATGTAAATGTTGTGGTTGCACGCCACCTCCAGGACCAACACCGGTATTACCTGAGAAAGCTATGATTTTTAGCTTATTTAACTCTTGGTCTCTTACCTCTGTAGCTCCTTCCATCCTATTTAGTTTGCCTTTAGGAATAATGTCAGAATAGCCATCCAAATGTACATACCAACTAATCATAACAAATCCTGATTTGTATCTGTGGATTAGGGTTAATTGATTACCTCCTGTCCTATCATAATTAGTTCTTGTTCGAAAAGCATTTGCAGTCGGTACAATTGGTGTCCCAATTGGGACATCATAATCACTCGCCCCAAAACCACCACTCCATCCTTGCCTTATATGATGTTGAAAATCACTGGGTAGTCCTGTTGAAGGGTGAATCAACACACGCGGTCCTCTAATCCAATCCTGCTTTAGCAAGTAAAGCTCCCAGTTTTTTTCTGCGGCTGTGCGGATAGTTGCGCCTATAGGGGCACAAGAAGAGGTTGATTGTGATAATAGCCCAAGCCCTGCTAATGACGCTATAAACTTTCCGACAGTTTCTGCGCCATAAAAAAGAAATTCCCTCCTGTCTAATTGATTTAGGGGGGCATTTTTCTCGATTTGAGCTAATTCTGGAAGTGCTAAATCTACTAAGTTTGATTTTTTAACTTCCTTCTCTATTATACCCGCTAATTCATCCTGCTCCTTCATTTTCTGCTTTCACTTATTTGTCCAGTTTATAAACCTTTCTATTTTTACTATGCAAAAGTGATAAATTAATTTAGTGCAACAAAGCGCAATTTTTTGGGCCGCTATCAATTATAATGATAAATTTTAAAAGAATAAATTAAACTCTGCCGATATGAAAGGTAAAAACAGCCTAAAATCGAAAATAATAACTTCTCTCAAAAAACATAGGTATATTGCGCTTTTGATTATCGTGTGCCTAACGGGTTTTCTTATAAGGTTCTTGAGCGTAAGAAATATGGAATTACTAAGTGATGAATATTTTGACATCCCCATCGCATTAGCGATAAAGAACAGCCCAAACCCATTTGAGTACTATAGCGATTTTAAGTCATATCAAATTGAGCAGATGAGGTTCCCTTTTTACCTCTCAGCCTTCTTTTTTTATTTTTTAAAAAGTGAAACAATTTCCGATTTGGCTTTCATTTCAAGGCTAATCTCTATAATATTTTCAGTGTTAACCATCATTGTTATTTACTTTTTTGGCAAAGAATTAAAAGATGAAAAAGCCGGTATATTGGCAGCAACATTGCTTTCCATATCAGTTTATTATATTGCATTTTCAAGATATGCAATGACTACTGGGGACAGCATTTTTGTGTTTTTTTATACTTTAGCAAGTTTTCTTTTCTTCAAGGCTATAAATTCAAATTCTGAAAAATTGCTATTTGTCTCTTCAATAGTAACTGGCATTGCTATAGCTTCTAAACTCTTTGGCATTTTTTTAATTCTAACATATTCATATTTTATATTAAAAAATAAAAATATAGAAAAAAATAAAGTCGGCAGTTCATCAAAATTAGTTACTGTATTCGGCATTTGCATTTTATTCCTATTTGCCTTTAATATCTTAATAAATATAAGATTTATAACAGAAAAACTGAATTTGTATTTCATAAGCGCTGTGTTGTCTGTAATCTATGCAATAATGCTTTTTAAAACAAGGGGCATATTGAATTTCTACTACAGAATTTTAAACATGTCAATATTAATTGTGATTTTTACATTTATTTTTTCGCCTACACATCTATCAACTTTTGCCATATCAAAAACATTTAATTGGTTTTCCACCTGGAACTCTTCAGAACTTGCTAATTCAGCCATATACGATTATGTAAAGATATTGTACATAAGATTGCACTTTCCTGCAAATCTGTTATTTCTATTTGGATTAGCCAGCTTGGCTTTTAGACATAATGACAAAAGAGCCTGCTTTTTATTTTTGTCATTTATTGTGCCGTTTGCTGCCCTGAGCTTATTAAAATGGAAACTCACATGGCATATGATGTTCCTTCTGCCCATTATTTACTTAATTGTTGTTGATTCTGTATTTTTAATTCAAAAATTTTTTGAAAAGCGTGCAGGTAACATTGTTTTGTGGATTTTTGTAATTCTGCTTATATTTTCTGAAACAAAAGTTTTACTGGAATTGCATCCCTATTACGAGTTGGATGGCTACCAATATGGTGAAAAGAATATAGGCTACAACAAAGCGTCCTTTTTGTCCGTACAAAAAATGCCGCAGGCCGTTGATTTTCTGGTTTCAAATGTGCCTGAAAACAGCTCGATAGGATACTTCTTCATGGATTATTATGCTTCAAACGTAAAAACTTTCCAGTTTTTGAAATCTTATGCGCCTAAAAAAAGATATGAGTTTATTTTGTTAACCAAAGATAACATTAATCAGGAAAATTATGATTATGCCTTAGTGCACTTTCGTGCAAGGGATTTTATGAAGAAAGTTGATAAATGCACTTTATTCAACACAATAAGTCATAAAACTATTGATATTTATTATATCTATAGATGCAAAAAAGAAATTAAAAATTTAAGTTAAAATTGGTGTAATCTAAACTAATTCATAAGTTTCAATATAATTTGTCTTTTTACCTTGGTTATAGCCATCCTTAAAAATATCCATTAAAACCTTCCCGTCAAAATCCTCTGCCATTGGCTGATTGTAGATGTAAAGCAGGGTTGGCGTAATATCGGTAATGGAAGCATTCTCTATCTTTGCGCCTTTCTTGATTTGCTTTCCTTGGGCTATGAATATTCCGTATTTTGTGTGGGGCGGTATGTGGGGCGCTATATAAAGATATTGAGCCATTGTCATATTCTGCGCCCCGTGGTCAGAAACAACAAAAAATGCGGTGTTTTCATCAGCCGCCATTAAGAACTCGCCTATATACCCATCAATAATCTGATAGTATTCATACACTTGTCTCTGCTCGTTTTTCTTGTCTTCCATATGCCAGCCGTTAAAATAATAGTTATGGGCGAAAATGTCAGTGCCTGCAAAATAAACAAACATGATATTTGATTTGTGGCTTTTATATAAGTCCAATGCAATCTCTTTTGACATCATATCCAATTCAAATTGGAATTTGGTTGATATGCCTGAATGAAAAACAGTTTCAATCCCGCTTATAAGCTTTGAGAATTCTGCATTGCCTTTCTTGGACTTCTCAGTATTTTTTAATTTTTCAATTACAAATGGTATCATTCTATGCGTTATTTCAGTATCAAAATTCAGCGAAATATTGCTTTTTTTCATTATTGCTTCAGAATTTTCAAGAAAGCTGTAATCTTGCAAAATGCCCCCATTGCTTTTGGAAACCAGCAAAAAATCCGGTATGTACTTTAAAAATTTCATCTCGCCATTGATATCAGAAAAATAACTATTATATGCAGATACTTTTTTTATTATATAAAATCCCGTGACAATCGTGCCGTCTATCCTAGGCGCATAGTCAAATTCCTGAAATCCAACCAAATCTAGTGTGATGTTTTTGTTTCTCAATATCTCCCACAATGGCTTGGCTTTCATATTTCTGTAAAGCTGATTTTTTGTATCCTCTCTGCTGTAATCAAAATGGCTTTTTATGCCATGCTTGGAGGGCAATTTTCCTGTAAACATGCTTGCCATATTTGGAGGTGTGAACAAAGGATAAACACTTTGCAACTTTCCCGAAACGCCATTTTCAATTAAGTAATTTAGGTTTTTCAGCCTGCCTTCTGAAACCATTTTGTTGATAATCCTCCAGTCTCCGGCGTCGAGAACAAAAACAACAACCCTTTCATTTGAATTTTGATTGGCATCCCTGCCAGAAGATAGTATTCCGTACGCAACAAGCAGCAATATTAAAGCTGCTACAAAAAATATTCCGATGAATTTTAAAATCTTGATTTTAGCAGATTTCATTTTATTAGATATAACTCTTAATAGATTGGCACATGACAGACAAAGTTGGCAATGGAGAATTAAGTTTTTCAGGCCAGTCTATTTCATTAACTCCATAGCGTCTGGCTTTGAAAATAGCAGTATTTGGCCATGGTGTGGAGTCAGAGCCAAAGGGGTTGATAAAATCCCAAACAAGCTCTTTTTCAGGAGTTACTTCAAAAAGATACCCTAAGGGTCCATGAATAATAAGCGTGTTGCCATTCGGAAGCCTCTGGGCTCCGCTTGTTATATCCGCCTTGAATCTGGCTTTCTCCGCACCAGTCTCGCCGCCGTCAAACTTCCATACAATCTTGTTCTTCTGGGGATCAATCTCAACAACTCTGCTGCCCTGAAGCGGACGAGGGCTCGGCTTCCTGAAAACATTATTATCAAATACAAGTACATTCCCATTTGGCAGCATAGTTGCATCATGCTGATAGGCAAGCATTGATTTTGGAGTTCTCCATGCAATGCTGCCATCGCTTTTTTTAACTATTGCAACAGTGTTTATCTCTCTTAAGCTTATCAAATAAGAATCTTCATAGCTGAAAGCCTCATCTTCATCGTCGAAAGAATATCCATAAATATACCTTAAAGAATTTGCATGAGTCCATTCTGCGCGGGGAGTCAATGGCCCGAGAGCATCATTTTCAGTATCCAGATGCTGGTAAGCGTGCCAAGTCCATACAATATCACCAGATTTACTAATTTCTATTATAGCATCTGCCCAGACATCACCTTGAAATTCCGTGCCTGAAACGCCTCCCTTGATTTTTTTAGCCATGTCTTTTGGCACAGGCTCCCATACTAACGCCGCAACATTTCCGTTAGGAAGTATTTCAATATCATGATGAAGCTTGTCATTTTTATATTCCCACAATATTTTACCGTTCCAATCCAATTCCTGAATTATTCCAGTCCTTCCCCCAGCAGGAAAATCCGAGTCATTCCCAGGGGCTATTAAAGTGGTTACAATATTACCATTTTTCTTGAGTATTGAATAAAGAGGGCGATGCTTAGTCTGCCATTTATGAACTGGCTTGCCATACAAGTCAACCAAATAGATTGCGCCATTCTCGCCTTTATCCTTATGAGGGGAAATCAAGGCATAGCCTAAGCTTATTTTATCCTTATCAATCACAGGAAAATTTCCAAGGCTGCTGTAAGCCTTAAGGCTGGATTTGCAGTAGGTAAAATTCAGCAGCAAATAAATTACGCTTATTGCTGCAATAAAGTAAACAGAATAGCGCAATAATTTTACTTGATTTTTAAAATACCTGCCAGAAAAATAATCCGAATTCCTCTTTTTAATGTTTTTTACCATAAAATTAATTTGAAATTTTTTAATAATATATAAGTTACTCGATTCTTACAGCAAAATAAACCCCAAAAAAACCCTCTTCAAACAAAAACCCCTTCTCAAACAAACAATCCAGCATTTCAGTCAAAATCATTGCCCTTCCATTCGGCTGCCTTCCCTTATTTTCTTTATTCGTCATTAGAGTCCTATACGGACCTTACTAGACTTCTCAAAGTCTTCTATTGATATCCCTGATTTAACGCCAGCTTCAATCAATAGCTCCATCATTTCTCCTATGCTGATATCTGCTAATTTTGCTGCCTCGCTTAAACTTAGTTTTCTTTCTTTATATAATGCAATGGCTCTTTCTTTACTTAATCTTTCCAAATCTCCCCTTTTAGACATAGATAACATCCCTTTTAATATCCTTGGCAACAGATTTAATCCTTATCCCTTCTACGCCTTTTGGAGTTAAGATATCAATCTTTCTGCCGAACAGCTTTTCCAAATAACTTACAAGGTTCATAAAATTGTCAAAACTCGGCTCTGCAAATTCTACAATAAAATCTATATCGCTGCTAAGCCTCTGTCTGCCTTTAGCGTAGGAACCAAATAATCTTATATTATTTACTCTGTATTTTTTTAGGGTATCTTGTTTCTTTTGAAGCAAGCCCAATATCTCTCTTTATGTTAAAGTTTTTTTCTTAGCCATTTTTAGATTATATATACCGGCAATGCAGGAACATATATCCTTAATAAAACTTTCTACTTAAAATGATATTTAAGAGCTAAAACCCAAAAACCCCTCCTCAAAAATCACCTTCTCAAACAGGTAATCAAGCATTTCAGTCAAAACAGCAGTTCTTTCGCTTGGATGTTTTTTATTGCGAGAGCAGCCACTTCCAGACAGGCAAAACTCTTATTCTTTTGCCTTTAATTTTCAGTTCGCTTTCCTGCTCATACGTCAAAATAAGGCTTTCTTTTACCTTAAATTTATGCATGGCTTCCAACAAACCGTTAACTTCCCTTTCCTTATCATCATCGCTCAGAATATAACAAACCTGCAATGCCATTTTGATTTTGGTTCCTTCCTTAATCAGAAAGTCGCACTCATTCTTATTGGAATAATAATATACCTCCTTATTTCTTCTTTTTAATTCTATAAAAACAATGTTTTCCAGAATTCTGCCCTTGTTCATTGAAAAATTTAAGCCTCCTATCATGTTAAAGGCAGTATCTATAAGGTATATCTTTTTCGGTGAATTAAGCTGCTTCCTTACTGAAAAGTCGAATTTTTGCAATTCAAAAAATAGATAAGAATTGTTAAGGTATGAGATATACTCTTTTACAGTTATCGAGTTAGCTAATCCAAGGGTTTTTTTAAGGGAGTTGTAGGTAAATAGGGAAGAAACATTTATTGTAAGTATATTAACTAATTCTTTGATTACTTTCTGCCTTTTAATTGAATATCTGGCGATAATATCCCTATACAGGATGTTTTCATAGAGTGTCCTTATATACTCTTTGTCATTATTTTTTAAATATTCTGGAAAGCCGCCACTGGATGAGTATTCATCAAATAATTTTATTAGCCTCACTTTTTTTTCTGCTATATAAGAATGCTCCTTTTCGTATTTGACTTTCTTAAAGCTTAAGTATTCTGCAAAAGAAAATGGGTAAACCTCAAAAGACTTGTACCTTCCAGTCAACCTTGTGCCAAGCTCTTTGCTAAGAAGCGATGCGTTTGAGCCAGTAATGACTAATTTCTTGCCCTGGTCTTGGAGCCTTCTCACGAATGTTTCAAACTTTTCAATATTCTGTATTTCATCAAAAAAATATATTTTTGGACTGCCGTAAACCTCAATTAGAACCTCATTTAACTGCTCGAAATCCTGCGCCTTGAAATCTATAAATCGCTCATCCTCAAAATTTACATAGCAGCAATCTGCTTTATCCCTAATCATCTGCTTCAATATTGTTGATTTGCCGCTCCTTCTTATTCCTGTTATTATTATTACTCTGTTATCCTTAAACCAATTTAATATCTCAAGTGATATGCCTCTCTTTACAATCTCCCCTATAACCAAATTTTCACTTTTCTGCTGAAGCACTATTTGCCTTAAAATATCTTTGTTAAGCATGCTAATTGTCAATTAGCACTAATATATAAATGTTTTCATTGGCAGTTAGCATTATGGGGTATAAGTAGTCAAACATATACATTTTAACCCTGCTAAAACTACATTTTTAGCTATAAAAGTGGGTAATAGTTATAAGGCTGCAGATAATTTTAATGCTAAACAAGCCTTTCAAACAAAACACCCTCAAACAGATAGCCAAGCATTTCCATTAAAATAACTACCATTTCACTCGGTTGCCTTCCTATAATGTTGAAAGATTCCAGATAATTGCACACAGGGCAATTTTTTATTATTCAAGGCTTCAGCAAGTGGCATAGCCTTTTATTTATAGCAAATCACACTAATATTCGTACCTTTTCGTTGTGATTTGCTTATTAGGAAATAATAAATGTATACGAAAATTAAAGTTATTTCCTATAACTTAAGCCCAAATTTCTTTTGCTTATATGCCTTTGCTCTGCACTTGCGCTTAATTTTATGCCTTTGGATTTGGCAATCTCATGCATGTCGTATATGCTTGCGTCCAATATTTCTGCAGCCTTTCCTATGCTCAATCTCCCTTTGCTGACTAAGCCAATTACATAGCTTTCCAATCCCTTGTATAAAAATTGCTTTAAAACAATAGCCTTGTTTGTATGCTCTTCCCTGCTTTTCAGCTCTATCAAAGGGATTATTTCATCTTTCAGTTTCATTGGGTATACCACTACCATTTTAATCCTCCATTATATCTTTTTTAACATCACTGTAAACATCTTCTTTAATTAAATCCTTCATTTTTTCTAAATAGATTAATGCAGTTTTCCTGTCAATTTTGTTCTCAACTTTCATTAAAAGCGCCAAATCTGCAGGTATGGAAAATTTTATGTTATTTTCTTCCAAATATTTTATGAAAGCTGAATCATCTGTCACTATCACCCTGTTTCTTTCTTCAAAATAAAGACTCGCTGCTGACATTTCTCCTTTGCCTAAATTTTCCTTTGTTTTTCTTGATGTTTTTGGATCTTTGATTTTCAATGATTTCTTATTTATCAAGTATTCAATTTTTAAAGCATCTTGGTGCAATCTTCTTTTGCCTTCGTCTACAGCCTCATTCTTGACTTCGGTTGTTACAATGCAATTATAATGTCTGCAAACATCTTCTAACATCCCTGCTTTAGTTAATTTAATCAAGGCATCAGAGTCTAATATAAATTTATACATTATTATACTTTATTATACATACTTATATTTAAACCTTTCGGTTTCAAAACCATCCTAGAAACCCTTCCTCAAACAAATAATCCAGCATTTCTGTCAAAATATAATTCCTCTCGCTTGAATATTTAGGTATTGCACTGTCATTCTCTTTATAGTTGCACACAGGGCAATTGCCGATGTAAGGCTTGTATGCCTATCACAGGATATCTTCTGCAAGTTTTTGGCTTTCAATGTAATCAGACAGCTCCAAATTGCTTTCTACTCCCAATTTAGACAATAAGTCCATCATTTCTGATATTGCCAAGCCGGCAATTTCGGCAGCCTTGCCTATAGAGATTCTGTTTTCCCTGTATTCCATTATGGCAAAGTATATTTTGCCGAGCTCCACAAGCTCCCTTATCGTTGTGGACTTATCCTTTCGCCCTTTAATGGAGATTTCCTCAATAACCTTTAAATCATCCTTTGGCAGCCTTACTGTCATTACGGTTTCCATTCGCCTCATTTTAATTCCTCCTTAAGCTTTTGCATTATTTCATCCGAGTATCTTCCGAATTTCTGCAGTTTTTTTATGGTTAAATTTAATTCTGCTTTTCCCATCAGTTTTTTCTCATAAAAGCGCACTATCAACCGCGGCACTGTGGTAAATCTTATTTTTAATATCCTGCAGGCATTTATAGCCTTTTTATCATCGGTTATTATTCCTGACTTAATCCCTATGCACAAGCAAATCGCTTCTGCCTCGCCTTTGCCCAAATTGAAGTCTTGCTGAATTTTATTGCATAAGGGCTGGTTTGAAATGCCCCTTTTCGCTATTGCCTTCTCTTTAATGCGTTTTTCTATAATCTGGGCATCAAACAGCTCTTTTCTTGCCGTGCATTCGGCATAGACTTGCTCCGGAATCACCAAACTTTCCTTGATATTTTTTATCAAAATATCCAAAGCGCCAATCTTTGCCAATAGTATGAGCGACGAGCTGTCAATTACTATCATGTAATACAATGTATTACCTATGTAGTATTTAAACCTTTCGGTTTTACAGGAAGATGCGCATAATTTGGAAATATTCACACAGGCAAAATAAACTTCAAGAAATCCTTATCAAACAGTATCCTCTCAAATAAATAATCAAACATCTTAGTCAATATAAGCGTTCTTTCGCTTGTGGATTTTCCAATGATGTTGCCGTTCTCCATGTAGCTGCACACAGGGCAATTCCCAATGTAGGGCTTGAAAACATTCATTTCCATAAATGGGCTTGAATTAATTGAAGAGCTTATCAAAGCCAACGCCTCTTCGTCTGAAGCAACATCGTTATAGCTTTGGCTTATATTGCCCATCTTAAACAGCTCAATCCCGATTGACTCCTCGTTTGCAAAAATATCGCCGTTTAATATATAGCCCAGTTCGCTTATAACTGCGCCAGTGCAAAAATTGCCAAGCTCCGGGTAAAAAACATCATCAGCATTTGTTATTTTGTTCAAAAGTATGGAGGCAAAGCGCTCATTAAATACAGTCCTTTGGTTTTTTTTGTTAATGTTATATGCGTAATCAATTGTTTTTTTCCAGAAATCCATAAAATCATCCTTAGTTACGCCTTTTGCCTTTCTTGCAAAAAAAGACCTGAAATTGTTTTCAGCAAAAAAATCCACAATCTCCTGCTCTTTGCCTAAAATATCATCTGAGACATCAAGGTAAAAATTAACCCTGTGCCTTCTCTGCAGCTGCTTAATCAATTCAAATGTATTTTCAGGAATTTTTATATTGTCTAATGCAATCCAAACATCAAATTTATTGCTTATCAAAAATTCAACAAGCTCATAGCTAATACTTTCTAATCCCAACTCAATGCTGAATTGCACAGATTTGCCTGTTTTTTTGAGTTCTTCAGCAAATTTGCCTATTACTTCAAAATTCTCCAGAAGCTTGCCTTTAAATTTCACAATTAATTCCCTTGACGGGCTCTGCACTATAAAATCTACAATCTTTTTTATATTTCCTTCATCAAATTTTTCATCATCCAGAAAAATGACGTGATGGTAGGTGCCCCTGAACAAATGCATTGAGCGCTGCCTGAAGTCATCAACCAGTTTATCAGCATTATCCTGGGTTAAAACAAATCCTTTTTCCTTTAATAGGGAAAACAAAGCCTGATTTTCCTCAATTTTATCATGCCTCACCAAATCAAACTCCTCTTTGCTGAGGTAAACCCAGAACCCAAAGTCATTTGTCAGCAGGAATCCATCTTTTAAAGGCTTGAACCTGTAATGGTTAATAACATGCTCTTTTTCCAGATTGAAGTAGGTCAAAGCCATTTTAGCTTTTTATCAGGTCCAGCAGGTAATTATAAAACTCATACCCGAGTTTTTGCATGTCTATCTCGTTAGTTTTTGGCTTCAGGACAAGTTTTTCGCCTTCAAAGCCCGAATCGCATACATCATGAAAATCAGCCATTGATTGCCTGATAATCTCTTCGGGATAAAAAGTTTTGTTAAAAGTCAGAATGACTGCATTATTTTCCACAACAACTCTTTTCATTTTTTCCACGGCTTGGAGTTTTCAAGGCTTCCTGTTTCCTGCGCATGCCGATGCCCAGTATGCATGCCTGCTGTCTGAAGAACCCTGTGCAGTATGTGCTCTCTCAAATGCGCGTTTCTTGCAAGCTGAACAGCATAAGAGCCGTAATTCACAAGCTCATTGTTGAATTCCATGGCTATTTTTTCCATTTCATCAGTTTTTTCCTTTGGCTTTATCTCAACTATAACTTCTTCTTCAGGATTGCCGTCAAGAACAATGTAATTTTTATCAGTAAATATGTAAGCTGCTGAAAATATAACATCCAAAGGGTATACTTTTGGATTTACAGAAACAAATATACTGCCGTCTTTTATCTCATAATTTCCCATGAAAACAGGAATACCAACATGTTTTATAAATTTTGCTAAACAATATTTAAAAAATGCAGAATAATAGTAAGTATAACACCTGAAAATAGGAAAGGAGCAAATGGCATTGTTGATTGAATCCTTAAAGTCCTGAACGGCAGCCTTTTCTGCAATGATTTGAGCCTTTTAATGTCATTTTTGCCCAGCACATCCGGGTTAAACAGCAATCTGCCCTTTGATTTTGCCTCGCCAATTATTGAAAAGCTTTTCATTCTCTTGAAATACCTGCCGCTGCGCCTGAATATCACTTCCGCAGGAATCATGCCTTCCCTTAGCTGGCTGAGCTGCACTTCGTTAGAAAAGTATTTCATGCCCATTGATACGATAAAAACCCTTACAATCAAAAATAACAGCAGCAATGCCAAAAACCCGGGCAAAAAGCTAAAAGTATAGATGCTTTTGTCAAATAATATCCGCGCCAAAGATACAGCTAATGCTATATAAACAAAATCAAATCTGAAAACTTTCTCAACAAAATTGTAAAGCAAATACATTATTAGCAGCAACAGAAATATGTTTCCCCTTAATCCCAAAGAATTTAAGGAAATCTGCGCCAGCCACGAAATGCCGAAGATAAATAGTGCCATCCTAAGCATGTTTTTGGGGTTAAGGGCTCTTTTAAAGTGGGACAGCTTTTCTCCATAGATAGTCTTTAAAAAAATCTGCACTAAAAAATATGTCATAATCGGCACAAATGTCGCCGCTAAAATAGTGAAAAATGAGGAGAATCCCTTTGAGTGAATCGGCACTAACATAACAAAAGCAAAAAACAGCTTTGCATCGCCTGCTCTCCAGAGCCCCATATGCCAGAGCGCAAAGCCTACAGCCAAAGCAAGCATGGCGTTAAATGCAATGCGAAAAATTGAATCTATAGTTAAGCCATATGCATTCCCAAGCAGGAAAAGAGATGCATAAGCAATAACTGAATAAACAATCGCCGAAACAACCCACTTATTCCTTATCTTCCCGAACTTTATGTCTTCATAGGAAGTCACAATACCCAGAAGCAGAATCATGGGGAAAAACCAGTAAATGAGCATAAAATTTTGTATTTTGGAATGTATAAAAACATTTCTAATTAAAATACGCCGGGACTGGGACTTTCAAACAGCTATCTGTGTTAAGCCAGGCAACAAGCTATGCTCTATGCCTTGTGTGCAGATACACTATTTTTGAACCCAGACATCCTTTCGGAAACAAGCTTTATGGGTTGCTTCCAGGCTTGCGCGATTTCCTGAATTGTTTGCAATTTACCAGGTTACGCGATCCCGGCATTGCTTTGTATTTATTTTTGCTTTATAAATGTTTGTTGGAATGCCATTTCCACAAATTTTAAATAGGCTAAATGATGCTGTAATCCCTGAGGTGGCTTTAATGAAGAAATTGCAGTCATTATTTGTTGTTCTAGCTGTTCTGGCGGTTTTGACAATAGCATGCTCGCAAACAGCCGGGCAGGCGGCAGACAAGACAACAGGGAGAACGCAGGGCTCCGGCAAGGTTGTTGCGGTTGCGATCAAGGGCTACAAGTTTGCGCCTGCCGAAGTCAACATCAAGAAAGGGGAGACTGTTGTATGGACTAACGAGGATGCTGCGACGCATACTGTAGAGACTTCTGACGGCACTTTGAAGTCAGGGGAGCTTGTGACAGGGGCTGCATTCCAGCACACATTCACAAAAGCAGGAAAATACGAGTATGTCTGCGGGCTGCATTCGAACATGCACGGCTCTGTGACAGTGCAGTGAATATAAAAATTTAACAAAAAACCAATTTTTACTTTTTCTTTCCTTCCCTTATCGCCCTGCAGTCACGGCAATTGGCTGAGCCCAATGAGCCTATGCCCCAAACTATGAACAGGGCTGTCCACCATTGTATGTTCCAGAAGGTAAGCATTCCCAAGTCCCTCAGAAGGAACACTACGCCAAAAACTAAAAAAGTGGCGCCGCCTAACTTTATGCACTTGCTGCATCCCATCATCATAGACATCACCTTTTATTATTTTTTATACCCTTTGGGAAAGGTGTTTAAATAATTTGTGGTTTTGGGTTTGGGATACGCGTCCAATAAAAAGAAATTTCAATGACCAATAAAAAATAAAATCACGAGAGCGACTTGTCGATAAATGCTTCGCATTTTCGATCATGCTCGAGAATCTTTGATTCTCGACATTTGACTGTAAATCAGTTGAAAGTAAACCGCTTGCTCTTCTTTGCTTAGAGGCAGTCATTGAGGGGCACCCATTTAAGCGAAGCAATAGCATGGGTCTCCCGTGTTTGAATTAAATTTTCATAATGTTAAAAATCCGAATTTGTTATAATATAAACCCAAGAAATCACTCAATCATCTCAATCTCAATATTTAAACCCTCTGGGATCGGCACCCTCATAACCAGCCTTAAGGCCCTCTCGTCAAGCCCCAGGTCAATAAGCCTTTTGTGAACCCTCATCTCGTAATGCTCCCAGGTTGCCGTGCCTTCTCCGTCAGGGCTTTTCCTTGTCGTTACCTTAAGCCTTTTCGTCGGCAAAGGGATGGGCCCCCTCATATTAACTCCTGTTTTGTCAGCTATGTCTTTTATGTAGCTGCATACCTCATTGATTTTGTTGATGTCAATGCTTGCCAGTTTTATTCTTGCTTTTTGCATAAACGGTTTCGCCCCTTTACGACGAGAAACTTTTACTTCAGAATTAAAAATTCTGAAGTTCATCGAGAATCTAATATTCTCGAGATGCGAAAAAGTTTCATCAATGCCGAAAATCAAAGATTTTCGAGCATTTCCGAAAACTTAAAGTTTTCGATAAAAATGTGCCATCTTCTATGGCACTTATTACGGTGTTGATCGCCAGCAACTTAGTGCTTCATGGTAATTGTCAGTTTACCGTGATTCCTTAAAAAAGGAAAATAAGGCAAAATAATTACTTCTTCACTAAGTCGATGCACATGCCTGCCGCAACTGTGACGCCTGAATCCCTGACAGCAAACCTTGCCATCTGCGGAATCTCGCTTTGCTTTTCAATGCACAACGGCTGTATAGGCTTGATTTTGACAATGGCTGCATCACCATTTTTGATGAAGTCAGGCTTTTCTTCCTTTGTTGCGCCAGTAGCAGGATCAAGCTTCTTCACAATTTCTGTAATTTGGCATGCAACCTGCGCTGTGTGAACGTGGAAAACAGGCGTGTAGCCAACTGTAATGACAGTTGGATGGTTCAGTACAATCATCTGGGCAGTGAACTCTGTTGCAACTGTTGGCGCATGATTGACATGCCCAAGAACATCTCCTCTTGCTATGTCCTTCTTTTCAATGCCCCTGACGTTGAATCCAATGTTGTCGCCCGGCTCTGCCTCGTCAAGCTGCTCGTGGTGCATCTCTATGCTTTTTACTTCTCCGCTGATGCCCTTGCCTTCCCTTGCAGGCACAACAATAATCTTGTCGTTTACCTTCATAACTCCAGTCACGACCTTGCCTACAGGAACAACTCCGATTCCTGTTATGTTGTAAACATCCTGAATTGGCAGCCTTAATGGCAATTGTGTAGGCTTCTGAGGCTCCTTAAATGTGTCTAATGCCTCAAGCAAAGTTCCGCCCGTGTACCATGGCATCTTGTCAGATTTTTTTGCGACATTGTCTCCTGGAAAAGAAGCGCCTGCAACAAACTTTATCTCCTCAGGCTTGTATCCTACAAGCTTAAGCTGCTTTGAAACCTCTTCCTTGACTTCGTTGAACCTTTTCTCCTCGTACTTTGCCATGTCCATCTTGTTGACATAGACAATCAGCTGGTTGACTCCAAGAGTCCTTGACAGGAAAATGTGCTCTTTTGTCTGAGCCTGCACGCCATCTCCCGGATTTGCCGAGACAACAAGAATGCCGGCATCTGCCTGAGCAGCGCCTGTAATCATGTTCTTGATAAAATCCTTGTGCCCAGGGGCGTCAATTATTGTGAAGTAATACTTTTGGGTTTCGAACTTCTTGTGGCTCAGGTCAATTGTAAGCCCCCTTTCCTGCTCCTCCTTCAGGTTATCCATGATGAAGGCGAATTCAAAGCCCACTTTTCCAAGCTCTTTTGCCTTGTCTTTCAGCTTCCTCATTGCCTGCTCGTCAACATTTCCTGTGTCATAAAGCAATCTGCCTACTGTGGTTGATTTTCCGTGGTCTACGTGCCCCACGAATACTATGTTCATGTGCGGTTTTCCCTTAGCCATTTTATTTTTAATCCTCCTAGTTTTTATTGTCGATTTTTATAATATTTTAGCCCTTTTGGAAATGTTGGATTATTTATAAAGCTTTTGGAATTTTATTCGTAAAATCAGCCAGTTCACATATACAAAAATTTAAATATAACCAAAATCAACCAGCTAAAATGAGAGACAGTACGCTTTTCATTGTTCTGTTTGTAATTGTAGTGATCATAATCGTTGCCTTGGCAATGGTTTATCAGTAAAATTATAAAAATTAATATATGGAAAAATCACTCCCTTTCCATGTTTGACTGTTTCAGCAAGGAAAAATCGGATTTTCTAAGGAAAAAGGACAAGAGCAAAAAGGGCTGTGTAGATGAAGATATAAAAGAAATTATCAATATCATTAATTCCAAAAAAGACTATTACACGACAAGCAGCTGCTCAGGCAGGATTGTTCTGCTGGAAAAGCTATCCAACAGGAAGAATGAAAGCAACTGGCTGTTTGCCAGGCACAATAAAATAAAGTTCAATGAAATAAAAAATTATTTAAAAAATAAAATAAAAAACGAAATCTGGCTGAAGCAGGAACCCTTAATATTGCACGTCAGGTGCAGGAACTTGAAATCTGCAAAAAAGCTTCTTAATGCTTCAAGAAAAATATTCAAAAGGGCGGGAGTCATAAGCTTGGGCGAAAATAAGATTATGGTTGAAATTATTGGAAGCGAGAGGATTGATGCGATAATCGCTGACAGGAATTTTGCTGCTGATGAAAAATATTTGAAAAATCTAGTCAAATATGCAAACAGGAATTTTGAGGAGAATAAGGGGAAAGGGGAGAGGTTTCTCATAGCTATTAAAAATATTTAAAAATAACGACTTCACTACACGATTATGGTTTGGATTTTTGAAGTAAAAGACAAAAGCGGAAGAAGAATACACTTGTCAAGGGAGCGATGGTTGCATATAAATCAAGAACATCCTGAAGTGGCAGACTATCTTAAAGAGCTGGAGGGAGCAATAAAAAATCCTGCAAAAATAACAACGCACAGCATAGACGAAAATGTCAAATATTACTATCAATATTTCAAGAATAGGGAATCGCCCGCCAAATACCTGCTTTTGATAGTAAAGTATTTAAATGGGCATGGCTTTATAATAACAGCATATTTTGTCAAGAGCATAAAATGAAAGGCCCAATGAGAGTTTATTATGATGAGGAAGGTGATTTCTTGGAGATAGCAGTAGGCAAGCCTGCAAAATGCTATGCAGAAGAAGTCAATCCCGGCGTCTTCCTTAGAATTGATGAAAAAACAGAAGAGGTAAAGAGCATAGGGATACTTGGATTTAAAGAGCGCTCCAAAGAGCTAAAGGACATCAAATTGAACCTTCCGATTGACATCAGTCTTTCTAAAACAATTTAGGCAATAGAAAAGTGATAATCATGGAGATTGGTCCGATTAAAATTTCTGAAAATTTTTATGTGACTAACTATTTTGTTTCTTATCTTTTAGCTATAGGAACTATAGTAATAATAGCTTATCTTACATTAAAGAAAAATAGTAACCAATTAGATGCAATCTCCTATTGGATATTTACGATTTTATTATCCGTTTCAATCATTTTAAATGTTTACCAAGCAGCAAAATATTCAAAAAATTGGGAAGAGCAATCTAAAATCAAATTAAAACATTCGCAACTAGATTTAAGATTAACAGAGTTAACAATTTTAAAAATGGAGGGAGAATTACTTAATAGACCTAAATCAAAGAAAAAATCTCTCTAAACCCCAACCATCGCATCAGTCAGCCCTTTTCTGTTCTTGATGTCCTGCACGACTTTTGCCTGCAGTTCTGAAGGCAGTCTCTCAAAGCTCTGGTCCACTAGCGAGGAAACTCCTCGTCCTTCTGTAGCACTTCTCAGCTCAGAGCTCCAGCCGAGCATGTTCATGACAGGCAGCTTTGCCTTTATAAAAACCAAAACTCCCTCCTGCGTCACGTCAAGCAACTGCCCCCTCATGCTGTTGACAAGCTTTGTCAGGCTCCCAAGGTATTCATTCGGGGCTTCTATAAGCATGACCTGCATAGGCTCAAGTATTATCGGGCTTGCTGTTAACATAGCCCCCCTTATTCCTTCCCTTATCGCAGGGTACACTTGTGCAGGTCCCCGATGAATCGCATCTTCATGCAGAGTCATATCATTTAAATTTACCTTGACGCCTGTGCACGGCTCCCTGACTAGAGGGCCTTTTCTCATAACCTCCTCAAACATGTCAAAAATCATTTCAAGCACTTCGCCAAGATGAACCTGCCCTCTTGTCTTGTCAAGGAAAATATTGCCATTGTAAATATTCTTTACCTGCTCTGCTTCTTTTGATTCCATACCGGCATCAATAAATGCCTGTCTTATCTCAAGGTTCTTCTTTTTTATCCTGCCTTCAGGAATGATGCCTTCCTTAACCAGCCTGTAAATTTCAGGAGCTAACGGCTCGACAATAAAATAAAACTTGTTGTGCTTATTGGGAGTTTTACCTTCAACCTCCTGCGACAATTTTGTAACACATTCCCTGAAAACAACAATGGGCGGGGATGTCTTAACCTCGACATTTTTCTCGGTTATTATCCTGTTTTCAATAATCTCAAGGTGAAGCTCGCCCATGCCTGAAATAAGGTTTTCTCCAGTTTCTTCATTTATCTCAATTACAATTGAAGGGTCTTCCCTTCCAACCTTTCTCAGCACTTCAATCAGCTTTGGCAAATCAGAGGGCTTTTTCGGCTCGATTGCCTTTGTAATGACGGGCTCAAAAATGTGCTTAAGCTCTTCAAATGCCTGCTCTTCATCTATTGTTACAGTTTCCCCTGCATTTCCAAGAACTCCTGAAATGGCGCATACATTGCCTGCGGGTATGCTTTCAATAAGCTCGGGCTTTATGCCGTTGTAGATGTAAAGGTTCTGAATTCTTTGGTGCTGCTTTGCATTGTTCAGGTACACTTCTGTTCCGCCTCTTAAGGTGCCTGAAAACAGCCTTCCGGCAGAAATGTCTTTTCCAGACCTTGGATCAACAACAATCCTTGTAATCACAAACGCTATCTTTCCTTCCGGATTGCAGTTCAGCAAGTCCTTTCCGAACTCACTTTCCAAGTCCCCTTTCCATATTTTCGGGATTCTGTATTTCTGCGCTGTGACAGGGTCGGGATGGTGCTTTATCACCATGTCGAGGATGACTTCATGCAGAGGCGCATTGCCCCATACCCATTCCTTTCTCTCTTCCTCACTCATCTCGTAAATCCTTAGGATATCCTTGAAGGAAATGTTCTTTTTCTGCATGAACGCGAATGACAAAGCCCAGTTTTCCCTTGCCGAGCCGAATGCCACGCTGCCGTCCATGATGCTGACTTTCCACTTCTGCTTGTACTCGGGCTCTGCAATGTCCTCAATCAATTTGTTGAAGTTGCCTATAAGCTTGACAAACCTTTCCTGTATCTTTTCAGGCGTCAAATGCAGCTCCTTGACCAGCCTGTCAACCTTGTTGATGAACAAGACTGGTTTTACCCTTTCCCTTAATGCCTGCTTCACAACAGTTTCTGTCTGCGGCATTATGCCCTCGACAGCGCATATCAATACAACAGTCCCGTCAACTGCGCGCATTGCCCTTGTGACATTGCCTCCAAAGTCAACGTGCCCAGGGGTGTCAATAAGATTGATAAGAAATTCATTGCCTTGAAATTCGTGAATCATTGAAACGTTTGCTGCATCAACAGTCATTAATCGCTCCTGCTCGTCCTTGTGTTGCCATGTCGCCATGCCCTCCTCTAAGTCTCCTGCATATTTTGAAGCCATGTGCCCTGCTGCTGCAAGAAGATTGTCTGTGAAGGCTGTCTTGCCGTGATGTATATGCGCAGAGGTGCATATATTCCTTATAAACTTAGGATTCTTTGTAATCCTTGCAACCGCATCAGCCATTCGCTCTGCCATTTTAGTTTAGGTAATATATTTTAGAATATAAATCAATGGATTTTGAGGAGGTTTTTAAAGGTTTAGGAAATAAATCTATATTCCTTTATAACCAAACTTTTTATCATAGGTTTTGTGGTCTATAACATCAAGTACAAAAGCAATTATTTCTATTTCTGTATCTCCATTTGTAAGTGTATAAAGCATGCGCCAGAATTGGGGAAGCTCAATTCTGAACAAGTTTGTAACACCATACTTGATTCTATATTCTTTAGGAATCAAATTTTTGGCTACAGGATTTCCATAATGGATGTTTAATTTAATTAGCTCAATTTTCTTATTGACGGCATTAAGAATCATGCTTTCGGTTTTTGAGGAAGGGGCTTGCTTAGTGAGGTATTTGTAAACTTCTTCTGCTTCTGGAGAAAAAATTACCCTAACCCTTTTCATAACTCAAGCCCTTTTCTTATCGCTTCTCTAAGGTTTTGATTTGTATTGTGTATCCAAGTAATCCCTTTAAGAGTTACTGCTATTTTATTGCTTTTTTCCAAGTATTCAAGAATCAGCTTTAAAGTATTATGATTTACTTGTTTTGGAAGTTTTCTTTTAAGCTCTGCAATTGTTATTATGCTGCCTTCCATGTTTTTTAAAGTATCTTCTACCATTAAAACTGTGTTTAAAGTGGGTGAATGCTCCAATTTCGGTTCTTGCATCATTTTTGACATGTTAATCACTAATAATTATTAACTAATAACTAATAGATATTAACTTATATATAAATGTTTTGGTTAAATGTTACTTTTAATTAGTGATAAAAATCAAAAGGTTTATATACTCCACAGCTCTCATGTATAATATCATGAATAGACTAATTGACATAATATTACAACATAAGGATGAGTTTAGAAGACGCTACCCAATATCTGCACTTGATGACCTACTGGTTTTAAGAGATAGAGAAAGTATGCCACCAACTCCAGAAGGTTTGCACAGGTTGACAGCAGAAACAATGGATTTGGTTATCCAAGATAGTGAACTCCCACAGTATCTAGCATTTATGGACTTATTTCATTCAGATGTCTTAGTAAGGATGCCTCCTATAGTTAGACAACAATTTATTGCTCTAACAAAATATTTTCTTTTACAATTTCCTAAAAATATTTATGCTAAAATGGCAAAGTTAGACCAAACACCTGAAAACATAAGGCTTAAAGACCAGTATGAAAAAAAATTTAATCAAGTTCGAGACCTATTAGAAATTCAGAGTTTATCAGAAACGGATGTAGAGCAATGGGTACGAACCATGTTTTTATTACACCGAGAATATGAACGAGTTGTCGACAAGGCAACACCTTATTTTAGAAGTTTTTTTGGTAGTGGTGGCCAGGGTGCGGATGGCGTAATGAGGGCTGTGAAAGATGGTACCTTTGATAAAGAAAGATATGATAAAGAACTTTTAGTTAGTCATAGATATGACAAATCAGTACTCTATTTTATGACAGATATGGATATGCATGCGTGTTATGGTCCAGATTTTATTGGTCCTTTTGGGATATTTCATCCTGTTTCTAAAAAATGCCACAATTTAGTACAAGAGTTGAAAAAAACCCATCAAGTATTCTAGTAATTATCCCTCAAAACACATGCTTCTCATGAACTGTAGTGTAAGAATGAAGCTCGCCTTTCTTAAACCAAAGCTTAATCTCGTCGTCAGCCTCTTTTTTGCTGCCTGATGCATGAATGAGATTTTTACCTCCCAATCCTTTCTTGGAGGCATAAGCCATGCTCAAATGCGCAAAGTCTCCTCTTATAGTGCCAGGCGCTGCCTCATGGGGAGAAGTCGAGCCAACCAGCCTTCTTGCATTTTCAACAGCATGCACTCCTTCGACTGCAAAAGCCACGACAGGCCCTTCTGTGATGAACTCCACAAGCTCCCTGAAGAACGGCTTTGATTTGTGTGCCTTGTAGTGCTCTTCGGCAAACTTGCTGTCAATCCACACCATTTTCATTCCCACTATCTTTAATCCAGTATTCTCAAATCTCCTCAGGATTTCCCCTACAAGCCCCCTTTCAACCCCGTCAGGCTTTACTATCACAAGGCTTCTTTCAATCATTCTGCTGCTGCCTCCTGCTTCTCACGCTTGAACTTCCTGCTCCATTTTGTTTCAAGGAACTTCCTTCCAAGCTTTATGTGGTTCTTCTCGCACTTTGATGAGCAGAAGTATAAAATCTTTGCGTCTTTCTGCACGTAAATCTTCCCTGTGCCCCTTTCAATATTGTTTCCGCAAAAAGTGCATTTTGCCATTTGATTTATAATATTTCAATTAAAACCTCGAAAATCGTAAGGCGCAATCCCTTGTGCTTAAGCTCAGGGTAAGCCACGATTTTCGATGGTGCTCAAAAACACGCTCTGCACTTTAGTGCGGAGTGTTTTTGACATATTGTTTTTATCCTGAGCCTCTTCCTCCTTTTGTCAGTTGCCCAGCCTCAAATTCAGTCTCGCGCAGCATCAATATGTCGCCAATCTGTATAGGGCCTTTGACGTTCCTTCTCAAAATCTTGTTCTTGTCCCTTCCGTCCAAAATCCTGCACCTGATCTGTATTGCCTCGCCCCTTGCGCCTGTCCTTCCGATTACCTCCTCGACTCTTGCGGGAGTTGCAGGAGTGAAATTGACAGATCCTTTAGCCTGCTCTTCCTGCGGCTGCCTCTGGGGTTTTTTCTTTACCTGCCCCTTGTCTTCCTTGAGGTGCTTTGTCTCGTCCTTATCCATTTTACTTTTTCATCCTGTCGGTTATTTCCTTTATAAGCTGCTTTGCCTCGCCTTCCTGCACTATTGCAACGCTTCCCGTCGGCACGTCAACTCCTGCGGCAGCGCCAAGCTCTTCCTTGCTTGGAACCTGGATGCACGGAACTCCCTTTTCCTCTGCAAGCAGCGGAATGTGCATTGTAATCTCGGGCGGGTTTACGTCCTTTGCTATTGCAACAAGCTTTGCCTGCCCTTTCTCAATTACTTTTGTGGCTTCGTTTGTGCCTTTTCTTATCTTGCCTGTAGCCTTGGCTACCTCTATGGCTTCATAAACCTTGTCAACCAATTCCTTTGGCGCTTCAAAAACCATTTTAATCGTCCTCCTTCTATAATTGGGGATAAGTCAAATAGAATTTGCTTACCTCACTCGGCTATTAAATTATAATAGCTTCATCAATCACAGGTAATGAATGGGATACTAAGGATGTTTAAAAAGGTTGTGGATTTTATTCGCTTTTCCAAGTAAGAACTTCCCGCCCAGTTTGACGCCCTTCAATGGACGCCCATTTGCCATCTAGTTTACCTTCTCCAAGTAATCTATATGATACGACGCCTAGGTCTTGTCCGGATGCATCGAGATAACCTACGCTAAGTATAGAATCAGAAAGTATGCCTACTCCAATCTGTGTCTGCAAAGGCTCAATTCTCCACTCAATCCCATAAACTTCCCCTTTTTTATCAATAGTAACTGTGCCTTTATAATCTACACTTCCACTTCCAGCATTATAGCCCTCCAATGAATAAACCCCTGTTTTAAGTGTAAAACTCTGTTCTTGGCTTGTGACTACTTGTTGTCTAGATGAAGCAAGATTTTCTCTAGTGCAACCAAATGATAAAATAATTATAAAAATCAGAGTAAACATCCAACGCTTGTTATGTTTGATTTTTATATCCATGGCGGATTTACTTGCTCTTGTACACATGTTTAAATATATTGCGGTTTGATTATTTGCCTTACTCAAATTTCTAAAGCAAAAACGAAAAGATTAAATAATATAAGTTAAGGGGTTGTTTAGATGGTTCAAACTAAATATTTTGTATTTTTTATTATAGTGATTCTTATGTTGTTTGGCTGTGCTGACCAAGACAAAACTATGACTAAGAATACTATTCAAGACAATCCATCAAATAATGGTGCAGTCGGTTCTGGAAAAAGCACTGTCAAAGACGAAGCTTGGTCATCAACCCTGAAAAACATTGTGCAGAATGCAAAAAAGCAATACTTTGTCTCTTATGAACTTACCACCAAAGATAAGGATAAAATAAGCACTGGAAAAATCTCGCAATATTTTAAAGATGATAATCTGCGAGTCGATGGAATGCAGGATGGCGATGACCAAGCCTTTGAATCGCGGTATTATGTTATTGAAAATAAATTTTATCTATGCTCAAATCAGGACAGCAATTGGCAGTGCTTTAGCTTTGATACCCCGCAGCAGGATACGAAAGAAGCCGATATAAGTGAAGAAATTAAAAGTGAAAATTTTGACATAGACTTTGTAGTTAAGCCAATGCCTTCAAGGGCAATACTAGGGCGAAGCACTGTCTGCTTTAAGATAGTGCCAACAAAAGGGAAGGATTTCAGCGAAACTGAGCAATGCTATACCAAAGATGGGGTATTGTTCTACCTTGCTTCTGGCGGGGAAGACTACAGCTACACAGAAATTGCAATTGACTACAAGCCAATAGTGAGCGACTTGGATTTCCAATTGCCGGCAGAGCCGGAAAAATTTGACTTTAACGGCATACTTAATCAGGGCTGAGACATACCTGCTAACTGGCTGATTATTCTACATCATCAAAATTTTCTCAAAATCCCCCTCATCAAACTCCATAAAGCTCTTTCCAGCAAACTTAATCCTTGAATTTACAGAGTCCCAAAGCAGAAGCCCTGTCAGCCTTTCCTCTCCGTAAACCAGAACAACATCTGGGGGCAGAAAATAAGAAGAGTAAATATTTTCCTTTATAGCCTCCTTTGTTATCATCTCAGGATCCAGTTTGCCAAGCTCAACCTGCTTTGCAATAACCCTGCACGCATCCACAATCTCATCCTGCCCGTCATAGTTGATGCAAAAGTTAAGGAAAAAGCCGTCATACTCCTTTGTTTCCTCAATCGCTTTTTTCAATGATTCAACCGCCTTCCCGGGCATATTGTACCATTTGCCGAATATGGAGATTTTTACTCTATGCTTGACAATAACCTCCTTATTGGGCAGTTCATCAAAAAAACCAGCTATACAGCTGCAAAAAACTAAATAGTCATCGGATTTTTCAATGTTTTCAGAGCCTAAGTTTACTGTAAGCACAGGAATGTTCAGGCGAGCCTGCAACTCCGGCAGCCTGCCCAATAAGCTGAAATACCTCCTGAAGCCTTCCTCATTGCTTGCATTATTTTTCCTACACCATCCAGAAACATCGTCCAAGCTTGCCGCAATATGCCTGATTGCCATAAATTATATATGCTTATAAAGCCCCAATAATGGCTATAAATGAAATAAATTTATAAACATTTTTATTTTTCACGATAATATGGCTTATGACTGGCTCAGTGCCGATATCGCGCCTTTGGGAATAATGTATGTGGTGTCTTTCATAGCGCTTTTTATCGGCTCAATTACCGACTTGAAGACAAGGGAGGTTCCGGACTGGCTCAACTTTGGACTGATTGGATCAGGCATAGGCCTGAACCTCTTGTTTTCGGCAATCTACTCCGACACGTCGTTTATAATCAACAGTCTTGTCGGTCTGGCTATATTTTTTGGCATTGCTTATGTGATGTTTTATGCAGGGCAATGGGGCGGAGGGGACAGCAAGATACTCATGGGATTGGGGGCAGCCATAGGCATTGATGTAGGCGATATCCGGCATCAATTCCTGCCCGGCTTTTTCATAAATGCCTTGTTTGCTGGCGCGATTTATGGCCTGCTGTGGAGCGTTTTTCTTGTTTTCAGAAACAGGAAAAAATTCCAAAAGGAGTTTGCAGAGCTTTTGTCCGATAAGAATGTTGTAAAGTGGAAGAAAGTGCTTCTTGCCGCACTGGTTATTATGCTTGCTTCATCATTTTTAATTGAGGCTGGGTATATAAAAATACTGGTCCTGTCGGTTTCATTTCTTGTGCTGGCTTCATTTTACATGTGGATTTTTGTCAGGGCCATAGAGAAGTCGTGCATGTACCGGCTTGTTGAGCCTTCAAGATTGACGGAAGGCGACTGGATTGTGAAGGATATCTACGTCGGCAAGCAGTATATATGCGGACCGAAGGACTTGGGCATAAGCAAAAATCAAATCAGAAAATTAATCAAATTTCACAGGCAAAAAAAGATTAAAAAAATCCTAATCAAGGAAGGCATTCCATTTGTGCCGAGCTTTTTTATTGCGTTTGTATTAACCCTAACGGTTGGTAATCCGGTGGCAATGTTATTATAGACTATATTTTTCACTTTAATTCTGATATCTTGGTTTTTCTCTAATTACCCCATTCCTTGCCATATCGACTATTTGTGTATGCGCTTCCCAAAAATCATTCTCTCTTGGCATTGTTAGGTAGCCACAGACAACGCCCCGACTGAAAGGAGAATGCAATGAGGTTGCGAAGCAAAGTTTTTGTTGGCGAGCGTTAAGAGAATCAGAGGGCTGGGCTTTATATTGAAGTAAGAATTAAAGGAATGGTAAAATATAAAATCAAAAATATAATAAAACTATAGAGGTAAATCATTAATTCTTGAATGTATTTCTCTTCTTTTCTGAGATATAATATTAATGGAGTTATATTGAAAAAAACAATTATCAAAAATCCTGTTAATAATGGATTTGGAGTTTCTCCAAATAGTCCGCCAAGACTTCCACCAAAACCTTCTGTTTCTAAAGTAGCTAATTTTTCTGCTAACTTCTTTTGAACTGAAAGATATATAGAAACCATTGTTGCACATAAGAATGAGGTTATTGATGTACCCAATAAAAAAGATTTATTTGATTTAGCAATTTTATTAAGAATAAATCCTGAGATTAGTCCAATAACTAATGAGATTAGGGATATAAAAACAAATAGAGTTGTAAATGAAGTTAATCCCAAAAAAGAAGCAGATAAAGTCAAACCCCCATTAAGTAAAAGTAATATTACAATAGAGATAATTATTGTTATTGTATACAGTGCCCAATTGGTTTTTGGGATTGTTTGTGGAGGAATATTGGAAGTTGAAGGTTGATAAGGATTATATTGTTGCATACAATTTTTAGAAGCGATTTACTATTTATACTTATCGAAAAGCCCAGCCCTTTTTCAAGATAAATTTCTCCTATTTTAAATCAAAAGCGAGCCAACAAAAATTGTGTATAACAACCATCAAACTCACTTTTAATTGCCGTTTAATAGCTTGTTAGACATGCTAAAGCAAAATTTTTATAAAACAATAATCCTAAGGCAGCCTTCTCATCTGCCTTTCAAAGTACTCTTCCTCCTCTTCAGAAAGTGCTGCAGGCTTAGGCGCATGAACCCTTGGCTTTTTATCCTCCTTCTCAAAGTGCCCTATGTTTTTAGCCTGCTCCTTCAGCTTAAGCTCAACGGTTGACATTTCCTCCTCGTTAAGCTGCCTTGGCTGCCACTGCAGATTGATGCCGTCATTTTCCTTTCTCGGTATGACATTGATTGTGAAATGCGCGACAGTCTGCCCGGCAGGAATGCCGTTTGCAACAAAAATGTTAGTGCCCTGAACTCCAAGAGACTCGAATATGGCGCTTGATATTTTGTTGGAAGCCTGGAACAGCCTGCCTATCTCGATGTCAGGCACCTGCTCAAGTATAGGATAGTGGTTTTTAGGCATCACAAAACAGTGTCCTGGATTCGAGCCGTTGACGTCAAGCACAGCCATTACAAATTCATCTTCGTAAATCTTCTTGGAAGGAATCTTATTGCCGACAATCTGGCACACGATGCAGTTTTCCCTTGAAGCAGTCATTTGGCACCCAATATCCTTGAAATGTCGTCAAGGTTTATGTTCGAGTCACTTTCTTTTTTCTGTCTGGGCTCTTTTTTGGCCTGAGCCACTTCTTTCTTCTGCTCCTGCCTTTGGGCTGGCTTTTCTTCCTCGGCAGCGCCTCCAAGGGCGGCAGCCAGCCTGTTCCCAACGGCGTTTATCTCGCTTTCTTCCATGGTTTTTTGCGGCAGCTCGAATCTCAAGCCGTCATTTTCCTTTCTTGGTATTATATGCGCCATGAAATGCTGCGCCCTCTGCCCTGCTGCAACTCCGTTTGCCACTATAATGTTCGTGCCCTGCGCATCTATTCCCTTCAGCATTGAGTTTGAAAGCGACTTGGCAACCATGAAAACATGGGCAATTTCATCGTCCGGAATCTGCGGCATTATCGAGTAATGCTCTTTTGTGAGAAGAAGGATATGGCCCGGATTTGCGGGGTTTATATCAAGGATTGCCGCAACATTGCCATCTTCATAAATCTTCTTTGCCTGTATTTTGCCTGCCACTATCTGGCAGAAAATGCACTGCTTTTTCTGGAACTCCTTCAGCTCTTCAGGAGACATCTGCTTTATCTTTTCCTGCAATTCCCTCAATTGCTCTTGACTTATCTGCTCTGCCATATTTGTGTATTTTTAATCAGGTATTATAAATTTGTTGCTCAGCAAAAAAAGCAGCATTTCCCTTTTCTGCATTTCTTCTCAAAGGGGTTAAGCTTGCAGTTCTGGTACAAGTCGCCTCTTTTTCCGCATCTGGTCAAGTAGATTCTGTCGCCATGGCATTCCTTTTTCGCATTCTCGGTGCAAACCTCTTCGCATTCTCCGTCTTCGCAAATTTCATCATCCTCGCAAACCTCAATTTTTTCCTCCTGCTCGCCGCAGCTGTCAGTCCATGCAATCTCGTTGCCTATGCAGCTCTTTTTTGCCTTCTTTTTGCATGACGGCGCTACCTCAACGTTGAAGCTGGCAGTGCTGCTAAACTCCAAGTCATCAGCCTGCACAGTAACCCTTGAAGTTTCCTGGGCGTTCTGCTTTACCTCACAATCTATGCGCTTATTGTCTTTGATGCGGCAGTCAGCCAGCTCAGGCTTTGTCTGAACCGTTATGCTGTAAACAAGGTTTTTCGGGTTTGTTTCAGCATCTTCCGCGTACTTCCATAGATTTTCGATTACATTCCTGTGCAGCCTTGCCCCCGTAAGGCTCCTGTCAGGCAGCCCGCTTATCTTTGGAGGCGTGTTCGCAGCATCATACCTGCCCTTTTGCTCCTCGACAAACTGCGCGACTCCAAGCCCCTTTATCGCCTGCTTGCAGTCTTCGCTAAGGCTTGCATTCAGCTTGTAGGAGAATTTTTTCCCTTCGCCTATGTCATCAAAATGCCACATTATCAATGGGTCTCCCCTTATCGTCACATCGCCTTTTATGTTCTCCGCAAGGTAGCTGTTCAAGTCCCCTATGCATGTTTTTGGTATGTATTCAAGGAACCTGAAATCCTTTACCTCCGCGCCTTCCTTTGGCCTTATGAATATCTCAACATCCGTTATGCCGTCGCAGAAGGAAAATTTCCTGAACATCTCGACATTGTCCCTTGTGAGCCGCATTTTTTCTATCTCGCCTGCAAGCTCCCTGGGGCATCTCTCGCAGCCGAACTCGACGGCTTCCTTTACTATGCTTCTGGCATCTTCCTGGTTTATATCTATCGGGATGAATGTGCACTCAGGCTGGCTGCATGCAGCAGCAACCTTGACAGAATCCCCGGCACCCTCTGTAAAAAAGGATATCCTGTCAAATTTTGGAACAAAGCAGATATGGTAAGGGTAAATCATTTCAAGCCTGCCTGCATGGAAGGAGCTCTTGACTTCGCTGTCCTTCACAATAAACACATTCTTGCTGCTGCCGCTTTCCAGGGCATCCCTTATAATCGGAATGTCGCTGAAATACTCGGGGTTTATGCCACTGCCGGAGCCAAAAAAATATATTTTGTCGGCTTTGCACGGAGCTTCATAGCTCTGCAGCTCCCTCACCCCGAACCTAACGCTTTTGTCGATTCCTTTCAGGCTTATTTCAAATTTCGAGATTTCTGTCTTGCATGCCCTGTCTTTCACAAGGTTGACCATGCTGTAGCCTGCAATCAGTATTGCGACTGAAACGAAAGCCATCAGCACATACTTGAGCACATTGCCGATAAATTGCGCCTTTTTCACCCTCATTTTTCTTTCAATCCCTTTTATCGCCGCATACAGCTCATTGTCAATCGGCTCGGACCATTTTTTCCTGTGGTATTCCATTACCACCTCATAGATGAACATAAAAAAGCCCACTATATAAAATATTATTGATAGCGCCAGCAGCACCATTGACACAAGGGCAACTAAAAAATGGGGCGTGAGGATTGTTTGCAAAGCCGTACTATAAAACTCAAGCAGGCTGCTGAAAAAATAAAAAATATACACTGCATAGAATGTAAGCCCGCCTATTATTGAGATTGCGTAAAGCTCTTTTTTTATTTTCGGTTTTGAGCCCATCAGGTAAACAGCCAATCCAAATGCCAATGACGAGAGGGATACAACAACTATTGCTGCTGTTTTGCTTGGAAGGAAATTGTCAAGTATCGAGATGCTTTCCAGCAGGGGCTTTGACAATATATCCACCCCGCTTATTGTTATCCCGCTTTTTGCCGACAGTTCAGTCAAGGGCACTATTGCATAAGCCGGCAGCATAATGTAAGCCGCAACCGAGGAATAGATGAAAAATAATGGAATCCTGCCGAGATGAAGCTCTTTTTGCGAAAAAATCCTGGTCCAGACTATGACCGGTATGAGCAGCAGAATAATCAGCGACATTGCGTTAAGCAGATAAACCAGAAGCAAAGGCACTACAGCAAAGCTTGGCACATTTTTTGCATCTTCAATAAACAGCTTAAGGAAAGGGGCATGCTCATTTTTCAGGAACTCAAGGTAAAAATTTTCCCTTAGGAAGATAAGAGAGTACGCAAAAACACCCAAGTCTGCCAGAGCATGCAGAATCAACAAGCCTGAGATTGCCAAAGGCAATGTTTTCTTATAATGAAACAATGAGATAAATCTTCTGTACCATCCCCAAACCAAGTCTCCTATTTTTGATATAAAATGCTTTTCATGCAATTTATGGCGATGCCCTGCAACCTTAATCACGAAAAAGATTATGCCCATAAGGACTATTGGATCGTCCAATACAAACTCAAGCCATTCCAGTATAGGATTGTAAATCAGGTAATAGAAGGCAAGCAATGCTGAAAATATCGCGCCGAATTTAGCCAACTTATTGTTGAATAAATCCTTGTGCACTGCATATAGGAAACTTGGGCGGCTTATCTCGATTTTTTTTGTCAAATAAAGGCTTACAACAAAAATTCCGGCAATGCCAATATAAAATGTTATAATAGTAGTCAATTCCAGGTTGTTTTGGAAGAACAAATAGAAGCCATCAACAAATTTCATCACATTGAATTTGGAGGCATTTGCTGCAGTGTAGCTTATTATGTCCTTAAAGAAAAGCGACAAGTACGAAGCAACAAGGAATATATTTGCAATTCTGGCGGTTTTCCCAAACAAAATGGAAGTTATGTTCAAAATATAAAAAAAGTAAGAAAACATCAAGAACGCCACTGTGTGGTCAATCCAGTCCAAGTCAGCAGGCAATGTGCCGAAATAGCCCACAAGCCCGATAACCATAAAGAAGCCGACAAATACCTCAAAGAGCCCGAACTCAAGCCTTCTCAACACATCTTTTGCTTTTGCAATCATCAAATCATTTTTTGGATAAGGCTTATTTAAATGTTATGATAATATAAAATAAACTTGTAAAGTATACACTCAACAATAATGGCAGGCAAACACGGGCTTTCAGTGGCATGCGAGTGAGCTCGTTGCGAACTCGCTCACAAGTCACTGGCTGCCGAGTAGGTTTTCGAGCAAAAGCGAGAAAACCGTCGAAGCCATGATTGGCTGGATTTTTTCTGATTTGGCACTTAATAGCTTAACTTAACATATAAATAAATATAAAAACCATTGAATATCACTTGTTTTATGGCAAGATTAGTGTTAGAACTGACAAAAAGCATAGACGAGAACGCTGCTGCTTATTTTGAAAAGGCGAAGAAGGCAAAGAAAAAGACAGAGGGCGCCGAGAAAGCGTTAAATGAAAGCCTGAGGAAGCTGCATGAACTTGAATTAAAAAAAGAGAAAATAACGCTTGAAAAGTCAAAGCAGGAAAAATCAAGGGAAAGAAAGCATGAGTGGTATGAGAAATTCAGGTGGTTCATAACCTCAGAGGGGCTTCTTGTGATTGGCGGTCGGGATGCGACTTCAAACGAGATTGTGGTGAAAAAGCATACAGAGGCAAATGACATGGTGTTCCATACCGATATGGCCGGCTCGCCGTTTTTTGTAGTGAAAAGCGAAGGCAAAGCCATCGGAGAAAAGACAAAGGAGGAAGCCGCTGATGCGACCTGCACATTCAGCAGGGCGTGGAAGCTCGGTCTGCAGACAAGCTCTGTTTTTTATGTGAATCCCGAGCAAGTCAGCAAAAAAACAAAAGCTGGAGAGTACATGGGCAAGGGCGCTTTCATGATTTACGGCAAGACAAATTATATAAACAATAAAGCCAATTTAGCGGTTGGAATCAATGCGAATAATCAAATAATGGCTGGGCCGCTTGATGCTATAAAGGCGCATTGTGGAAAATTTGTCGTTTTGATTCAGGGAAGCGAGAAGGCAAGCGCCGTGGCTAAATACCTAAAGCACGTAATCGGAGGCTCTGTCGACGAGATAATAAGGGCGCTGCCAAGCGGCGGATTTAAAGTCAAGAAAAAGTGAGAAGCATTTATGATATCATCCAATGAAATGAGGATATTGGAGGAGAAAAGCAATATTCCCATATTCAGCTTGATGGAGAATGCCGGCAAGGCAGTCTGCCATGCTATAAAGCAAAAATTCGACTTAAAGGACAAGAAAATTCTTGTTGTCTGCTACCACGGCAACAATGGGGGAGACGGGTTTGTGGCTGCGCGCTGTTTGTGCGATGAGGCGGAAGTTGACATCCTTTTTATCGGCGACGAGAGCAAACTGAAAAAGGAAGCATTGGCTAATTTCAGGAAGATAGAGCACAACGAAAAAATCCAGTTTCTGGCTGATGATGGGGTTGATTTTGATGGTTATGATATTATAGTTGATGCAATATTGGGAATCGGAATTCAAGGCATGTTAAATAATCAAATTTCTGCTGTGATTGATGATATAAACAATTCAAAGGCATATAAGGTTTCTGTTGACATCCCGACCGGAATGAATCCAGATACAGGAGAAATCTTTGATAAATGCGTAAATGCGGATTTAATAATCACGTTTCACGACATGAAAAGAGGGCTTGAAAAATTTCAGGATAAAACGATTGTTGCCGATATTGGACTGCCGAAATAAAATGCGCTTCATAACAAAATCCCAAATAAAATTGCCAAAAAGAGAAAGCGGAAGCCATAAAGGAGACAATGGATTGGTGCTTGCTGTGGGAGGTTCTGAAGACTTTGTTGGAGCAATCACGCTTGCTGGCTTGGCTGCCTTGAGAAGCGGCTGCGATTTGGTGGAGATAATCGCTCCTGAAAAGGTTGCATGGGCGATAAATGCTTTTTCTCCTGATTTGGTAACAATGAAATTAAAGGCAAACCATTTCAATTCGAACCATTTTGAAATTGTAAAAAAGCAAATGGGAAAATTTGATGTTTTGCTGATTGGAAACGGAATTGGATTGAAAAATGAGACAAAAAAATTCTGCAGAAAGACAATAAAAAATGTCAAAAAATTCAAGGTTATAGACGCTGATGGAATAAAAGCAATCTCGATGAATGATTGTGAAAACTCTATTATTACACCTCATGCAAAAGAATTGGAATATTTTTCAATTAATTCCAAAATTAATAAAACAATAATAAAAAAATTCAATGACGAAAAAAACATTATCAAGAAATCCCAATTAATAAAAAAAACCACCCAAAAATTCCTCGATAAAAACAACATCATTTTATTGAAAGGAAAAATAGATGCAATACTCTCAAAAAATAAAATATTCTACAACAAAACAGGCAATGCTGGCATGACAAAAGGCGGCACAGGCGATGTTCTTGCTGGATTATGCGCTGGATTTTTGGCTCAGAACAAGAATTTGCTTCAGAGTGCGATAAACGCAGCATATTTTAACGGTTTGATCGGGGACATTCTTTTGAGGAAGAAAAAAGGGTTTACATATCTGGCGAGCGATATGGTAGAGGAGATAAAAAGATTAAATTCTCTTGTTAAAAACTAAAAAATAATCTTTTCCCCGTTGTTCTATTCTAGTTCCTACATAATTAGCTGAAATCAGATTTTTTGCAGGTTCTATACGATTGCCATTTTGACTTCTATTTAGGCACACTTTTTCTTCCACATAAGGAATTATTCTTGTTCTTCCATTATAGATAAATCTAAAATATGCTTGACCGGGCTCGTAAACATTCTGGTCAATTTTATCTATTACAGCAGAACTTAAGCACATCCTTATCGATATTAAATTAGGCGGGGAGGCTCTCAAAAAGCCAAACATTAACTCGTTATCATTAACTATTCTTTTAGTCCACTCAACAAAGAAATTCCTTCCATAACCTCTGCCTCTTTTGGCAACACCAAGCCTGCGCCCGTAGTGGTGGTTAGCATGATTTGGATAATCATCTCTAATGCTCCTTAATGTGCCATGAACTCTGTCATTCTCCAAAATCATCCTTAAAGTAGAAGAACAAGGCAATGCAGATGCATCCTCCTCCAGAAATTTTTGCAGTGGTATGGACTCGGCAATTCCATCTATCTCCTCTGCAATCAATAGCTCCCCTTTTTCTAACAAAAAAACCATGTCTTCAAGCGAGCTTTCCCTGAAATCAGGCTCGTGAAATGATTTTCTTTCTATTTCCAAAGCCTGTTGCGGGTTAATATCATTATTTGTTAGAATCGTGAGCCTTTCCAAAACAGCTTTTTTAGGCATCAACCAAAGAAATCAGGCATAATTTAAAAACCTATTCCTGAATATACTCTGTGCCTATGGCAAGGCACGTCTCTGCCTTTTTCAATTCCTTGCCGAGATATGCGGCGTGGTCCATCCTCTTGAACCAGTTCTTATGGTGCTTCTCGCTGTACTCAAAGATTGCATGGTACAGGTCCTGCGGCCTTCTTCCCCTGAATTCCTTTAATATAGTGTGCTTGTAGTCGCAGACTGCAACTCCAATGTCGCCAGTGTCCCAGTGCAGCCTTATGAGGACATAGCAGCCGTCGTCCATCCTGAAGTCCTTGTAGTCGTCCCACTTCTTTACATTGATGACTTCAAAGTCTTCTGCAACATTCTTGTCCTTAACCCATGCAGGCCTTTCAATTGCCATGTAAAAGGCGAATTTTTGGTTATTTAAAATGGTTGCGGTATATATGTTATTTTTTAAGTGCTACTGCTCTATAATTCCTATTCGTTAGATTCCAATTATATATTCCAATCCCAGAATCACCAATTGCCAAAGGGCGCATAGTATTTGGCTTTGCACCCTCAGAAAACCAAATCCCAATTTCTGTTGGAGTAAATCGGCTTTTTTGCATCATATCAATATAACTTTCTATGTACATATCCAAAAGTTCCCTATCATTTCTTAAAGCGCCCATAGCTATAACATGCCCCTTCCTATTAATAACATCTTTTAATGAAACCATACCTCTGGGGGAGCTTATTATGTTTTTAAATGGAACAATAATCACATCTTTGCCATCTTCCATCGATAATAAATAGCTAATATCATTATCGGTTAATTGGACAGCATCTTTTCCTAGGGATTTTTTGTAAGCATCAATCCTGTCTTCCTCGTTTCTGAATGGGTTTATATGGGTAAAAATCCCATAATCTCTGCCTTTGTGTTGAACCCTGCTTAAAGCACTGCTTGACAGCCAGTAATACCTCCATAAAAATTCCCTAGTTCTACCGCCTGAGGCAATTCTAGCTTGAGCAAGTAAAGGCAAAGTTGGAATTTCAAGCCCTTGCTGATAAGCAAGCCTATTCAAGTCAGCCATGCTTTGTGCACTTATAACCTCAGCTTTTAATAATCCAAAAATTAAATAAGGCTGGCTAAGTTCAATATGTCTTTCTTCCTCAAGTTCTTTTATTTTACTGCTTAACGTTTTCATTTTTATTATTTAATAGTAGTAAAGTTTGTTACCATCTATTTTAATATTCCTATCATTTTCTTACAAAAAAAGAGAATATTTATATATAAAATAGTATTTTTAGTAAAAATCATGGATTTAGACTTATTAAACAAGAAGATAATGTACGAGCTGGACTTAAATGCAAGAGCTTCTGTTACAGAAATAGCAAAGAAAGTGAGAGCCTCAAAAGAGACTGTGAATTTCAGAATTAAGAGATTATTAAAAGAAGGCTACATTAAAGGCTTTTATACTGTCTTCAACATAGCAAAACTTGGATATTTCTATTATAAAACCTTCCTAAAGTTTCATAGAACAACCCCAGAAATTGAGAAAGAAATAGTTGAATACATTAAAAATCAAAAAAACTGCGCTTATCTCGGCAGTTGCGAAGGCCCTTATGACTTGACTTTCCTATTAATGGTTAAAAATGCTAGGCAATTCAAGGAATTTCTTATAAAATTCAAGGAAAAATTCGGCGATTATGTTCCGGAAAAAGAGGTTCATACTGTTCTTACAACTCATCGCCTTAATGAGAAATTTTTATTTGCGGGCAAGACTTCAAAGCACTCTTTTTATCAGGATGAGATAAGCCACTACCCCATTGACGATATCGACGCTAAAATCATGCAAACACTTTCAACAGAGGCAAGAATTAGCCTGATTGATTTGGGCAATAAAATTAATATTGATTCAAAAGTTGTTAAGTACAGAATTAAAAAATTGGAAAAAGAGGGCATAATAATTGCTTATGTTTCTGCTCCAAATTTTTATAAGTTAGGGCTCCAATTCATACAAATAAATTTCAATTTAAAAAATATAAAAACAGCGTCATCAATCATTGAGTTCTTTGATAAAACAAACAAATGCCTCTATGCACTTGAGCTTTTGGGAAAATATGACTTAACAATAGAGATTCATGTTGAAAATGACAAGGTATTAAGGGAGATTATGGAAAATTTCAAGCAGCAGTTTGTTGAGCAATACAATGATTATGATGTATTTAACATGTATAAAGAGCATTTAGTTGTTTGGCTGCCAATTGAATAGGTGACAAGTCATCTTCTACATACATTTTCTCATTTCCGAAAGCTTTAAATACTATTAAAAAAGCTAGTTTTTAAATTAATTTTAAAACTATTATAAAAACTATTAAAAATACTATTGTAAGATGGTGAAGATACAAAAACTTCCGTCGGGGCAGCTTGTAATCACGATTCCGAAGCTTCTTGCAGAGTATGAAGGCCTGAAGAAAGGCATGGAAATGGAGTTCAGGAAGCACAAGGACGGCTTTATATTGGAGATTAAGAAGAAATCCACGAAAATCAAAGATTTTCGGGACACCAAAAATTCAAAGAATTTTTTAGTGAAAGGTGGTTAAATGAAAATTGAAGAATTGGCTGAGTTGTTGGGCAAGAGCAGGTGGGAAGTTGAAGAAATGCTGAAGAAAAATGACATCATAGAGCTGAGGCTGAGCGAAAGAAAGCCAAGGAGCATCAAGCAAGACGATGAACTGAGAATTTACGAATAATGACAAATGTATTTTTTGACATTGGAATCATAGTAATAGTATCGACGGTTTTTGCGTATGCAGCGAGGCTTCTGAAGCAGCCGCTGATTCCGGCTTATGTGATTGCGGGGATTGTGCTCGGCCCTTACCTGGGGTTCATAACAAACACAGAGGTTATAAACAACCTTTCGGAAATCGGGATTGCGTTTTTATTGTTTATAGTCGGCCTGGAAATTGATGTAAGGAAGCTAAAGGACGTAGGGCTGGTGGCGTCGCTGGGGGGAGTTTTGCAGATTGCTGCGGTTTTTGCCCTGGCTTTTGCAGCCTCGGTTTTGATGGGCTTTTTTGCACTGGAGTCGGCTTACTTAGGATTGATAATAGCATTCAGCTCAACCATGGTTGTTGTAAAGCTGCTTTCGGACAAAAAGGAGCTTGACACTCTGCATGGCAGGATTGTAATAGGGATTTTGCTGCTGCAGGACATCTTTGCAATATTTGCATTGTCAATTCTGAGCCAGGGGGCCTTTTCATATTACTCGTTTGCCTTGTCGCTTTTTAAGGGGATTGCAGTAATACTCGCTTCGCTTTTTGCAGGAAAGTACATATTTCCCCCTTTGTTCAGGTTTGCCGCATCTTCGCAGGAGCTTTTGTTTATTGCGTCTGTGGGCGTTGCATTCCTGTTTTCCATCGTTGTAAACTCAATCGGCTTTTCAATTGCCGTCGGCGCATTTATTGCAGGCATTGCGCTTAACGTCCCTTACAACATAGAAATCATAGGGAAAATCAAGCCGTTAAGGGACTTCTTTTCAGTGCTGTTTTTTGTGTCATTGGGGATGCAGCTTTCACTGCCTGCGCTTGGCAGCATACTCAAGCCCCTTCTTGTTCTTGCGGCGCTGACTATTCTGCTGAAGCCGCTTGTCGTCATGTTTTTATGCTCATTTTTCGGCTACAGCGCAAGAACCTCGTTTATGAGTTCGCTGTCGCTTGCGCAAATATCCGAGTTTTCACTGATTTTGGCTGCGCAAGGGCTTGTTTTCGGGCATTTGAGCCGGGATATTTTTTCCATCACAGTCCTGCTTGCAGTAACGACAATAATCATCACAACATACCTGATAAACTACTCTGAGGCAATTTACAGGCGGCTTTCGCCGTTTCTTGGGATTTTCAGAAAGTTCACGGCATCCTACAAATCTCTTGAGTATATGCCGCCCAAAATGAGGAATTTTGTCGTGCTCTGCGGCTACAACAGGATAGGCTACAGCATAATACAAAGCCTTAAGAGCATGAAAAAAAGCCATATCGTTGTTGATTTCAATCCCGAGACGATCAAAAAGCTAATTGCAGAGAAAGTGCCGTGCATTTATGGTGACCTGGGAGACATTGAGGTGCTGGAAAGGCTGGACTTAAAGAACTCTGCAATGATAATCTCCACAGTTCCCACCAAGAGCGACAACCTTCTGCTTTTGCAGGAAGCCAAGAAAGTTAACAAAAGGGTTGTTGTGTTTGTGACAGGCAGCCAGATAGAAGAGGCCTTGGAGCTTTATGACGCCGGGGCAGACTATGTAATCCTGCCGCATTTCCTCGGAGGCGAGCATGTCTCATTGATACTCGAAAGCTTCGGCACAGACATCAGGAAAATCATCTACAACAAGGCTAGCCACATGGAGGAGCTTAAAAGAAGGCATCTGCTCGGGCACGAGCACCCCGCGCATGGGTAAAAAATATTTAAATAAAAAACAAAATAATAAAATAAACAAAAACCAACAGCAAAAATCAATAAATATAAAAAAGAGATATATAACAAATAATTAAAAAAGAGGTAAAATGCCGGCTGAAATTGACATCAAAAAATACGGATTTGAGGGCATCGAGATCAGCGAGGAGTTCAGGCAGTCAAGGAAATCAACAGGCTTCCCGAAGCCTGCAAGAAGGTACAGGCTCCATTACGAAGGATACAACATCTCGATTGAGGAGCCTTATTTCTGGGTTCTGCATTACCTGCGCTACTTTGGCGGCTTTCCGAGGGTTGACAAGATAACTGACGTATTTGCGGCTGCCGAGAATTCTGCATTTTTCGGGCAGTCCCAGCAAAAGCTTGGTGCGCAGCAGGACAAAGTTTCGCAATTTCTCGCCACTATAGGCAAGATGGTCCGTGAATTGTTCCAGCTTGTAAGGGAAATGAGGATTCTTGACGAAAGGCTGAGCTATTACGCAGACTCGTTCACCAGCAGCCCGAGCGCGGAAAGCGCCGAGATAACGCTGAAGGGAATCTGGGTTGACCTGGTTGAGCAGGGAGCTAAAAACCCGGCTTCTGTTTACGGCATGGCCCGCGAAGTCCAGTTCACGACACTGCCGGACCTGTTTTTTGCCACCCACCCCAAAAAGCAGGAAGATGTTGACATTGTTGTTGAAAAGGATACGGGGCAGTTCAACAGGAAAGTAAGGGAAGTCCTGAAAAGGAAGCTGAGGAGCTTCCTGGCATGGAAGGAGCACACTTACGAGGAGCTCAAGAACAGGCGCAAGTTCACATTGAAGTACCTAAGGCAGCATTTTGAAATCATAAGGATGTACATGACATGGGTCAAGCCTTACCTGAAGAACATCCAGAGGATGCAGCTTGACCAGAGCAAGACAGACACAGCTGACCTGATAGTCGCGTTTGAAAGCTCGATGACGGAAGTCGAGATTCTTGCTGTCAAGCCGTCTGCAGGAGGCATGAACCAGTGCATTCTGGTGCACTACCTTTTCAGGACACGCCCTGAGATGAGCTACTCGCAGGAATACCAGAGGGGGCCGCTGCACCTTGGCAGGGTTGAAATAGATTTAAGGGCTTACGCATGGACTGAAAAGGAGATTGAGAACTACAAGAGGATGAGGGAGCAGGAAGACTTCCAGCTGCTTGGGGTTATTGACGGCTCTGTAAAGGCAGCCCTGGAAGCGCTGGGAGACGAGCTTATGAGGTATCTCAAGGAGGCAGGCGAGGAATTTGAAGTCAAGGAATTGCCGAAAGCCCCTGCAAGAAGGGCAGGGCCGTTTTTGTCAGTGTTCGAGGGCTTTGCAGAGCTTTTCTCCTCATTTAAAATGAAAAAAGTTCCTATGCCTAAAAAAGTCACAAAGACAGACATCATGAGGAGTGCGATTGCAAGGAGCAGTGCCGAGCAGGCAGTCAAAAAAACAATGTGGACTGTCTACGACCACTTCAAGAAGCAGCATGATATGTTAAGTTGGTAAAATTTATATACACTTTTCTTTATCTTAGTATTTTAGAATACATTAGGATGGCTATCCAATTAGTTGGGGATGGTTTATGGTATTTAAAATATCAAAACGAGCCTTAAAGATTTTTTTACTAATTTTAATAACAGTAGTCCTACTTGTTATATTCTCAAAAAATAACATAGCTATTGAAGTAATACTTAGTTCAGCCTTAATTTTAATAATACTGCTTACAAAGGAAGAACATAGGTTTGAAGATTATGCTCCATATGTTTTTGTAATTATTATCGCAGTTTTTCATATATACAATATATGGAACTCTCCTCAACCACAAATTAATGTTGAAGTTATTCAACAACTTTTTAAATCCCCACAATCATTTGATTATGTGCATAATATAGTAAAGATTAATAAATTGGAAGTAGTAAATTTTGTCCCTTCTGGACCAGCTTTTGATATTCTCCAAATAGGACACACTTTAGACTATTTGGATGAAAATCCTATCCCAAATAATCAATATCATGTTATAATCCAAAATAATGGAAGTATACCAATAAAGTCGCTAAACATTTATGTACAAACACCATTCGATATTAAAAAAGAGGATATAGTCATAAGTGATGGTATTACAAATTATAATATTGATACTTCTGGAAAATTGTACTTAGTAATAGATTTTTTGGGTATAGGTGAGATTGCAACTATCACTTTTAAGAACAAAAACATAGGTAATATCAAACTAAACAGATGTTTAATAAATAATGAGCCTGTAAGTTGTAATGCAAAAACTTACAACATTTCTTCAATCAGAGTACCAAAAAACAGAACAATTGAGCTTAAATCCCTAAATGGTATACACATAAATCGGACAATTCCAATTTTAAGCAAAAATGGGATATATGACATAATGAGTGATGGAACTTTGAAATACAGACAGTATGGGGTTATTCCAGAAGGAATGGCTCCTTCTATTTCTACTTCTGCCTGTAAATAAGTTGGTATTTATGGTCTGCTCAGTATACTCCAATATTTTTAAAATTCTTCAAAACCATTAATTATTTATATAACCCTTTCCATAAAATAAACCAGTAAAAAAGGGTGCAATAAATGAAATTCGGCTCAGGATATTACTCCCACCATCCGATGGTGGATTACTTCAATGCAATGGACCCGCAAAGCTACGGGGAGAAGCCGCCTTACGGAGCTGAATTGGGAGTGAAGGAC
>Ga0209211_10001139_pt1 | contig 51872 bp, 65 predicted proteins | sample RifGroA2_FD_183992 | JGI IMG/M metagenome (GOLD analysis project Ga0209211, IMG submission 183992) | Groundwater microbial communities from Rifle, Colorado, USA - Groundwater A2 (SPAdes) (version 2) | ecosystem: Environmental > Aquatic > Deep subsurface > Groundwater | place: Rifle, Colorado...
TCTTCCCCGGGTAGTCTGACCGAGGCCATACCGTCTAGGGAGGAAGTCCTCCGGAGGCGGGCAAGCAGGATGCCATGAACCACGGGGAAGAATATGCGACTTTAAAAATCTAACATAGAAAGTCTGAGCGAAGTCGAAACAAAGGGTTTAATACCCCGCAGCTCTGCTGCGGGGAAGAGCGAGGCTTTGCGAGCACCTTATGTGGGCGGAGCTCTGCTCCGCGGTTAATACCCTTTATTCGCAGCCATTCGTTGATTCGTATAATTCGTATTTTCGTATATAATTCCTGCCATGAGGAAGAAGAAACTCATCGTCGCGAACTGGAAGATGAACCCGGGAAGCGCAGCCGAAGCCCGGGTGCTATTTAATAAAACCAAACAGACCGGAAGCCGTCTTGATAAAGTGGAAACGGTCATCTGTCCTCCGTTTCCCTTCATCGGACTCTTCGCGCGCGCCGGCACGACGCGGGTGTTTCTTGGCGCGCAGGATGTATTTTGGGCGAACTCGGCGCGCGCGACGGGAGAGGTAAGCCCGGAGATGCTCAAAGACCTCGGGGCTTCATATTGCATCATCGGACACTCAGAGCGGCGCGCGCTTGGGGAAACCGATGATAGTGTCTCAAAGAAACTGCGCGCCGCGCTTGCCGAAGGACTCACTCCGATTGTCTGTGTGGGAGAAAAAGAGCGAGACGCCGAGGGGCGATATTTTGGGATACTCAAAGCTCAGCTCACCGCGTCGTTTTCCGGCATAACGCGGGCGCAGTTTCGCGATATCTCTATCGCTTATGAACCGCTGTGGGCTATCGGGAAGAGCGCGCGCGAGGCCGCGGAACCACGCGTCATCCGTGAAATGTCCATTTTTATACAAAAAGTACTGTCCGACCTGTACGGAGAAGAAGCCGCACGACTTCCGAGAATTCTCTACGGCGGCTCTGTTGAGGAAAGAAATACGACGCCAATTCTTGCGGAGGGAGGAGTATCGGGGTTGCTCGTCGGACACGCGAGCTTGAATGCAGAGGGGTTTGGAAAGATGCTCAAGACGGCTAATGCTGTATAAAACACAAAGCACAATGCCCAATACCCAAACAAACCTTACAAAACACAATACACCCGCCTGCGCCGACCTGCCTGCCGAAGCTCCGGCGCAGGCAGGAGCGGCTTCGGCAGGCAGGCAAAAAACCAAAAGGATTAATTAGGTTTGTGCTTTGCATAGTTTGAGGTTTTGTTTGGACATTGTGTACTGTGTTTGGGGTAGTTTATCAACCATGTCTCTCCCTCTTCTCAAAAACACTGGCGATTTAAAAGGCAAACGCGTGCTACTCCGGCTTGACCTAGATGTACCCGTTCTAAAGGGAGCGGTGCAAAACGCTTTTCGCATTGAGAGCGCAAGAGAAACCCTTACATTTCTTCGCGAGGGAGGAGCGAGAACGCTCATTATCGGACATATTGGCCGCGACCAGAAAGAAACTCTCCGGCCCGTGTTTGAGTATTTAAAGCAGTCTTTACCCGTTGCGTTTGCGGAGACCCTAGAAGATGCGAGGAAGAAAATGGCGGGACTTTCAGCGGGAGAGTTTCTTTTGCTTCAGAATCTCCGTAGTTTTCCGGGAGAGACGAAGAATGATGTTGCATTTACAAAAGAACTCGCTTCGCTTGCCGACATTTTTGTAAACGAAGCGTTTGCAGTATCCCACCGCGAACACGCGTCCATTGTGGGAGTTCCCGCGCTTCTTCAAAGCTTTGCCGGCTTTGTGTTTGCGAAGGAAGTGGAATATCTTTCAAAAGTGTTTACTCCCGCGCATCCGGCCTTACTTATTTTAGGTGGCGCAAAGTTTGAAACCAAAATCCCGCTCATTGAAAGATTTCTTAACATTGCGGACGACATCTATATATGCGGCGCGCTCGCGAACGACATCTATCGCGCGCGCGGATATGAAACGGGCGTCTCGCTTGTTTCCGACTGCAAAATTAGTCAGGCGTTACTTGAGAGTCCCAAGATGCATATTCCTTCCGATGTCATCATTCGCGCGGATTCCGGAAATGAGGAAAAGGGAGCGGATAATGTCGGCAAGACAGAAAAAATCGTGGATGCCGGTTCGGACGCGCTTGCGGATTTGCGGGCACTCGTTGAAAAAGCGGCGTTTGTTCTCTGGAACGGCCCGCTTGGCCTGTACGAAGAAGGGTTTGACCAAGGCACAATCGCACTTGCGCAAGCGCTTGTCGAGTGCGATGCCGAGACAGTTATCGGCGGAGGCGACAGTATTGCAGTTGTTTCAAAACTTGGCCTCCTCGAGCGCTTTTCTTTTGTTTCAACCGGCGGCGGGGCGATGCTCGAGTTTTTGGCGAAGCAAACACTCCCGGGGATTGAGGCGCTACGTAATTCAGCAAGTAGAAAGTAGCTGGTAGAAAGTAGGAGAGAAAAGAAGTCGTCGTTGACGCACCTTCTTTTTTGTGGAGAATGAGAGCAGGCACAAAAAACCAACAGCAGAAAGGCATATTATGGCGCAACAGACATTGCAAGAGATGGACAATAAAGCATTCTTGGCAAAAACGGATGTACTTTGGGAAGCTCTTGAACGGCAGGTAGAAAGAAATCCGCTGGGCGATTGGACAGTACAATCGGTCAAAGAAGAAGTTCGGCGAAGACTACTTGGGAGGCAAGTAGTCGTAACGGAGGCAATCCCCATTACGGTGGAGGTTGAAAAGCTCAACCTTTCGGACATGACTCTCGCGCATCCTCACGCCGCTCACTTCCACGGGACACCCTATCGCCTTACGGTGACCAGCGGCGATACGGCCGTATCGCACGGGTTCTTTTCAGAAACTGAAACTGACGCGTTCCTACTCGGGCTTGAGACCGCTCGGAGATTCGGCTTTTCGTTTGCATATCTTTCTAACATACCGTCGCCATAGCTGTCGTGAGTGAACCATCGGGACGAGGTAGCAGAAAAGTGATGCCTAGGAATCCACAGTTCAAGCAGTCTTGCGATGGCGCGAGACTGTTTTTGTTTGTCGTCTATGATGGGACTGTTGCCGAATGATAAAATCAGCAATCTTGCTACGCAGGAATAAGGGTTATTTGGGACAAAAAGTGGCAAAAACGCTATTCGGCAACAGTCCCATGATGGCTCCAGAAAAGCAACAACCATCATTCTTTTCTCCACGCGCGCCGCCATGCGCCGCTGTGCCTCATGAGCGGGCAGGAAATTGACGCCAGATACGCGATGACAAGAAGCGCAAACGCACTCTGGTACAAATTCACTTCATTCTTAACGCTGAAGAGGAAGTAATACAGAAACACATACCACAGCGTCGCCTCAACGAGCGCAAGCAGCCAATCTTTTGTGTTCATGTTATTGATGCATAAGACTGATAATGTTTTTATGTCCTTGAAATAATGCTCGACCCGCATCATTTCGCTTCTTTCTTAAAGGCGAGCATCACCCAACATCGTCCTTTCTAGACGCAAGGTAATTTGTGCGCATAATGTATGGTAGAACTGCAACAGACATGACCTATGAAACCAACACACAAGCGGTACAGAAAAATGCAGTCGTTCTTTGAGAATCTTCCCCAAGGCCGTACATACGGAGAAGTTGCGGAGAAACTTGGAGAGCCGATAAATACGGCAACACGGTGGGGTAAGATATTCGGTTACTCGTTTGTTGACGGCCGATTTCGGAGCGGGCGGAAGCGACGGGCAACCACACGCATTCCTCCTCGGCGCATGTATGCTCGTGCGGCGAGATTGCAATTTACGCGAAGTGAAAAAGACTTACTGCTCGGTCTTACGAACACGGGGCTCTTTGGAACTCTTGGCGCTCTGCACATCAAGCGGTAGATGGGAATCGCGTGGTGCGGCCTCAATCGGGAGGCCGCTTTTTCTTCCGCCTCGCATTCAACTCTTAAGCGCCGCTTTTATCTTCTCCGCCACAAGCTCGCGTTCTTTGCCGTAGTATTCTTTGCCGACCCATAGTGAGAATGAATCTTTGCCATAACGCGGCATGACGTGCATGTGCGCGTGAAAAACAATCTGCCCCGCGTGCGCGCCATTGTTCATGCCGATGTTCACCCCCTTCACGCCGATGTTACGCATCGCGTCTGCTATTTTTTTAGCGGCGACCGCGACTTTTGCCACCAGCGCATCCGGCATATCGTGGATGTTCTCAAAATGTTTTTTCGGTATCACCAAGGTATGCCCGGGGTTGACCGGCTTAATATCAAGAAAGGCAGCGACGCTTTCGTCCTCGTACACTTTTGTGCACGGGAGCTCTCCTCTGATGATTTTACAGAAAATGCAGGAAGACATAGTTAGTAGAGAGTAGCTAGTAGTTGGTAGTATATAAGGAAAGAGGAAAAAAGAAAAAGCCTCTGACGAGAGGCTGTGAGAAACTGGAAGACAAGTGCCTTGATACTAAACTCGCTCAAACTTCCTAAGAAAGTTTACCCAGCCTCCGTGGGAACACAGGGCTGTGACCCATACTCGAACACACCTAGACAACCTGTGTCCTTTCCCGACAAGAACATCTCTACAACTTCCATTTGCCTGCAGGTAAGAACGGAAGATACCCAAGGTCGCTTTTCCGTTCGGTCTCGTGAAGACCACAAGCCCTTGCCGCAGTGAACCGAAATAGGCGATGAGACAAACATTGAATATCCCGCGTCGAGAGAATACTCGGTAGGGGGGATTGATGCAGGGAGTCAATTTCTGAGCAAGGTTCGGCTTTTTCTCAAGGACGGCGCGTAAGGCCAGTGTGGCGCTTCTCAAGAGTTGCTGCGAGTTTTTGGTTTTCATATCAAAACATTCTATTCTTTCCACAGCATAGCATTTTTTCAAGAAAGCAGGAAACATCATGCATGTTACAATAACAATTATGCCGAAATATTCAGTCAGAGAAGCGCCGCCTTCGGAAATAGAACGAGAACTTTTGGGATATTCGCCGCTTGTGCGGCAGCTTCTCGTTGGGAGAGGCATTGTGAGCGCGGAAGAAGCGGAGAAATTTTTGAATCCGCATTATGAGAATCATTCGCATGACCCTTTTTCAATGAAGGACATGGAAAAGGCGGTAAAGCGTGTTTTGCGCGCAATTCAAAACAACGAGCGTATAGCTATCTTTAGCGACTATGACGCCGACGGCATTCCCGGAGCCGTGGCGCTTCACGATTTTTTCAAAAAGCTAGGTTATTTGAATTTTGAAAACTATATTCCTGACCGCCACGGCGAAGGCTTTGGACTCAATGTGAAAGCGGTCGAGCAATTGAACAATGCTGGCGCAAAACTTCTCATCACTATTGATTGTGGCATTACAGATACCGAAGAAGTTGCCAATGCAAATGAACTCGGAATGGACGTAATTATTACTGACCACCACCTGCCTCCTCCTTCGCGCAAGGCTTCGGAAGGGCAAGCGCGCGACGGTCTTCCTCCCGCTTTCGCAATTCTTAATCCCAAACAAGCTGACTGCGCGTATCCCGAAAAGATGCTCTGCGGTTCCGGAGTCGTATTCAAGCTCATTCAAGCTCTCTGTTCCCATCTTTCTCTAAACGCTAAACGCTATACGCTAAACGCTATTTCTCCTGGTTGGGAGAAATGGCTTCTTGACCTCGTCGGTCTCGCCACTCTCTCCGATATGGTGCCGCTTACCGGCGAAAATAGAGTATTCGCCCATTTCGGATTGAAGGTCCTGCGAAAATCGCCGCGGCGAGGTCTCTACGAACTCCTTTCAGTTCTCCGTCTAAACCGCGCCGAGCTTACCGAAGACGATATCGGGTTTTCCATTGCGCCTCGCATCAACGCCGCCTCCCGCATGGGGGCTCCTATGGACGCCTTTCGGCTTTTTGCCACCACGGACGAAGCCGAAGCCGCTACGCTTGCGAGGCACTTGGACAAAATTAACAACGAGCGCAAGGGTAAAGTCGCTTCTCTCATCAAAGAAGTCCGGAGAATTGTGGAGGAAAAAGGCCCGCGACGCGTCATCGTTGCAGGGAACCCCAACTGGCGCCCGGCGCTCCTTGGACTCGTCGCGAACTCGCTTGCGGAAGATATGCGTTGCCCGGTATTTCTGTGGGGAAGGGAAGAAAGCATTGAACTTAAAGGTTCATGCCGTTCCGGCGGGGGCGTGAATCTGTCGCTTCTTATGCAGGAGGCGCGCTCGGTGTTCTCCGATTTCGGCGGGCATAAGGAGGCGGGCGGATTTTCAACCACACTTGAAAAAGTGCACCTGCTTGAAGCGGAACTGGAACGCGCCTACGAGAAGGTTCGCACTGAATATGTTGCGGAGGTGCTTCCGCTCGCTGATGCCGCGCTTTCTCTTGATGCGGTTACCTCTCGGACCTATGCGGATGTTCTGCAGTTGTCCCCGTTCGGGGTGGGAAATCCAAAACCAGTTTTTCTTTTTGAAAACATTAAGGTAAAAAAGCTGGAACAGTTTGGCAGGGAAAAACAGCATCTGAAACTTGTCTTCGCAAAGTCAGACGGCGTCTTTGTCAATGCCATACGATTTTATGCGACACCGGCAGACTTTTCCACGGAAGTCAGGGAAGGACAATCAATCAATCTTCTGGCCCACCTTGAAAGGTCAACCTTCGGCAATCGCGTTGAGCTTCGTCTGCGGATAGTTGACATTATCTGATTTGTATTCTACATTTGGTTTGGCAGTACAAAGACATCTAGATACCTAATGAAAAACAAACTCCGTTTCATCGTCACCCTGACACAAACCACCAAGCAACGCACCAAAAGATTCCACGCCAAGGCCGAAAGGCTTGTTTCCATGGTGTGTCCCAACACAGAGACGACCTTTGACCCGCAGGAGAACAAATTGACGGTAATCGGCATCCGAACATCCGTAGGATTGCATTTGGCCCAAACGGCCATCATCGCACTTGCCGAAGGTATGGATTTGACTCTTGTTGGCACGGATTTCTACCTGCACCACATCGCGTCTCATTAACCGACAGCGACTTATCTCCCCCGAGCTTTACCGCGGCTCGGGGGTTTTTCTTTGTGTGTGATATTCTTACGGCATGAATCCTCAATCTAGTATCACCATTTTCACCGACGGCGCTTCGCGCGGGAATCCAGGACCCGGCGGGTTCGGAGCCGTTCTCATTTTTCCAAGCCCAAATGAGAAGAATAACGAAGTAGGAATTATGAATTATGAAGTAAAAGAGCTTGGGGGAAGGGAAGAATATACAACGAACAACCGCATGGAACTTAGAGCCGCCATCGAAGCACTGCGATTTGTTTCTTCACTAAACGCTAAACGCTTAACGCTATACGCTGACTCCTCATACCTTATCAACGGCATCACAAAGTGGATTTTCGGTTGGCAGAAGAATGGCTGGAAGACAAAAGCAAAGAAGGATGTGGAAAATCGTGATTTGTGGGATGAGTTGACGAATATAACAAGAGGCAAGGATATACAGTGGAAATATGTCGGCGGTCATGTAGGTGTCGCGGGAAATGTACGCTGTGATGAAATTGCAACCTCGTTTGCCGACGGTAAACCGCTCACACTCTATTTTGGTGTTCTTGAGAATTACGGAATAAGAAATATCTTGGATATGGCCGTAAACAGCAAACTGGCAGAGAAGAAGCAATCGGGAAGAACTAGAAGCAATGTGAAGGCGTACTCATATGTGAGCTTGGTGAATGGCCGCGTTGCAACTCATAAGACATGGGCCGAATGCGAGCAGAGAGTTAAAGGGAAGAACGCACGGTACAAAAAAGCGCTCTCGGCGGATGAAGAGCAGAAGCTTATTGCAGAATGGGGCAAACGCTAACTGACAACATTTTTTATACGGCTATCTCCGGTTTCGTGGCCGGTATTTTTGTCCGTTCGTTTCTCGAAATCGGGATTGCGTTTTCGCTCCTCTTTATCTTCCTCGGGGGCATTTTCTGCTTTCTTTTTATACTCCGCGGCTATATGCCTCGCATCGCGCTACTTTCTGGACTGTTTCTTTTCGCGGCGGGTCTTGGCATGGCACGCTTTGATATTGCGGACAAAAACGCAACAAGGAGCGGATTAGAAGCGTATGTTGGTAAAACATTGACGCTCCAAGGCATCATCGCGGACGAACCAGATGTGCGCGAAGGAGTCACGCGGCTCATACTTAGGGTTGACTTGCCTCTTGGCGCGGCGAAGGCGCTGCTCACCGTTCCCCACGAGCCGGTGTTTCGCTACGGAGACCGCGTCAGTGCAGAGGGAAAACTGGAGCGGCCGAGAAATTTTACCGACGAAGAAACTGGGCGCGAAGTTGATTATGTATCCCACCTTGCGAAAGACGGCATACGATATGAAATGTTCCGCCCCCGCATTACCTTGCTTCAACACGGGGAAGGAAATGCGGTTGCAGAAACATTATTCGCATTCAAAGAGGCGTTCATTGAACATATAAACGCGCTGATACCGCAGCCACACGCCGCGCTTTTGGGCGGGCTCATCGTGGGAGCCAAACAATCGCTCGGCAAAGAACTCCTTGATGATTTTCGCACCGTGGGAGTGATTCACATTGTGGTGCTTTCCGGCTACAACATCACCATCATCGCGTTTTTCATTGAGTGGCTGCTCTCTCGTTTGAAGAAAAACCTCCGTCTCGTTCTTGCCGCCGCCGCCATGATGCTCTTCGCCACAATGGTCGGCGGGGGAGCGACTGTCATCAGGGCAACCGTCATGGCGCTTCTTGTGCTTCTCGCGCGCGGAACCGGACGAATCTATCAAGTAACACGCGCACTTCTTGTTGCTGGTGTTGTAATGCTTTTACACAATCCCAAAATACTTGTATTTGACACATCATTTCAACTCTCTTTTCTTGCAACGGTCGGGCTTATTTATGTTTCCCCACTGATTGAGCCGAAAGTGAAATGGGTCACCTCGCGCTGGCATCTTCGTGAGATCGTAGTTGCCACGATCTCAACGCAGATTTTCGTGCTTCCATTTCTGCTTTACAAAACCGGAGTGTTGAGTCTTGTATCGCTTCCCGTCAATCTTCTTATTCTCTCCGCCGTTCCCGCGACCATGCTTTTTGGCTTTCTTGCGGGAATGGCCGGATTTCTTGCGCCCGCCATCGCCGCGCCATTCGCATTTCTTTCATACGCGCTACTCGCGTATGACCTCACGGTAGTTGACTGGTTTTCCAAATTTCCGTTTGCCGCATTTTCGCTTCCGTATTTCCCCTTGTGGCTCACCGTATTCTGGTACGGCATCTATGCGGCATTCTTTCTTATGTGGCGCAAAAAGCAATCAACAGCGTCTTTTAAAGAAGGTCTGTTATCATAAAACATTAGAAATGAATGCTCCATTTACTACGGAAGCGGATATCAGCCGTGCCCTGCTTGTTCGTGTAGTCAATAATCCTTCAGGGAAACGGCCACGCCTTGAAATAACCACTCCCGAAAGGGTATTTCATCTCGTTACCGTCGAAGAGCCGGTGCTCTCAACTGTAAAGGATGGCAAATTGACTTTCATTAGTTTCTTCGGCAGGCCTGCGATAGGGAGAATATATGCCTTCATGTGGCCTTCAGCCGAAGATCCGGCCTTCTGTGTCACCGAACTTGGAATTTATGAATAGACGCGCTCTTTGCTCGGGCGCAACATTTCATACACCTAGCTCTCATCGCCTTGCGCGGTCGGAGCTGGTTCTTTTTATGCAGATGCGGAACCGAAGCGGAACAAGAACACGGAATGGGACAGAATAATCCCCGCCTCTATTCCATGAAATTACCTCTGCATCGCATCAGTAAAATTCTTTTCAACAACGCCCCAATTTAAGTTACTGAAGAAATCTTCTATGTATTGCTTCTTTCCGCTCGGGTGATAGTCGGCAACATACGCGTGTTCCCACATATCAAGACCTAGGATAAGAGTGGAGTTTGCGAGTTGTCCGAAATGTTGCTCATCCACCCATGCGTTCAGGAGCTGTTTTGAGACAGGGTCGTAGTAGAGCATCGCCCACCCGATGCCGCGCGTAAGCGCGATTGCCTTAAACTCCGCGATCCATGCGTCAAGAGAACCCCAGTGTTCGGCGACCGCTTTAACAAAAGCTCCGTCTTGCAAAAGAGGTTTGACCCCGCCCTCAAGACTTCTGAAGTACACCTCATGATTTCTCATGCCGTTAAACTCAAACCCAAACCGCCGGTTGATTTCGCCAAGGGCGTAAGCGTTTTTCTCGGGATTACTTTTTAATTCCGCGATTTTTTCCAAAATAAGATTCGCATGCTTCACATAGCCCGCGTAAAGTTTCAGGTGCTCTTCAATATTTTTCTCCGAAATGCCTTTCAGTTTCGGAATCGTGAATTTTTGTTCCTCAAATCTTTTCATACAGGTGTGCTAATGGTCTGTAAACAGGTACTGATTGTAGGGATTACCGTCGCAGTCCCAGGGGATATCGCCAGCGGCTAAGTAAAAAGTATAACCTCTGACCTCGCATCTTAAGGGATTACTCGTATTCTCAAATAGCATAATGCGTTTTGACACTGCAGTCCAGAGGAGTAAGCTAATAGGTGAACCTCTTTGAGAAAGGGAAATTACCGTATGTACACTATCAAGGCTCAATTGGCCGATATTAACCGAACGCGGTTTCTTCAGCTCTTCCTGTTAGCCGTCAGCATAGCCGCGGTCCTGTTCGGGGTCCTCGGCGCGCTCATTGTCGGCGTTTCCTACGGTTTGGGAGTATTTGCGTGCAGTGTTGCACTGGGCTTCGGCAGTTTATTCGTTCTTGCCGTTGCTCTGGGCTATCGGCCCAATCGGAGAGAAAGCCACGCTCACATGCTACATTCACAACCATGAAAGGGACCTTATGAAATTAGTGCGTTGGTGCTTCCTCTTCTTGCTTGCCGAGTTCTTTGCCGCATGCTGGTGGTTCTGGGGTTTGAAAATGGCCTCGCTCTCTACCATCGGTGTGGTCTTGCTGTGTTTCATCTTCGGGTGTGTGCTTAACAAGGCGCCTGTCTATCGGGCGCCGCCGGGATAAACCCCCTTGCTGCTTCCAACTTGCGGCCTCGCATCGCGTCGGGGCCGCTCTTTCTAACTAATGCTACAATTTTTGAATGGACAGATTTTTGAGGAAGGTACATTGGTACATACTCGGCCTTCTCTTCTTGGCGGCGATGTTTGCCTGGTATGCGGTCGTTCGGGAAGACAGGAGCGGCAAACTCACCGTGGCTTTTTTGGATATCGGGCAAGGAGACGCGATATTTATTGAGTCGCCGACCGGCGTGCAAATGCTCATAGATGGCGGCCCGGGAGCCGTCGTGCTTCAAGAGCTGGGAGAGGTCATGCCGTTCTACGACCGCTCAATAGACTTGCTCCTCGTCTCCAACCCCGACGCTGACCATATGGCGGGGTTTATTGATATCCTGCGTTCATTTAAGGTGAACGCGGTGGTAGAACCCGGGACCGTCGGCGCTTCTTCGGCGTATCACGCACTTGAAGAGCTCATCAAAGAAAAAGAGGTACACAGAATCGTTGCGCAAAGGGGGCAGAAACTCTATCTCGGCGGCGGAGTCTATTTTGAGATACTCTTTCCCGACAGAGATGTTTCCTGGTTAGACACCAATGATGGCTCAATCATAGGGAAACTCGTGTACGGCAACACATCGTTTCTTTTCCCCGGCGACGCGCCGGAGGCCATTGAGAATTATCTTTCATATGTTGATAAGAAACGACTTGATGCGGATGTCCTCAAAGTCGGACATCACGGCTCCAAGACTTCAACCGGCGACGCACTGCTCGGTTTCGCCTCGCCAGCCATGGCAGTCATTTCCGCCGGACGAGAAAATCGCTATGGGCATCCGCATGCGGAGGTATTGGAGCGCCTTAAGCAGTTTGAAGTTGAGACGCTCGGTACCTACGAGGGCGGCACCATTGTGATGGAATCCGACGGAAGGACTGTGCGCGTAAAAAAATAACAAGGAATAGTTCCGTGAACTATTCCTCTGTGCGTTTGAGCCAAATCATTTGTGTGGGTCGGAGGAGAATGTGCTGTTTCGGTCCGTACCAGCTTTTTACCAATGGGATTTTCTTACTCCGATTTTGAATCACTTCTTTCAGAGTTAGCGGCAACCAATCTCTGTCATCGAGCATCAATTCCTTGATTGGAATCATATCGAATGAAAACCACTCCGGTTTTCCCATCTCTTTTGTTTCTCTCGGCTCACCGAGCCAGCTTTCAGCGGCAAAAACGGCCACATCGTATGTAAACTCCCCGCCATTTTTTGTAGTGTTGTGGCAGAGAAGGTGGGCGATTTTCTTAAGCTCATGCGGCCAGACTTTGATTCGCGCTTCTTCGGCAACCTCGCGCGCCGCGGCCTCTCTCCATGATTCGCCGTCCCCAACTCCTCCGCCGTAGCCGTTCCTTTTGCCGGCGCCGATTTTAAATTTCTTTTTCGGTAAACAAATCTTGCCGTTTTTGATTAAAAATACCACTACCGCTCTGCGGAGCGTCTTTTCAGCATTATCTCTCATAGTGTTCGTCTTTCCGGTTCAATCTTACTCCATTTAAAACAGTTATGCACGCACACTGTCAGCACAAAAAACACGCCAATAAAGACTTCACGGCCCGCATCTTCTTCTCTTCCTAAACGCTATACGCCTGCCTGTGCGTGGCACGCAGACAGGCCAATCGCTAAACGCTTCTTCAAATCAGCCCTGCTTCCTTGAGCGTTGCGTACGCTCCCCTTTTTTGTATCGTCTTAAGCGCCTTGGTGGAAATTGTAAGCGTCATGGTCTTTTGGAGTTCGGGAATGTAAATCCGTTTTTTTTGCAGGTTTAACTGGCGCCGGTTTATGCCGGTTGGATTGAATTGCGTCGCGCGCGTGCGGTTGCTGTATCCTCCGGCGCGTTGCGGCCCGCGTTTGGTGATGGGACAGGTCTTCATGGCGTGTAGCGTGTAGCGTGTAGCGTGTAGCGTGTAGCGAAGAAAGCAATTGAGATCTTCTTACGTCATACGTTACAAGTTACACGATTTGCGTTTCAGCATGCTATCATACATCCACCAATATGCAACTCGACGTTATATTTCAAATAGCGGTGCTTATATCGTCCGTCGTAGTTCATGAAGTCTCTCACGGCTTGGCGGCAAATTACCTGGGCGACCCAACGGCGCGCTTGCAAGGGAGATTGACACTAAATCCTCTCCCGCACATTGACCCAATCGGCTCCATTGTAGTGCCGCTTCTTCTTTTTTTCACGAATAGCGGCGTTATGTTCGGTTGGGCAAAGCCAGTGCCGGTTAATCCATATAATCTGCGGGGGAAATTCGGAGAAGCAATTGTCGCTGGAGCTGGTCCGCTTTCAAATATTTTCCTCGCGCTCGTATTCGGGATTCTTATACGGGCGCTGTCCGGCGCGATGCCGGAATCATTTCTACAAATAGCGGTAGCTGTCGTAATTATCAACATCGTACTCGCCATATTTAACTTGGTTCCAATTCCTCCGCTCGACGGCTCCAAGATTCTTTTCGCTTTTTTACCATATCACTTGCAACAAGTTCGTGAATCACTCGAAAGATATGGTTTCTTCATTGTACTCATCTTCATCGTTTTCTTGTGGCAATTTCTCACGCCGGTGATTGGGGCGGCGTTTTCGCTACTTACAGGCATTGCTCTGTAGGGAATGGCTGTGCTATCATATTCAGTATGAAATTCGAGCACATACCACAAAACGATTCAACCCCGGAGACTTCAGAGAAAAAGAAGCCGGGCATTATTGAGTCGCTTAAAGCGAAAGCGACTAAGGCAGTACAGCTTGGGGGACTCATGGGAGTACTCGCCTCCACTGAAGTTGTGGAAGCTCAAGACATAAGGGGGGGGTGAAGCATTGGTGAGGTCTTCGACACAAGCCGCAGAAAATAACGCCGCGTGGAAACGCATCGAGTCTACGCCGGAAGGCCTGTCGGTATATGTCGAAGACCTTGCGGCTATCCCAAAAGAAGCCATGCTTCTTGGTAAAGCGCCTAGGCGGGAAGTGTATAAAATGGCGCGTTCCGGAGAAAGGGATATTTATATCACCAAAGATGCTTCTGGCAGGATATATTCTTTCACCGCCTCATCTGATGCGTATGCGATGAGCGCGGTGGCTGACTTGACGCCAACCGCTTCTGAATTGAAGACTCTTGATAAGGTTCGGAAAACCGAGCAGAATCTTAAGGAACGGGGGTATGTTAAAGAATAGATGCATGAAAACTTTCAAACAGGGTTAGCCACTTGTTTTCATTTGCTTTTTTACCCCGCATATACTACAGTATTGCCCTAGCTTTCGGGCTTTTCTTTTTTTGTCAGCTTCTTATTCGTAGTCATTCGTATATTCGCATAAATTCGTATTTTCGTATATTTACTTTAATGCCAACTATAAATCAACTAGTAAAACGAAAGAGACAAAGTGCACCGCGCAAGTCTAAAACGCCGGCGCTTACCAGGGGTTTTAACGTCCTCAAAAACAGGCCGGTGTTTTATAACGCGCCATTCAAGCGAGGTGTCTGCACAAAAGTAACGACCAAGACTCCTCGTAAGCCAAACTCTGCCATTCGCAAAATCGCTCGTGTGCGTCTTACAAATGGCATGGAAGTAACAGCCTACATTCCTGGTATGGGACACAACTTGCAGGAGCACGCAGTCGTACTTCTTCGCGGTGGTCGCGTGAAAGACGTCAACCTTCGTTACCAGATTGTCCGCGGGGTGCTTGATGCCGGTGGCGTTGAGAAGCGTATGAAAGGAAGGAGCTCTTACGGTGCTAAGAAACCGAAAGCACCGTAATATCGAATTTCGAATACCGAATCTCGAAAAAATATCAAACTTTGAATATTCAATATTAAAAGCTTTCTTCATTTTCGATATTCAAGATTTAGTATTCGATATTTAATGTAAACTACTATGCGGCGTAAGGTAAAGAATAGAAAAGAGTTAAGTCCAGACCCTATCTACAATTCGCAGAAAGTGACGAAGCTGGTTAACTATGTGATGAACGATGGCAAGAAGGAAGCCGCGAGGAAGATTGTGTTTGGCGCGCTCACCCTTATAAAAGAGAAACAAAAAATAGAGAATCCGCTTGAAGTCTTTGATGCCGCGCTCAAAAACATCACTCCGCTTATGGAAGTGCGTTCTCGAAGGGTTGGCGGAGCCAACTATCAAGTGCCGGTTGAAGTCCGTCCCGACCGCCGCACAGCTCTTGCGTTTCGCTGGCTTATCGGAGCCGCTCGCGGGAAAAAAGGAAAACCGATGCGCGTTAAACTCGCCGAAGAACTCATCGCCGCGTCCAAGAACGAAGGCGATGCGGTGAAGAAGCGCGAAAATGTGCACAAAATGGCCGAGGCCAACAAGGCCTTTGCCCATTTTGCGTGGTAATGCTAACGCGGACGTAACGCGGAAAGTTGCAGAATAAACGCGGAAATATGACAAAAAGAAAAAGCGGCTCTGATGTGAGCCGCCTGGACCAAAGTGGGTTCCTAACTTAACCCTGACTATCCCCGCGCTCTGGTAGCTTGTAGAAGTCATCGCGCTCTTTCCTTCTTTGTCTCTCGGCCTCTTCAATTTTCTTCGCGCCCCTGCCGATGTTCCAGTAATAAATACCGAAGCCCAATAGAGCAAAGAGTATTCCGGACACCATCCAAAAAACAGCGGTTCCTTTTCTGCCGTCGGAGAAACCAGCTACTGCGTTCAAGATAGAAAAAACCACAGTACCGGCGTAGACGCATACCAATACTTTTGGTTCGCGCCAGAATTCAGTAAGTTTCATATTTCACCTTTCTGTTCAGTTGTTCTGCCACAACGATATCATAACCGCTTAATATACTCCACACGACGACGATAAGATCCGCTCGGAATTGTCCCCTTTCCTATGAACCCACTGCATTTTTGCGGTTAGAGTTTTTCAATAGCGAAAACCTTGATTTCTCAAGAAGTCGGAAAGTTTGACTTTCAAACTTTTGTTTTGTAGCATACCAGACATGACAATTATCAATGTGAAAAGTAAATATCAAATTGTTATTCCAGCAAAAGTGCGCAAAGCGGCGGGTGTTGAGGTCGGGGATTTTCTTGAAGCGGGGTTCGACAAAGGAAAAATTACACTTACGCCAAAATCGCTTCTTGACCGCGAACTCGCGGAAGCTCTTGCCGACTTTCGTGCGGGGCGAACGTCAGGCCCGTTTGAGACCCATGAGGCACTCATGAAGCATTTGAAGGGAGCGGTACGCAAGTATCGAACGAAAAGGCGTTCATAAGTAGAGCTATGAAAATCGCCACCACTTCTCGATTTGACCGCTGTTTTGCCGCCGCATCAGTAGAAAAACGGAAGGCGTTCGATAAGCAATCAAAACTGCTTTTAGGAAACTTGCGACATCCTTCGCTCCGAGCAAAGAAGTACGACGAAGCGAACGACTTATGGCAGGCGCGCGTTACTGGAAACTGGCGCTTCAATTTCTTGATTCAGGGCGATACATATCTTTTGACCTACATCGGCCCGCATCCGAAATAGGACGAATCAATTTTCGAGTTGATTTTTCAGTTCCTCAAGAGACATTCCTTTTCCGGTTCTTTTTGGAATGCGATAACGCTTAACTGGAAGCGGCGTATGTTCTCCAACTCGTCGGTACTTTCCGTTCCGGTAGGTAAAACGGTATCTTTTGGTGTCGTTATCAATCCATTTTTGTTCCTTTTTGGTCTTGTATTCGCTCCGCTTCACATAGCAATGTCCCATTCCCATGTAAAACTTTCCTTTGATTACTTCAAAGTCAAACTCGGCCAGTCGCCCGTTGATGAGTGCGAAGGCCCAAAAGCCTCCATCTTCTTGTTTTTTCTCCGTTTTCATACCTATCAAGTATAACGCATCAGTGGAAGACTTTAATTTTAATTTTATGTATTAATGTGAGTGTGGTATACTACGCATATGCAACAAATGCACTACCGGTTGATTATAGAGAAAGAACCCATTGTGGGAAAGAAAAAGCGCGTTACCTACAATGCGTATTGTCCGGCGCTTGGTCTTGCCGACTGGGGCGAGACGATTGATAAGGCAATCTCGAATATCACGAAGCTTATTTCTTTTCACATTGAATCTTTGGTTGAACTTGGACACCATGTTCCCAGTGAGTACGATGCAACAACTGTCATTACTTCCATTGCAGTACCTGTATCTCTCTCGAAAAAGCTTGCACATGCCTAATGCCATCCCGCGAAATAAAACCGAGGACGCTACTAAAAGCGCTTCTCAAGGCAGGTTTTGAGATTAAACGCCAGCGCGGCAGTAGTCATGTGTTTCTTGAACGTATACAGAATTCTGAAACGCGGATGACTTCTATTTCTTTGCATAACAAGCCGCTTCCGTTTGGAACTCTTCGTGCGATTTTGAAACAAGCTGGAATATCGGAAGATGAATTGAAGGAGCTACTATAATTTTTGCTTTTTTAGTCTCGATACGCTATTCTAGCGGTGCCGTTCGGGCATTTTTTGTTACATGATACGAAACAACTAATTAGTACCAATGCAACGAAAACATACGAATACAGCATTAGTATTTTTTTGTAGCATTCGCATGCATTTGTAGATTAGTGTCACATAGTATGAACAGAGATTATCCATTAGAGCGTGTTAGAAACTTTGGAATCATCGCCCACATAGACGCTGGCAAGACCACGACCAGCGAGCGGATTTTGTTTTACACCGGGATGACTCACAAAATCGGCGAAGTTCATGAAGGCGACACGGTAACCGACTGGATGGAACAGGAGCGCGAGCGCGGCATCACCATTACCGCCGCGGCTATCACCTGCTTTTGGAATCCGACTTATATGCCGAAGACGGATGTGTCGTTGAAGCACCGTTTCAATATAATTGACACTCCCGGACACATTGACTTTACCGTAGAGGTCAAACGCAGTCTTCGCGTACTTGACGGGGCCGTCGTCGTGTTTGACGGCGTTGCCGGCGTTGAGCCGCAATCCGAAACTAACTGGCGCTACGCCGACGAAGGAGAGGTGCCGCGCATCTGCTTCATCAATAAGCTCGACCGCATGGGTGCGTCGTTTGAAAAATCGTATGCCTCCATTCTTGACCGTCTGAATAAAAACGCGGTGCGTATGCAGATTCCGGTTGGATTGGAAGAGAACTTCACCGCCGTTGTTGACCTTATGAAGATGAAGGCCTATGAGTTTACCGGGGAGATGGGTATAGACGTGATTGAAAAGGAAATCCCGGCCGAATACCTTGAAGAGGCAAAGAAGTACCGGCACGAATTGGTTGAAAAAATCGTGGAGCATGATGACGTGCTGATGGGCCAATATCTGGAAGGGAAGGAGCCCTCTATTGAGGTGCTCAAGGCCACCCTTCGTAAGGCGGTCATCGCGAACAAAATCTTTCCGGTCTTTACCGGCTCCGCTCTTAAGAACAAGGGGGTTCAGCTCGTACTCGACGCGGTGGTAGACTATCTTCCCTCTCCGCTCGATATGCCGGCGATTAAAGCAATCAACGCAAAGAGCGGAGAGAGTACTCTTAGGCATGCAAGCGACGAAGAACCGTTTTCCGCGCTCGTGTTCAAACTGCAAACCGACCCTTTCGTTGGACAGCTGGCATTCTTTCGCGTTTATTCCGGAACAGTTGAAGCGGGCTCTTATGTCTACAACTCAACTACTGGAAACCGCGAGCGCCTTTCCCGCATCGTTCGTCTTCAGGCCGACAAGCGCGAAGAGGTGAAAAAAGTATTTGCCGGGGAAATCGCCGCCGCCGTTGGACTTAAGGAGGCCCGAACATCACATACGCTCTGCGACGAGCAAAATCCCGTTGTGCTTGAGGCAATCAAGTTCGCTGACCCAGTCATCTCACTTCGCATTGAGCCGAAAACCAAGGCCGACCAGGAGAAGATGGGGTACGCGCTAAAGCGCCTTGCCGACGAAGACCCAACGTTCAGGATAAAATCCGACCAGGAGACCGGAGAAACTGTCATCATGGGCATGGGCGAACTTCAGCTTGAAATCATGGTAGACCGCATGAAGCGGGAATTTAGCGTTGAGGCCAATGTAGGAAAGCCTCAAGTCGCGTACCGCGAAACTATTCAGGGAGAAGCGGAAGCTGAAGCAAAATATATCCGACAAACTGGAGGTCGCGGACAGTACGGCCATGTCAAACTGACCGTGCGACCGATGAAACCTGTTGACCCCAACGCAAAAGTCAAAAAGAATGTCAGCCGATATGACCACTTCGAATTCATAGATTCCATAAAAGGAGGGGTGATTCCGCAGGAATTCATTCCGGCCGTTGAGAAAGGAGTGAAGGAAGGGCTGGAACGAGGCGTTGTTGCAGGCTTCCAACTTGTGAATGTTTCCGTGGAACTTACCTTTGGTTCCTATCACGACGTGGACTCTTCCGAAATTGCGTTTAAAATTGCCGGTTCGCAGGCAGTGCAAGATGCAGCGAGGCGCGCGAGGCCGGTCATTCTCGAACCTATAATGAAAGTAGAGGTAGTAACTCCGGATAAATTCCTCGGAGATGTAACCGGCCATCTCGCCTCGAAACGCGGCGAAGTTCAAAATGTTTCCGAGCGCGTCCTCAACAAAGTAGTGGACGCCAAAGTCCCGCTTGCCGAAATGTTCGGCTACATCACAACACTCCGCTCTATGTCGGAAGGCCGCGCCAGCTTTACCATGGAGTTTGACCACTACGAGGCTGTGCCACCGCAAGTGTCGGCGGGCATTATTGAGGCGCGAAAGTAATTATAATCAAACAGGTGTTTCAATAAACCGCTTCTCGCCCCGTAGTGAGCCGAGTCTTCTCGACTCTACAACTGGGGGTGCCCCCGCAAGTGTCGCAAGGAATAATTGAGGCCAGAAAATAAGCAGTTGCGGGTTTTGCGACTTTCTGCTACCATAACCCAACATGTTTCGCCTCTAACGGGGCTTAATTGTGTGCTTTATTAATACATAATCAAAATCCGAAGCATGAAATCCCCGCCCGAACGACAGTTCAGTCGGGCAGGCGAAATCCGAAACAAATTCAAAGCTCCAAATTCAAATGTTTTAAACATTGGGGTTTAGAATTTAGATATTGTTTCGGATTTCGATATTCAAATTTCGGATTTACCAAAAAGATATGGCAGAGGAATTTAAGCGAGACAAGCCGCATGTTAATGTGGGAACCATTGGACATGTTGACCACGGGAAGACCACTCTTACCGCGGCCATCACAGCGGTGCAGTCAAAAAAGGGCCTTTCAAAAACCATCTCATACGACCAGGTCGCCAAGGCATCGGAAAAAGAAGGGCGGCGCGACCCGTCAAAAATTATCACCATTGCGATTTCACACGTGGAATACTCCACCGAGAATCGCCATTACGCGCACGTAGATTGTCCCGGACACGCCGACTATGTGAAAAACATGATTACCGGTGCCGCCCAAATGGACGGCGCGATTCTCGTCGTCTCCGCCGTTGACGGACCCATGCCGCAGACCCGCGAACACATTCTGCTTGCCAAACAAGTCGGCGTACCGAAAATCATTGTCTTTCTCAACAAGGTTGACCTCGTGCAGGACAAAGACCTCATTGACCTCGTTGAAGAAGAAGTGCGCGAGCTTCTCACCAAGTACGGTTTTGACGGCAAAGAAGCTCCAATCATCAGGGGTTCAGCTCTCAAGGGAATGGAAGGTGATGCGGAAGGGGTAAAGAGTATTGACGCGCTTCTTGCGGCACTCGATTCATATATTCCAATTCCGACACGCGAGATAGACAAGCCGTTCCTAATGCCGATTGAAGACATCTTCTCAATTGAAGGCCGCGGAACTGTTGTTACCGGCCGTATTGAAAGAGGAAAGGTGAAGGTGGGCGAGGAAGTAGAAATCATTGGCCTTAAGCCGACTACTAAAACGACCGTTACTGGCATTGAAATGTTCAACAAGAACTTGCAAGAAGGCATGGCGGGCGACAATGCCGGCGTGCTTCTTCGCGGCACCAAGAAAGAAGACGTGCATCGCGGTCAGGTTATTGCAAAGCCGGGCACCACGACGCCACATACTGATTTTGAGGCGGAGGTCTACATTTTGAAAAAGGAAGAAGGAGGACGCCACACGCCGTTCTTTGCTGGATACAAGCCGCAGTTCTATATCCGCACGACTGATGTAACCGGCGAGGTGACGCTTCCGGAAAAAACCGAAATGGTCATGCCGGGCGATACCATTCAGTTCAAGGTCAAACTCGTCGCACCCGTCGCGCTCGAAGAGAAGATGCGTTTCGCTATCCGCGAAGGAGGCAAGACGGTAGGGGCGGGAGTGGTAACGAAGATAGTCGCGTAAGAACGCGGTAGCGTATAGCGGTTAGCGTCTAGTCAAAAATCTTTTACTAAACACTCTACGCTAATCGCTAAACGCTGAAATTATGGTAACCAAAACAGCAAAACCCAAAGTTCCGGCAAAAAGAGCGCCGCGTGTTAAGAAAACCGCGAAGCCAGAAGTCGTGCCAAAACTCCGCATTCGCGTTCGCGCCTACGAGCACAAGATTCTTGATGCATCAATCAAGCAAATTCTTGATGTGGCGCTCCGTTTTGACGCCGTCGTGCAGGGCCCGATTCCGCTTCCAACCGAGATTAAGAAATATACGGTCAACCGCTCGTCGTTCGTCTACAAGAACTCGCGGGAACAGTTTGAGATGCGAGTGCATAAACGCTTGATTGATATTATAAATCCCACGCCTAAACTCATAGAGGCGCTCACCAATCTATCGCTTCCCTCCGGCGTCACGATTGATGTAAAAATGTTGTAGAAAATAGGGAGCCGTTCTTGCGGCGACCATATTTTCAAAATCCAGCACTAAATTCACTCCAGTTACGACAATAGCTGAATGAGGTTAACAGCAAGGAGGTAGAATGTTCCGCTACATTTTGTTTCCCTCAATTTTAGTGCTGGGCTGTAAAAATAGGGAGCCGTTCTTGCGGCGACCATATTTTCAAAATCCCGTATCAATTTCACTAAACTTGCGAGAACCACCTGATTAAATTTTTAGGAGGCGAACTTCAATATTCTTCAAAAATATCAATCTCTTTCAAATTTGGTGCTGGGCTGTAGATAAACATACGAAAATACGAATTATACCAATCTACGAATAGATGTGAATAAGAAAGCGAAAACCGCAGAGAGGCGGTTTTCGTTTATCAGGTTTCATGTTAAGGTGTTTGTATGCTTCAAGATTACATTGCAACTTATCTGAAAAAGGCAAAGTACGAACGTATCAGCGGCAAGCAATTTTATGCCGAAATAAAAGAACTCCGCGACGTTTCCGCAACTGGGAAATCACGGGAGGAGTGTCGCAAAAACCTTGCGAGCACTTTGGAGGGATGGATTATTTTCAGATTACGTCGTAACTTACCGATACCATTCTCTTTCAATTTTTGATATACTACGTTGTATGAAAAGGCAAGGTAAAAAAAAGCAAGTTTCTTATCTAACTTTTGATACCAAGATAGACACGATACAGAAGAAGTATGGCGTCGATTTAGATGTTGACCCGGACAAAAGACTTGGCGAGTTTCTTCGTGAAAGGGGATATCCCTCGCTTGCAAAAATGCTTCAGGAGGCATGATAATTTGCTATGTCTCAAGAGGCCAATTTCGCTTTTGTTACCGATACGGTACTTCAGAGAAATCTCGATATAACTTTTGAGCATTTGATTGAATTACTTTCCCTCTCAGAATCCGGCAGGTACACCGAAACGCTCAAAAGCAGTTTCAGAAAAACCGTTATCGTCTACACCGCTTCCATCGTTGAAGCTCTTTTGCTTTGGACATTAAAACAAAAGACAAGTGAAGAGGCATTGGCAAAACGCCAAACCATATTCAAAGTAAGCAAGGTCATTTATGAAATTAATGCAACTGAACGAATCGTTCTGGGTAAAGACGAGGTAAAAGTAGAAAAGTGCCGATTTGAAAAGTTAAACCTCGACCAAGTAAATGATCTATGCAAAGAACATGGAATTATATCCGATTCGATGTTCAAAGATGTCGACAGGGTGCGGGTACTCCGAAATCGCCTGCACATCAGTACGCTCCCAAAAGTAGAGGAAGATTATTCAAAAAGCGATTTGGAATTTGTGTTTTCGGTTGCAAGAACGGTAAAGAATCTTGCGAAAGCCTGATTTACGAGCGATTACCACCACTCCGGCCAAAAGCCAGGATGATTTTGCCAATTTGTTATCCACCCCCCCCTTTAACAATTGACAATATTACTTTATACTTTCAGGTTATATACGCACGCTCGGTATTATTGTTAACCTTTATACATATGCAAAAAAAGCTAATCGGCTTGAGCTTGTCATTCATTCTCCTTTTAGGCCTTGCTCCCTCGCTTCTCCAAGCGGCGGCGCTTACGCAGGAGCAGATACAGGCCGTTACCGCCATGGTGCGCTCTTTTGGCGCGTCAGAAACGGTAGCAAAAAATGTTCAGATGTCTCTTGAAGGAAAGATTACCGGCAAAGCCACGCAAACCTCCGCGCAGACACTCCCGAAAACCGATAGGCCAGTTTCAATCTTTCCCCAAGAACCGGGGGATGTAGACCCAGGTTCGGATGATACTGCGTGCGTTGCTTTAACCACCAACCTTCGGTATCGCGCAAGCGACCGGACGACTGGCGGGCAAGTGTCACTCCTCCAAGATTTTCTCCAGACGAAAGGATACTTTAATCAGGAACCGAGCGGTTTCTTTGGAGTTCTGACATTGCAAGCCGTTAAGAAGTTTCAGAAATCCGTCATGCTTTCACCAACCGGATTCGTGGGGTCGCTTACCCGCGCGAAGATTAAAGGGCTGACCTGCGACATACCACCCCCGATTGCTTGCACAACGGAAGCCAAACAATGCTCAGACGGTTCCTGGGTCAGCCGCGTTGCGCCTAGGTGCGAATTTCAAGCGTGTCCGTCAGTTGTGCCTCCCATCCAACCCTCCATCACCGTCCTTAGTCCTAACGGCGGCGAAACTTGGGCGAAAGGAACAAAGCAAACAATCAAGTGGCAAGACAACACTATTACAACTGTACCAACTTGCACCAATCCTGGTTGGGATTGTCCGCAATATATGCCTCCCGCTCCGAGGTCCTACGATATTAAGCTGGCGACTTATTATCCGCCCTGTACTGGACCAATGGCGTGCATTGCTTCTTCGCCACAGCCGTACACAATCGCTAAAGGGGTAAGTGGGTATTCGTATATCTGGAATGTCGGCTTAGTTAGGGACCTTTATGACGCACTTGCTCCTGATGGCTCATACACCGTTCAAGTTTGCCAATCCGGAACTAACACCTGCGACTTAAGCGACTCATACTTCAAGATTTATTCGACAGGTTCTAACCTCCCGCCGGTAATTGACGGAGTGTCCGGACCGACGACATTAAATGTTGGAGAAATGGGTACCTGGAGCGTCAAAGCCCACGACCCGGAAAACGGCAACCTTTCTTACCTTGTCAATTGGGGCGATGGCGTTAATTCTGGCAGTACAGGCACAGTCGCAACCTCTCCCATGTCCGTATCGGCTTCGCAAACTACCACCTTCACTCACAGCTATTCCACCGCCGGCGCCTACAAAGTTATGTTTACCGTAACAGACAACAAAGGCCTCACCGCGCAGTCAAGTATTTCGGTGCAAGTAGGCAATACTACCCAACCCTCCATCACCGTTCTCTCGCCGAATGGGGGGGAGAGTTGGCAGAAGGGAACAGCACAGGAAATCAAATGGTATGGAGATGGGCGGGTTAATATAGATATAAGCAACTATCTTTCCTGTTGGGAAACGGAGCCGGCATGTATGGCGCCCGCGGTTATTTATCCGATAGCGAGAGATGTGAGCGTGGAGAGGAAAAGGAGCGGCAATGTTTTCAACTGGACTACCGGCAAGACCGCAAGCGGCGGCGATATTCCCGCCGGGGAGTACAAAGTTACCGTTTCGTCAGCTACAAACGGAAGCGTTACGGACCAAAGCGATTCCGCTTTTACTATCACCGCGCTCTCTACCCAACCCTCCATCACCGTTCTCTCTCCGAATGGGGGGGAGGTATGGCCAGTCGGTTCAACGCAAGTAATAAAATGGAATAATACCTCCGGCGGTCCAGTGAACCTTACTCTAAGCAACTATCTTTCTTGTTGGAGCGCGGTTCCATCCTGCGGCGCACCAGCAGTTCTTTACCAATTGGCGAATAATCTTTACGGTTCTAACTATTTCTGGACTACCGGCAAGACCGCAAGCGGCGGCGATATTCCCGCCGGGGAGTACAAAGTTACTGTTTCGTCAGCCACAAACGGAAGCATTACGGACCAAAGCGATTCTGTTTTTACCATCACCGCGCCCTCCACCCAACCCTCCATCACTGTCCTTAGCCCGAATGGGGGAGAAGTATGGCCTGTCGGTTCAACGCAGACGATTAAGTGGCAGGACTCTTACACCGGATGCACAACCAATTCCAACGGAGTAACCGCGTGCGTGGATTCAGCACAGAGAACGTACAACATTACTCTCAGCAATTACCTCTCCTGCTGGACATCGGAGCCGGCGTGTATGGCACCGGCAATACTCTACCAGATTGCCATCGGTGTCAGCGGCTCTTCCTACAACTGGACGGTCGGCAAGGACAAGAACGGGGGCGATATTCCCTCGGGTCAGTACAAAGTTACCGTTTCGTCGGCCACAAACGGAAGTGTTACAGACCAAAGCGATTCTGTTTTTACCGTCGTTGCTCCTGCTCCAGTCACTCCGCTCTAGCCCTCGCCGAATTCAGCCAAAAGAAGAATCTTAATCTCGCTAGCATCCTGGCGGCGATTGCGCAACTGATTGAGGCGTTCAAATAGGTATAACATACCGGGAATCCCACGACAGCTGATTTTGCCGACAAACTTGATGGGACGCGCGCCCAGCATATTAGGTGGGTTTACTTTTTCTTCATGGTCTGATAGTGTTTCTGCCACTGTTGCAGAATGGATGTTAAGGATGATACAGGAACCGCCGGCTTACCCATTGCGAATACTTTGGGCTGCCGCGTTCACACTCATATGAGATTTCTACTTGGCACAAAAGTGCATATGACGCAGGTCTGGGACGAGCGGGGAGACGCCCGGCCGGTTACGGTCGTATCCGTCTCTCCCAATGTAGTAACGCAAATCAAAACAGTTGAAAAAGACGGCTACAACGCGGTGCAACTGGGCTGGGGGTCGCGGAAACCAAAAAATGTTAACAAGGCGATGAAGGGACACGTAAAAGAGCTTGGAAGCTTCATGGGCCTTAGAGAATGGCGGCTCGCTCTTCCGGCAACGCAAAATGTCGGAGATAAGATTGGCGTGGATGTATTCAAGAAGGGAGATGAGGTTACGGTAAGCGGCATTTCCAAAGGAAAAGGATTTCAAGGAGTCGTAAAACGGCACGGATTTCACGGAGGCAGCCGCACGCACGGGCAAAAACACAGCGAGCGCGAACCGGGGGCAATCGGCGGAGGGGCTCGTGCCGGCGGACGCGTTGCGAAAGGTATGCGCATGGCAGGACGTATGGGCGGAGAACGCGTTACGGTAAAAAACCTTCAAGTCGTTCAAGTAATCCCGGAAGAAAATCTAATCCTCATTGAAGGGGCAGTGCCTGGGAGACGCGGTACAGTGCTAGAGATAAGAAGCGTTTAGCGTTTAGTGTTTTAGTGGGGACCCTATTCTCTACTAGACGCTATACGCTAACCGCTAAACGCTATGGAAAGTATTGTTTACAATCAAGAGGGAAAAGAGGTCGGGAAGGTTGTACTTCCGGATACCGTATTTGGCACGAAGTGGAACGCCGACCTTGTGCATCAAGTTTCGCAATCAATGCTTTCAAATAGACGAAGCGGCACGGCTCACACCAAGACTCGCGGAGAAGTGCGCGGGGGCGGCAAAAAGCCATGGAAACAAAAAGGAACCGGACGTGCGAGGCATGGTTCTACCCGCTCTCCTCTTTGGGTTGGAGGCGGTGTCGCGCATGGCCCTAGGAGCGATAAAAATTATGACCGGAAGGTCAACCGAAAACAAAAACGGCAGGCGCTCTATTCAACGCTTTCGAAGAAACTGTGCGAAGGGGAAATCCTCTTTCTTAACGGTATTGCAATGCCGGAGATTAAAACCAAGGCGGGGAAAGAAGTGCTCGGCAAGCTTTCAGGAATTAAAGGATACGAATCAATCAGCAAGAGCCGCAATGCCGTGCATATCATCATTCCGGGAAAAGATACGAATCTTGAAAAGAGCTTTCAGAACTTCGGCAATATTTCAGTGGGGCAGGCGCGTAATTTGAATCTACTGGATGTGCTGACGTATAAGTATGTGATTATCGTTAATCCAGAAGAGAGTATTAAATCTTTAACAAATACCAATGATAACTAATGCATACCAATCTGCTAATACCTGCGAATAAGAATTAAAAACGCGCACATTAGTAGGTATTTGTAGATTAGAATATATTCGTAGATTAGTATCTGTATATGTCATTTCTCAACTTACGAAAAACGAAAAAGGAATCGCCCGCGCCGGCAAAAAAATTGGTCACGAGCGAGATGTCGGCCAAAAAGATTGTTATGGCTGGAGTGGCGGCAAGCGCGGCAAAAGGAAAAGGAAGCTTCAATCCTGAAGTGCTTCGCCGACCGCATATCACCGAGAAAGCTTCCGCTTCCTCGGAGCGCGGCGCGTATGTGTTCAAGGTTTCAAAAACAGCAAACAAACGCGAGATTGCGCAAGCGGTAAGCCATTTCTACAAAGTGACTCCGCTCAAAATAAGGACAGTAAATATCCCGCCGAAACGCATTATTGCAAAAGGTCGTCCAGGTGTTCGTCCAGGAGGAAAAAAAGCGTATGTGTATTTGAAGCCCGGACAAAAAATAGAACTGGTATAACGCAAAACGTGTAACATATAACGAAAGCAGAAGAGAAGTCTCTGACGCTACACGCTACACGCTACACGCTACACGATATGAAGACCTACAAACCCACAACCAAATCCCGCCGACATATGACCGGCATCAATTATCGTGAGTTTCTGACCACGAGCAAGCCGCATAAATCGCTCGTGTTCGGCGAGAAGCGGCATGTCGGACGCAACAACTACGGGCGCATTACTGTTCGGCACCAGGGTGGCGGGCACAAGCGCCTGCTCCGTGATGTTGATTTTACATACGACAAAATTGACATCCCGGCACGTATCGCAAGCGTAGAGTATGACCCAAGCCGAAGCGGTTTTATCGGCCTCGCGGTGTACGCCGATGGTGAAAAGCGATATGTCCTCCTCCCTCAAGGTGTGAAGGTCGGCGCTACATTCCTGGTTTCAGAAAAGGCGCAGGTAGCACCAGCGAATCGCCTGCCGCTTAAAGCGATTCCCGTCGATACATTTGTGTACAATGTGGCGCTCAGACCCAGCGGCCCCGCACTCCTTGCCCGCTCAGCCGGTAACGCCGCGAAAGTAAAAGCCCAGGAGGGAAACTATACATTTGTAGAACTTCCTTCTACGGAGGTTCGAAAAATAATCAATACAGCATGGGCGTCTATCGGCGCGGTGTCCAATGAGGAAAATCATCTAGTCGTTATCGGCAAAGCTGGGCGCAGTCGCTGGCTCGGCATTCGCCCGACCGTTCGCGGTTCCGCCCAGAACCCGCCTGACCACCCATACGGCGGAGGAGAGGGGCGACAGGGACGGGGACTCCGTCGTGCAAAGACGCGCTGGGGCAAGCCGTCAGGAAAGGGGCAGAAGACAAGGACGCCCAAGAAATACTCTAACGTTTTTATTGTCTCTCGCCGCAAAGTCGGCTCCAAGCGTGGAACCGCACTAAACTAACCTTAAACTTAAAAAAGAGCCGCCCCGGGAACGGGACGACTTTTTGCTTTGGCAAAGCCATATTATCGAATGGCCGCCTTCCTAAAAAAGGCGGATATCAAGACAAAAACGGGACCGGACGCAAACCCGATCCAGGCTTCCTGAGGGTTGCGGAAATACTCGTCATAAATGGTTGAATCCGCCAAGGATCCTTTAAGCAGGAACAGGGACAGAAAACCGACAAACAGGGTTACGCCAAGAGAGAACAAGAGCCAGAAGATCATGGTAGAGAATTCGTTTCTCATAAGCTGGTTTTTGAGTTTGAACGTATGTGAACTTTGGCCAGCCTATATTTCCCAAGGATTAAAGTCAAGAACTCCACCGTTTCGAGTTGTTGTTTGACTTTTCGCCCTTATTTCTGCTAGTATTGCCCGACACGCGGATACACGTCGAGTAGGAACGCAGATAGACGCGGATATGAAAGTCGGCGTCTTCTGTTTTTATCAGCGTGAATCAGCTTATTATCTGCGTAAATCAGCGTCTTCGATGACCCGTTCGCTTAAAAAAGGACCATATATTGACCAGCGCGTGATTAAGAAGCTCGCGGGGAAACGCCCGGAAACAGCCGGACCTATTAAGACATGGTCGCGCGCATGCGTTATCAGCCCGGAAATGCTGGGATTCAAATTTTTGGTACACAATGGCAAAGATTTTCCCGAAGTACTCGTGAGTGAAGATATGGTCGGACATCGCCTGGGGGAATTTTCTCTTACGCGGAAGTTCGTGAGGCACGGAGGTAAAATGCAGAAGGAGCTTGAAATGAAGAAAAAGGAAGCCGAAACGGCCGCGGCGCAAACGGCCAAAACCGCTGGGGATGCGGTAACTAAAAAGTAGCCGCAGAATTATGAAGTAAGAATTCAGAATAGAGGGTCTTAATCATAATTCATAATTTCATAATTCATTGTTCATCATCCATGCGCGCTATTCTCAATAATTACCGCCAATCTCCCCGCAAGATGCGGCTCGTCGTGAATGCCGTCAAGGGAAAGACGGTGGCGCAGGCGGAGGCTCTACTTTCTCTCATGCCAAAAGTTGCCACAGTGCCGCTTCGAAAGCTCCTTAAGAGCGCAATTGCGAATGCCAAGGAGAATCAGAAAGTAACCGACACAAATGAGCTGATTATCAAAGATTTTCGAGTAGACCAAGGCGCCGTACTCAAGCGCTCAATGCCTCGCGCGCACGGCTCCGCCTTTCAAATACTCAAGCGCACAAGCAAAGTCACTCTTGTTCTCACTGAAAAACAAGGAACGAAGTGACTATGTTTTTCGTGACCCCGTTAAATCGCCGCTTTGCGGCGCCCGCTCCGCGGGTTTTAACGGGGTGGCGATTTTCAAAACTCGCTTCGCTCGTAAGAAAATCAGCCATGTCCCACATCGTTCATCCATATTCATACAGGCTAGGCATAATCAAGGACTGGAAGTCTAGGTGGTTCGGCGTGAAAGGGGAATATCAGAAGATGCTTAAAGGAGACATTCTTATTCGCGAGTTTCTGGAGAAAAGTCTCCGCGGCATGTATGTAAGCGACATTGGTATCGAGCGCGGTCCTAAACTTTTTCGCATTGTCATTCGCACATCGCGGCCCGGAATGCTCATCGGCAAGAGCGGAGAGGGAGCGACCAAACTAAAGAATCAGATTTCGCGCTTTGGTAAGAAAAACAAACTTTCAGGCATCGAAAACATGAAGATTGATATAGAAGAAGTGCGTTCTCCGGAATCTAACGCGGCCATCGTGGCGCACATGATAGCCGAAGGGCTTGAAAAACGCCTTCCATTTCGCCGCGTGATGAAGCAGACGATTGACAAGACGATGGCCAACCGCGACGTTAAGGGCGTGAGGATTTATCTCGGCGGGCGGCTCGGCGGCGCGGAAATGGCTCGAACCGAGGAACTCAAAAAAGGATGCATTCCTCTACAAACACTTCGCGCCGACATTGACTACGCGAGGGAACGAGCTCATATGACGTACGGAGACATCGGCATCAAAGTGTGGATTTATAAAGGAGAGATCTTTTCGGAGAAGACTCCGAAAAGATAAATCCGAAACACGAAGCACGAAATCCGAAGCAAATTCCAATGCTCAAAATACAAAATCACAAACAAATCCGTTTTGAATTTATGATTTAAGATTTAGATATTGTTTCGAATTTCGAATTTAGGATTTCGAATTTTAGACTCTCGAAGGTCAAACTATTTTAGAACGTTAGCAAAATATAAAAATTATGTTGTTACCGAAGAAGGTTAAGTACAGAAAATGGCACACCATGCGCCGAAATCCGGAGAAACCGCAAGTTGAGACGCGCGGCACGGAGGTATCTTTCGGCTCTTTCGGGCTGAAGGCTTTTTCAGGCGCACGCGTCCGTTCAAACCAGATAGAAGCGGCGCGAAAAGTCTTGGCTCGAAGTACAGGCAAGGCAGGAAAAGTCTGGACGCGCATCTTTCCCGATATGCCGTTTACCCAAAAGCCCCCTGAAGTCGGTATGGGAAAGGGAAAAGGCGACCCTCAAGGCTATTGTTTCGAGGTAAAGCCTGGCCGGATAGTCTTTGAAGTCGATGGCATTGATGAAAAGACGGCAAGAGAGGCGCTAAGGAAAGCTGGCACAAAGTTGCCCATCAAAAGCAAGGTCATCGCTAGGTAATGAAGCTTCCTAGCTGATTAGCTTGTTAGGAAAGTTCTCTTGCTAAAAAGCTAAAAAGCTAATAAGCTAAGCAGCCACTATGGATTTCAAGACCAAAACGGTAGAGGAGCTCACTCGGTTAGTTTCAGAAAATCGCCAGAAACTTCAAGCTTTCCGCTTCGCCATGGCCGGCAGTAAGCAGAAGAATGTGAAGGAAGGAAAGGGACTGCGAAAAGAAATAGCGCGAATGCTGACGGAATTGAGTGGGCGCAAGCGAGAAAAATCACAGTCGCAAACCCTAATATCTAAACTCTAATCAAACTCAAAGATTAAAGTTCAAACCAGCTCTCTTTTTTGAGTTTTGGAATTTGAACTTAAAACTTGATTAGAATTTAGAGTTTAGGATTTAGAATTCAGCCAATATGATTGCCGAAATCAAAAAAACCAAAGGAAGAACTCTTACCGGCATCGTCGTATCCACCAAGATGAAAGATACCATCGTGGTTGAAGTGGACCGTTTTATTGCGCATCCCAAATACCGAAAGTATATGAGGCACACGAGCCGTCATAAAGCGCACGATGCCGGTAATACAAAAAAGGAAGGGGAGAAGGTGGCCATTATCGAATGTCGTCCGATGTCGAAGGATAAACACTTTAAGATTGTATAACGCAAAACGTGTAACGTATAACGACGGCAAAAGAGGGAACTCTGGCGCTACACGCTACACGCTACACGCTACACGCTATGTTGCAACCTCGTGCCATCGTTAAAATAGCTGATAACTCCGGCGGAAAAATCGGACGGATTTTCAAAGTACTCGGCTCATCCAAGAAACGATATGCAGAAATTGGCGAGGTTGTGGTGCTGTCCGTGCAAAAGGCGGAACCGCGTAAAACTGTAAAAAAGAAAGATGTGCTTCACGCCGTAGTCGTCCGCCAGAGAAAAGCGTTTAGGCGAAGGGACGGTTCTTACATACGTTTCGATGAAAATGCCGTCGTTATACTTGAAAAGGGGAAAAAAGAACCGCTGGCCAAACGCATTTTTGGCCCAATCCCGCGCGAACTCTCAGAAATGGGATTTAATTCTATAACATCAAAGGCCGCCGAGGTGGTATAACGCAGAACGTGTAACGTATAACGTAAGGCAAAAGAGGGAACTCCGGCGCTACACGCTACACGCTACACGCTATACGCAACACGATATGAAAATACGCAAAGGAGACAACATCATAGTAATCGCTGGTTCTGAGAAGGGCAAAAAAGGACAAGTCGCGCGCGTACTCAAAGAGCAGGGTACGATTATCGTTGAAGGCCTGAATCTTTTGAAGCGTCACCAAAGAGCGCGAAAGGCCGGTCAAAAAGGGCAGGTTGTAGAAAAGGCAATGCCGATTCACGCGTCAAATGTGGCGCTTTTGGAGCACGGCAAGCCGGTTCGTGTCGGCAAACGACTGGTCGGCGAGAAATGGATTAGGGTAAGTCGGAGGACAGGGAAGGAAATATAACGCAAAACGTGTAACGTATAACGTAAGGCAAAGGAGGAAACTCCGGCGCTACACGCTACACGCTACACGCTACACGCTATGAAATCAGTAAAAGACAAGCAAAAAGAAGCATTCAACCACCTAAAGGCAAAGATGGGGTACACCAACGTCATGCAGACTCCAAGACTTCAAAAGATAGTCGTAAGCGCCGGCGTAGGGTCATTTAAGGACAAAAAAAAGATTGAAATAGTTGAAGACCGGCTTTCTAAAATCACAGGACAAAAGGCGGCCAAACGCGGAGCTAAAAAATCAATTGCCGCCTATAAAACAAGACAGGGAGATACTGTAGGAACAGTAGTAACTCTCCGAGGTCCGCGCATGTATACTTTTCTCGATAAACTTCTCAATATCGCGCTTCCTCGCACCAAAGACTTTCGAGGTATTTCGGCTAATGCCATTGATGAGATAGGAAATATTACTATCGGCATCAAGGAGCACACAATCTTTCCAGAATCTCAAGATGAAGACCTGCGTGATGTATTTGGTATGGGAATCACGGTAGTCACTACCGCGAAGACCGCCGCTGAAGCCAGAGGCTACTTCGAATATCTTGGATTTCCGTTCAAAAAGAGCGCGGATAGACGCTGATTTAAGACGCAGATTTTCGCTGATAAAAACCGCGAGGACTCTTCCCTGAACGCTTTTTTGTTTGACCTGGTAGTGGATTTGGGGCTTAATGGTACTTTTGTAAGGCTATAAAGCGCCTCCAAGAGTCAGACTCTTGGGGACTTTCCGCTAATCTCCCTGGTGCCTTCCTTCCCGCTGTGTTCGTAGGTCTTGATATAAAAAAGGCCAGTGGTTTGAGCACTGACCTTCGGTGTCGTTACTATCAATCTAGAACCTTCACCTTCGGTTCAGACCAATCCTCGATTTCCTCAAGCGCCCGACGAACTTCATCAGAGGCGCGTGACTGTTCGAAGCTGAGCGTGAACTGCAGACGTTGTCCATCAAGTGCTACGGAGTTGATCCCCGTCAGATTAATCTGTTGCTGGCTGAAAACTCTGGAAATCCGTTCCAAGAGTCCCGGCCGACTTTGCGCTTTACCGAACTCCAGGGTTACCGAATTTTTGCCATAGAGCGTTTTCAAGACTCCGATCAGTCTCATAAACAATTCATTGGCGTCCTTAATTACCTGCAGACCAAAGTACCCGCGCGTTTTGACAAACAGTTCGTCAAAAGCTTTTCGATCCTTTTTGCGAATTAGTTCGATCAAGCGCTGCTCAATCTCAACTCGACGCTCTAGCATTGTTAAAGTCTGTGGGTTCTCCATTAGGATTGAGGCATAGAGCCTTGGATCTCCGTTCAGGAGTCGACCCATCAGAGCGAACATAATTCCATAAAAAGGACTCGTGAATTCAAGGCTTTCACTTACAGAGACCTCTGATTCAGCGATCAATAACGCACTCGCCAGATTGCCGAATTGGGGATTGCCTTGAACATATAACATATAACCATCATGAGCAGACGGTGTACTCCATTTGATCTTAGCGCCTGTTGCCGCGAGCATATTCACAGCCCAGGTTTTCCAGTGTGGCAAGGTAAGCCGGACCGGGCAGGCCACGACAGTTTGCCCATCAAAGCCAACCTCGGGCGCAGACATCGGATGTAGTCCAATGACTTGAGATTTACTCTCAAGCATCGCATCAACAGTTGGCCCCTTAACAGACGTAACGTCCATCAAGAGTCGATCTTCTCTGGTGTAAGGCAAAACCGAACGAATCGCCGCTGGCGTATCTTCAATCGGCAGTATGGAGAAGATGACCACGTCAGCTCGCTCAACCACCTGAATGTTGCTTAACCCGGTTGGTTTTTTCTTGTCAGAACCGATAACCGAACAGCCAAGTTGATCAAAGAATCCCTTGAGCATCTGACCGAAGCGACCGTTGATGCCGATAATGCCGACGACGACCTGTCTGACCGTCGCCTCGTTTTGAAGAAGCACGAACGTCGTCTTATTGTCCGGGACATCTTGAATGCCCTCGGCCAAAATCTTCAGTCCGTATTCCTCAGCCGCTGCCTTTGGAGCAATGGCCCCAATTTTCACATTGGGTCCGAGCTTGGCTACAGCTTTTGCTGCATTGCCGGTCGAGTCGCGCCTACTGCGTCTGTCGGGAGTGATCCCGATCGAGTCGAGGTATTTGCCGCACTGTTGGATTGCTTTCTCGTGCGACATCACACGTTCGAGCTCTTCAGCTCGTCCGACGTGTTGAGGTGCCAAGAGGTAATGGTTGATCTGAAGGTCGAGTCGATCTCGCTCCTGCAGGTCATATCCAGTTTCCCGAAACCCGGCCAGGTGCTTTGTCACTTCCGTGACTTCGCCCGCGATCGAGTTTCGAATGGGAACAACCGCATAGGCCGGTCCCTCGGTAAGACGCTTGAACACGTTCGGGTGAGTGCCACAAAAGACGATCTCACAATCCATTTCTGACCAACCTTGCCTTTGAGCGAAATCCCGCGCCGCCTCGTGTCCATTAGTGAACGCATCGAGGACCAGAATCTTCTTTTTCATCGGATTTTTCTTTTGGTTTGATTGTCAACATGTGAATTCTTGAAAAAAGTTATCATGAACTTTAAATTTTGTCTAGGTTTTTTGTTTGACAACAATATTTTTTGCGTTAGACTGCGCCTAGCATTGACCTATGAAAACAGCAGCTGCGCGAAATGAGTTCTTTCCAAGGAAGTTTTTCGTCACAAAGGATCTTGTCCGGTTTCAGCCAGACACTCCGCTCGCGAAGGAGCGGGTTCCGACCGTCTTGAAAACAAGCTCTCGTCTCACCCCGCTTGGAGCAACATTGCATGTGTGGGCTGAACTTATCCACGAAGGAGGTGACGATCCGATTGGACACGATCGACTATATGCGCACCTCGTGCTCGTCGTGCGACCCATATTCATCAAGAATCCGCCTTGCAAGCTGCTCGACACAGAGTGCGATTCTCCTCAGAAGCTAGGTGCATGGGTCTTGACGGTGAAAAAGGCTTTTCTTGCAGCGAATGGCTTCGCGTTTTGGCCCGGTTTTTCGGATGAGACCATTGAATCCGTATTTGCGCCGCTTTTCGACGCGGTAGCCGAGCTTCATTGCCGTTTCAAAATAGAGCATCTCTCCCGAGCCATTTTGTGGCAAAAACATTGCTCGAGCGCAGTGGGTGAGATGCCGCCCGCGCTCAAAAACCGATTCACTTTGCGTTTTTCCTAGCTTTTGCTATGGAAACCACACACAACGCTGGCCACAAGACCGGCGTTTGACTTTTAACCCCTATTTAGCTAGTATTTCGGACACCGCAGACAATGCCGATAAAGACGCAGGTATACATAGACGCGGATGAGAGTCAGCGTCTTCTGTTTTTATCAGCGTAAATCAGCGTTATAATCCGCGTTAATCAGTTTCATTGTGGCCAAGACCTCTACCAATGCGCGCGCTTTAAAGAAGCCAAAATTCTCTACGCGTATCGTGCGACGATGTTTTCGCTGCGGCCGCAAGCGTGGGTTTATGAGAGATTTTGGTCTTTGCCGCATTTGCTTTAGAGAATACGCCAATGAGGGCATGATACCAGGTGTTAAGAAGTCAAGTTGGTAAATTCGCAATGCGTATAACGCGAAACGTGTAACGCAATAAGAAAAAAGAAATTCTTACGCTACACGCTACACGCTACACGCTACACGCATTATGCAAGATCCTATTTCAGATTTTCTAAATAAGCTCAAACTAGCGAGTCGCGCTCGCAAGGATTCGTTTGCCTTCCCATCCTCAAAGATAATCTTGGCAATCGTTGCCGTTCTTGAGAAAAAAGGATACATAGAGTCTTCCAAGAAAGCAAAGAAGGGGCATCAAATCGAAATCAAACTCCCGTCTGGCGTAAAAGCGTTGCCTGTCAATTCGATAAGGCGTGTTTCGCGCCTTTCAAAGCGAATGTATATCAAGGCGCGTGAAATTCATCCAGTTAGACATGGTTCCGGCACGGCAGTACTTTCTACCCCGAAAGGCGTGCTATTGGATACTGACGCGCGCAGTGCCAAGGTTGGCGGGGAGGTGCTGTTCGAGATATGGTAAGAAGAAGCGTTTAGCGTTTAGCGATTAGTCAGCAAAGACTTCACTAGACGCTAACCGCTAACCGCTAACCGCTTTATGTCACGACTTGCAAAAAAACCAATAGTCATTCCCGAAAAGGTGGCAGTTTCGGTAAGCGGAGTGTCTGTGACCGTAAAAGGTCCTCTTGGCACGCTTACGCGTTCTTTTTCTCCCGCGATATCAATAGAGCAAAAGGACGGCACTCTTCTTGTATCTCCAAGAAACGAAGCACTCACCACGAAAATGCTGATTGGCACAACTGTGGCGCATATGCAAAACATGATAAAAGGAAGTCAGGAAGCGTTTTCGAAAAAGCTAATAATTGAGGGCATCGGGTTCAAAGCTGATATAAAGGGCAAGGATATCGTGCTCTCTCTTGGTTTTTCACATCAGATAAAAGTACCGATTCCGGAGAACCTGAAGATAATATCTGAAAAAGGAGTCATCTCGATAAGTGGCGCGGACATTGAAGCGGTAGGTGCTTTTGCCGCTAGAATTCGGGCTTTAAAAAAGCCAGAACCGTATAAGGGGAAAGGGATACGGTATGAAAATGAAGTAGTGCGCAGGAAGCAGGGGAAGAAAACGACCTAAAGAAGCGTTTAGCGTGTAGCGGTTAGTCAAAAAGACTTCCACTTTACGCTAAACGCTAAACGCTATGGCAACATTAAAATCAAAACTTGAACAAAGGAAAAGACGACACCGTCGTATTAAAGCGAAGATTTCGGGTACGGCAATTCGTCCTCGCCTGTCGGTGTTCCGCTCCAATCGCTGTTTATACGCTCAGCTTATTGACGATGAAAAGTCGATAACACTCGCGGCTGTTTCTACCGCTACGATACCTCACACCTCCTCTAACGGCACAGGTGGCGCGCGTGCTCCAAAAAGCGCCTTTGAAAAAGCAAAAGCCGCGGGAAAAGCGATAGCGGAGAAAGCTAAAAGTAAAAACATACACAGCGCAGTTTTTGACCGCGGTGGTTATCTTTATGCTGGGGCTATCAAAGCGCTCGCCGATGGGGCGCGGGAAGGAGGATTATCATTCTAAGCTTACTAGCTGTTTAGCTTTCTAGCTTGCTAGGAGATTCAGAAGCTAAAAAGCTAATAAGCTAGTCAGCTAACAAGCTAAACACATGGCAGACGAAGTAACAACTCAAAACACACAGCCAAAGGCGGTGCCTCAAGCGAGTACGAAAACGCTTCTTTCATCGCGTCCAAGCTTTACCGGTGGACGCCGAGGCGGCGGAGGCGGCCGAGGCGGTATGCGCGGTTCCGACCGCGGCTCTCGGCGCGGAGGCGGACAGCGCGAAGAACGCGCGCGTCCGGAATTCGACCAAAAGACGCTAAATGTTCGGCGCGTCGCGCGAGTTGTCGCGGGAGGGCGGCGCTTCAGTTTCAGCGTACTCGTTGTTATAGGCAACCGCAAAGGCTCCGTCGGAGTAGGCACTGGAAAAGCGGGAGACACGGCTCTAGCCATAGAGAAAGCTACGAGAGACGCGAAAAGACATCTGCTACGCATCACAAGAACCGCGAACAACTCCATTCCGCATATTCTTGAAGCCAAGTATTCAAGCGCGCAGATAGTAATCCTTCCCGCCCAAAGCAAAGGACTCATTGCCGGAAGTGCCGTGCGTTCCGTGCTTGAACTTGCTGGCATTACCGATGTGAATGCAAAAATTCGGTCTGGGAGCAAGAACAAACTCAATATCGCCCGGGCAACCATCGCCGCTCTTTCGTTGCTCACAGCCCCACAAGAGAAATTCAAAGATTCAAATTCGAAATCCTTATCAAATTCCCCAACCACAAACTCTAAGATCTAAACTCTAATCAAACTCAAAGATCAAAGTTCAAACTAACTCTCTTTTTGAGTTCTAGAATTTGAACTTGAAACTTGATTAGAATTTAGAGTTTAGATTTTAGGATTTTAAAGAGTTATGCAATTTCACACCCTTAAACGAATACATAAAAACAAACGAAGCGTCCAAGTCGGGCGCGGGGGGAAACGCGGGAAGACCTCCGGACGTGGAGGCAAAGGCCAAACGGCTCGCGCCGGACACAAAATGTATCCGCAAATCCGCGATATGATTAAGCGTATCCCGAAGCTGCGCGGACGCGGCAAACAGAGTTTCAAGAGTTTCCAAGAAAAATACACGCCAGTAAATCTAGAAATAATCGAGAAGGCGTACGAACAAGGAAGCGCTGTAAGCCCAAAGACGCTCATTTCTGCCGGAATCATCTCTCTTAAGAGCGGCAAAATCCCCTTGGTCAAGATACTAGGCAGAGGTTCCGTTTCAAAGAAATTCACCGTATCCGGCTGCGCCGTTTCGGCTTCGGCAAAGGCGGCCATCGAAAAAGCCGGCGGACAGGTCGTATAACATAAAGCGTGTAACGTATAACGTAAGGCAAAAGAGGGAACTCCGACGCTACACGCTACACGCTACACGCTACACGCTATGGATTTTCTACAAAAACTAAAACTAATATGGAGCGACATGTCGCTGCGGAAGCGGCTGCTTTTTATCGGCGTAATGTTAATCGCTTTTCGTCTTCTTTCCGCCATCCCAATTCCGGGAATTGACATAGCTCAGCTTGAAAGCTTCCTTGCCAACAATCAATTTTTCGGACTTCTGAATATCTTCTCCGGAGGTGGCCTTTCCAACCTTTCTATTGTTATGCTTGGAGTCGGACCGTACATCACCGCCTCAATCATCATGCAACTCCTCACCATGATGTTTCCCAAACTAAAGGCGATGTATCAGGAGGAAGGAGAGTCGGGGCGGGCGAAATTCGCTCAATACTCGCGGCTCCTTAGCATGCCCCTCGCGCTCATTCAGGCTTTCGGCTTTTTAGTATTGCTTTCGAGGCAGGGAGTCATCACGGACCCAGCTTTCTTTTCTACCGCAACCAACGTCATCATAGTTACCGGCGGGTCCCTTTTAATGATGTGGATAGGCGAAATGATGACTGAATACGGCATAGGCAATGGCACTTCGCTCATCATCTTCGCGGGTATAGTCGCGTCTCTTCCGAGCGCGCTGGCACAACTTGCGTTCGCGTTTGACCCAAGCGATGTACCTATGTATCTCGGCTTTCTCGCGCTGTCCGTCCTTGTTGTCTTCGGCGTTGTCGTGGTTACCGAGGCCGAGCGCCCGATTCCTGTGACCTATGCCAAGCGCGTGCGCGGCATGAAGGTCTATGGCGGAGTTTCAACCTATCTTCCGCTTCGCGTAAATCAGGCGGGCGTCATTCCGATTATTTTCGCTCTCTCTATCATGCTTTTTCCGCAGATGATTGCCACAGTTCTTTCCGCGTTTGACAACACTATACTTCATGCAATCTCTTCGTTCCTAAACACAATCTTTTCAAACAGCTGGGTCTATTCCAGCCTCTACTTCATTCTGGTTTTCCTTTTCACCTATTTCTACACCGCGGTCACATTTGACCCTGATACCATCTCGACCAACCTCCAGAAAAACGGAGCCTTCATTCCCGGAGTGCGCCCGGGTGCAACAACCTCTGCCTATATCGCTTCGGTTACCACGCGCATTACGCTCGTCGGGGCGACCTTCCTTGCTATAGTCGCGGTGCTCCCGCTCGCCATGCAGGGTCTTACTGGCAATGCGTCGCTCGCCATCGGCGGTACGGCGCTTCTCATTGTGGTCTCGGTCGTGCTTGATTTCATCAAGAAAATTGACGCGCAGGTGTCGATGAGGGAGTACTAAAGACCAGCTTATAGCTGATAGCTTTTAGCTTATAGGAAGAAATTCTTGTAACTAATAGCTATAAGCTATAAGCTATAAGCTATGTCTCCTCTGACTTTCATCTTCGCCGGCCCGTCCGGCTCCGGAAAAGGCACACAGGTTGACCTTCTCAAGCAGTATCTTCAAACGAAGACGCCAAAGATACCGCAATTCAGCTCTTATACCGGAGATGGGTTTCGGGTGCTTATGAACGGCACGACGCTCGCTTCTAAGCTCGCCAAGGAGATTCAGGAGGCGGGAGGCCTTCAACCGGAATTTCTTGCCGTGTATCTATGGGCAGACAATCTCATCAAGAATGTTACGGGGAAAGAACATCTCTTTATCGACGGCTCACCGAGGAAAGTCGCCGAATCCATGGTGCTTGATTCAGCTATGCAGTTCTTTAAGCGAACTTCTATTCATTTGATACTAGTGAACGTATCTCCTGCCGAATCGAAACGTCGTCTCCTCCTTCGCTCGAGGCATGATGACGGCGTCAAGGAAATTGACCGGAGACTCTTTTGGTACACGACCGAGGTGGTGCCCGCGATTGACTACCTCAAACGGCGTCCCGGGTATGTCTTTCACGACATTAACGGTGAGCAGACGCCGGAGGAAGTACACCAAGCGATTATGAAATCGCTAGAATTATGAATTAGGAATTAAGAATTATGCTTTTTCATACTTCATACTTCATACTTCATACCTCATACTTCATGACTTTCCCCACCATCATTTCTCTCGGCGGTTCCCTCGTCGCCCCCGACGGCATTGACCTCGCGTTCATCCGCACCTTTCGGGAACTCGTGTTGGGCGAAGTCAAGGCGGGGAAGCGCTTCATTATTACCGTCGGCGGAGGTAAGGTATGCCGGCGCTATCAAGCCGCCGCAAGCGAACTTGGCGTCGTTCATCAAGAAGCGCTTGATTGGATAGGCATTCGCGTGCTCTCGCTTAACGCCGAACTCATTCGGGCGATTTTTGGCGAGTCGGCCCATCAAAAGGTAATCATTGAACCTCCTGAACTTCGGACTGCTTCAAAACCAGTCGTGATTTTTGGCGCAAAAGCGCCCGGACACAGCACCGATTTTGACGCGGTAGAAGCTGCGCGCGAGACAGGAGCGCGCAAAGTCGTGAATCTCTCAAACATTGACTTCGTTTATGACAAAGACCCGAGGAAATTTCCTGATGCTAAAAAGACAGAACGCGCGACATGGAAAGAGTTTCGCGCCATCATCCCACCTCCGGAAAAGTGGAGTCCGGGACTTAATTCGCCGTTTGACCCAATCGCAGCCAAGCGCGCCGAGGAACTTTCGCTTGAGGTGGTTATCATGAACGGTAATAATCTTAAGAACCTGGAAGACTATTTGGAGGGAAAGGCGTTCAAAGGGACAGTCATAAAATAGCTTGTTAGCTGATTAGCTTCTTAGCTTGCTAGGCGAGTCCTTCCGGTTAAACAGCTAAACAGCTAGTAAGCTAAAAAGCTGATGACAATTTCAATTAAAACTACAAAAGAGATTGGCATCTTGCGGGAAGGCGGGAAACGCTTGGCGGAAATACTCCATTCAGTTGCAGCGGCAGTGCACCCAGGTGTTTCCAGCGGAGAACTCAACGAACTGGCTGAAAGACTCATTAAGGAGAGTGGAGACATTCCCTCGTTTTTAAACTATTCGCCGAAGGGGGCGAGACGTCCCTTTCCGGCGGCGCTCTGCGTTTCCATAAATGATGAGGTGGTACACGGCATTCCAAATGAAAAGGAGAAGATTTTGCGTGAAGGAGATATCGTCGCGCTTGACCTCGGTTTGAATCATAAGGGCTTTTTTACCGACGGTGCCGTAACGGTGGGGGTTGGAAAGATAGACGCGCGGGCGGAGAAACTTATTGAGACTACCAAAAAGGCGCTTACAGTAGGCATCGAAGCGGCGCACGCCGGCGCCACGACGGGCGACATAGGTTTCGCGATTGCGAAATTTGTCAGACCTCTTGGATTTGGCATCGTGCGGGAGCTTGCGGGGCACGGAGTAGGATATGACGTGCATGAAGAGCCGTTCGTGCCTAATTTCGGCAAAAAGGGGGAAGGTATTGTACTCAAAGCCGGCATGGTGCTCGCGATTGAGCCGATGCTAAATGAAGGCGGCGCCGGAATAAAACTTGACCCTGACTGCTACACTTATCGCACCAAAGACGGGTCCCGTAGCGCGCATTTTGAACATACGATTGTTGTAACTCCAAAAGGAGCGGAGATTTTGACACAGATGTGATATACTCACGATGCTATGGAAAAAACTAAAAGACCGACAATGCGGGTATCTACATGGGATATGAGCGGGGCACAACGTCTTGCTATTTGGCGGCGTGCCAAAGCGGTTTTAAGCAAGAGGAAAGGGGCACTGCTGAAAGAATACCGAAAAATGCGACGCGATGAGAAGTAGGTGTATCGTATATGCTCACCCTTGATACCAATAGCGTCATCTATTATCTCGAAAATGATCCAGTCGCTGTTCCAATTATGGAACAATCCTTGGTCGTGCACCCCCGACCCTTCTTGGCAACGATTACCGAACTCGAACTTTTCAGTTTCCCTTTTCTTACTCCAGTAGAAACTTCAAGAATTGAAGAGTTCGTCTCGACTTGCGTCATTGTACTGCTTGATTCCCAAATCGCGCGTATCGGCGCTAGACTTCGACGAGAATATCGACTTAAGACAGCCGATAGTGTTGTTGCGGCCACCGCGCTTTTTACCAACTCGACGCTTTTGACGCGAAATGTAAAGGACTTCAAAAGGATTTCCGGTCTTTCCGTACAACCCGTTTGACCTGCACGGCCCCCATAGCGCGCATTTTGAACATACTATTGTCGTGACTGAAGATGGGACTGGAATCTTAACAATGATGTGATACACTTTTAGTTATGGCAAATAGGCAAGAAATGGCGCCGGATATACCGAATAAAAGAGAAACCGCGGAAGAATTGAAGCGCATCAAAGAAGAAGCGAAGATTTTTTCAAATCCGCTTATCGGGTCCGCTACAGAACAACTTTCTGCGCTTTCGCCGAAAGAACGCCGTAGCATTAAGAAGGGGATTGCTACTCGGCAAGCAAAGATTGTTAAGATTCTGGGCGAATTTGAAGCCGCATCAACTCCAGATGCGCTAAAGGAATTGCTGTCTACTACAGAAAGACTCGAAGAAATGATGCAACTTCTCGGAGAACAGGCGGAAATTGCTGAAGAAAAATCGCGAGGAACGATTGCCAGTCAACCGTTTAAGGAGAGCGTCTTGGCGGCTAGAGAATTCGGACACGCTGTATTAGAAAAGACTCAAGCAAAGGAGCCCTTTGTCCCAGCGGACCTCATTCGTAAATTAAGGGAGTTGATTCTTTCCGCAGGCGAGCAAACGCGTCCTGCCCCCGACGCGACGAGTCAGGAATCCAGTGGAGAAACTAATAACAAAGGGGAGGAGCCCGAAAGAAAACAAGAAACTGTTCAAAAAACTCCCACATTTGATGATATACAGACTGTAGAGTCGCTTGTTGAACGGCTACGCAATACCTCGGATTGGAAGACCGAAATTGAATATGCAAGAAACAAACCTCCGGATACAGTCACGAATCAAGACATTGCGAAGGTGCTTGAGAAACGAATGACTGAATTTGAGGCTATGTGTACTGCAAAGGACCCCAAGATAGAGCAGGAAGCCAAAAGGTTTGTTTCAGTTTTCGTTAACCCATCGTTGCGAGATGCGGTGCGAAGAGTACTTATCGCAAAAGGTTATCTTACGCCAAGAACACCGATAACTCCACGTTCGACAGAACAACAAGAAGCGGAGAGGATGAATACACCACATCGCTTTTCAGACATACAAACGCTAAATGAGTTAGACCGTTTTCTCCTAGACGGGACGACAGAGTTAGATGTCCTTGTTGAAAAGAAACGACGGTGGTTAAAAAGTGAGGAAGTCGCAGCAATGATTTATAACAAAGTTAGTGCATTTGACAAAGAAAAGAAAAAGAACGGCATCGCTCCCCAACAAGAAATACAAGGATTTTTATCTTTGTTTGGAAATGAGGAAGTAAGAGAGGCAATTCAGCGGGCTTTTGCGGACCGAGGGCTGCTTGAATCCAGTTCTTCTGCCCCGCGTGTGCCTGTGGAAGGAGTGCCACAACAAGTTTCTGGCGATAGAAGAGACGAGAAGAGCAAACCGAGGGAAGAATCCTTTTTTGGTCCTGCACTTCGAGAGTTTCTCAGCACTTTAAGGGAGAAGATACATAGTCCTGAATATGCCAAAAAGGGACAAGAACTCGGGATTGCATATGGTCAATTAGTAGGGCGGTTTCAGTATTTTTGCAGTGAGGCCTTTGCGAAGAAGGGAATTCAAGAAAGAAGACGAGAAGTTGAAGAATTTCTAAGCGCCGCTTCACCAAGGTTCCACGATGCGCTAAAGAGAGTTATCGAAGAAGATAAAATTGTGGAAGGTGTAGGCCAGAGGATTTTTTTTACAGGCTCGGAGACGAAGTCGAAAGAAGCACGCCCAAACATGCCACCTGTTTCTTCTGTAGCACAACGCGCTTTTAGAACACCCGAAGCACCAAAAGCTCCTGAAGTGCAAAAAACTCCGGAAGCGAGAAGAGCGGAGGCGCTTGAGCAGTATTTCGGAGAGGTGGAAAGCGGGATGGACCTACTGCAGAAAATTGTCGAAATGCCCAGTACTGCCGCACTGCAAAAGGCCTTCGGGTCGCCGGAGGAACTTAACAGACTTTCAGGAGAACTGATGCTAAGAGTTCTTGAATTTTTTGACTTGGTTGACAGTTGGGATTCGGAAAAAAGAAGTCGAGGCGAAATTGGAAAATCAACGGAAGACTTCATAGCTTCCGCGAAGATTCCATTCGGCTGCCAAGTCGCGTTTCGAACTATCATGCGTTATGCTCTTCATACTAAACTTGGACCGGTTGTCGAAACACTCAAGGCTCCTCCAAAGGTTAAGCCAGATGCCTTCGCGCCAAAGCCTCCGCCGGAAGGTGGAGTGGGGATAAGCGCGGGAATTGAAGCGCCTCGTTCAGGTGAACTTTCCGTCGAGGAAATCGTGGCGAGCGCAAAAGCCATGAAAGCCGCCAAAGTCATGAAAGCGGCGGAAGACGCAAAAGCTAAAATCACCGCCTCGGTCGGTGCGGGCGCAAAGACCTCATCAGAGACCAGCGAGAAACCAACACAAACAACTTCATCCGCAGAAAGAGAACAAAGGCCGCAGGACACGTTTTTGGAAAGACTTAGGTTACGAGCCGAGGGACGAAAGAGGGCATCTTCACCAACCCCAGCCACTTCTCCAGCCGCCCCTCTCAAACCAGAAGCTACATCCACGGTTCCGTCTTCTCCGAAAGTTGAATCAGTTCCGATTGCACCTGCTTTGGTCTCTGAAAAAGCCAACGAAGGTTGGACTCGCGAGAAAATTGAAGCGCTTACATTTGAAAATTTAGCCGGGTTAAGCGATGACGACCTACAAACCGCCTTCAAAGATATCGGTTTTTCTATTTGGTTGGCGATCGCAGTTCATGGTATGCCAGAAGACTTTATACGAAAAGTACGCGGCTTTGCGAAGGACACCGAAGTTTTTGACGAGTGGGTTAAGAAATCTGATTCTCCAGAGGAAATCATCAAGGGTAGGGGGAATATTCTAATGGATGTTAAATTTAAACTCTTAATGGCATTGCAAGAGCGTGAAAACCCGCCAAAACCATAGAGTCTTGAAGCGCAAAAATTGCATTTTCAGCCGTCGCTTTGAACTTGCCAAAAAGCTCTACATTCCATATTCTTATTCCATACTTCATATTTCTTCCTCTTTCCTATATCTACCTTCTACTTACAACCTTCTAACTTATGGACACACCACACCCCGCACATACGCCTGAAACTTCGGGAGAGCCGCCGGAAGTCAAGGACATTGATGAAATGCTCAATGAGCGCGGTTTCGCGGCGTTTCTTGAGAATTATGACGATGCGGAGAGTTTTGAGGTGACGGAGGAAAACAAAGAAGAAATCGCGGCGCGCTTCCGCGCCTTTGAAGCTAGTACAACCGTTGTCAAGCAGTTTGAGAAAGTGATGGATGAAAAGCTTCAGACCGAGGGAAAAGGCAGAATGAAGCCAGAGGAGCGGAAAGCATATAAAGAACATGTGGCGGAACTCGCGGCGAAAAATCCCGACGAGCTCCTTCGCCTTCAGAGTGACCTCCGCGCGCTAGAAGAGGCCCCCGAAAAGATTCGCGAAAGGGAGGCAGAACTCGCGCGCCTTAAAGAAAGTTGGAGCACCGATAAGGTTAAGGCCGGTATCGCCGAGCTTGCGGCAAAGAAAGCAGACATTGAAAAGTCGCTTAAAGAAGCTGATGCAACAAAGTTTTCTCGCATGCAAAGAGCTTTCTTCACTAACTTTGGAGCGCGGTTTAGCATGGGTAAAATAGCCGGACATCTGGATAAGAAAATAGAATTGACCGTCGAACTTCAGGAGGTGGATTCAACCATTAAAGCAGCAGAGGAGGCACTTTCATCTTCTCCTGAAATCATGGCCGGGACAAAGCGCGCGCTTAATGAAGCAACTGCAGGACTGGAATCCGCCCAAGAAAGCGTATTCGCGTCCAACAAAGTGGCACAGATGGTGCGGGAGCGACTTATTTCCGAAGCGCATAAAAGATGCGAGGCCTCGCTTGAATCAACGGATATCGGTGTACTGCAAAAGGCCGCGGAGCAGTTCAGGCGAGACACAGAGCTTGCAAATAAGCCAGGTTCAGATTACTTAGGATTTACTCCCGATGACGCTACATCGTACGAAGAACTGCTCACTGACAAAATAAAGGAAGCTGTCGCGCAGGGCATCATGGGGGCGCTTGAATCCCTTCCTTCCGGCGCCACGCAATCGCGGCTTGAACGGGCGCTCCGGAAATTCACGGAGCTTGCGGAAAAAGAAGTCGGGTTTTTTGACAAGGACACGAGCAAAGAGTTTGTGCTTGAAACGCTTCGCGCGGCGGAGCAAGATGCTCGCACTAAGTCAAAAGGCAGCGGAAAAAGCATCATGTTAAAGCACTTAATCTCTAAATTATCAAAGGCGGGCGTCGGTGTAGCATAAATGTATATGACTAACTTACTCACAGCATTCGAGCTCTTGCTTCAAGCGGGGAAGCTCCAGGAAGCCAAAAAAATGCTAGGGGCTCTCGCCAGCCGCGATTTAACGCCAAAAGAGAAGGCAGAAGCGCGCATTCTCCAGACCCGCCTTCACATCAAGCTCACAAACGCCATCAATCAGGCCTATATTGACACGCTAGATGCCTCAATAGAACAACTAAAAACCCTACAGGCCAAAGGGCGCGCCTTTTTTGAGAAGGTGAAGCTGGCAAAAACAAGGGCAGAACTTGCAAAGTAGAAGAAATAGCTTCTAGCTTCTAGGTGTTAGGTTTCAGGAAAAGACAAGAATGGCCTTTGAGGAGGCTTTTTGTTTTGTGGTATCATAGTTTGCATGGAAACAGCAGGTGTGTCATCGGCTGAAAAACGATTTTCCTCTCCCGAGGAAGAGCTTAAGTTTTTGCGCGAAGAGGTAACGCGCAAGGAAAAAGTACTTGCCGAAAAAGGCGCAGAGCCAGAACGAGGAAAGGTAATAAGTGAGACAGTAAGCGCTTATGCGAAAGCGGTTCCAGCCGAAGTACTCCATCCTAAACTGGAGCTTTCGCCGAAAGAGCGAGAAACGATAGTACTTGACCTTAGTCCGGAGCCGCATGACAAGCAGATAGAATCGCTGGTCGCCACACTCCAAGAGAGTGGTGTTCTAAACACGTTTAAGGTCGTGGAGAAGATGAATAATCCACATCTTTATGATGACTTTCACCGCTTTTTAATTCAGTACATAGGAGCAGGACTGCCTATAAAAGGGCTTCCGGAGAAAAACGCTTTATGGCGTCCGCTCCACATGACGCTCTTTGAAATATCTCTTCCAGAAGCCACTAAAGAGGAGGCCGAAAAAGAGCTCAAGACGCTCATCGCCGGTATGGAGCAATTTTACGCAGGAATGCTTTCCGTTGCGGATAAAGGAAAGGAGGATGCCTACTTTAGCGTTGAGATAGCCAACGCGAACGGTAGCGATGAAGTCATATTTTATGTATCGGTTCCTACTGCAAAGAAAGCGTTGTTTGAGAAGCAGTCAAAGTCGCTTTTCCATAACGCCAAAATTCGCGAGGTCAAAGATGATTACAATATCTTCAACGCAGAGGGCATTTCGCTCGGCTCCGCGGCCACGCTCGCTAGAAATCCAATCTTCCCTCTGAAACTCTATGAAGAATTTCAGGTTGACCCGCTTAACGTACTCCTCCACAGCTTCTCCAAAATTGACCGCGATGGGGAAGGCGCCGCGATTCAGATAGTACTTCGGCCGCCGCAACATTCTTACAATGAGCGCTATGAATACGCTCTGCGCCAGATTCAAAAAGGCGTGCCACTTAACAAGGCCATCAATATCCAGTTCACGCTTTTCGGCCAATTTTTCAAGGTGGTAAAAGATGTCGTTTCCGGAGAAGAAGAAAAACGGCGGAAAAGACAGAAAGAAGATAAACAAGGCCCTCGTGTGGATGAGCTTGCCGTGGAAGAAATCAAGAAGAAAGTATCTGCTCCGATGCTCGAATCCACGCTCCGCATCGTAAGCTCTGCGGGAACGCGCGAAGCGGCGGCAGAAATACTTTCCGACCTAGAGGCCTCGTTCAATCAGTTCAAAAGCGGGACGGGAAATGAAATTCGATGGAAGCGCCTCGAAAAGACGGCGCTTGGGAAGCTCCTGCGAAGTTTTAGTCTGCGTCTTTTTGATGAGCGTGCAAGCTTTCCTCTTAACGCAAAGGAACTTACGACCTTGGTGCATTTCCCGTCCACACGGCTCAAATCCGCCCCAGCGCTCCGGCAGGCCAAGGCGGGAAGCGCTCCCGCGCCGGCAGGGCTTCCAAGCGCTGGACTTCTTCTAGGGGTAAATAGGGTTCGCGGCGACGAGGTGAAAATCTATATGACGCCGGATGACCGTCTGCGGCATTTCTACACTATCGGTCAGACAGGCACAGGAAAGACCACCTTTCTCAAGAACATGATTGCGCAGGACATCGCGAATGGAGAGGGGCTGTGCTTCATAGATCCGCACGGCGTTGACATTCAAGATGTACTTGCGATGGTCCCCAAAGAGCGTTACGAAGACCTTATCTACTTTGACCCGAGCAATACGGCGCGGCCGATGGGGTTAAATATGCTTGAGTATGACACGCGGTTTCCCGAGCAGAAGACCTTTGTCGTTAACGAAATGCTTTCCATCTTCGACAAGCTCTTCGATATGAAAACCGCCGGCGGTCCTATGTTCGAACAGTACTTTAGAAACGCCGTGCTCCTCACGATTGAAGACCCTACCAGCGGCTCAACTCTGCTTGATGTCTCGCGCGTCCTCACGAGCAAAGAGTTTCGCGAACAAAAACTCTCGCGTTGCCAGAATCCGGTGGTGAATCAGTTTTGGAGGGAGGTGGCGGAAAAGGCGGGAGGCGAGGCGTCACTCCAAAACATCGTGCCCTACATTGTCTCAAAGTTTGACAACTTCCTTTCAAACGAAATCATGCGCCCCATCATCGCGCAGGAGCGTTCAACATTCAATTTCCGCGAGATTATGGATAGCAAGAAAATACTGCTTGTGAATCTCGCCAAAGGCCGCTTGGGGGAGCTCAACGCCAACCTCATCGGGCTCATTCTCGTTGGGAAAATGCTTATGGCCGCCCTCTCCCGCGTAGATTCTTTCGGTAAGGATTTACCTCCATTTTATTTATATATCGACGAGTTCCAAAATGTAACGACTCCGTCCATTTCCTCTATTCTTTCCGAAGCCCGCAAATACCGACTCGCGCTCATCATCGCCCACCAATTCATCAAACAACTTGATGAGAAAATCAAGGATTCGGTATTCGGGAATGTCGGTTCGCTCGCCATGTTTAGGGTTGGCGCGGAGGACGCGGAATTTTTGGCCAAACAGCTTGAGCCGGTCTTTACCGAGCAGGACCTTATCAATCTGGACAACCGCAACGCCTACATGAAGCTTCTCGTAAACGGGAGGCCGGTGAAGCCCTTTTCGCTCGAGACACTTCCGCCCGGAAAAGGGAAGCGCGACAACATAGAGAAACTCAAGGAGCTTTCTTCCCTCAAATTCGGCCGCGCGCGGGAGGAAGTGGAGGCGGAAATTATGGCGAAGTACAAAAAATAGCTGTTAGCTTTTAGGTTCTAGCTTTTAGGAAGAAAAACATGTCAGAAAAGATCCAAGAACCAAATTCGCTTGATTCAGTTGACCTGGGCCAATTGGCCGATTGGATTGATGAGTATGAGAAACGCTTTGGTCCATTTGCTCGCTTAGGGCGTGCGGGGGCATTTCTCGCCACGGAGGAGCAAGAAGAGCGATTGATGCGTGAAGACGCAGACCCTGAAGAAAAGGAAGTACAACTTGCTCGAGCCGCACAATCAGATATCGTAAGAAGAAACCAACCAATTGCACAGCAGGTTGGGCTTTCTTTGGATTTTCCAGCAGGAGAGGAAGAGGGTGAGTGGGCGCCTGAAATGCGTCTTGACGTAGGGAGTGGAGAGAAGTTTACCAAGTACCTGCAGGCGCTTCAAAAGCTAAGCGTGAGTCAGGCAAGAGGGCTCGTTAAAGTCGCGGAAATCCTGGCAAAGCAACTTACGCACGGATACGATCTCTCAAATGTAGAAGACGAAAGGCTGTTAGAATTAGCATCGTCGTTAAAGAGTATAACGGAAGAGTATGGGAGACTTACAGAAGTGAATCCGACCCTTCAAGCTTCGGCTACATTACTGGAAGATGTTCGTAGGTCGGTAAACGGGAGGTATCTTCGGGAATACATTCTCGCAAAGGATGGACAGCTTCTTGACCCGCCGGAGGCGCGAACTTTCGGACCGGGGAGGTGGCATACCTTTATGTTAATCCCTCTGCCTGTGGATATCTTTCTTTGTAAAACAAGCTATGCCGAAAACGCTTTTCTTTTGTCAAAGAATCTGGAAAGTGAATGACTTGCTGTTCGTCTTACCTCGCGTATTTC